>Ga0207683_10002517_pt1 | contig 15997 bp, 14 predicted proteins | sample KBSM73metaG_FD_184333 | JGI IMG/M metagenome (GOLD analysis project Ga0207683, IMG submission 184333) | Miscanthus rhizosphere microbial communities from Kellogg Biological Station, Michigan, USA - KBS M7-3 metaG (SPAdes) (version 2) | ecosystem: Host-associated > Plants > Roots > Rhizosphere >... | reverse complement strand
GGGGAGGCGCCTGACGGCGACGCGGGCTCCCGAGGAGTGGGACGCGATCGTGGTCGGAGCGGGTCCGGCCGGATCGGCCGCGGCGGCGGCCCTCGCCGCCCGCGGAAGGCGAGTGCTGCTGCTCGAGAAGGACCGTCTCCCCCGCCGCAAGGTCTGCGGCGAGTTCCTCTCGGGTCGCGCGGTTCCGAGCCTGGAGCGGCTCGGCGTCCTCGACGAGGTGAGCTCGATCGCGGAGCGGATCGACCGCGGCACGCTCCACCTGCCCTCGGCTGCCCCGCTCCGGTTTCCGCTTCCGGCGTCCGCGCTCGGGATCTCGCGCTACGCGTTCGATGCCCTGCTCGCGCGGCGCGCGCAGAGCCTCGGCGCCGAGCTGCGTTTCGGAGCGCGCGTCCTCGCGATCGAGCGGAGGGAAGGAGTCGGGATGGAGCGGAGGAAGCGGAAGCGCAAGCGGACGCCCCGCGGGTTCCACGTCCGCTGGACCGCCTCGGGCGGCGGCGAGCCGGGTGACGCCGCCGCGGCCGCGGCCGTGGGCGCGTGGGGACGGTGGGACGCGCTCGACCGCTCGCTCGAGCGCCGGTTCGGACGCGAGGCGGCGCGCTACGTCGGCTGGAGCCGCGACTACCCCCGCGCGGCCGGCGCGCTCGCCGGCGAGGTCCGCCTGTACGTCTTCCCGGGCGGCTACTGCGGGCTCTCACCCGTCGAGGGAGGCGTCGCCCATCTCGCGGGGGTGATCTCGGAGCGCCTGAGGCGGCGGATCGCCCCGGGATGGCCCGCCGTCGTGGCGCACGCCCGGGGCGCGAACGAGGCGCTCGACCGCGACCTCTCCGCTCTCGGCGAAGAGGGAGACGACCTCGGAACGGGCCCCGTGTACTTCACCCGCAAGCCGCCGTCCGACGGGGGACCGATCCTCGCGGGCGACGCGGCCGGCGTGCTCGACCCGTTTTCCGGGGAGGGTCAGGCCTCCGCGCTCGCGTCCGGCCTCCTCGCGGCGGACGCCGTCGAGCGAGCGCTCGCCGGAGAGATCGGCTGGGAGCGCCTCCCCGCCGAGTATGCCGGCGCGTGGCGGCGCCGGTTCGGCCGCCGCTTCGCCTGGAGCGCGGCGTTTCGCGGGCTGGTGCTCCATCCTCGGCTCGCGAGCCTGGCCGCGGGCCTGGCGGGCGAGACGCTGATGGGGTTGGCCGTGCGGAAATTCGCCGAATCGGGAGCCGTGAGGACGTATTAGCGATCACTAATACATCCACGGCTCGTCCCGCGCCTCAGGTCGTACGCCCGGCGCCCGTCACGACACCGTCCTCGCGCCTTCCGGTGTGAAGACCTTGTCGTCGATTTTCGCGGGCTGGATGCTGAGGTACTCCAGGCGCGTCAGCGTCCCCTGCTTCGGCCCGAGAAGGTCCCGGATCTCCATCTCGGCGACGGCCGTCTTGCCCTGGACCTTCTTGAACTTCGTGAAGACGACTTCCCGCGCCTCCTTGCCGGACGGCAGGCGAAAGATGAGCTTGCGCGGCAGCGGCTCCGGCGCCCCGTCGGCGTCGAGCCAGAGCGTCACCTTCGGAAACGGAGCCTTCGACGAGCGCGCCGTCAGGTCGATGACTCGGCACACGCGGTCACCCACCTTCTCGGTGCCGGGCCGGAGCTCGCCGTCGAAGTCCTCCGCGAAGCGAAGTCTCGCGACGTCCCCGAAGGACGCGCCGCCCATGAGCCTCTGGTTCGCGGTGATCGGGACCGGATGCTCGGCGCCGGGGACGATCAGCCACATCTTGTCGCCGAGCGTCAGCGCCTTGCGGCCTTCGTTCTTGTCGCCGTGGAACACGATCAGGACCTTGTCCCGGCCCTTCACGTACACGTCGAAGTCCACCTCCCCCGTCTGCGCCCCGTTCTCGGTCTGGGTCGCCCGCGCCGTGAGCTTCGCCTCCGCGAAGGCGTTGCGGGCGTCGTCGACGCCGCGCAGCCAGCTCTCGACCTCGGGCGAGCTCCTCACGGCCGCGGCGGGAGTCCGCGCCGGCTGAGCGGGGCTCTGGGCGAGCATCGCGCATGCGGCCAGGACCAGGCCCCCGGCGAGGATCTCGACGGCGGCTTTCCTCCGTCTCACCGGTCACCCCTCACGTTTCACGCCTCACGCCCCGTCAGACATGCGCCAGTGCGTCCACGATCGGGATCCGCGCGGCGCGGCTCGCGGGCGCCCACGCGGCGATCCCCATCGTCGCGAGCATGGCGGCGACTCCCGCGAGGTACGCCAGCGGGTACAGCTTGACGTTGATCGGCACGCCGTGCGTCGCGCCGGGAGGAGGCGGCAGCACGATGCCCGACGCGTTCAGAACGGCCCGGATCACCAGAGCGAGGACGGCGCCCGCCACGCAGCCCGCGATCGCGATGACGGCCGACTCCGCGAGGAACATGCGGCGGATCCCCGCCGGCCGCGTCCCGAGCGCGCGCAGGGTCCCGATCTCCCGCGTCCGCTCGGTCACGGCCATCGTCATGACGATCGCGGCGGACAGGATGACGATCACGACGAGCACCGCGCCGACGAAACCGAAGATGCCGATGTAGAGCAGGCGTACCTGGCCGTAGAACACGGCGAGCTCGCGCCAGTGCTGGACCGCGACGGGGTAGCCCGCCCGCTGCAGCGTCTCGGCGATCCGCGCCGCGACGAGATCCTCCCGCTCATCGTCTTTCAAGAACACGACGAGCCGGGAGACCGATTCCGGGCTCTGCAGGAGCCGCGAGACCAGGCCGAGCCCCCCGGCCAGGTATCGGTCGTTCAGCTCCTTGATCCTCACGTCGACCAGCCCCTCGACGATTCCGTCGAGGGCGTTCAGCGCTCCGTCGGGCGTCGTCGCCATGAGCGTGACGCGGTCGCCGACCTTCGCGTGGAGCGCGCCGGCCAGGCCCGTGCCGAGCACGATGCCGTCGCCGCCGTCTCCGGACAGGTACTTGCCGGACACGACGAGCTCGGACGCGAGCGTCGCGCGCGCCTCGGGCTCCGGGTCCACGCCGATGCCGAGGAACGGCACCGACTTCGTGCCGTTCGTCGCCAGGCCGACGAAGTCGATCCTCGGCAGCACGGCCGCCACGTCCGGGTCGCGCGCCACGACCCCGCGCGCGCGCTCGGCGTTCGGGATCGCGAACTCGAGCGTCGCCTCCTCGGCCCGGCCGACGGCTCGGCGATCCACGACCTGCAGATGCCCGACGCTTCGGATCGTTCCCTCCTTGAGGGCGTCGAAGGACTGCGCGATGAAGCCGCCCGCGAGGGCGACGGCCGCGAAGCCGAAGGTCACGACGGCGATCATCAGGGCGCTCCGGCGCCGCTGGCGGACCAGGTTGCGCCAGGCGAGGGCGAAAGCGCTCACGCCGCCTCGTCCGCTTCCACGGCGCCGTCGTGCAGCCGCACGATGCGCCGCGCCCGCGCCACGACGCGCGGATCGTGCGTCGCGAAGAGGAATGCGACGCCGCTCGACTCGTTGATGGTCCGCATGAGGTCCAGGATCCCCTCGGCCGTGCGGCTGTCGAGGTTGGCCGTCGGCTCGTCGGCGAAGACGACCGCCGGCCGGTTGGCGAGCGCTCGCGCGATGGCGACCCGCTGTCTCTGGCCTCCCGAAAGGAGGTCGGGCCGGACGCCGACCTTGTCGGCGAGCCCGACCGCCTCGAGGAGCTCACGCGCGCGGCCGCGCCGCTCTTCCGCGGGCACCGCCGCGAGGACCATCGGATAGGAGACGTTCTCCTCGGCCGTGAGGACCGGGATCAGGTTGAAGGTCTGGAACACGAAGCCGAAGCGGTCGCGGCGCAGGTCGGAGCGCTCGTTCTCGGAGAGCGACTCGGCGTGCCGTCCCTCGAGGAAGACGGCGCCCGAATCGGGCGTGTCGAGCAGACCCAACAGGTTCAGGAGGGTCGTCTTGCCGGAGCCGCTGGGGCCCTGCAGCGCGACGAACTCGCTCGCGCGAATCGACAGCGAAACCGCGCGCACGGCCGGAACCGTGGCCTGGCCCATCCGGTACGCCCTCGACACGTCTCTCGCCTCGAGCAGAGGCGGAGCGGAGTCGGCGGACGGGGGGATCTGGGGCGGGCTCACGGCGCGGGGATCTTAGCCGAGCGCCGCGTTTCGCGCGGCGACGCCGAGCCGCGCCTACGCGTCGTTTCGCCGGACCCGGTCGATCGCCGCGCATAGTCGGGCCCGCGCCCACCGCGGGAAGTGCCGCTCGGCGAGCAGGAGGCCGACCCAGACCTTCGGGTCGATGTCGACGCCCGCCTGCTTGCGCTCCGCGAGCCAGCGGCTGGTATCCGCGACCGGCACCTCGCGCACGCGGTGGCGCAGCGGCTGGACGAGATCCGGAGACTCGACCCGCCGCAGGCTCGGCGCCATCAGGATCGTGGCCATGCCGCGGTGGCCCGTGGGGATGCCGTAGCGCGACATGATGACCCACTCCGCGGCGTCGCAGCCGATCTCGGCGGCCAGAGCCGCACGCATCGCTTCGATCGCGTCCTCGGGAGCGCCGGCGGAGCCCGGGAGGCGCACGCCGGGCAGGCACACCACGGTGCGGCCGTCGGAAGGCGTCTCGATCAGGGGGATCTTTCCCTCGGGGGTGAACCCGACGACGTAGACCGACTCGTGCGATGCGGCCGATGCGGCGAACGCGAGATCTGCGAGTCGGGGAGACGGCTGGGTATCCATGAAGCCTCCTGTGCACGCGGCGCAAGTCGCCGGACGCTCTCGGGAGAGCAAAGTGCGCGCCAGAGCCGCGGAGACTCCGTGCGAGCGGGAGAAGAGGGGAGGCATCCGGGACGGCTAGAGGCCCGAGCCGGGCTGCCGGACGGAGTCGTAGAGCTCCTCGAGCGCGGCGGTCTGCGTGCGAAGGTCGAAGCGCTCGCGTACGTCCTCCAGGGTGGCGCGGCTCATCCGGTCCCAGAGCGGCGCGTTGGTGAGCAGCGCGTGCAGTTGCGACGCGAGCCCCCGGTCGTCGCCCTCGGCGGCGAGAAACCCGTTCGTCCCGTGGGTGACCGCTTCCGGAATCCCGGCCGATGCCGAGCCCACGATGGGGAGCGCCATCGCCATCGCCTCCAGCGCCACGATGGGAAGGCCCTCGGCATCGCCGTTCGCCGCCTCGACGCTGGGCACGCAGAGCGCGCGCGCCCGGTTCATCCACGCGCGCACCTCCCCGGGCTGGATGACTCCGAGGAAGCGCGCCCGGACGCCCAGCTCCCGCGCCTGGCGTTCGAGCTCACGCCGCAGCTCGCCCTCCCCCGCGATCACCAGCTCCGCCTCGGGCAGGCGGCCCTGCACCTCGCGCATGGCGGCGATCAGGTGCCGGACGCCCTTCTTCTCGATCAGACGCCCGACGAAGAGCACCACCGGCTCGCGCGCGACGGCGGGATCGGGGCGGAACAGCTCCGTGTCGACGCCGACGTAGTGGAGAACGATCTTCTTCTCCGGGAAGCCGCGATCGAGCAGCCGGGTGCGGGTGAACTGCGAAACGGCGATGAACAGCCGGGCCTCGCGCTTGAGCGCCTCGCGACGGCGGAGATAGACCCGGTAGCGCCGGCCTCGCTCGCGCGCCGCCTGGTCGCTGGCAGTGGCGTCGAACCCATGGAAGGTGACGACGAGCGGCACGCCGAGCTGCCGGGCCAGTGGAAGCGCCGCGGCGCCGTCCACCCCCAGGTGCGCGTGGAGCAGCGCGGGCCGAAGGGGACGGACGGCGCTCACCAGTCGTGGGCTGACGCCGAGCTCCAGGTAGGCCAGCTCGCGGGCGCGGCCCACGGTGCCGCCCCCGTTCAGCACGAACACGCGTTCGCCCGGCAGCTCCAGCCCTTTCGGGTCCCGGCGCATACCCACGTAGTGGCTGCGGTAGCGGCTCAGCGCCTCGCCCTGCGTGCGGATGTAGGTCTCGCTCGCCCCGATCAGGCGGTGGCGGTACACGGCCACCAGGGGCCCGGCCGCCGGCGCCGGCTGAGGAGTGGGGCGGAGGGATGCGATCGAAGACATGCCGGACGTACAGTCTCACTGCACGCAACGCGCGCCCGCGAATTTACGTGCCGTTCAGTTTCGAACAGGCCGGCTCTGTCGCCAGCGGGGGGACGGGCCGGGCGCGCTTTCCCCCTCTCCCCACGCGTGAGCGGGGGGAGAGGGTCGGGGTGAGGGGGGCCGATCTACTTCTTCTCCCGCCTGTACACGACGCCGCCCTTGACGACGACCTCGACCCGCGAGAGCGCCGTGATGTCGAACAGCGGGTCCCCGCCGACGACGATCACGTCCGCGAGCTTGCCCGGCTCGAGCGTGCCCAGGTCCTTCTCGTCGCCCAGGATGCGAGCGTTGATCCGGGTGGCCGCCGTGATCGCGCGCTGCGGCGACATGCCCGCGTCCACGTGCGCCTTGATCTCGCGCCAGAGCGCCTCGGTGTGGAAGTTCAGCGGGGTGCCGGAGTCGGTCCCCATGCCCATCACGCAGTTCGAATCGATCCACTGCTTCAGGAGCGGCCTCGCGAAGCGCATCTCCTGGTCGGTCGCGTCGAAGTACGAGAGGCGCTGGAAGCCGTCCAGCGAGGAGCGGACCTCCTTCCAGATCTCGGGACCGAAGTCTTCGCGCAGCTGCGGGTCGTCGAGCCGCTCGGGAAAGTCGACGGTCGCCGGGAACAGGAAGGCGCGGTGCGCGACGGTCGTGACGACCGGGGTCCCCTTCGCGGCGATCGCGCGGACGAGCTCGGGATCGTAGAGAGGCATTCCCCCCGACCCGACGTGCGTCAGCACGTCGATGCCCGCCTCGAAGGCGTTACGCACGTCCTTCTCGTCGTAGACGTGCGCGTGGACGCGGAGCTTGTGGCGATGCGCGGCGTCGGCGATCGCCTTGTAGTGCGCCGGGCCGAGCTCGACGTATGCCTTGATCACGTCGACGCCCGCCTTCGCGAGCCGGTCCACCGCGCGCGCGGCTTCCTCAGGGGTCTCGATCAGGACCTGGTCGTCGAGCGCCGGCGAGTACTCCCCCAGGGAGCGCGTGATCCACGGCCCGGCCATCCACATCCGAGGACCGGGAATCTCTCCGCGCCGGATGCGGTCGCGCACCGACAGGCTCTCGTTCAGCGTTCCGCCGAGGTCGACGGCCGACGTGATGCCCGCCATCAGCAGCTGCTTCGCCGAGATCTCCATGACGCGCTCGACGAGATGGTTCTTCGCGATCCACGGGTCCCAGCGGCCGTAGTCGCCGTGCCCGAGGATGCTCAGGTGAACGTGGGTGTCGATGAGGCCGGGCATCATGACGCGGCCGCTCGTGTCGATGACCTGCGCGTCGGGCGGGATCGGGACCTCGGAGGCGGGCCCCACGCGCACGATGCGGTCGCCCTCGATGAGGATGGCGGCGCGGTGAACCGGAGGAATGCCGTCGTAGCCGTCGAGGAGCATGCCGCCGACGAGCGCGAGCTTCGTCTTCGCCGCCGGTGCCGACGCGGCGCCGGGCTGCGCTGGCGCCACGAACGGACAGGCGGCCAGGACGAGCGCGCAGAGCGCGGCGTGGAGAGCTCCGGGAAACTTCACGGCGAGCCTCCTCGAGTGGGGTTGGACCGGCTGGAACGCGAGGCTATCACCGCTGCAGGGGGCGTTCCGGTCGAATACGCATAGCCGCGCGGAGTCGCACCAGCGCTAACATGCGTCGGAATGGAATACGGGGGCGAAGAGCGCCGGTTCGCGCGGTGGAACTGCCGGTCGTGCCGGGCGCCGCGATTTTCCACCATCCCGGACGACGGCCGGCTCAAGTGCCCGATCTGCTACGAGAGCGTTCCCTTCGACCCGCGGCGGCACGCGCATCGCGATCCGGCCGACCGCGGCCGCCGTCCCGAGGAGATCCCGCCGCAGGGTTGATCGACTGGATCGCCGCTCGCCGGTCGGACCCTATTCGTACTCCTCGGAACCCTGGACCCACAGGAAGGACTGGATGTCGATCATGTCGCGCGGCTCCAGGTCGCGCAGGTCCCGGCGGACCGTCTCCGCGAACGAGAGCAGGCTCTCGTAGATCTCCGCGGATGGCCGCGATTGGTACGGCAGCTCGACGCCGTACGCTCGCGCGGCGCGGCGGGTGACGTTGGGCTTGAAGAAGAAGTGCTCGCCCGGAAGCGCCAGGAAGCCGAAGACCGTGACGATCGGCCACGTGAGCACGCGCGTCTGCACGCGCGGCAGGCCCGCGACGACGTTGCACCAGCGGTCGAAGCGCGCCGCGAGCGGCTCCGGGCCGTAGAGGTAGTCGTAGAGACCCTCGGCGAAACTGCGGGCGCCGTCCGGCGTACGCACCGCATCTCGCAGCGCCATCTTCTCGAACGAGAACAGCAGATGAGTCCGGGCCTCGACCTTCACCGCGAGCTGGGCGGCGTCGGCATATCTTTTTTCGCGGAGCAACGCGGCGAACGGCTTCGGCGCGAGCAACTCGCAAAATCGGTCGTGAGCCGAGACCTTGTAGTCGCGCTCCCAGTCGAGATACGTCTCGTCGTAGAAGCCCTCCGGGAAGAATCGCAGGAATTTGCGGCGGCAGCGATACGCTCCGGGAGAAAGTCTCGCCGGACTCCACACTCGTCTCGACTCGCTCGCTCGCGCCATGAGGAGTCCATAAAGCACGGACCGTGCCCGCGTGGCAGCACAGTTGCAATTCGCGAAGCGGGATCGACGTGCGCGCAAGTCTGTCGCCAAATCGTGCGCGCCCGCCACGCTAGAGTCGCGTTCGTCAGGCGACTCAGGAGGCTTCGATGCGCATCTCCAAGTTCATCCACTCGTGCCTGCTGGTCGAGAACGGCGACGACCGGATCCTCCTCGACCCGGGGACGTTCACGTTCGCCGGCAACGCGGTTCCGATCGAGACGTTCGACCGGATCGCCGCGATCCTGATCACGCACCGCCACGCGGACCACGTCGACTCCGCGGCGGTGAAGCGGATCGTCGAGCGCAACCGCTCCGCCGCGGTCCTGGCGAACGCGGACGTGCGTGACCTCCTCGCCTCGCAGGGTGTCGAGGCCGACGTCTTCGAGCAGGGCACGCGGCGGGTCGGTGCGACGAGCATCCGCGCCGTCGCGGCCGAGCACGCGGCGCTCCTGGGGGCGACGCCGCCGCCGAACGTGGCCTACGTGGTGGAGGAGAAGCTGTTGCACCCCGGTGACTCGTTCGCGCGCAGCCTGGACGCCTGCCGTGGAATCCCGCTGCTCGCGCTCCCGGTGACGGCGCCCTGGACGGCGGAGATCGGCGCCGCGGAGTTCGCCGAGCGCATCGCGCCGCGAGCGATCGTCCCGATCCACGACGGCTACGTGAAGGAACCGTTTGCCCGCATGCGCCATGAGAACTACGGGAAGTACTTCTCCCGCGGCGGCATCGCCTTCCAGAGCCTGCTCCACCCCGGCGACGCGGTCGAGGTCTAGCCGGCGTCTCCGAGCCGAAAGACGAAGGCCGGCGGTTGCGTCCTCAAGTTAACAGTGTTAACTTCGGGTGCATGACGACCGAGATCGCGATCCTGGACGCCGCCTACGCCCTCTACGTCCGCGAGGGCGTCGAGGGCGTCTCGATGCGGCGCGTCGCCTCGGGGCTCGGGATCACGGCGACCGCGCTCTACCGGCACTACCGCGGCAAGGACGGCCTCATCGCGGCCATCGCGGAGCGAGGCTTTGCGGACTTCTCGAGGGCGCTGTCCCGGCCGCCGGTCGCGGCCTCTCCCGAGGGCCGCGTCCTGCAGATCCTCGACCGCTATCGCGCGTTCGCCTTCCGCCAGCCCGAGCTCTTCCGCCTGATGTTCGGGATGCCCCGACCCGGCGCCCGGCGCTTCCCCCGCGACTTCGAGGCGCACCGATCCAGGGTGTTCGACGACCTCCGGACCGCCGTCGCCGGCGCCATGGCGAAAGGCGTCTTCCCGAAGGGGAGCTCTCTCGAGGCGGCGCTCGCGCTCTGGGCGCAGGCGCACGGGCTGATCACCCTTTACCAGGCAGGCCGCTTCACACACCGCCCGCGCGAGTTCGCCGCTCTCTACCGGCGCCTGCTCGCGGGAACCTGGAGGAAAACCCGATGACGGCACGCTGCGCTCTTCCGCGTTCGACGATTCTCGTGCTCCTGCCCGCGCTCTGCGGGCTCCTCTCCCTTCGCTGCGGCGACGGCCGGACACCGGCGGCGGCTTCCCCCGGTCCGGCCGCCGAGTCGGGCGTCGCCTTCGTCAACGGCCGGTGGTACGACGGCAATGGCTTCCGGGAACGGAAGATTTACGTCGTGGGCGACCGCCTCTCGATTTCGCGTCCGGCGCGCGTCAGCAAGACCATCGACCTCGCCGGCCGCCACGTCGTCCCGCCCTTCGGCGAGGGCCACAACCACTGGCTGGAGCCCGGCGCCATCGCGGCATACGACGCGATGTACCTGCGCGACGGGGTCTTCTACCTCAAGGACCAGGCGAACGCGGGCGTCGTACGGCGACGCATGGACGCGGAGCTCAACCGTCCCACGACCGTCGACTTCGTCAGCGCGAACGAGGGTTGGACGGGACCGGGCGGCCATCCCGTGCAGATCGCGCTCCAGTTCCTGAAGTTCGGGTCGTTTCCGAAGGCGTGGACCGAGCGCGATCTCGACCGCAACGTCGTGAACGTCGTCGACTCCGTCTCGGACGTGGAGCAGCGGTGGCCCGCATTCCTGGCGGGCAAGCCCGACTTCGTGAAGGTGTTCCTCCTCTATTCGGAGGAATTCGAGAAGCGCCGCAACGATCCGAAGTACCAGTACAAGCGCGGCCTGAATCCCGCGCTGGTGGGCCCGATCGCCGAGCGGGCGCACGCGGCCGGACTGCGGGTCTCCGCCCACGCCTACACGGCGGCGGACTTCCGCAACGCGCTGGCGGGAGGCGTCGACGACGTCGCCCACTTCCCCGGCACGGGCTACGAGAAGGAGCTCGGGGACGCGGCGTTCCGGATCTCGGAGGCGGACGCGAAGACGGCGGCGGAGCGCGGCGTGACGGTGACCACGACGCTGTCCTGGCTCGGCGAGCAGATGGAGGGCGACCCGTCCGGGGCTCGCGGGGTCCTCGACCGCGTCATCCGCCCGAACCTCGATCTCCTCCGGCACGCGGGCGTCCGGCTGCTCGTCGGAAGCGACCAGTTCCGGCAGTCGCCCGCGGGCGAGGCGGAGCTGCTCGCGAAGCTCGGCCTCTTCTCGAACGCCGATCTGCTGCGGATGTGGTGCGAGACCACTCCCCGCGCGATCTTTCCGAAGCGCCGCATCGGCAGGCTCGAGGACGGATACGAGGCGAGCTTCCTCGCGCTCGACGGGGACCCGCTGGCCGACTTCGGCGCGACGAAGCGAATCGCGATGCGGGTGAAGCAGGGCGTCGTCCTGCCGGTGCCGCCGAACGTGCCGTTCCCGCCCCTGCAGTAGCGATCCGGCGGAAGCCGCAGCTTGATCCGAGCCGCGCGGCCGGCCCTATCGAGCGGGCCTGGCGGGAGCGGCACGGCTCATGTTCGCGCCTCCCAGCGGTCGAGAACCGCCGCCTCCACCTCCGGTGAGAGCTCGTCCTTCCAGTCGCGAGCCGCACCGGAATCGTCGAACGACCAGAGGTAGTCGCCCGCGGTCTCGTCGAACGGGCGCTGCGTCCAGCCGGTGTCGAACGCCTTGCGGCTGCTGATCTGGAAGAGGCCGACGCGCTCGGGCTCGGGGTGCCAGGAGGGGAACTTGCCCAGGTACGACGGAGTGGTCGGAGAGTCGAAGGGCGCCGGATCCAATCCCTGCTCGTGGAGGAACTCCCGCGGAATCCAGACGAACTCCGCGTCCGAGCGGGTCGCCGCGCGGCAGCGGCCGACGAACTCGCGAAACGTCATCGGCGCGCCGGTGAGATTGAACGTGCCGTAGAGAGAGCGCTCGATCGCGGTCACGAGGAAGCGGGCGACGTCGCGAACATCGACCTTCTGGATGTGATCGTCTCCGTTTCCCGGGCCGATGTGGCGGCCGCCGCGCTGGCAGCGACGCAGCCACGCCAGCAGGTCCGGCGTATCGTCCCGTTCTCCTTTGATCGGCCCGGGCCGCACGATCGTGAGCCGCTCCCCGACGAGATCGCCGACGCGCCTCTCGCTTTCCGCCTTCCCGCGGTCGTACGGCCGGAGAGATGAGTCCCAGGGATTGAGCGGCGCGTCCTCGGTGAGCCCGGGATGCGCGAAGCCGCGCCGGTCGTAGGCGGCGATCGAGGAGACGTAGAGATAGTGCCGGGCCTGGGCACGAAGGCGCTTCGCCGCGGACTCCACGAGAACGGGATCGTAGGGCCAGACGTCGACCACGGCGTCCCACTTCCTGTCCCCGATCGACCCCCATGTCTCCTCGGACGCTTTCACGCTGCGGAGACCGCGGATCTTCTCGAGAGACGGGAAGAGCTCCGGGTTCGTGATGCCGCGGTTGAACAGGGTGACCGAGTGGCCGGCGACGACGGCCTCCCGCACCAGGGCCGGCCCGAGGAAACTGGTTCCGCCCAGGATGAGGATGCGGGCAGACGACGATCCCGGCGCCGCGGCCGAAGCGCGCGCGGCGGGAATCCGCAGCCACGAGGCTCCGGTGAGCGCCGCCGCGCCCTGGAGAAACGTCCGACGGTTCAAGCCCTGCCCTCCGAGACGCTCATTCCCTTGATACGAGCGGAACCCGTCCGTGTTTGGCCAGCTCGCCGCAGCGGGGAGGGCTTCTGCTATCCTTCCGGGCGTCATCCGTTCCGAATAACTCCACTCCTCTCATGAACCGCAAGGGTCCGGCAGACGCCGCCAGCGCCACCCGGCGCCTGCGGGGCGTTCCGTCCGGCGGAAAGACGCAAACCGGCGATACCCCGTGCAGGCTCGCCGTCGCGGCGCGTCCCGCCCTCTTCTGCGAAGTCCTCTCCCTCAAGCTGCACGACGAGCCCGACCTCGAGGTCGTGGGAGTGGCACGCGACGAGGACGAGGCCCGCGCCCTGCTCGCCCGGGAGCGCCCCCAGGTGCTCGTCTTCGACTACGAGGGGCTCGGGCCGGGCTCGGAGGCGGCCGTCCGGCGACTGCGTCGCGTCGCGCGCGGTACGCGCATCCTCGTCCTCGCGACGCGTTCGAGCCAGGAGACCCTCGAGCGGATGCTGCGCGCCGGCGCCGCGGGCCTGGTCGGGAAGCAGCAGACCTTCGAGACGCTCGTCCGCGCCATCCGCGCCGTGGCGCGCGGCGAGCTCTGGGCGAACCGCGCGGCCGCGGCGCAGGTCGTCGAGGACCTCGCCGGCCCGTCGCGGAGCTCGACGTTCGACGTGCGGCTCACCGCCCGGGAGCGGGAGATCGTTCAGGCCGTCGGGCTCGGCGGGCGCAACCGCGACATCGGCGATCGGCTGCACATCAGCGAGAAGACCGTCAAGAGCCACCTCAACAGCATTTTTCGGAAGCTGCAGGTCGACAATCGGTTCGCGGCCGGTCTGTACTCGATCGACGGGCGCCGGGAGTCGGGAACCTCCTAGCGCGATTCAGCGCGATCGCCGCCGCGGCGACGGCCTCGCGGGTGACTCCGGCATCGGCCGGGGTTGGATAGACTCCTCCCCTTCCGATGATCGAGCCCTCGCCGATCGACCCGTTGCGATCGCGCGTGGTCGCGGACTACGTCGCGGAGCTCGTCGCGCGCGGGACCTCCGGCGGCTCGCCCCCCGCCGTCTTACCCTCCGGCGGCGCGCTCGTCACGGCGATCCACCCCGCCGACGAGATGTATCTGTACGAGCTGTCCCTGGGCGGCCGCGGTCCCGACGCCGCGGCGGTGAGCTACTTCGCGACGGGCGACGCGGTCTGCCGCACGGTCGAGGAGGCGGTCCGGTGGCGGTTCGGCGGCCCGGACCGCGCGCCGATCCGACTCCTGGATTTCGCGAGCGGGCACGGCCGGACGACGCGGTTCCTCGTGCGGCGCCTGCCCGAAGACGACATCACGATCGCCGAGATCGAGCCGACCGCGGTCCGCTTCCAGGAGGCCGCGTTCGGCGTACGCGGGGTGGTGTCCACGACCGACCCGGCCGATCTCGCGCTCGGGCCGGAAGCGGAAGCGGGAGTGGAAGCCGCGGGGACCTTCGACGCCGTCCTCGCCTGCTCCTTCTTCAGCCACCTTCCCGCGGGCCGGTTCGAGCCCTGGCTCGGGAAGCTCTACGGGCTGCTGAGCCCCGGCGGCCTGCTGATGTTCAGCGTGCACGGGATGCATCTGCTCCCCGAGGCCGAGTCCGACGACCGCGCGGGGATCGTCTTCCGAGCCGCCAGCGAGAGCCGCCGGCTCGACGTGGAGGAGTACGGGACGACGTACGTCTCGCCGGCGTTCGTGGCCGCCGCCGCCAGGGCCGTCGCCGGGCACGACGCGGCCCTGCTGGCCTTCCCCCGCGGACTGTGCGGCTTTCAGGACCTCTACGTGCTGCTGCGCGCGCCTCTGCCGGCCGCCGGCGACCTGAAGCTGTCCCGGTTCCCCCTCGGAGCGCTCGAGAAGTCCGAGATCTCGGGCGGCCGCGTGCTCCTCGAAGGCTGGGCCGAGGGAGACGGCGACGAGCCCCCTCCGGAGATCCGGCTCCTGTTCGGCAACACGGCCGTCGAGGTCCTCCGCGGAGACGGAGCGGCATCGCGGACGCGACGGACGTGGCGGTTCGACTTTCCGGTCGAGGTGCCGGGCCCGGACGAGCTCGTCCGCGTCGAGGCCGTCAGCGCGCGCGGCCTCGTGCGGATCCTCGTCATCGGCACGCTGCGCCCGTATCTGCCCGGCGCGGCGCCCCCATAAATGCGACGGCCTCCGGTCCGTTGGGAACCGGAGGCCGAAGCGAGCTTACGAGTTCTCTAGCGAGTGCCGAAGCGGCGGACGCGGGAAAGACCGAAGCCGGCCGCAAGCAGGAGCGCTCCCATCACGGCGACGAGCGGAAGCTGCGTCGCGGTCTTGGGGAGGTGCTTGGCCGGAGCCGGAGCGGGCGCCGCAGCCGGAGCCGGAGCCGGAGCCGGAGCGGGCGCCGGAGCGGACGCGGCCGCCGGAGCCGGTGCAGGAGCCGGGGCGCCGCCGGTGGCGTACGCCTTCGCCTCGCGCTCGGAGACGACCGTCGGCGGGTGATCCGTGACCAGGACCGCCGTGAAGTTGTCGCCCTCGCGCAGGTCGCTCAGGGCGATCTCCTTGCCGTCGCGCATGATCTTGGCCCCGTGCTTCGCGGCGTCCTCGTTCGAGAAGCGGCGGACGCCGAGCGGTCCGCGGACGATGACGTTGTCGCCCGACACCTTGAGGACCGTTCCCTTGCGGATTTCGGTGACGGTCACCGGCGTCGTGGTCGTCGTCGTCGTGATCGTCGCCTTCACCTTCATTCCGGGCTTCAGGTCGGCGACCCCGATCTCCTTGCCTTCGTTTTCGAACTTGAACCCGTCCGGAACCGTGTACTCAGCCGTCTTGCCGTTCAGATCCCGACCGACGACCTTGTTGCCGCTGACGCTGATGACGGTCCCCTGGATGACGCGCGTGCTCGTCGTCGACTGGGGTTTGCCCATCTGCGTCGTGGTGGTGGAGCTGGTCTGCTGAGCCGTTGCCACGCCCGCCGTCGCGACGAGCAGTCCCATCCCCAGGAATGCCGAGAACCCCCCGGTACGCGATTTCATAGAGTTTTCTCCCTTCTAGTTTCCGGAAACATATCCCCACCCGCCCCCAAAGATCAGATAAAAGTGCCTCGCCGGGCTATTGCACCTCCGTAGGGGGGCCACGGACCGAATCCTGACGGCGGCAGGAAGGCCGATTCCGGCCTTTGCCGCCCGGACGGTCTCGAGCGCGTCGCTCGTCCCCCGGCCGGGCCCCCCCGCGGAAAGGGTCCGGCCCTGTGAGGTCCGACACGGGCCGGACGCCGCCGGGCCCCTAGAATCGCCGCACCCGTTTCAGAACAAGAGAGGTCACGATGCGACGCCTGCGCGCCGGAGCCCTGTCCGCCCTCTGCCCGCTCCTCGCCGTCCTCGCTCCCCTGGTCGCGGCGACCGCGGGGCGCGCGGCCGAGCCCTGCCCGACCCCGGTCGATGCGAGGTCGGACTCGCGAGAG
>Ga0207683_10002513_pt1 | contig 16008 bp, 16 predicted proteins | sample KBSM73metaG_FD_184333 | JGI IMG/M metagenome (GOLD analysis project Ga0207683, IMG submission 184333) | Miscanthus rhizosphere microbial communities from Kellogg Biological Station, Michigan, USA - KBS M7-3 metaG (SPAdes) (version 2) | ecosystem: Host-associated > Plants > Roots > Rhizosphere >... | reverse complement strand
CGATCGCATCATTGCGGATATCTGCACCCCTGATCAGGGGTGCAGATATCCGCGATCCTGGCCGCCGCCCAGCGCGCCGCATCAGCGACATGGATGAGGCAGCCACGCCATAGGAACAGGCGGGCATCTTGACAGCATCGGTCCGATGAGTCACTATTGAGCTGTTGGAGCGCTCCAATCGATGGTGAGCGTCGGTATGGAGGGCGTTCGGCGTGGTGGACGTTCGGCGCAGTGGGTGTCTGGCGCAGTGGGTGTTTGGCGCGGAGGTGGCAGAGCAATGGGCAGTGCCGGAACGGGCAGCATTGACGCGGGCAGCCCCAACGCGGGCAGTCCCAACGCGGGCAGCGTTGATGCGGACAGCACTAACGCGGGGCGGGAGCGGCTGGCGCGGTATAGCCTGACGGGTCCGGAGAACCAGGCGGCGGTGAACGCCGGGCTGGCGGGCGGGGCGTGGTTCCGCAGCGCGGTGCCGCGCAAGCGGATGAAGGAGCTGATGAAGCGCTCCGACTACCCCGCCGTCCGCGACACGGCCATCTGGCTCGGCCTGATCCTGCTCTTCGGCGCCCTGGGTACCACGTTCTGGCTGGTCTGGCACAGCTGGTGGGCGGTCCCGTTCTTCCTCGCCTACGGCGTCCTGTACGGCTCGACGTCGGATTCCCGCTGGCACGAGTCCGGGCACGGCACGGCGTTCAAGACCCGCTGGATCGACGAAGGGCTGTACCAGCTCGCCTCGTTCATGATCATGCGGGACCCGACCACCTGGCGGTGGAGCCACACCAGGCACCACACCGACACGCTGGTCGTCGGGCGGGACCCGGAGATCGCGGTCATGCGCCCGGCGCGGCTGGCCAAGCTGCTGGTCAACTACTTCGGCCTGGTCGACGTGCCGACGGCGTTCTGGCTGATGTTCCGGCACGCGTCCGGTCGGCTCACCGCCGACGAGGCCGACTACGTGCCCGAATCCGAACGGCACCGGGTCTACCGGACGGCCCGGGTTCACCTTGCTATCTACGCCGTGACCATCGGCCTGGCGATCGGGTTCGGAACCTGGCTGCCGGTGGTGCTGATCGGCGGGCCGGCCTTCTACGGCCGGTACATGCTCCAGGTCTACGGGTTCACCCAGCACGCCGGCATGGGCGAGAACGTGCTCGACCACCGGCTGAACACCCGCACGGTGAAGATGTGCGTGGTTAACCGGTTCCTGTACTGGAACATGAACTACCACGTCGAGCACCACATGTTCCCGATGGTCCCGTACTACCGGCTGCCGGAGCTGCACGAGGAGATCAAGCACGACTGCGCGCCGGTCTACCCGTCGCTGTGGGCGGCGTACAAGGAGATCATCCCGGCGGTCCTGCGCCAGCTGCGGGACCAGGAGTACTACGTGCGCCGCGAACTGCTGCCCGGCGCCGCCCCGTTCAACGAGCCGACGCCCCTGAACGACGGCCGGGCGCTGCCGCTGCCCGCCGAGACCGCAGCCTGAGGAGACCTCCGATGCCCCAGTGGATCGCCGCCTGCGCGGCGGACGACATCGACCCCGAGGACGTCATCCCGTTCGAGCACGACGGCAGCGACTACGCGATCTACCGCTCGCCCGATGACGTCTACTACGCCACCGACGGGCACTGCACGCACGAGAAGACGCTGCTGTGCGACGGCCTGGTCATGGGCGGCGTGATCGAGTGCCCCAAGCACAACGGCCGGTTCGACTACACCAGCGGCAAGGCGCTCGGCGCGCCGGTGCTGGTCGACGTGCGCACCTACCCCGCCAAGGTCATCGACGGCACGGTCTACATCGAGGTCGGCTAGTGCCAGAATCAGCCGGCACAGCGGCAGCCATGGTCATCGCGGGCGCGGGCGAGTGCGGCACCCGGGCCGCCTTCGCCCTGCGCGAGCAGGGCTGGGACGGCCCGGTCATCCTGGCCGGAGCCGAACCGTCGCCGCCGTACGAGCGGCCGCCGCTGTCCAAGACCGGTGAGCTCAAGCCGATCTGCGACCCCGCCGCACTGCGGGAGGCGGACATCACCTTCCTGCCCGGCGCCGAGGCGGCCCGCCTGGACACCGCGGCGCACGTCCTGGAGCTGGCCGGCGGGCGGCGCCTGCCGTACCGCTCGCTGCTGCTCGCCACCGGCGCCCGCGCCCGGCGCCTTCCGTTCGGCGGCGCCCCGGTTCACGTCCTGCGCACCCGCGCGGACTCGGCCCTGCTGCGTGAGCAGCTGCGGCCGGGCCGCCGGGTCGCGGTGATCGGCGGCGGGTTCATCGGGCTGGAGCTGGCGAGCTCGGCCGCCGCGCTGGGCTGCGCGGTGACCGTGATCGAGCTCGGCCCCCGGCTGATGGGCCGGGCCGTCCCGGCCCGCGTGGCGGCGGTCATGGCCCAGCGGCACGTCGCCGCGGGGGTGGACATCCGCTGCGGGACCGGCGTGACCGGGCTGGCGCGGACCGCCTCCGGCGTGATGATCACGCTGGCCGAGGGCGGCACCGTCGAGGCCGACGTGGTGGTGGCCGGCGTCGGCGCGGCCCCGGAGACCTCGCTGGCCGAGGCGGCGGGCATCGAGGTCGCCGACGGCATCGTGGTCGACGCGCGCTTCGCCACCTCGGCCCCGGACGTCTTCGCGGCCGGCGACTGCTGCCGCTATCCGCATCCGCTGTACGACGACCGCCCGCTGCGGCTTGAGTCATGGCGGGCGGCGCAGGAACACGGCACCGCCGCGGCCCGCGCGATGCTCGGCGGCACCGAACCCTACGCGGGTGTCCCGTGGTTCTGGACCGACCAGCACGACTACACCCTGCAGGTCGCGGGCCTAGCCCACACGGCGTCCTGCGAGGTCGTCCGGGTGCGCCTGGACGGGACCGAGATCTGGTTCGGCCTGGCGGACGGCGGGAGGCTGGTCGCCGCCGCCGCGGCCGGCCCGGGCAACTCGGTGGCCAGGGACATCAAGCTGGCCGAGATGCTGATCGCACGGCGCGCGGCCCCGGACCCCGCCGCCCTGGCCGACCCCGGCGTGGCGCTGAAGTCCGTCCTCCGCTCCCCCGTGGCGGGCTAACACCCACTAGCATCCCGGTAGGCGAACCTGAGGAGGGGCCTGATGTTGCGTTTCGGTCTGTTCGGCGCCGGGAGGATCGGCCGCGTCCACGCGGCCTCGCTGGCCGCGCACCCGCGGACGGAGCTGGCCGTCGTGCACGATCCCGTCGAGGTCGCCGCGCACGAGATCGCCGCGCTCTACGGCGGGACCCCCACCGGGGATGCCGACGCGATCCTCGGCGACCCCGGCATCGATGCCGTGATCATCGCCTCGCCGACACCGACCCACGTCGAGCTGCTGACCGCGTGCGCCCAGGCGGGCAAGGCGGTGCTCTGCGAGAAGCCGATCGACCTCGACCTGACCCGGGTCGATGCCTGCTGGGAGGACATCAAGGGGCTGAACGCCACCGTCATGGTCGGCTTCAACCGGCGGTTCGACCCGACCTTCACCGAGATGCGGGAACGGGTGACCGGCGGCGAGATCGGCCGGCTGGAGCAGCTCCTGATCACCAGCCGGGACCCGGCGCCCGCGCCAGCCGCGTACATCGCCTCCTCCGGCGGCCTGTTCCGCGACATGACCATCCACGACCTCGACATGGCCAGGTTCTTCCTGGGTGAGGTAGTAGAGGTCCAGGCCATCGGGGCGAACCTGATCGAGCCGTACATCGCCGAGGCGGGCGACGTGGATTCCGCCGTCGTGTCGATGCGCGGGGCCGGCGGCGAGCTGTGCCAGATCACCAACAGCCGCCGCTGCGCGTTCGGCTATGACCAGCGGGTGGAGGCTTTCGGCGCCGACGGGATGCTGAGCGCGGGGAATCAGACGGCCACCAGCGTGCGCCGGTCCGGCGCGGCCGGCACCGAGACCGCCGCCCCGTACCTGAACTTCTTCCTCGACCGCTATGCGACCGCCTACCGCGCCGAACTCGACCACCTGGTCATCTGCATGGAGCAGGGGCTGACCCCGAGCCCGGGCTTCACCGACGGCCGGGCGGCGCTGGTCCTCGCGGACGCCGCGACCGAGAGCATGAAGACGGGGCGAACCGTCCGCGTCGATTCCTGAACGCGGCGATTTTCGCCCGGTCGCCTGGTCTGTACTTGGAAGGACCAGCGAGAGCGGGGTAGCCGATGACCGTCAGCGAGGATTTCACCAGCCTGACCGGCGGGTTCCGCGGTGAGCTGCTGGCTCACTGCTACCGGATGCTGGGCTCGGCCGCCGACGCCGAGGACCTGGTGCAGGAGACGTACCTGCGGGCCTGGCGGTCCTACGAGGGGTTCGAGGGCCGTTCGTCGGTGCGGACCTGGCTGTACCGGATCGCGACCAACGCGTGCCTGACCGCGCTCGAGCGGCGCGGCCGCCGGCCGCTGCCGTCCGGTCTCGGCGGGCCAGCCGGGGGCCCGGAGGCTCCGATGGTCGCGGGGCCGGAGGTGCCGTGGCTGCGGCCACTGCCCGACGCGCTGCTGACCGGGGACTACGAGGACCCGGCTTCGGTGGCGGTGTCGCGCGAGGGGATCCGGCTGGCCTTCGTCGCCGCGCTGCAGTACCTGTCGGCCCGGCAGCGGGCGGTGCTGATCATGCGGGACGTGCTGCAGTGGCCGGCCGCCGAGGTGGCGGAGCTGCTCGGCATGACCACGACCGCGGTCAACAGCGGCCTGCGCCGGGCCCGCGCCCAGCTCGCTGAGGCACTGCCCGCCGAGGACGAGCTCGCCGAGCCCGCCGAGCATGACCGCCGGGCGCTGCTGGACCGGTTCGCCGCCGCCTTCGAGAACGCCGACGTGAACGGTCTGGCGGAGCTGCTGCGGGAGGACGTCACGCTGGAGATGCCGCCGCTGCTGACCTGGTTCGCCGGCCGGGCGGACGTGACACGCTTCTTCGCCGCGGCACCCGTGTTCGCCGGGCCCGGGCGGCTCAAGCTCGTTCCGGTCGGGGCCAACGGACAGCCGGCGTTCGCTGCCTACCAGCGCGAACCCGACGGAACGTACCGGGCCTACGCGGTGACGCTGCCCACGGTCACCGCGTCCGGGATCGCGCGCATCGTCACCTTCTTCGATCCGGGATTGTTCGGCCCGTTCGGCCTGCCCGCGGCGATTCCGGCGGATCCGGCTGGTCTGTAGGTCTAGGCCGCCGAACGGGCGGTGGAAACCCCAGCACACCGGAGAAGACATGAGCATCGCAGACAAGACCATCCTGATCACGGGCGCCAGCCGCGGCATCGGGCGAGCCCTGGCCGACGAGGCGCTGCGCAGGGGCGCCAGGCGGGTGTACGCCGCGGCGCGGCGGCCAGCGGCCTTTGCGGATGAGCGCGTTACACCGCTGACCCTGGACGTGACCGACGCGGCCCAGGTCCGGGCGGCCGCCGAACGGGTCGGGTCGCTCGACATCCTGGTCAACAACGCCGGCCTCGCGCTGTACGAGGGCCTCGGCGACCGGGCCACGCTCGAACGCCACCTGGCGGTCAACCTGTTCGGCACCTACGCGATGAGCGAGGCGTTCCTGCCCGTCCTCACGCGGTCTGGCGGAGCGATCGTCAACAACCTGTCGCTGAACTCGCTCGCACCGCTGCCGGTCCTGGCCGCCTACTCGGTCTCCAAGGCGGCCGCGTTCTCCCTGACCCAGTCGCTGCGCGCCTCGCTGACCGATCGCGGCGTGCGGGTCCACGCCGTCCTGATCGGGCCCACCGATACCGACATGACCCGGGACCTCGATATCCCCAAGGCCTCCCCGGAATCCGTCGCGCGCGCGATCTTCGACGCGGTAGACCGCGGCGAGGAGGACATCTTCCCCGATCCCGTGGCCCAGTCCCTGGCCGACGGCTGGCGCAACGGCCCCGTCAAGGCCTTCGAGCGCCAGCTCGCGGAGCTGCGCTAACCCTGGGGCTAGCGGCCGGCGGGAACGGGGCCGCTGGACCCCCGCACCTCGAGTCGCGGGGGCAGCAGCACGGTCTCGCCGGGCATAGCGGGCCGCTCGATGCGCGCGAGCAGCATGCGGGCGGCCCGCTGGCCCATCTCGAACGCGGTGGCGTCCACGCTGGTGAGCCACAACGCGCGCAAGCGGGCGAAGACGGAGTTGTCGAAGCCGACCAGGGACAGCTCCTCGGGGACCCTGACGCCGAGGGCCGCGGCGGCGGACAGCGCGCCGACGCAGGTCAGGTCGTTGGCGGCGAAGATGGCGGTCGGCCGGTCCTGGCCGCTCAGCAGCCGGACCGTGGCGCGGTAGCCGCCTTCCTCGCTCATGTCCCCGGCCTCGATATGGACATAATCGCCGAGGCCGGCCGCCCGCATTGTGTCCTCGTAACCCTGCATGCGCAGGCGGCCGGCCACGCTGGGCAGGCCGTGGATGTGCGCGATCCTGGTGTGCCCCAGCTCGATCAGGTGCCGGACCGCGAGGGTGCCGCCGAGGTGGTTGTCGTTGGCGAGGATGTCGGCACGGGGCAGGTCGACGTCCAGGCCACGGCCGCCCACCGCGACGGTGGGGATCTGGCTGGCCGCGTCGATGATGGCCTGGGACATGGGAATCGACCCGGCCAGCACCAGGCCGTCCACGCCGAGGTCGATGAACGACCAGGTCAGGGTCTCGTCCAGCATCCGGTCGATGCGGCCGTCGCCGAGCAGGATGTGCTTGCCGCCCGCGTGCAGGGCTGGTGTCAGACCGTCGAGCATGTCGGCGAACCACGGCTGGCGCAGGTCGTTCAGCAGCACGCCGATCGTGTGCGACCGCCGCTCCGCGAGCAGCCGGGCCGCGGCGTTGGGCCGGTAGCCGAGTTCGGCCACGGCGCGCATGACGGCCTCGCGGCTGGTCGCGCTGACCTTGGGTGAGTTGCGCAGGACGAGCGAGACCAGCGACTTGGACACCCCGGCCCGGGCGGCGACGGTCTCCAGGGTGGGTTTCCGGGCGGTTCGCCCTGGAGTTGCCATGCGCCCCTCCTTCTGCCAACGTTTGGAGCGCTCCAACCCTATGAGGGCGGCGAGATCGTGTCAACGACCCCGGACGCCATGAAACCGGGATTCCAGTGCCCTGGATCCGGGGTTTCATGGCGTTCGCGGGCGGTCAGGCGGTGCGGGCGGGCCGGTCGGCGCGGACGGTCAGGCGGCGCGGACGGTCAGGCGGTGCGGACGGGCTGGCGGTGCGGACGGGCTGGCGGTGCGGGCGGGCCGGTCGGTTGGCGCGGGCGGTCAGTCGGTGCGACGGGTCCAGTCGCGGAGCACGGCGTCGGTGTGCTCGCCGGGTTCGGGGACGCCACGGACGGGGCCGGAGGCGGCGTCGCTGAACCGGTAGGGCATCCGCGCCACTGACCGCTTCTCCCCGTCACCATCGGTGACCTCGACCACGGTATCGCGCCCGGCCACCGACGGCGCGGCGAGGACATCCCCGGCATGCCTGATGTCCGCCCAGGCCAGCCCGGCGGATTCCAGGTCGCGCTTGAGCGCGTCGCGGTCCGGGTGGGCGGCGAACCAGTCGGCCATGACGCCCGCCCGGACGCGCAGCTTGTCCTCGAGCGGGGCGTCGGGGTCCGGGTCGGCCACGCCGAAGCAGGTCTTCAGCTGGCGCCACAGGTACCGGCGGTCGGCGGAGATGAGGATCGGGCCGCCGGGCGCGGGCCACACCTCGCCGCGCGCCGACCGGACCGGGTGCTCGTCGATGCTGTAGTGGGTGTAGTCGTCGGTGGCGAGCATCGCCTCGAGCATGCTCAGGTCGATGTGCTGGCCGGTCCCGGTGCGGTCGCGCAGCCGCAGCGCCGCCAGGACCGCGATCGTGCCGTGCAGCCCGGCCAGCGCGTCGGCGAGCGCGAACGCGATGTCGGCGGGCGGTTCGCCGGTGATATCGGCCTGGCGTCCGATCAGGCCGGCCTCGGCGTGAATGACGGGCGCGTAGGCGGCCCGCCCGGCATCGTCTCCCTCCCGGCCGAAGCCGGAGATGGACAGCATCACCAGGCGGGGATTGACGGCGGACAGGGCGGGCCAGCCCGCCCCGAACCGGTCCAGTACGCCCGGCCGGAAGTTCTCCACCAGCACGTCGCAGGCGGCGGCCAGGTCGAGCAGCCGGGCCACGTCACCGGGCCGGTGCAGGTCGAGCAGGACCGACCGCTTGCCCGCGTTGACGTGCGAGTACAGTCCGGAACGGCCGCGGGTCACCTTGCCGAACGCCTGCGTGACGTCGGTGCCGGGCAGTTCGGCCCGGACCACGTCGGCGCCGAGGTCGGCCAGGATCCGGCCGGCGAGCGGGCCGGATACCGCCCGCGAGAGGTCGAGCACGCGCAGGCCGTCCAGCGGCCTGGTTTGCGGGCGGGGTCGCTGCGTCATGGCTGCCGCCCTAGCACGACCGGGGCAGGCCGAGGGCGTGGTCCGGGTCCTCGGTGAAGTCCACGCGCCGCTCCCGGCCTGCTCGCCCGTTCGATAGTCAGAACGTAACATCCCGAGGATCATGACCAGCCCTTCATCGGACCCTGGGCCATCTCGGGGTGGTCGTATTCGTCGTGCCAGTTCCACCAGACGTACGGAGCGCTCTGCGGGTAGCCCTCGGGTGAGTCCTCCCACGTCTCCTGGCGGCCGAGCGCGGCCAGGTCGAGGTAGCTCCAGGTGCTGCCCAGCGCCTCATCGCCGCGGTTGTCGACGAAGTAGGTGCGGAACACCCGGTCGCCGTCGCGGATGAACGCGTTGGTGCCGTGGTACTCGTCCACGCCGAAGTCGACGTCCCAGTCGCTGGTGATCGTGTACCAGGGCCAGTTCCAGCCCATCCGCTCCTTCAGCCGGGCGATGTCCGGCTGCGGGGCGCGCGAGGCGTAGGCGAAGGTGATGTCACGGGCGTTCAGGTGCACGGGGTCGGCGACCTGATCGGCCATCATCGAGCAGCCGTGGCACGCGTGGTCGGGCCAGCCGACCACGCCCGGCTCGAAGAAGGCACGGTAGATAATCAGCTGGCGCCGGCCCTCGAACAGGTCGAGCAGGCTCGCCTGGCCCTTGGGTCCGTCAAAGGCATACTCCTTCTCCACCGGCAGCCACGGCATCCGCCGGCGTTGCGCCGCCAGCGCGTCCCGGGCCCGGGTCACCTCCTTCTCCCGCACCAGCAGCTGCTCGCGCGCGGTCTTCCACTCCTGCGGGGTGACGATCGGAGGGGTCTCCATCGTGATGTCCGCCTTTCGTTGTCGTGTTCAGGCACCTCGGTCGAGGTGCTCCTTCAGGGCGTTCAGCGGGCTGTCCCAGTCGCGGGCCAGCGCGGCCAGGAACTGCTGCGCGACCTTCATCGGCGCGGAGCGCAGCCGGTAGCGGACCCGGCGCCGCTCACCGGGTTCGGCCGTCACCAGGCCCGCGTCGGTCAGCAGGGCCAGGTGCTTGGCGATCGCCTGCCTCGTGATCGGCAGCCGGGCGGCCAGGTCCGTGGCCGTGGCCGGGCCGCCGGCGGCCAGCCCGGCCAGGATGGCCCGGCGGCTGGGGTCGGCCAGCGCGGCGAAGACCTGCTCGGCGACCGCCTCGATGTCAGGCTCGAGGTCACGCCGAAGATCAGGGGGCATCGAGGTAGCCGGCCAGCTCGCCCAGCTCGCTCGCCCAGCCATGCACATGGCCGTCATAGACCTTGCGGTAGGTGTCCTCGGGCAGCTGCGCGAACCCGGTCTCGACCACCGTGAGCCGCGTGCCGGCACCGGCCGGCTCGAGCGTGAACTCGACGTAGGTACGGCGCGGGTCGTCGTCGGGAAGCTCCTCGATCTGCCAGGTGAAGCCGAACACCGTCGGCTCCTCCACTCGTTCCACCCGCATCTCGACCGAATACCCGCTGGCCCACGTCATCCGGGCCGCCCCGCCCGGGCGCAGGTCGATGTCTGCCTCCTCGCCGAACCAGGCGGCCAGGCCCTTGGCCGTGGTAAGCGCAGCCCACACGCTGGCGAGCGGGTGAGCGAGTTCCATGGTCCGCTCGATCCGATCGGGAAATCCCATGTCTGCCTCCACCAAGTAGCAACCGAACAGTTGCCACTGTATGGCAACCATCTGGTTGCGTCAAATGCCGGGCCGCCCGGTGCGGTAGGTTGCCTGGGTGGGTGGCAACCGGGAACTCGCGGAGCGCTTTATCGCCAGCCTGGAGGCTCGCGACTGGGACGCCTGGACCGCGCTGCTGCATCCGGACGTGGTCTACGAGATCCCGCAGTCCCGGGAGCGGATCCGCGGGCGCGACCGCTACCTGCGATTCAACCAGGAGTATCCGGGCGACTGGCATGTGCGGCCCAAAGTGGTCATCGCCGACGAGCAACACGGGGTGGTGTGGTTCGAGTGGGACCTCGACGGCCGCACCGATGACGCCATGGCGTTCTTCGAGTTCGCCGACGGGCTGATCACCCGGGTCACGGACTTCTGGCCCGAGCTCTACGAACCGCCATCCGGGCGTGAGCACCTGACCGAGCGCTGGTAGCCCGGCCCGTTCGGGACCTATGGAGGAATGATGACCTTGATCGCGCGCTTCCAGGTCGATGGCTACGAGCCCCGGCAGGTGACCGGCCTCGACGCGGACTGGTTCGGCCTGATGACGTTCGCGAAGACCTTCACCTCGGGGATCACCGGGCACGCCACCACGCTGTTCATGGCCGCGGGCAGCCAGGAGGGATCCCGGTCGTACGTGGCCACCGAACGGATCACCGGGCGCCCCGACGGCGGAGAGGAGGGCTCGGTGACCATACAGCACGGCGGGCTCGAGTCCGATCCCGAGGTCTGGTTCGGCCACATCGTGCCGAACACCGGTACCGGGGGCTTCGCCGGCTGGTCGGGCTCGGCCCGGATCTTGCACGACGACAAGGGCGCGTACTTCGAGATCAAGCTGGCCTGAGCGGCGCGCCTGGGAAATACTGGCCAGTAGGATTCTCGGGAGGCTGACACTTGGAACAGAACCTGGCCAGGCAGGCGGAGCTGGCCTTCGAACAGCAGGGCGACTACGACACGCTGTGCTACGAGGGCGCCTGGCACACCAGCGGGCAGATGGCCGACCGCGGGTCCCGGCTCGGGACGGGGCTGGCCGGCCTGGGCGTGCGGCCCGGCGACCGGCTGCTGGTGCTGATGGCCAACTGCCCGGAGGTCCTGATCACCTACACCGCCGCGTGGCGCGTCGGCGCGGTGGTCACCCCGTTGATCTTCCTGGCCAGCGAGGACGAGCTGCGGCACGCGCTGAACGACTCCGGCGCGGTCGGCGTGGTCACCACGGTCGAGTTCCTGCCGAAGGTCTCCGCTGTTCTCGGGGGCACTCCGGACGTCCGGTTCGTGCTGGTTCCCGGGGCGGGTTCGGCGGCCGCGGCGGCTCCCGGGGTCCCGGTGCTCGACTTCGACGAGGTGGCCTCGGCCGAGCCCGGGTCCATCGCCGACCGGTCCGGCACCGACCTGGCCGCCCTGCTCTACACCGGCGGCACCACGGGCCGGTCCAAGGGCGTCCCGCTCACCCACGCGGGCCTGTACTGGTGCGGGTCGGCCGCGCACGAGCAGTCGGTGCGCTCGAACGTGTCCAGCTCGGTGCTGCCGCTGCCGCTGGCGCACGCCTACGGCCTGCTGGTCATCTGCGGCGGCATGCACCGCACCGACCACACCAGGACCATCTTGATGCGCTGGTTCGACCCGGCCGGGTGGGTGAAGCTGGCCGTGGAGCACAAGGTGCAGGGCAGCGCGCTGGTGCCGTCGATGATCCAGATGCTGCTCAGCCAGCCGCTGGAGGACGCGGACCTGTCGAGCCTGGTCGCGATCTCGTCCGGGGCGGCGCCGCTGGCCGACGATGTCCGGCGCGAGTTCGAGACACGGGTCCCCAGCGCGACCGTCTACGAGGGCTACGGGTGCACCGAGGCGGCCACGTTCATCTCGGCCAATCCGTGGGGCGCGCGCCGGCTCGGCAGCGTCGGGCGGCCGGTGCCCGGGGTCGAGCTCACCATCCAGGACGAGGCGGGCCGGGTGCTTCCGGCGGGCCAGGACGGCGAGATCTGCGTGCGGTCCCCCGGCGTGATGACCGGCTACTGGCACAGCGACGACACTTCGGCGCTGGAAGGCGGCTGGCTGCACACCGGCGACATCGGGCACGTGGACGGCGACGGCTACCTGTACGTGGTGGACCGCAAGAAGGACCTGATCCTGCGCGGCGGCTTCAACGTCTTCCCGCGCGACATCGAAGACGTCCTGCTGTCCCACCCGGCGGTAGCCCAGGCCGGGGTGGTGGGACGGCCGGACGCGCGGCTCGGCGAGGAGGTCGTCGCGTTCGTGTCGCTGCGGCCGGGGGCGGAGGCCACGGCCGGCGAGCTCACCGAGCACGCCCGGCAGCACCTGGCCGCGAACAAGTACCCGCGGGAGATCACGATCGTGCCTACGGTGCCGCTCACCAGCGTCGGCAAGCTCGACCGCAAGAAACTGCGGCAGTGGGTGACCGAAGGCCACTCACCCGAGAGCACCGGTTAACCCGTCGCCGCCCCTTCGAGAACGCCATGAAACCCCAGATCCAGTGCGTTCTAACGCACTGGATGTCCGGTTTCATGACGTCCGGAACCGGCGCCTATGTTGAGCCTGATTCTGCTGGTGTTAGAGCGGCTGACGTTACTTAACCGCTACTCCAGATCGGGCTGGATCTGGCCGGTGACTTCGCCGAAGCCGATCCTGGCGCCGCCGGCGCCGGGCGCCGTGGCGCTGATCGCCACCTCGTCGCCGTCTTCGAGGAAGCTGCGGACCGACCCGTCGGGCAGCGTGAGCGGCTCGGCGCCGCCCCAGCTCAGCTCCAGCAGGCAGCCCCGCTGGTCCCGGTCCGGGCCGCTGACCGTGCCCGAGGCGAACAGGTCGCCGGTGCGGGTCGAGGCGCCGTTCACGGTCATGTGGGCCAGCATCTGCGCGGCCGTCCAGTACGTGGTCGCGTACGGCGGGCGCGCCGCCAGCTGCCCGTTCAGCCGCACCTCGAGCTCGAGGTCCAGGCCCCACGGGCCGGCGTCGGCCAGGTAGGGCAGCGGCTCCGGGTCCCGCGGCGGCGGGCTGACCCTGGCGTGCTCCAGCGCGTCGAGCGGCACCACCCAGGGCGAGACCGAGGTCGCGAACGACTTGGCCAGGAACGGGCCGAGCGGCTGGGATTCCCAGGCCTGCAGGTCGCGGGAGGACCAGTCGTTGAGCAGGAACACGCCGAACACGTGCTCGGCGAAGTCGGCCACCGGCACCGGCCCGGTTGAGCCGGCGCCGACCACGAAGCCGACCTCGGCCTCGAAGTCGAGCCGCCGGGACGGCCCGAATACCGGGCCGGAACCCTGATCCGCCCCCCGGCGCTGCCCGCACGGGCGGGTGACCGGGGTGCCGGACGGCACGATAGTGCCCGACCGGCCGTGATAGCCGATCGGCATGTGCTTCCAGTTCGGCGTGAGCGGCTCGCCGTCCGGCCGGAATATCCGCCCGGCGTTGGCCGCGTGGTACTCGTTGCCGAAGAAGTCCACGTAGTCCCCTGGCGTGAACGGCAGGTGCAGCCGCACCGCGGCCAGCGGGAGCAGCGCGGCCTCGGTCGCGCCGCGGGGCCGCTCCCCCTGCTGGCTGGCGGTGAGCAGTTCGGTGATCCTGGCCCGCACCTCGGTCCACCGGGACCGGCCCTGCGCCATGAAGGCGTTCAGCGACGGCTCGCCGAACACCTCGTCGCCCAGCGCCCGGGCGAGGTCCAGGACCGAGTCACCGATCCGGACCCCGACCCTGGCGCTGCTGCCGTCATCGTCGGAGAACACGCCGTAGGGCAGGTTGGCCAGCCCGTACGGCGTCCTGGCCGGGAGGTCAGGCCAGCCGGCGGTGGTCAGGCGCCCTCCCCGCCTTTGCCGTCTTCGCCGTTGAGGTGGCGGATGGTCTCGCCCACGTAGATCTGGCGCGGCCGCGCGATCTTCTGCTCCTTGTCGGTGGAGCCCTCCTGCCAGTGGGCCAGCCAGCCGGGCATCCGGCCGATCGCGAACAGCACCGGGAACATGGCCACCGGGAAGCCCATCGCCTGGTAAATGATGCCCGAGTAGAAGTCGACGTTCGGGTACAGCTTGTGGCTGATGAAGTACTCGTCCTCCAGCGCGATCCGCTCCAGCTCGAGCGCGATGTCGAGCAGCGGATTGCGCCCGGTCACCTCGAACACCTCGTCGGCCACGCCCTTGATGATCGTGGCCCGCGGGTCGTAGTTCTTGTACACCCGGTGGCCGAAGCCCATCAGCCGTACCTCGCCCTGCTTGACCCGGTTGACGTAGGCCGGCACCTTGTCGACCGAGCCGATCTCCCGCAGCATCTTCAGCACCTGCTCGTTCGCTCCGCCGTGCAGCGGACCGTACAGCGCCGCCGCGGCCGCGGCGGCCGCCGAGTACGGGTCGACCTGGGAGCTGGACACGCTGCGCATCGCGTTGGTGGAGCAGTTCTGCTCGTGGTCCGCGTGCAGGATGAACAGCACGTCAAGGGCGTGCTCGAGGATCGGGTTCGGCTCGTACTTGGGCTCGGTCATCTTCGCCATCATGTTCAGGAAGTTGCCCGCGTAGGACAGGTCGTCGTCCGGGTACGCGTAGGGCAGCCCGCGGGCGTGCCGGTAGGCGAAGGCCGCCAGCGTCGGCATCTTGGCGATGAGCCGCACCACCTGCTGTTCCCGGACGGCCGGGTCGCGGACGTTGCTGGCCTCGGGATAGAAGGTGGACAGGCCGGCCAGCGTGCTCACCAGGATCCCCATGGGATGGGCGTCGTGGTGGAAGCCGTCGATGAACTTCTTGATGTTCTCGTGCACGAAGGTGTGGTGGGATATCTGGTGGACCCACCCCGCCGACTCCTCCTTGTCCGGCATCTCGCCGCGCAGCAGCAGCCAGGCCACGTCCAGGAAGGACGCGCGGCTCGCCAGCTCGTCGATCGGGTAGCCGCGGTACCGCAAGATGCCCTTATCGCCGTCGATAAAGGTGATGGCGCTGCGGCAGCTGGCCGTGTTCTGGAACGCCGGATCGTAGGAGAGCAGCCCGAAGTCGTCATCGGAGGTCTTGATCTGCCGCAGGTCAATCGCGCGGATAGCGCCGTCGACGATAGGGAGTTCGTAGCTGCGGCCGGTTCGTGAGTCGGTTACTCGCAGCGTGTCATTCGTGGTCATGTCTAAGACGATAGGCCGTACCTGAGGGTGCTAGACAGACCCTGCGGACCCGTGTCTCAGGTTGTGACTACATGATCCCGTCAGCGCCCGTGCCCTGCGCGTTTCAGCGCCGTTCCAGGCAGGCTCCAGGCCGGTCGCGCATCCTCTGCGCAGCCGCGCAACCTGAGGAGACACCATGAAACCGGGCCGGATCGCCGCCTGGGCCATTGCCGCCGTAGCCGTACCGGGCCTTGCCGCCTGCTCAGGGACCAGTTCCGGGAGCAGTCCGGCCAGCTCCGCTAGCTCATCCGCCGCGGGCACGAGCTCGCCGGCCCAGTCGCAGGCAAGCGGCCAGCAGGCGAGCAGCCAGCCGGCCGGTCAGGGCCAGGCGGCCGGGTCCGGCCGCCTGACCCGGCCGGGAGCCCACCTCGCCTTCGGCGGGCCGGCCACCGTCGGCTGGGTCCCGCCGTCGCAGGGCACCGGAACGGGCGCCCATCACGGGATCAAGCTCCGGGTCACCGTCGTGTCGATCCAGAAGGGCACGATGGCCGACTTCCGGAACGTCGAGCTCAACGGGAACGAGCGCAACTCCACCCCGTACTACGTGCAGCTGCGCGTCACCGCGCTGAGCAGCACCCCGCCGCCCAAGGACAGCGACCCGGCCATCACCTTCACCGCGATCGACGACCGCGGGCAGCAACAGCAGAGCATCACCTTCCTGGGGACGTTCTCCCGCTGCGACGACCCGATGCCGCCGAAGCAGTTCGTGAGCGGGAAAACGTACGAGAGTTGCCTGGCCTACCTGATCCCTGGCGGCGGCTCGATCCAGAAGGTCCAGTGGGACAACGGCCGGCCGCGGCCAACGAGGTGACCCCCTACTTCGACCGTCCCATCGTGTGGGGCTGACAATTGGCTTGCACCCGCCTGCCGCCGGTTGCGC
>Ga0207683_10002512_pt1 | contig 16008 bp, 15 predicted proteins | sample KBSM73metaG_FD_184333 | JGI IMG/M metagenome (GOLD analysis project Ga0207683, IMG submission 184333) | Miscanthus rhizosphere microbial communities from Kellogg Biological Station, Michigan, USA - KBS M7-3 metaG (SPAdes) (version 2) | ecosystem: Host-associated > Plants > Roots > Rhizosphere >... | reverse complement strand
GCGTCTGGCAAGCGCCGCGCGGCGACGTCACGCGTGAAGCAGTGCTCGCTGCGCTGCGCCTCGGATACCGCCACATCGACACCGCGCGCATCTACGGCAACGAGAAGGATGTCGGCGCCGCGGTCCGCGATAGCGGCGTTCCGCGCGCGGAGGTGTTCGTCACCACGAAGCTCTGGAACGACGACCAGGGCTTCGACTCGGCGCTGCGCGCGTTCGACGCCAGTCTGGAGCGGCTCGGCCTCGACTACGTCGATCTCTATTTGCTCCACTGGCCGGTCGCGGGCAAACGCCTCGACTCGTGGCGCGCGCTCGAGCGCCTCAAGTCGGAAGGCCGCGCGCGCCACATCGGCGTCAGCAACTTCCTGGTCCCGCATCTCGAGGAGCTGCTGGCGAAGGCCAGCGAGCCGCCCTCGGTCGATCAGATCGAGATTCACCCGTTCTTGCAGCACCGCGAAACGCGTGCATTCTGCAAAAAGCACGACATCGTGGTCGAGGCCTACAGTCCGCTCACCAGCGGGCAACGGCTCGATCATCCCAAGGTCGCGAGCGTGGCGAAGCGCGTCTCGCGGTCGCCCGCGCAGGTGCTCTTGCGCTGGGCGCTGCAGCACGGGCTCGTCGTGTTGCCCAAGTCGACGCACGAGAAGCGCATCAAGGAGAACGGCGCGCTCTTCGATTTCGCGCTCGACGACGCTGCGATGAAAGAGCTCGACGCGCTCGAGGAGGGCCTCGCGACGGGATGGGATCCGCGCACGCAGCGATGAGCGCGCGGAGCGTGCGACGCGTCAGAGTGAGAAGTGGAGCAGCGCGGAGCACGCCACGACGACGTGCACCGGCTTGTCGCCCTTGCCGGAGAACGAACCGTCGCTCGTCTCGATCTCCACGTTGTCGATCGCGCCGACATCCATTCCGATGTTGAAGTCGAGCGAGACCGGCGAGCGCGCGGCGCCGGCACCACCGATGCGATAGCCGAGGCCGAACTTTCCCTCGACCGGGCTCGTCAACGTGTACGTCACGCCGGAGCCCGCCGAGCCGCCGTACGTCGTCCCGAGACCCACGCCGACGTCGAAGTAGACTCCGCGAGTCCGATCCTTGGCCGCGATCTGGAACAAGACCGGCGCCTGCAACGAGTAGCCCTGCGACGAGGAGCCGGCACCGGCGAGCTCGTGTCCGTACGATCCGCGGACGCCCATCAAGATCGCGAAGTGCGGAGTCGCGTAGTACCCCACGCGGAGCTCGGTCGCGGCGCCGGGCCCGATCGGGCGCATTCCTCCGGTGAACGACTGCGTGGGGGCGAGCACGCCGCCGCCGATCTGCAAGACGAAGCCCGACGGCTTCACTTCGCGGACTACATCGACCGCGGAGACCACGTCGGCGTGGGCGGGTGCGGAGGCGGTGGTCGTCGGCGTGCCCGCCGCCAGCGGAGCGAGGGCTTCGCTCCCCGCGCCCGATGCCGGCGCTCCTCCGCTCGTGCTGCCTGCGCCGCTCGTCCACGGCGAGAGGGGCGCGCTCGTGATGCTCGTGATGGCGGTGACGTCTCGCGCGACCGGCGGGAGCGGCGGGAGCACCTCGTCCTTGGGTAGCGGCGCGGGCAAGACGCGGTGGGACACGCGCTTCGTGGCCGCTGCCGGAGCAGCATGGGACGCGGACGGCGCCAGCGCGCCGAGCGTGAGCACCACCGGAGCGAGGACCCGTGAAGCGAACGTGAAGATGCGCATGCAACGCCGCTCGGCCGTTCTCCGGCGGAGTTGCGTGCTCTCTCGAAAAAGCGCGCTCAGCCCGGGAAAACTCGGGCCGTCCGGGGATTCCAGCGCTTCGTGCCGCCCGCCGGCGACAGCGGCGGAATCGCCACCGTGCCGCGCATTCCTTGATGACCACCCGACCGCTTCACGACGGCAGCGAGCAGCGCCTCGGCGAGCGCGAACGAGCCGAACTCGGCGATCCATCCGCCGCGCGGCACGCCCTTGATCTTCGCGAACACGCCTTGCTCGAAGAACTCGAGCAGCGGTCCCCAGGCCGCTCCCATGTGGCCCTTGTCGACGGCGAGGACGCGGCACACGCCGCCGGTACGGTCGGCGAGCGGAACGAAGCTCGTCGTGAGCTTCTCGACCGCGTCCGCATCCTTCGAGATGCGACCGCGGATGATGCGATGCGGATTGCGATTCGTCGTCTCGTGAACGCCCTTCGCCTCGGCATCTGCCAGGCTGTAGCGATGCGCGCCCGTTCCCTTCCCGGGCAGCGTGGGGTCGCTCGCGAGCGCAAAGGTGTAGGGCGGCGCCTCGGACTCGGCGACGGGCAAGGTCGCGATCGAATCGACGACCAGGACGGTGTCGACCCACACTTCCTTGATGGCCTTGCCGCCGTTCGGATTCGTCTTGCCGTAGATGATGACGTCGCCCGGGCTCACGGTGTCGACGAGGCTGTCGGCGATGATCTTGCCGGTGCCCATCACCTTCTCGCTCGCGGGGTTCGTACCGTCGAGGCGCAGAAACGCGTGGAACGGACCCCACGGATCCGAGAAGACGCACGGTTCCTGGTACGAGCCGACGACGCCGGGTGGCTCGCCGAGCGGATCGAAGAAGCCGTCCGCCATGATCCAGAACGGACCCTGGCGATGCTCGGTGCCGAGCAGCGTCCCCGTCACCTCGAACGGAACGCGTCCGGCGGTATTTTCGGCCCCGGGCTTCTGGGCAGGCTCGAGCGAGTGCGGAAAGAAGAAGGCGCGGCGGCTCACGACTGCCTGTCTACCAGATCACGCACCGGATGTACGCGGTCGACGGCGTAGGGTGCCGTGAGTCAATCCGTCGCGGGGCCCGCCTCGCGGATGCATACGTTCTTCATCTCCCCGCCGACCATGCTCTGGCCCTCGATGCGCTCGTAGATCGTGTCGCGGCACGCGTTGGTCAGCCGCTCGTACGCTTCCGCAGCCGTAGCTCCGGAGCTCGTGATGCGCTCGTATTTGACCTCGAACTCGGTCGTCTGCGTGGAGCGCCGGCCGCACTTCGCGCTGCAGCTCCAACGCGGAATGCTCGCGACGGGGCGCTTGACGCTGCTGTCCGCGGAGGCGTGCTCGAGCTGCGCGACCCGCGCTTCGAGCGCGGCGACCTGCTCACGCAATTTCATCACCGAAGGATCAGGCGGCGCCGGCGCCGGCGGAGCAGGCTCGGGACGCGCGGCGGGAGCGCAGCCGGCGATCAAGAAGGCGGTGAGCAACGCGCGCTTCACGTACCCAGCCCTTCAGCTCTTCTTTTCTGCGTCCAGCTGCGGCATGCGTTCTTTGAGGCGCGCCGCGAGCTTCTCGAAGTCGTAGCGCTCCGGCCTGCCGCCTTCGGGGAGGCACGCGATGTCGTTCGCGGCCGCCGCGGCGCGCTTGCGAAGCGCGTCCTTCAGACCGAGCTTTTCGCCGAGCGCGACGAGCGTCGTGTGCTCGCTCGTCGACACCACGCCGTCGAGCTGCGCGAACCACGCGGCGAGGGCGTACGTGAGGACCTGCTCCCACTCGGACATTCCGCTCACGTCGGCGGCGTCGAGCGTGACCTTCTCCTTGGTCGCCTTCTCGACGGCGGAGAGGTCCTCGCCTTCGAGGCCGGCTTCCTTCGCGGCGCGCAGGAGCCCTACCGCCTCGACCTTCTGGAGTGAACCGTCGATCCATCCGATGGCGGCGAGCGCGAGGAATGCCTGCTTGGAGAGCTTCATGGCCTCCGTTGTATCCGAGGTCGGCGGCGCATGGCTATCGAGTGCTACGTTCGGCAGCGGTACCGCGTGCCTGAAATCACGATTCACGAGACCACGGACGACGCCGGCGCGCTCGTGCGTACCTGCCTCCATCACGAGGACGGAGTCTTTGCGCTCCGCGTCGGCCCAGGCGGAGAGCCGGCGCGCGAGGTGCTTCCCCTTCCCGCCGGCGCGCTCGACGCGGTCATGAAGCGCTACGGAAAGCCTCTCGACGCGCCGGAGCAAGAGATGATGGTCGACGAGCGGCTCGAGCTCGGCGACGGAGCCGCCCTCGTGCGCTTTCGTTTCCTGCGACGCTACGACGTCATCGCGCGCGACTATCTCGTTCTGTATCGACAGGGCGCCGAGCCGCTCTGCGAAATGGCCACGTCGATTGCCGCGGCGCTCGATCATCTCGCGCGACGGCTGGCCGCGCACGCCGGATGACGCTTCTCCGGCGCAGAGGCCGCCCCTATCCTCCGCGCCGATGGCGAACACGTCCAATGGATGGAGGGTCCTTCCCCACGGGCCGATCGAACGGCTCGCCGACAACCTCTGGTCGGTGACCGGCGCCCTGCGCGGGATGTCGCTCGCGCGCGTGATGGCCGTCGCTCGGCGCAGCGACGGCAAGCTCGTCATCCACAGCGCCATCGCGATGGACGAGGACCGGATGCGCGAGCTCGAGGCGCTCGGCGAGCCGGCGTTCCTGATCGTACCGAGCCGCGCGCACCGCCTCGATGCTCCGGCGTACAAGAGGAGGTATCCGTCGCTGCGCGTCTTCGCGCCGAAGGGCGCGCGGAAGGCGGTCGCCGAGAAGGTGCCGGTCGACGGAACGTACGAGGACTTCCCCGCCGACGACTCGGTCTCGCTGACCATGCTGCACGGCTTCAAGCAGCAAGAAGGCGTGATGATCGTGAAGTCGCCCGACGGGACCACGCTCGTCTTCAACGACGCCGTCTTCAACATGGACCGAAAGCGCGACCCGCTCGGGTTCCTCGTCACGTCGCTCCTCGGATCGGCGCCCGGCCCGCGCGTGTCGCGACTGGTCAAGCTCGCCTACGTCGACGATCGCGCCGCGTTTCAGCGCGATCTCGAAGGCTTCGCCGAGACGAAGGACCTCGTTCGCGTGATGGTCGCGCACGAGAAAGTGGCGCACGGACCGGATGCCGTCGCCACGCTGAGGCGTGCGGCAGCGACGCTCTGACGCCTCGGTCGTGGGACGATTCGCCACGGCAAGGCCGCAGGGCATCCCCCGATTTCGCCGCAGAAATCGGTGCGGAACGGACGTTGCTCTAGGTGAGGCTGAAGTCGAGCTTCCCGAGGTGCCCCATGGCCGCTACTCCTCTCCATGTGACTGACGAAAAACCGCGCGACCCGACCTCAGCCACCCACGCGACTGTGAGCGGCGCGGCCGCGGCAACGGCGGCGTTCTATCTGAGCGTCGCGGGTCAGACCGACATCGGGAAGATGCGAGAGAAGAACGAGGACGCGTTCGTCGTCGCCGACCTCACGGGCGGCACGCTCCTCGACGGCGTACCGCATGCGCGCTTCGACGTCGGCGAGCGCGGGGTTCTCCTCGCCGTGTCGGACGGCATGGGCGGCGCGCAGGCGGGCGAAGTGGCGAGCGCGCTCGTCGTCGAGACCCTCACGCGCGCGATGAAAGACGCGCCGCCCGCCAGCCGCCGCGACGCGCTGATGGAGCAGGCCATCCAGAAAGCCCATCGCGCGGTGTGGGACACCGCCAAGCGCGAGTCGAAGAAGATGGGCGCGACGCTCACGGCGGTCTTCGTCCATGCCGGCCAGGCCTTCATCGCCGAGGTGGGTGATTCACGCGCGTACCTGATTCGCAACGGCAAGATGTGCCAGCTCACGCACGACCAGAGCATGGTGCAGATGCTCGTCGACACCGGCATCATCGAGCCGGATCAGGCGGAGCACTCGCCGATCCGGAACGTCATCCTCCAGGCGATGGGCAACCAGCCCAACGTGAAGGTCGCGATGGCGAAGCTCGAGCTGCGCGACCGTGACTGCTTCGTTCTGTGCTCGGACGGTCTGACCGGCCATGTCCACGACGACGAGATCAAGGACGTCGTCCTCGCGTCGGGACGGCCCGAGCTGGCCGCCAAGCAGCTCGTCGACCTCGCCAACGAACGCGGTGGGAAGGACAACATCACCGTGGTGGTGGCCGGCGTCGGCGGCGGTCTCTCTCGGCCGGCGACCGGCGAGACCATCGACGACACCCTCCAGGTCCTGAGCACCTTCGAGGCCCCCCTCCCCAAGAACAAGAAGTAGAGAGCAATTTTTCGGCGGCTGGCGCGCCGCACCTCTTGTCACGCCCGGTAAGCCTATTAGGGTGCACCTCGCGGAGTTCCGCGAGGAGGATGTACCCGTGACGATCGAAAGCTCTCTGAAGACCCTGCCGCTGTTCCAGGGCGTGCCGGAAGCGCGCCTCGGCGAGCTCGTTGCGGCGTTCCAGCCGGTGACGCACAAGGCGGGCACCACGATCTTCAAGGCCGGCGACGTGGCTACGCACTTCGAGCTCCTCACGAAGGGCGAGGTCTGCCTCGAAGAGTCGGCGACCACGAAGTTCGACCTGCGTCCGGTCTCGCCGCTCGGTGAGCTCGGCGCGCTGACGGGCATCCCCCGCAGCACGACGGCAACGGCGACCACCGACGTCGAGGTCCTCACGGTGCCCGTCGGCGATCTCCTCGGCTTCTTCGACGCCAACGCCGACATCGGGCTCGCGTTCTACAAGAACCTCCTCGGCGTGGTCAGCGACAAGGTCCGCCGCGATCGCCGCCGTCTCGGCGAGATGCGCGCGAACATCATCCGCACGCAGAAGGCGATGAAGGCGATGCGCGAGACCGTCCTCGCCGCCGCCGAGAGCGAGATCTCGAAGCCGCTCTTCGACTCGCTCGATCAGCTCATCGACAACAACCGCCGCGCGAACTACCGCGTGTCTCCGACCGCGGGTTATCCCGCGCAGGTGCGCCTCGACAACAATCACCTGGCGCGCGTCGTCGAGGTCAGCGAGGGCTACCTCAAGATCGAGGGAAAGACCTCGGACCTCACGAACGATCCCGGCTACTGGGCCGGCGTTCTCGTCATGCCGACGTCGGAGATCCTCGTCAGCGGTACGGTGCTCCGCGAGGACAACGGCGCCGTCGTCGTGAAGCTCGACACGCTCGTCGACGAGTTCAAGGCGAAGCTCGACGACTACAGCGTGCGGCTGCAGCTCCTCGATTACGTCGTCTGATCTCTGGTCAGTCACCGTCGGGCGCGCGCGCAACGGCCGACCGAGCGGACGGGAGCTCGGTCGTTCCGATCGCACGCAACGGAGGTCGGCGCGCGGCCGATGAGCGGCCATGATGACCATGAACAAGGCGAAGAGCCTCGCCCTCGAATCCGTGTCGAAGCTCACGGGCCGCACCCGCGACGAGCTCCTCGTCATCGACGAGCTGACGCAGTGCCGGCGTATCGGCTGGATCTTCTTCTACGAATCGCGCCGCTACCTCGAGACCGGAGACGTGTCGGCTGCGATCGGCAAGACCGGTCCGGTCGTCGTCTCGCACAAGGGTCAGGTGCACCTGCTCGGCGGCGATCGCCCGGCCGACGAGGTGCTCCGCGACTTCGAGCAGCGCGAACGCCGCGAGAAGATGCTCCACTGAGGCGCTCCGTTCGAGACGTGCTACGCCTTCGGCGTGAACATCGACCGCGGCTCCTTCCTGATGCTGGTGAGCACGCTCGCCATCGGCGCCGTGGGCGGATACGTCGCGGCCGAGAGGCACGTGTTCCCAGAGCTCGATCGATGGCGCGGCCGCGCACCCGAGCCGAAGCCGGAGCCGGTCGCCGATGCCGCGCCTCCGCTCAGTGCGAGCGTCGCTCCGGCTCCGCCTCTTGCACCCGCGGCACCCGCGGCGCCCGCGTGCGACGACTCGGCGGGCACCGTCGGTGAATGCCCGCCGCCCGGCTATCCGACCATCGAGGGCGGATGCGGGAGCTTCGCGAACCTCCGCTGCGGCGAGCTCAAACAAGCGATGAAGCCGAAGGTCGCGTCCGCCGCCGTGACGTGCCTGAACAAGCTGACGCCGCAGGAGCGGTGCGATCCCGCGCGTGTCTACCTGTGCGGGCACCTCGCGTTCATGAACGCGTGTCCGGAGCGTGACGCCGATGCGGACGCGGGCGCGGGAGTGGGCCCGGGCGGAACGGCGGGCTCGGCCGCGGTTGCGACGCCGGCAACAGGTGCGCCGGCGGCCGCGAATGCGAAGTCGGTCGCGTCGATCTGTCAGACCATCGTCGACGGTTGCGGGGCGTCGCCCATCGCGCCGTCGACCGCGGAGTGCCGGCAGCTCCTCTCCGGGATGACCGACGTCGGTCGCGAGCGGACGCGAACGTGCATGAAGACGCACTGCTTCGACCGCGGCCTCGTCGGCTGCGAGGGCGTCGCGAAATAGAGTCGCGCGCTCAGCGCGAGGTCGTCTTGGCGCTGAGGGAGATCCTCTTTCGCGCGAGATCGACCTCGAGGACGCGCACCTTGAGGCGGTCGCCCACGCGCACGACGGCGTGCGGATCCTTCACGAAGCGGTCCGACAGCTGCGAGACGTGAACGAGCCCGTCCTGATGGACGCCGACGTCGACGAACGCGCCGAACGCCGTGACGTTCGTGACGCTTCCTTCGAGCTCCATCCCGGGCTTCACGTCCTCGATCTTGCGGACGTCATCGCGGAATGCCGGCGCCTCGAAGGTGTCGCGCGGATCCCGGCCCGGCTTTCCGACCTCGCGCCGGATGTCCTCCAGGGTCGGGAGCCCGACGTCGCCAGCGACGTACTTCGACCACGAGATCTTCGAGGCGAGCTCCTCATTTCCGACGAGCGCGCGCACGTCCACGCCGGCGTCCTTCGCGATGCGCTCGACCAAGGCATAGCGCTCGGGATGGACCGCGCTGCCGTCCAAGGGGTTCGCGGCACCGCGGATGCGCACGAAGCCCGCCGCCTGCTCGAAGGCCTTCGGACCGAGGCCGCCGACCTTCAGGAGCTCGCTCCGCGATCGGAACGCGCCGGCCTTCTCGCGATGGGCGACGATCTTCCGGGCGAGCGCCGGACCGAGACCGGCCACGCGCGAGAGCAGCGGAGCGCTCGCGGTGTTCAGCTCCACGCCGACCGCATTCACGCAGGACTCGACGACCTCGTCGAGCTTGCGGACGAGCAGGGCGGGCCGCACGTCGTGCTGATACTGGCCGACGCCGATCGCCTTCGGGTCGATCTTCACGAGCTCGGCGAGCGGATCCTGGAGACGACGGGCGATCGACACCGCGCCCCGCACGGTGAGATCGAGGTCCGGAAATTCCTCGCGTGCAACATCGCTTGCAGAATACACCGATGCTCCGGACTCGCTGACCAGGACCACCATGGCGTCGACGGCGAGCTCCTTCGCGACGTCCCGTGCGAAGTCGGCGGTCTCGCGGCCATGCGTTCCGTTGCCGACGGCGATCGCGAACGGACGATGCTTCGTCAAGAGCTCGCGCAGCGTCTTCTTCGCGTGCTCGAGCGCCGCCGGCCCGCCGACGAGCTGGATGAGCGCGTGGGTGACGAGCTTGCCGGTGTCGTCGACCACCACGCACTTGCAGCCGGTGCGCTGTCCCGGGTCGATACCGAGGACCACGCGCCTTCCGAGCGGCGCCGCGAGCAGGAGCTTCGAGAGGTTCTCGGCGAAGATCTTCACGGCCTCGACGTCGGACGCTTCTTTGAGGTCGCCGCGCATGTCCGATTCGATCGACGGCAGGAGCAGGCGCTTGGTCGCGTCGACGACCGCCTCCTGCATCTGGCCGGCGAACGGCGCGCCGCGGCGGTATCCGGCACGGCTTGCGACGTCGAACGCGAGCGCGTCGTCGTCGACGCGGATCTTCACGCGGAGCACGCCCTCTTCCTCACCGCGGAGAATGGCGAGGAAGCGGTGCGACGGGATCGTCTTCGCCCGCTCGCTGAAGTCGTAATACGCCTCGAACTTCGTCGGCATCTTGGTCTTTGCGGGGACGCCGGAGCACTCGACCATGCCGTCGCGGTCGAATCGCTCACGGACCAGGGCTCGCACTTCGGCGCGCTCGGCGATGGTCTCCGCCACGATGTCGCGCGCGCCTGCCAGCGCCGCCTCGACGTCCGGTACTTCCTTCGTCGGGTCCACGAAGGCGGCGGCCTCCTTTCGCGGGTCGCCGCTCGTCGGCTGCGCCAGGATGCGCTTCGCGAGCGGCTCGAGCCCACGGTCGCGCGCCATCATCGCGCGCGTCCGTCGCTTGGCCTTGTACGGCAGGTAAAGGTCTTCGAGCTCCGACTTCGCACGACACGCCTCGATGGCGCGACGGAGCTCGGGGGTGAGCTTTCCTTGTTCGTCGATGGCCGAGAGGATGCTGCGCCGTCGCTCTTCGAGCGCGACCACGTAGTCGCGCTTCTCCTCGATGGCGCGGATGGCCACCTCGTCGAGGCCGCCCGTCTGCTCCTTGCGATAGCGAGCGATGAACGGCACGGTCGCGCCCTCTTCGAGCAGCCGGGTGACCGAACGAACGCCGGCGAGCGCCAACCGCAGCTCCTCCGCGACGCGCGGCGCAGGATCGAACGGGACCTTTGCGTCCACCATGGGCTCGCAACTGTAGCGTGGTATTTTTCGGGGTGGTGACGGTAACGGTGACGATGCGAGTGCTCCTCACGACCGGCGCGGTCTTCCTCACGACGGTGGTCATCGAGCGCGACGTCGGCGCTTGTTCGTGCGCCGGCCCCGAGACCGCGTTGCTCACACCGGACCGCGTCGACGACGCCCCGCTGGATGCGAAGGTCCGGGTCGAGATGGCGGCCTCGTCACCGTCGACGCCTGCTGCCGTGCTCCTGCGCGTTCACGGTCGCACGACGCCGGTCGCCGTATCCACGCGTGTCATCGCCCCGGGCGGTTGGTCGTCGTTCCTCGAGCTCACACCGACGGCGGCGCTCGAGCCCGATACGCGCTACGAGGTCGCTACCGTCGATGCCGGCGCTGTACCGCCCACCCGCGTGTTCGGCACGTTCCGCACCGGTCGCGCGAAGGACACGACGGCGCCGCGCATCGACGCCATGGGTCCCGCGATCGCGTACAAGAACGCGAACGCCATGGGCGGCATGTGCACGGTGCCCGGTCCGTGGGTCACCGTCGAAGGGATCGTGAGCGAAGATCCGGGACGGCGCGATGCGCAGCTCCTTTTTGCGGTGTGGCTCGGTGACGCGAACGGCGCGATCGATACGAAGAGGCCGCCCACCTCGCTCGAGCGCGTGCGTGAGGGTCATCTCGAGATCGGCCAGACCTCGCTGTGCGATCCGCACGCGTTTCCGTTTCCGAAGACGCCGTTCGTGTGGCTCGGCGTTGCAGCGCTCGACGAGAGCGGCAATGCGAGCGCCGTTCGCCGCCTGCGGGTCGATCTGGCGGGAGCTCGTCAGCGATGAGGTGGCGTGCGGGTCGAGCGTTCGCGGTGCTCGTCCTGCTGACGGCGTGCCGAGACGGAGCAGGGCGACGGAGCGCTGCCGATCCAAGCGCGATCGTCGTCGCGCCGGCAGCTTCTCCGGCGGGCTTGGTGGCCATCGACGTGACCGGGGCCGATCCGAGCAGCGAGCCGGTCTCACCCCTCGAGGTCGCGCTCGACGATCGCCGACTCTGCGTGCGCACCGGGGGCCGCGTTCATTGCACGACCGCGCCGAGCGCGGATGTCTCCCTCACCGCGGCCCCCGCGCTGGAAGGCATCGAGGACGCCGTGAGCCTCTCCATCAGCGGGGCGTTCGGATGCGTCGCGACGCGCGCCGGCAAGGTGCTCTGCTTCGGAGACAACACGCACGGACAGCTCGGCGCTCAGCTCCGCGCCGACTGGAGCGACGCGCCCGTGGTGGTCAGCGGCGTTGCGAACGCGAAGCGCGTGCTCACGAGCGAGGGTCATGCATGCGCCCTTCTCGGCGACGGGACCGTCCGTTGCTGGGGCCGCAATGACGGCGGCCAGACCGGCGGCTCGACGTACTATCTCCCCGCCGCGCGCGAGCTCGTCCAAGCCGAGGCAGTCGAGCGCGTGAGCGACGCCACGACGCTCGCCGTCGGCCGATCGACGACGTGCGCGGCGACGCGTGGCCGAAATGTCACGTGCTGGGGCCGGGCGCCTTTCGACAACGGCCGAGCGATGTACGCCTCGACGAACGTGCGCCCCGTCGCCGTCACCGAGCTCGCCGGCTTCGAGGACGTCGCCGCCACCGACGGCGTTTTCTGCGGGATCGCGCGCGGCGAGGTGAAGTGCTGGGGCGAGCTATGGTCGCTCTTCGCGGGAGACCGAGCACGTGCGTCCAACCTCGTGACCGCCGGGATCACGGGCGCGCGCAAGGTGAAGGTCGCGGCGACGCACGCTTGCGCGCTGCTCGCCGACGGAACGGTGACGTGCTGGGGCAACGGCTCCTACGGCGCGCTCGGGCGCGGCGCGGTCCTCGACAACGGCGAAGCGCTTGCTCCCGAGCCCGTGCGTGACCTGAGCTCCGCGGTCGACATCGCAGTGGGCGTCGTCGCGTCGTGCGCGGTCACCGGCGCGCGCGAGATCTACTGCTGGGGATCGTGGGCCGTTCCAGGCGGCTCGATGCGGAAGGACCCCGTGCCCGTGAAGATGCGGCTCGACTGAGGACGTTCGGCGCGGCGCACCATCGCGGGCCGGGACGCGCCGCCGCGTTGACGCCGGGACGCACCTCGCCGAGAGTCGCGACCCATGGCATCGAAAAAAGACACCGGCGTGCTCCGCGGCGCGAAGCTCGTGAAGAAGGCAACGGCAGCAGCGAACGCGAGCGGAATCCTCGCCGCGCCCGAGCCGCTCGCCTCGTCGCTGGCGAAGAAGATGGTCCTCCCCAACGGAGAGTCGATCTCGGCCGGGATGAAGGAGCTCCTCGTCACGGACACCGACTGGATCGGCATCGACTACGACGACGAAGAGGCCGAGATCGAGGGCATGTCGCTCGAGGACGTCGTAGAAGAGGCGTTCGGCGAGGAAGCCGTCGCAGCGTTCGGCGAGGCCTACGACATGCTCACGGAGGACGTCGTCTACTTCAACGGCGAGGTCTCGCGACCGGCGTGCCTCTACTGCGGAACGCCGGATGACGCCGGCGAGTACCCCGTGCTCCAGCTCTCGTGGGACAACGGCGTGGCGCGGATCGGTGGATTCGTTCCGTTCGACGTCTGGGTCGCGCAGGAGCTCGGTGCGCTGGAGCGTGGCAAGGAGATCGGCGACGTCCCCGCGGAGTACAGCGCGCTGCCGAAGGCGCTCGCCGAGTCGAACGCCGACGGGCGTGTGGTCTTCACGCCGAAGGCCGGCGAAGCGACCGAGAGGTCGTCGGACGACGAAGACGACGACGGGGATGAAGGCGACGAAGGCGAGAGCGACGGCGACGGCGACGAAGGCCGCGACGCGAGCTGAGCCGCGCGGAACAGCTCTCTCGTGCGCGCGCGCGCGCGCACGAGAGAAGAGCCTAGGGCGGCGATACCGTGACCCCGCCGAGATAGCCGAGGACGATCGCGCGGAGCGCATCGGGCGCGTCGACGTGCACCCAGTGGTCGGCGTGCTCGATCACGTCGAGCGTCGTCCTCGGACAACGCTGGACGTGAGCGCGATCCGCCTCGTCGACGACGCCCGAGCGTCCGCCGACGATGAGATGCGCCCGCATGGGCGCGCCGGCCGGCGGGTGCTCGAGCAGTCCCCAGAGATCGACGCGGAAGTAGTCGTCGAGCAGCGCGCGGATGCTCGGGATGTCGACGCGGAAGACGAACCGCGTCGAATTCGGCACCGGGCGTACGTTCATCGCGAGCCACATGGCGGTGGGCCTCGAGACCCCGCGCTCCTCGATCCACGCCGTGAACGCCGCTCGATCGGGAAACTCCGTCGGCAAGTGCGTGAGGAGGTCGACGATGTGCTGGGTCGACTCGGAGCCATGTCGATCCGGCCGCGCGCTCGGCGTGGAGTCGATGACGAAGAGCTCGTCGAGATCCCCGTCACGCTGCCGGGCGAGCTCGAGCGCGACCTTCCCGCCGAAGCTATGGCCGAGCACGGCGCGCACCCCGGCGCCGCCGCCGCCGTTCGCGGCTTCGAGATGAGCGATGAGCTCCTGCACGTCACGCGCGGCGGCGGCGAGCGTGTGCGGAGGAGAGATCCCTTCCTGCGATTCTCCGTGCAATCGCAGGTCGACGAGCACGGCGCCCCACTCCGGCGACGCGGCGACGATCTGCTTGGCGAAGGTGCGCCAGTTGGCTCCGGATCCGAGGATCCCGTGCAGGAACAGCATCCATCGTGTGGGCTTGGCGGCGGGCTCCGTGGCAGACGGCGCCGTCACGAGCGAATGCGCGAGAGGCATTCCCGTCAGATTACCTGGAGCGCACCCGCGTTCCGGTTAACATCGCCTCGTGGGTCAACGAAGCAGCACCGTCACCGTCGTTCAGCTCGTGCAGGCATTCCTCGAGCGACGAACGTGGACGCAGAAGGAGCTCGCCGAGCGCCTCGAGATGACGACGCCGGCGGTCCGCGAGAAGCTCAAAGAGCTACAGACCGTGTTTCACCTCGAACGCGAGGAGGATCACCCGCACGTGTACTGGAGCGTCCCGCGCGATTGGTTCCCGGGAGGCGTGGTGTTCAGCCGCGAGCAGCTCCCGGAGCTGCTCCGTCACCTGCTCCGGCTCCCGCAGAGCAAGACGCGCGACGGCTTGCTCGAGACCGTGCTCCGCAACCTTCCGAAGGGCGGCAGTGCGCAGTCCTTGCCCGTGGCCGTTGTTCCACCGACCGCGACGAAGCAGGAGGAGGACTATCTCGCGCTCATCGAGGACGCAGCCGCCCAGAAGCGTGCGCTCTGGTTCCGCTACTTCACCGCGAGTCGCGGACAGATGTCCATCCGGCACGCGTCGGTACACCGCGTCTTCCTGGGCAGGCCGACTCGGTTCATCGCGACGTGTCACCGCGAGGACAAGTTGAAGTGGTTCCGTGTCGAAAATATCTTGTCGGCCCACCTCGATCCCAACGAGGCGTACCGCGCGTCCGATGCAAAGGCCGTCGACACGTTCCACCGCGCGAGCGTCGACGGCTTCAATGCCGGCGGCGCCGTTGCGGAGCTGTCATTCATCGTTCGTGAGCCGGAGGCGCGCTGGGTCCAGACGAACCTCTTGCCCACGATGAAGGTGGAGGCGCTCGCGAACGGTCGCATTCGCGTGACCGTCGAGACGAACGCGATCCTTCAGGTGGCGCGGTATGTGGTGGGCCTCGGCGCCGCCGCGACCGCGGAGACTCCGGCGCTCGCGGAGGCGATCGAGGTCCTTGCGCGCGGAGCGCTCGGCGACGCCGCGGAGATCGCGCCGGCACGCTGACGGCCATTTTCGCGAGGACGCCGGCGCGCGCTCGCTCATCCAAACAGCACCGTCCCGTCCCCTGCCGCCTCGGCGACGGCGAGGAGCTCGCCAGTACGGGCGCGCAGCGCTGCGTGAGCGTTTCGTTCCACGGGCCAGAGCCTCCGCCGGCAACGCGGAGCGAGATCTCGCGCGGGAATCGCCCCGAAGTCGGGACGACCGAGCCCGAGCCACTCCAAGAGCGCGAGCCCCTCCTCACGTGACATCTCGAGCGACGGGACGGCTGGGGCAGCTTGAAGAGGAACAGACGGAAGACGCCTGCCGAACGGAGCGAACCGGAGACGAGCGAACGAGGAGCGAGCGGCCATGGATGACGTTGTGAGGCCGGTCGAGTGGCCAATGACCCGAGAGAATGGAGACGGGTCGTCACCCGACATGGCTCGTTCTGGTACGCGCCTTGCCGGTCCTCACCTCGGGATGCGCGCGGCGCACGCCGCGAGACAGAGCCAGAAGCGCCCGCATCCCCGCAACGAGCGCTGCGAGCACCGCCAGCTCCGCGCCTTTTTCGGCCGCCATCTGCGCCACCGCCGCGATCACGGCCCCGAGCGCGAACGTCGCGAACGAGCTCCACGCAGGCGGGAGCGCGGCCGATGTTCGGTCCGCGGGCTGCCGTCGGCGCGCGGTGGTGGACGGCCGCGAGATCTCGCGAGGTTTCGCCTCCCCGCGCGCTCGCGCGCGCTCCGTCGCGGGGCCCGGGCGAACCGTGATGACAGCCGGCGCGGCGCGAAAAGCGGTCCGCCGCACCATGAACGGCGAGGGCTCCGATGTGGTCGGCGTAGCCGTGCACATCGAGGCCGCGGTGGCGCTGGAGAACGCCGGAGCACCGCCCGTCGAGCTCGGCTCGGCAACACCGAGAGACGACGAAGATCCGCG
>Ga0207683_10002509_pt1 | contig 16016 bp, 17 predicted proteins | sample KBSM73metaG_FD_184333 | JGI IMG/M metagenome (GOLD analysis project Ga0207683, IMG submission 184333) | Miscanthus rhizosphere microbial communities from Kellogg Biological Station, Michigan, USA - KBS M7-3 metaG (SPAdes) (version 2) | ecosystem: Host-associated > Plants > Roots > Rhizosphere >... | reverse complement strand
CTGGGCGCCCTGGGTCTCGGTCGGCCGGTCGCTGCGGTAGGCGATCCCGGTGGAGAAGCCGTTCGGCTGACCGCAGGCCGACAGCTCCTGCTTGGCCTTGGCCGGGTCACCCTGAGTCTTGGTGGTCGCCTCGTACATGTCGAACTTCTGGTAACCCGCCACGGTCGGCGGCAGCACCGTGCTGCCGATCGCCCCGCCGGCGATCGGGCCGCCGTAGGCATTCTGCAGCGTGAGGTGGTTGGCGGCGTACTCGATCGCCTGACGGCAGGCCAGGTTGGTGAACGGCGCCACCTGCGAGTCGATGTAGAAGAACCAGCCGAACCCGGTGAGAGGGTCGTCCGCGTGCGCCTTGAGGTTCGGGCTGGCGAGGATCTTGGCCCGCGCCAGGCGATGTACGTGCGATCGGGATCGGGGGGCCGTGCGTCGGGCGCTCAGTCGAGACAGAACTCGTTGCCCTCGATGTCCTGCATCACCATGCACGACTCGTTGTCGTCATCGGCAGTCAGTAGTCGCACGCGTACCGCGCCGAGCGCGACCAGGCGTGCGCATTCGGCCTCAAGCGTGGCCAGGCGCTCTTCACCCACGAGCCCGGTGCCGACCCGCACGTCAAGATGCACCCGGTTCTTGACGACCTTGCCTTCGGGCACGCGCTGGAAGAACAGTCGCGGGCCCACACCGGAGGGATCAGTGCATGCGAACCATGAACCCTGATCCTTTGGCGGCAGCGAGCGATTGTAATCGTCCCAGGTGGCGAACCCTGCCGGTGGCGGCGGTACGACGTACCCCAGCACCTCGCACCAGAAACGAGCGACGCGCTCAGGTTCTGCGCAGTCGAAGGTGACTTGGAACTGCTTGACCGACGCCATTGGTCCACCATAGAGGCTCGTGGTGCAGCGGACGAGCACGGTGCGCGAGGGTGGGCAGTGGGCGCTGGTTGCCGGGGTTCACCCGCGGCGGGCGGGCGGGGGGCCGGGTGGCGCAGGCGCGGCTGGCCGGCTGGGTGGGGCTGTGTCGGCTGGGGGTGATGGCTGTGCTGGCTGGTAGAGGCCGAGCAGCAGGCCGTACGGGGTCTGGTCAGCCCCGTCGTCGGCTTGGCTGGCGAGGTCGCGCAGGATGGCGGTGATCTGCTCGGCGTGCGCGGGGCTCAGCCTGAGCGTGCGGAGCACCAGAAACGGCTCGGGCTGCGCGGCGGCGATCTCGGCGGCGAGCGCGCGGAACGCCGTCTGCGTGGTGGCAGCATCGTCGTATCTCAGCCCGGGTGAGGCGCGCCGGTAGTACTGTTCGGTTCCGCCGCGTACGGCGCGGGTAGCCGCGGGCAGGACCAGGCCCGCGCCCGCGAGCACCTTCAGGTGGTGGGCGACGTTGCCCTTGTTGCTGCCCAGGGCCACGGCGAGCTGGCTGATCGTCGCCTCGCCCTGGGCGAGGGCGAACAGCAGCCGGTGGCGCATCGGATGTCCCAGCGCCTTGAACTGCTCCGGCGTGGTCACGGCGGCGACATCGTCGTCCTCCATGGGAAAAGCGTCTATATTTCTTGACGCTTTGTCAAGCGTATGCTTTTCTTGACCCTATGGATGAGCCAGAGCTGACGCGGGTGGTTGGCCAGGTGGGCGCGCTGGTCGAGGCACATTACGTCTTCCCTGACGTGGCTTCGGCGGTGTCGCGGGTGCTGGCCGATGGGCTGGCCAAAGGACGGTATCCCGCAGACGCGCGGTCGCTGGCCACGGTGGTCACCGCCGACCTGCAGTCGGTCAACGGCGACAAGCACCTGCGGCTGCTCTACCACGAGCAGGCACTGCCGGAGCGGGCGCCCGGCGACGACACCGAGGAATACGCCGCCATGGCCCACTGGGCGGGCCTGACCTGCGGCGGCGTCGCCTGCGTCCAGCGCCTTGCAGGCAATGTCGGCTACCTCGACCTGCATCCGGTCCTGTTCCCGGCCGCAATCAGCGGGGAGAACATCACCGCCGCGATGACCCTGCTGGCCGGCACCGATGCGCTCATCATCGACCTGCGCCATTGCCTGGGCGGCGAGCCGGCCATGACCGCATTCATCATCAGCTACCTGTGGGACCACGAGCCGGTTCAGCTCAGCGGGCTAAGGGAACGCAGCCAGCTCAAGCAGGCCTGGACGCTTCCGTATGTTCCCGGCGGCCGCTTCGGCAGGGCCAAGCCGGTCTACGTACTCACCAGCGCGGCCACGTTCTCCGGCGGCGAGCAGCTCAGCTACGACCTGCAGCAACTCGGCCGGGCCACCGTCATCGGCGAGCGCACCCGCGGCGGCGCCCACGCCCGGGAGGGATTCACCGTGCACCCCCACCTGGAGGCGACCGTCTCCGTTGCCGAAGCAGTCAACCCGAAGACCAGCGGCAACTGGGAAGGCACAGGCGTCACCCCCGACCTCCAGACGCCCGCCGCCCAGGCCCGCGACACCGCCTACCGGCGGGCCCTCCAGGATGTGACCGCGGCCGGGGGCTCCTCGGCCGCCGAAGCCCAGACCGCCCTCGCCGCTGCCCAGGCGGACGTCGACTGACCGCCGCCCGCCCGTTGCGGTGAGCGGCAGTCCCGACCGTCCCGGCTTGGCTAACGCCGGTTAGAGTGACCGCTGCCTGAGCCAGTCCAGAGCTGCCTGCGCGACTTCGCGCCAGCCGTGGTCGATGGTCAGCGAGTGGCCGCGATCCGGGAACTCGATGAAGTCGGTGATGGCCGGTGACTTGTGGTAGAGCTTGCGGGTCGATGTCGTGATGGCCGCCGGTACGGTGTGATCCTTGCCCCCGGCCGTGAGCAGCAGCGGCCCGCGGGTCTTGTTGGCGGTATTCACCTTCGCCGGCGAACGCGGGGTGAAGTTCGCCAGGGCGGCTTCGAACAGTGGCTTGCCCGGCGAGGGCACTGTCCAGCGGTCGTACAGCTCAGCTGACTCCTGTCCGGAAAGCACGTTCCCGAAGCCGTACCGGAACTGTTCGGCGGTGAGCGATATCGCCAGGTTGCGGTTGGCTGGCTTGCGCAGCGCGATCGAGGCGACTTTCAACGCGGAAACAGGCAGGTTGAGCACGCCCTTGATGGGCGCAGCGTCGATCGCCACTGCGGCCACGGCAAGGTCCTGGCCGAGCAACCGCTGCGCGATGAGGCCGCCGAAGGAGTGGCCGATGACGACCGGAGGGACCTCAAGCTTTTCGATGATCCGGGCATAGTGGTCGACCACATCATCGATGCCCTTGCCCGCTACCCGGCTGGGGTCCCGGCGGCTCTCCTCCACCGTGTCCGGGTCACCTGGCCAGCCCGGTGCCGTCGGTGCGTAGCCCGCCTCCTGGAACAGTTCTAGCCACGGGGTCCACGAGCTAGCATGCAGCCACAGGCCGTGAATAAATACCGCGGGCCTTATTGGTTGTGTCATTCGCGCTCTCCTCCTCAGCGTGGCCGCCACGTCCGCAGAGCCGGCACCTAAATGCAGTTCTACTCGGTCGGCCCCGGCCCTCGACGAGGCCCCCCGCTCCGATGATGACCGCGCCACGCGATCGCCGGCTGGAGCCCTGAGGTTGCCGGGGTTACGCACCCAGGGTGTTCGGACGCGGCGCGGGGCGCATTCTGCGTTCAGCCAGCCGCGCGACTGCCTGCCGGGATGCCAGGCGGGTGGAGCTCGCCAGCAGACGGTTTCCCAGCCCCGGAACCACCGTGCTGCGACGGCGGTCCAGGGCGCTGAACGCGGCCGCGACCACCTGCCCGGGGGTCATCCGCCGACCCATCGAGGCGCTGTCCGAGGCGGTGTCGAAGAACGCGGTGTCGGTCGCGCCGGGGCACAGGGCCGTGACGCGCACCCCGGTGCCGCGGGTCTCGGCCCACAACGCTTCGGTGAACGAGAGCACGTACGCCTTGGTCGCGCCGTAAACCGCCATGTACGGCACCGGCTGGAACGCAGCGGTCGACGCGACGTTGACGATCGCACCCCGATCCCGGGCGCGCATCCCCGGCAAGAGCGCGCACGTCAGCTCGGTGAGGGCGGCGACGTTCAGCTGAACCGCCTGCGCGATCCGCTGGGCGTCGGCCTCGTCCAGCGGCCCGAACAGCCCGAACCCGGCATTGTTGACGAGTACGTCGATCGCGAGGCCGCGTTCTACCAGCCGGGCCGCGAGAGCGAGGCCGGCGCCCGGCTCCGACAGATCAACCGCCTCGACGTGCACCGACACGTGCGCGCTCTCGCGCAGCTCGCTGGCCAGCACCTCGAGCTTGTCCCGCGAGCGGGCGGCAAGCACCAGATCCGCGCCGCGCCTGGCTAGCTCGCGGGCGAACACCTCACCCATTCCCGACGAGGCCCCAGTGACGAGCGCACGGCTTCCTTTGAACTCCATCATCTCCAACTTCCGGGTAACCAGGTCAGCAACTATACAGGAGAATAAAACCGACCGTCCGGTTTTGTCAAGGAGACCAGTTGGTATGCTTATCCAGACCGGTCGGTGCTACCGTTGACTACGTGGCTCGAGCAGGCTCATCCACTAGCCCCGCAGGCCGGGCGGCCCGATCCCCTGCGCCGGTCACGCCCAAAGGTCAGGCCACGCGCGCGTCGATCCTGCAGACCGCCGCCGAGGTCTTCGCCGAACGCGGCTACGCCGAAACCACGCTCTCCGAGCTGATCGCCCGCAGCGGCCTGACCAAGGGCGCCTTCTACTTCCACTTCACCTCTAAGGAACAGCTCGCGCTCGAGGTGCTGGAGGAGAAGCAACGCCAATGGCTTGAGTTCGTCAGCCAGCGGGCCCTGGCCAAGCCCGTGGCGATCGATCAGCTCCGGGCCCTCGGCCCTGCCCTCATCAAGCTGCACCGCGAGGACCCGAGCGCCTATAGCGCACCGCGCCTGGCCCGCGACCTTGCCCGCATGCCCGAGCTCGCCGGCATCGTCAGGGCCCAGATGCGCGGCTGGATCGACCTGGTCGCCAGCATCATCAGCCGGGCTCAGCAGGACGGCGATCTTCCCCCGCAGCTTGACGCGACCGCCCTCGCGACCATCCTCGTCGCCGCCACTGACGGACTTAAGGATCTCTCCGACATCCTCGACCCGCCCAACCGCGCCAAACGCGGCTTCGAACAGCGGATGCAGCGCATGACCGAGATCGTCGAGGCGCTGATCAGCCGGGACGAACATCCCGCTCACGGCTGAACACCGGTAGCGAAGACGGTGTTGGCGACGCTTCCGGGGGAACCAGGTGACCGCCGGCGGTGTATTCAAGATGAGTACCCGCTCGAGCAGGGAGTGCCATCGACGAGGCGGACGCGCTAACCCGGGCCCGGGACGGCGACCTTGATGCCTCTGCGGTGCTGGTCGCCCGGTACACGCTGCGCGCGCACCGGGCTGCCTGGCTGCTGGGCGCGGGCGAGGATGCCGACGACGTGGTGCAGGAGGCGTTCGTGAAGGCGTTCCGGAGCCTGCCGAAGTTCCGGGCGGGCGAGCCGTTCGCGCCATGGCTGCTGTGCATCGTGGCCAACGAGACGAAGAACCTGCTGCGTTCCCGGCACCGCCGCAATGCGCTGGCCCTGCGTCTATCGGCCCTGGAGCCGGACTCCGCCACCCCGGACACTCCGTTTGACGAGGCGGCGGCCAGCGAGCGGCGTGCCCGGCTGCTGGCGGCGGTGAACGCACTGCCGGACCGGGAGCGCCAGGCGCTGGTGTGCCGCTACTTCCTGGATCTGTCCGAGGCCGAGACGGCCCAGGTGCTGCAATGCCCGCTCGGCTCGGTGAAGTCCCGCACGTCCCGTGGCCTGGGACGGCTGCGGGGGCTCGTCGTGACCGAAGACCAGGGCCGGGTGTTCCATGGCTGAGTCCTCCGGCCCCCGTCACGGACCGCAATGGCGGGACGCGCTGGTGTCCGATCTCCGCGCGCTGAGCCCCCGGCTCGACGTGCCGCCTGCCGCCGAGCAGGCCACCACCGTCCGCCAGCGCCTGGAAGCACAGCAGCACCCGGCGGCACGCCCCCCGCTGATCGCACGCTGGCGCGCGCGGATCCTGTATCCCCGGTGGCGCGCCGCCCTGATCGTGGCGCTGACCGTCGTCGCCCTGGCCGTGGCGATCCCGCAGAGCCGAGCGGTTATCGCCCACGTGCTCCGGCTCGACGGCGTGGAACTCCGCCAGGCGCCTGGCCCCTCCCCCGCGCCGCACCCGTCCCTGCCCGGCGAGCAGCGGATGCCGCTCGAGCAGGCACGCCATCGTGTCGCCTTCCCCATCCTGGTGCCGGCGAAGCTTGGCCTGCCAGACGCGGTCACGGTCAGCGACGGCGGACGGGTCGCGACGCTGATCTACGATCGCACGCCGTACGGCCAGGTACGGCTGGACGAATTCGACGGCCACCTGGACCCGGTCTATTTCGAGAAGTTCGTCCACCTGGGCAACGTCACCGAGGTCCGGCTGAAGGGCACGAAAGGGCTGTGGGTTACCGGCCCGCAGGAGATCGTGTACGTCCGCGGCGACGGCATGGTCGTGCAGGCCTCAGCCCGGCTGACCAGCGGCAGCACGCTGATCTGGGGCGGGCCGCGGGTCGTCCTGCGCCTGGAGGGCGGCTTCAGCAAGGCGGCCGCGCTCGCGGTCGCCGCCTCCGCCCGCTAACAGGCGCTGCCTGCCGGGAACCTGCTGGCGGGCTGCGGTGTACACCGAAGCGAGGCGCTATGGAAGGAGCCACCGACAATGCCGCGCAGGTTCATCGCTCTCACTTCCCTCGCCGCGGGCGCTGCCATCGCCGTCACGGTGGCGCTCGCCACCCCGGCGCTCGCGAAGGGCACCACCCAGGCGAGCATCACCGGCCCGGGCCTGGCCCGCCCGGTCACCATCTCCGTCGCCGCTGAGAGCGAGGCCCTGCCGGAACAGGGCGACGCGCTCTCCGGCCTCGCCGACCAGACCGGCCTGTTCATGGTGCTGTTCGGCCCCAATATCGGCGATGTCGCCGTATCTGACCAGCCGTCCCGGTTGCGGACGCCGCCAGCGGCGGCCGCCCTCGGGCCGAGGTACGCCGTCACCTACACGGTGCCCGGCATCACCCCCGCACCAGGCCAGACCCGTGACCAGATCCGCCAGTACCTGTACCCGCGCGCGGCAGGCGGCCCGGTGATCTACACGCTGCCGGGCCAGCAGGGCTTCGGCCAGCCGCTGCAGGCCACCGGATGGCTCCGCGGCGCCCCGCAGCTGACCGCCACCCTGACCCGGCTGGGCATACCTGCCGGCGCCTCGCTCCCGTCCGCCCCCAGCTCCATGGCCTCCGTCCCGGCCGCCCCTGCCCTGGCCGCCGCGCCACAGCCCAACGACACGACCGCCCCGGCCTGGCTGATCGCCACGATCGCGTCCGCCGCCGCGATCGTGATCGCCGGCGCCGCCTTGTGGCTGCGCCGACGCCCCCGGCCTGCCACTGACCGGCCGTGACGCACCGGTCGCGACGGGCCGCCGGAAGCAGCGCCGAACGGCGGCCCGGCCTGGTGATCCGCCCGTTTATGTGGTGACGTATCTCCCACGATGATCGCCACGACGCGGCCGGGCCATCACGGCTGGCTGGCGCCCGCCTTCGGAAGGGTGGAGGAAACGGTGAGCAGCGACATGACCCGGCAGCGGACTGAGATCGAGGGTGCGATCGCCGGCCGCACACTGTGCGACGAGCTGCGGCAGGCGGCTGAGACCTCGGGTGATGCCTGGGCATATTCCGATGAGGCCGGTGCCGGGGGCGGCTGGCAGTCCCTGACCTGGTCCCAGGTGCGGCAGCGGGTGCTGGAGGTGGCGGCCGGGTTCGCCGCGCTGGGGCTGGCGCCCGGCGAGCGGGTCGCGCTGATGCTGCCGAACCGCAGCGAGCACGTGCTCGCCGACCTCGGCGCGGTCCATGCGGGCGGCCTGGGGGTGACGTTGTACGCCACGCTGGCGCCGGAGCAGATCGCGTACGTGGCCGCCGACTGTGATGCCCGGATCGCGGTGCTGGACGGGGCGGCCGAGCTGGCCCGCTGGCGGCCGGTCCTGGACCGGCTGCCGGGGCTGGCCGCGATCGTCGTCCGGGACCCGTCGGCTTGCCCGGCCGGCGGCCGGTACATGACCTGGGACCGCCTGGTGGCGCTGGGCCGCGACCGGCTGGCCGCCGACCCGCGTGAGATCACGGCGCGGGTGGCGGCGATCAGGCCGGGGGACCCGCTGGCCCTGCTGTACACCTCGGGCACCACCGGTAACCCCAAGGGGGTGCTGCTCACCCACCGGAACATCTTGTACGAGATGACGGCGGCCGAGCGTGCCGGGATCGTCGTGCCGCGGGTCCGCTGGGTGTCCTACCTGCCGCTGGCGCACATCGCCGAGCGGATGTTCAGCATCTACCTGGCTATCGGCGCCGTCAGCCACGTGCACTTCTGCCGTGACGCGGCGCAGCTGGTGCGGGTGATCGGGCAGGTGCGCCCGACCGCGTTCTTCGGCGTGCCCCGGGTGTGGGAGAAAATCCGGGCCGGCATCCAGGCCCTGCTGGCCGCCGAGCCGGACGAGGGCAAGCGGGCCGCCATGGCCCGGGCCATGGCGGTCGGCCGCCGCTACGTGGACAGCTGTCAGTACGGGCAGGCCACGCCACCAGAACTGGCGGCGCAGTTCCGGGCGGCCGATGAGCAGGTACTCGGGCCGGTCCGCGGCCTGCTCGGCTTGGGCGAGGCCGTCGCGGTGTTCAGCGCGGCGGCCCCGCTGCCACCAGACGTGGCCGCGTTCTTCGCCGGGCTGGGCATGAAGATCCTCGACGTCTACGGGATGACCGAGACGACCGGGGCGTTCACCGCCAACACCCCCGCCGAGTTCAAGCTGGGCACGGTCGGCCGCCCCTACGCTGGCATGGAGGTCGCGATCGCCGGCGACGGCGAGATCCTGGCCCGCGGGCCGCTGACCACCCCCGGCTACCTGAACCGGCCCGGCCTGACCGAGGATCTCCTTGACCCGGACGGGTGGCTGCATACCGGTGACATCGGCACCATCGACGCCGATGGCTTCGTCTCGGTCACCGACCGGAAGAAGGAACTGATCATCACCGCCGGCGGGGAGAACGTCGCCCCGGCCGCGGTCGAGAACGCGCTGGTGGCCCACCCCCTGATCGGCCAGGCCCTGGCCTACGGCGACCGCCGGCCGTACGTGGCCGCCCTGCTCACCCTCGACGGCGAAGCCGCACCCGCCTGGGCCCGGGCGCGCGGCATCCCCGCCAGCTCGCTCGCCGAGCTGGCCAGCGACCCGCAGGTGCTCGCCGAGGTGGCCGCCGGAGTCGCCGCCGCCAACCAGCAGCTAGCCCGGGTCCAGCAGGTCAAGCGGTGGCACCTGCTACCCGTGGAATGGACCGCCGAGACCGAGGAACTCACCCCCACCCTCAAACTCAAGCGCCGCGTCGTGCACGCCAAATACGCCGACGTCATCGACTCCCTCTACTCCTGACCACGGGAGGCGGGAGGGATGGCACACTCGTGCGGGTGAGCTGGGATCATTGGGCACGGGCCGAACGGGCGGAGATAGCCGCGGTTGACCGCTGGCGGACGATCCGGGAACTGGACAGCGGCGGCCCGGTCGCCCGCCTTGACGGGTGCGAGGTCGTCTCGTTCGCGTCCAATGACTACTTCGGACTGTCCCAGCATCCGGCGGTCCGGGCCGCGGCTCATGAAGCGATCGAACGCTGGGGAACAGGGGCTGGCTCGGCGCGGCTCATCGCGGGCTCCCGGCCGGTGCACTCCGACCTGGAACGAGAGCTCGCGGACTGGAAGGGCGCCGAACGGGCCCTGCTGTTCCCGACGGGCTTCGCCGCCAATCTCGGCGTCCTCAGCGTCGTAGGCGGCCCCGACGTGACGATCATCTCCGATCAGCTGAACCACGCCTCGATCATCGACGGGTGCCGCCTGGCCCGCGGCGAGGTCCGGATCTACCGCCACGGCGACACCGGGCAGGTGGCGCAGCTCCTGCGGGACGCGAACCGCGCGGTCGTGGTCACCGACTCCGTGTTCTCCATGGACGGCGACCTCGCGCCTCTCGCCGAACTAGCCCGGCTCTGCGCGGCCCGCGACGCGCTGCTGGTCATCGACGAGGCGCACGCCGCTCTCGGCCCCGAGCCGCCACGGACGGGCGCGCCGGTTCTCCGCGTCGGCACGCTGTCGAAGATGCTCGGCTCCGTGGGCGGCTTTGTCGCGGGTCCTGGCCCGCTGGTGGACCTGATCATCAACCGGGCCCGGTCGTTCATCTTCACGACCGCCCCGGCGCCCGCGGCGGCCGCCGCGGCCCTGGCCGCGCTCCGGGTGCTGAGGTCCGGGGAAGGGGACACGCTCCGGGCGAGGCTCGCCGCGCTGACCAGCCGGGTCCGGCCGGGCCACCCGTCCCCGATCATCCCGGTGGTGCTCGGCGACGAGTCCGCCGCTGTCGCCGCCTCGCGGGCGCTGCTGGCCCGGGGTCTGCTGGTACCCGCGATCCGGCCGCCGACCGTGCCCCCCGGCACCTCCCGCCTGCGGGTAGCGCTGTCGGCCGCTCACAGCGACGAGCAGATCAGCCGGCTCCTGACGGGACTGGCCGCGGTTGTCCCGGCCTGAGCGGCTGGCCGTCGTCTGCGGTACGGCCACCGACGTGGGCAAGACCTGGGTCACCTGCGGCTTGCTGCACGGCCTGCGCCAGCGCGGCGTTCCGGTCGCGGCCCGCAAGCCGGCCCAGTCCTTCGCCGCAGACGGCCGTCCGACCGACGCCGAGTTGCTCGCGGCCGCCAGCGGACAGGAACCACGGGACGTGTGCCCCGCGCACCGCTGGTATCCCGCCGCGATGGCGCCGCCGATGGCCGCCGCGGCCCTGGGCCGGGAGGCCTTCACCAGCGCCAGCCTCGCCGCCGAGCTGGACTGGCCGGCCCGGGCGGCGGTCGGGATCATCGAAACGGCGGGCGGCGTCAGATCTCCGCTCGCATCCGACGGCGACACGGTGACGTTGTGTCACCTCGTTGTCCCCGATATCGTCATCCTGGTCGCCGACGCCGGGCTCGGCACGATCAACGCGGTCCGGTTGAGCGCCGGAGCGCTCAGGGACGGCGGCGCACCGGTCGTGGTGCATCTCAACCGCTATGACGCCACCGACGACCTGCACCACAGGAATCGCGACTGGCTCGCCGACCGCGACCGGTTCGACGTGGTCGTTTCCGTCGGCGAACTCGTGCGCCGCCTGCTTGAGCGTCCGGGAGGCGGGAGGCGGGACTAAGCCGATGTGAGCTGCTCGTAGACGGTGACGTCCTCGACGTTCCAGGCCCGGCTGCCGTCGCGGGGGTAGCTACGCGGGCCCCGGGCGGCGCTGGCCGCGGCGTCTGGCGAGGCGAACACGACCACGCCTATTCCCTCGCTCCCGTCGGGGCTGCGCAGCCACTGGCCGTTGACAAAGCCCGGCTGCTGGCGGGCCCACGCGACCACGTCCTCGCGCAGATGACGGGCGGCCTCGTCGGCCCGTTCGGGATCGATGGACATCCGTACCACCATCGTGTGCATGTGCTCCTCCTGTATCGCCGTGTGCTCCTCACGCTAGGAGCGGGGCCGCGGCCGGGCCCATCCCACCTTCCTGGGATCTTCGTTAGCCTGCGCTCATGGGGAGCTCCGCCTACGCCAGGGCCCGCGAGACCATCATGCGGATCTGCCGTGGCGAGGCCGACGTGCGGATGCTCCGGCTGGAGGCACTGGACGCCATCCGGCGGGCCGTAAGCTTCGACGCCTACGCCTGGCTGCTCACCGATCCGGAGACCTCGGTGGGCTCCTCACCGCTGGCCGACGTTCCCTGCCTGCCGCAGTTGCCGCAGCTGATCCGGCTGAAGTACGCGACCGCCGTCAACCGGTGGACCCGCCTGCCGTCCGGCGCGGCGTCGCTGCACGGGGCGACCGGTGGCAGCCTGTCGCTGAGCCTGATGTGGCGGGAGCTACTGAGCCAGTACCAGGTCACGGACATCGCCTCGTCGGTGTACCGGGACCGCTTCGGCTGCTGGGGATTCCTGGACCTGTGGCGCATCGGTGCCCCGGCGTTCACCGCGGCGGACATCGAGTTCCTCGTTCACATCGCCGGTCCGGTCACGGCGGCGCTGCGGCAGGGCCTGGCCAGGACCTTCATCCCCGCCACCGGCGGCGACCAGCTGCCCGCGGGCCCGGTCGTGCTCCTGCTTTCGCCCGTACTCGAGGTGCGGGCTCAGACCCCGCAGACGCAGCGCTACCTGCAGGTACTCGTTCCGCCCGAGGTGGAAGACCAGGCGCCGGTCCCGGCCGGCGCGTACAACGTCGCCGCGCAACTGCTCGCCGCCGAGGCCGGGGTGGACGACAACCCGCCGGTGGCCCGCGTGCACCTGACCGGCGGCCGGTGGCTGACGCTGCGCGCGGCGCGGATGGACGACACCGCCCAGGACGCGGCGGGACGCGACGTCGCGGTCAGCATCGAACCCTCGACGGCCGGCGACCGGGTAACCGTGTTCGGCCGGGCGTGCGGCCTGACCCCGCGCGAGGCCGAGCTGCTCCGGCACCTCGCCGGCGGCGCCACCACCCGCGAGGTCGCCCGGCAGATGTTCGTGTCGGAGAACACCGTCCAGGATCACCTCAAGTCGATCTTCGATAAGAGCACGGCCCGCAGCCGGCGCGCCCTGCTCGCCCGGGCGCTCGGCACCTGATCGCGTGTCCGCATGGAAGACTGCTGGCACGCGGGCGTTCGGCCCGTGATGGCGAGCCGGGGAGACCGATCGTGAGCTGGGACTACGGACGGCTGGTGGCCGAGGTATACGAACTCGACAAGCCGGTCGGGTCAAGCTTCCCTGGCTTGCGGTACTACACCCGCCAGCTCGCCGGGGTCACCGGACGCATCCTGGAGCCGGCCACCGGAACGGGCCGCGTCCTCGTTCCCCTGCTCGAGGCGGGCTTCGCGGTCGAGGGCCTGGACGTCTCGCCGGACATGCTGGCCGTCTGCCGTCAGCACTGCCAGGACCGCGGCCTGGATCCGGTGCTGCGCGAGGCCGACATGACCACCTTCGCGGAACCCGGCGCCTACCAGGCGATCATCATCCCGGCGGGGTCCATCATGCTCCTGGACGGCCGCGACGCGGTGCCGCGGGCGCTGTCCGCCTTCCGTGAGTCACTCTCTTCCGGCGGCCGGCTGATCCTGGATATCGGCGTGCCCGAGCTGATCACCGCGCCGGGACCCATGCGGTACTGGGAACGCGACCCGTACCTGTGGACGCTGCAGGACATGCGCACCGTCTATGACTCGGTGGCCAACCAGACGACCAGCTTCCTGCGGTACGAGAAGTGGTGCGACGGCGGCCTGGTCGCCACCGAGCTGCAGCGGTTCCGGCTGCAGTACTGGAGCCTGACCGAATTCGAGCGCCTCCTGGTCGACGCGGGATTCACCGACATCAGCGTGACCGCCGATTACCGGGATGATCAACGGCCGAGGGCGGACAGCGAAGTCTGGACCTTCCACGCCATCCGGCCGCGGTAAGGGCGGACGGCCCGGTGTTCTCGCCGCGTCCAGGCCCGCTTGGCGCGCGCTATGCTGAATGGGTTCGGATGCTGCGGCCGCTGAGGAGTTGCCATGACACTTGCCGCACGCATACTCGTGGCCCGCGCGCAGGCCACCAGCCGGAAGGCCGCCCGCAAGCGGAGGGCCGAACTGGAGCGCGAGCTGGCCGGCTACGCGACCGGCTCGGCCCGGTGTGACTTCGAGGCGGTGCTCGACCGGTATCCGGACGGCGTCACGCACGAGCTGCGATCCATCCTCTCCCACCAGTACATGACCAGCCAGGAAACCCGGTTTCCCGGCATCGGCCGCAACTAGCTGACAGCGCGTCTAGATCGGGTAGCGGGTGGGTTCGGCGGTGTAAGTCCGCCCCGACGGGGTGGTCCACCGGAAGGTGCCGTCGGGAAGCTGCTCGACCTTCCACCTGGGGTGCTGCTTGAGCCGGTGGTCGTGACGACACTTCGGGCCGGTGTTGCAGAGACAGGTGCGGCCGCCGGCCTCATACGGGGTGTTGTGCTCAAGGTCGCACCGGGCCGCGGGCCGACGGCAGATCGGGCTGGTGCAGGTAGTGTGCCGGATCCGGGAAAGGTGCCTTAGCTTGACCCCGGGATCGTGCCCCTTGGCCTGGAATCGGTGGTCGCAGGGGTCGGTGGTTAGGGGGTCCAGCGTCACGATCAGGTCGGGTCCGGATCCGGGAGTGTGCAGCCGCCAGGTGCCTTGCCCGTTCGGCGGTCCGTCCCGGCTGGCCGGGGTGAAGGTAAACCCAGGCGGGCCGGGGCCGGCGCGTTTGGTGTGGCTCTTGGGTTCGGGCCGCGCGCAGCCGTGGCCGACCGCGTGTCCTTTCTCGTCGGTCACCGTCACGCACCAAGTGGTCTTAGAATTCTGCGCGGCGGCGCCGACGAGGTCGCGGGCCAGCCAGGGGTCGACCGGTCCTAGGCCTGCGAGCTCGCCGGGCCGGTCCGCGAAGTCTGTCAGGGTGGCCAGCGGGACGGTGAGGGTAACCCGGCCGGCAAACCCGCCCGGCGCCGGAGCGACCATGCCGGGCTGACCAGGCGCGCCGGGTTGGTCCTGGCCGGGGCGGGAGTCTTTGCCTAGCAGCAAATCGAGGTAGGCGCGGGCGCGCAGCTCGTCCATCCCGCCGTCCAGCCCGGCGGCCTTCAGCTCCCCGGCCCAGGCGGTGATCCGCTCATCGGCGGCCAGCACCTCATCCGGCGGGAGCTCGCGGCCGGCCAGGGCGGCGTTGCCCGAGTCCTCAAGCCACCGCTCCACCCGCGCGAACCTCGCCAAGGCCTCCCGGCGCTGTTTGGCCTTCTTCGGGGCGGCCTTGATCACAGCGCGCGCGATCGCGGCGCGCAACCCGCTCGGGGTCAGCCGGGCCGCCCGGTCCAGCACCTCAGCCTCGGCCGCAGCCGCCTCGGCCTCGTCGAGCAGCGCGGTGGCGGCGGCGATGATCCGGACCTTGCCCAGGCTCACCGTGCCCTCCCGCAACGCCGCCTTGCTACCGGGCAGGTGGGTGTCCAGGTGACCGGCCACACCCATCAGGTCATAGCCGCGGGTCCGGGACTCCCCCAGGGCGTTGGCGACCTCATCCGCGGTGAACTCCGCGTCCTCCGGGGCCGGGTTCCGCCGGGCCAGCTCCGCGATCACAGCCAGCTTGCGCGAGGCCGCGTGCGCTTCGACCCGGTCCCAGGCGCACAGCAGGCCGACCAGCTCGCCCTCGGACACGCCATCAAACCGGTCCTCCCCCGCGGCGTCGGCGGCGACCGCGAGATCCGCGCCGCCGGGCAGCACATCCAGTGGCATCCCCGGGCCGAACGCGGCCGCCGGGCTGGACGACTCGCCGGGAAAGACCCGCGCCGAGCCGGGCTGGCCCGGACCGCGCCGAGCCGGCCCGGACCGCGCCGCCCGGTGCTGGCCGCCCCGACCGCGAGCAGCTCATCGGCGGCCGCCTCGCGGATCTCGGCCAGCTCTTGCTCGGTGAGCGGCTCGTAGTCCTCGTATTCCTCTTCCAGCGGGGGATCCTCGTGTTCGCGGGCCCGGTCCAGCCAGGTCTCCCGTTCCGGGTCGCGGTCCAGCCAGGCGAGATCCCCGTCCCACCCAGGGTCCGCGGGAACCGGTTCCGGAGGCATGTACCACCACCCGTTCGGCTGATGATTTCTATAGAACATGATAGCGTATATCGTTCATGATCACCAGAAAGGACGTGATATTCGAACAAAGATATTAGAGTTGAAGTGTGACTCGGCGGCAGGATCGAGGCGGAGGAGAGTGCCTGGTCGTGCCCCCCGGGACCGGTGGCGGGTACCCCCGGGAAGGGTGGCAGGTGGTGCCCCCGGGAGGGGCGACGGTGGTGCTCTGGGAGGATGGCGGGATGAGTCGGGTTGTGGTCATCGGGGCTACCGGGCATATCGGCACGTACCTGGTGCCGCGGCTGGTGCGGGGCGGTCACGAGGTGATCGCCATGAGCCGCGGAACGCGGGATCCGTACCACGCGAGCCCGCAGTGGGAGTCTGTTACCAGGGTGACGGTGGACCGTGACGCGGAGGAC
>Ga0207683_10002505_pt1 | contig 16031 bp, 9 predicted proteins | sample KBSM73metaG_FD_184333 | JGI IMG/M metagenome (GOLD analysis project Ga0207683, IMG submission 184333) | Miscanthus rhizosphere microbial communities from Kellogg Biological Station, Michigan, USA - KBS M7-3 metaG (SPAdes) (version 2) | ecosystem: Host-associated > Plants > Roots > Rhizosphere >... | reverse complement strand
GCGTCGGGTGAGGGCTCACCGAAAAAGGCAGCTGAATGAACCAGGCGATTCAATCCGGCAACCATCCCGATGCGGAGAGTCTCAACGCTTTCGTCGAGCAGGCACTTACGGGGACGGAGCGTGAGCAGGTGCTTGCGCATATGGCCACGTGCGGCCGATGCCGCCAAGTTGTCTACCTGGCGCAGGAGGCGGCGGGTGTTGAAGGAGATCTTGCCGCACGGGTTGTGTCGGATGACGGCGGTCGAGACAGAGCACCGAGCCTAAAGCGTCACCGCAACTGGTTGGGAGGATGGCGATTGGCGTGGATTCCCGTCGCTGCGCTGGCAGGGTTTGTCGGTTTCGCGGTTTTGCAACATGTGCGGCACACGCCACTGGAATCGCAAGTTGCGGTCAACTCGCTGCAGGAAAAGGGGGAGGAGAGCGCTCCTTCAAGCCGGATTACGAACTCGAAAGCGCTCGATAAGACGGAGGCCGGTTCGAAAGAAACCAAATCGTCAGCGCAGGAGCAAGGCCCGGCTCGTGCGAAGTCCGCGCCCGAGAGATCGGATTCGAACACGCCGATGGCAAAGTTCGATGCTGTCGAACAGGCGAAGAAACCTGCGGAGCGCTCCGCTGATTCCGTGACACGGTCATCCCAAAACGAAGGGGACAAGGCACGAGATTCCGCGGATGTAAGCAATTCGGTTGGGGCGGTCTATTTGTCTCACCAGGAAGCGCAAGAGGAGGCGCTCAAAAAGACGGAGAACCTGGATAAGGATGAACAACGACGTCAGAAGGAAAACAAGCAACTTCAAACGGCGCAAGTTTCCGTGGTAGGCGGGACAGGGAAGCCGCCCTCGGCTCCCCCGGTGGGCCAGGCGGGCAGTGCTTCATTTGGGGCTGCGGCAAGCCCGGCGGCAAAGGCGCCGGTCGCAAACGGGCAACCAACGCTATCTGCGAGCAACTACAAGGCAGCCACTGCTGGAAGGGTGATGGCGGACTTGAAGGCAAAGCGCACTTTGCTGCCAAACGGAACGGCTGCGCTATCGGTTACGACTGCAAAGGGGCGTACGATTGCGCTTGACCCGAGCGGCACAATGTATATGACGGAAGACGCAGGCAAGAGCTGGGTTTCGATCACGTCGCAGTGGACCGGGCGTGCTGTTCTGGTTCGCACTCGCGAGACCCCTGCCCAAGCCGACGCTGTAACGCCCAACAATAACGCAGTGTTTGAGTTAGTCAACGACAACATTCAAACCTGGGTGAGCTCAGACGGGAAGATCTGGGTGCCGCAGACTGTTCCTACTAAATAGTCACAGCAAAAGCCCAACGTAATTGCGATGGCCTCCTGTTTAGGCGGGGAGTAAACTGAAAGCTGTCGCGACTACCGAGCGATGTGTGAGCTGGATCACTTTTCGATCTCGTGATCCATGCAATTCTTTAGTTGTAGCTGGAGAATCGGCAAGCCAAATGCGGAAGATGCACCAACTCGTACTTGCAATTGCGGTGCTGATTGCCTTGCCGTCCCCGACGGTGATGGCTTGCTTTGCCGGGGGTACCGGTGGATTCTCTGCGAGTCATTCATGCTGCAAGCGGATGCAGATGAGTTGCACCTCAGGAAGCATGTCAGATTCTCAGCGATGCTGCGTCAGAGCCACCGGCGCCAGCCAATCAGAGGCGATGCCGCCCGATCCATACTCAATTGAAAAGGGAATCAACGGTAGAGTCTCTGAGCTTCCGCTTGATGTCAGCGCAAGTTTGAGCCAGGCTTCCCGATTGATGGAGTGGTCGCAAACACATCCACCCGGTCCAGATCTCTCCAGCAGCACACACCTAAGAATCTAGAAAGACTCCGTCTTCGGACGTATCCGCATGGCTGTGCGCGGATTTGCGTCGTCGCTGTTCAAAGACATGGAAGCGGAGTTTCTCAATGCGAAGAGTACCTATATGGATTGCCGCGATTGCCGTCTCAAGCGCGATGAGCGGAGAGGCACAGATACACCAGGAGATGCAGGGTCCGAGCACATCCCTCGCCAGCCTGGTTGCTGAGGCGCAGCGTGAGAATGCACAAGTTTCAAGCGCGGAGCACGCATGGCGGGCTGCGACGTATCGGCCGCAGCAAGCGACCGCACTTCCTGATCCGCAAATCACGGTTCAGGATTTCAGCGTCGGCAGCCCAAAGCCCTGGGCCGGATTTAGCAACAGCGACTTTGCTTACGTAGGCTTTGGCGCTTCTCAGGATATTCCTTATCCAGGCAAGCGCCGGTTGCGCGGCGTGGCGGCAGAGCGCGAGGCCGATGCGCAAAAGGCGCAGATTGATGTGGTTCGCACGAATATCGCGGACCAGGTGAAGACGGCTTATCTGCGCCTGGCTTACCTGGACCAGACCATCGATCTGCTGGACCGCAACAGGACAGTGCTCGACACCTTGATCAAGACCGAGGTGTCTCGCTACAGCGTCGGGCAAGGAAGTCAGGCGGATATTCTGCGCGGCCAACTTGAGCGGACCAAACTGATCCGCGAGACCACGATGCACGAGCAGGAGATGGGCCAACTGGAAGCGACTCTGAAGGCTCTTCTGCACCGGCCTCAGGACTCAGCCAACATTGTGCCGGAACCACTGAAAGCAACCGACGACTCGCCGCAACAGCATGACGCGCCCGCGCTTGTTGCAGATCAGAACGCAATGCTGAAGGCGGATCGCGCGATGGTGGTGCAGCAGGATGCGCGGCTGGAATCGGCACGCCGCGGAACGAAGCCGGACTTCAGCGTTGGCTATATGTTCCAGCTGACCGGCACTTCGTATCGCGACTACTATGTCGCCACGTTCAATGTGCGTTTCCCGCGCAAGAAACGCGTGAACGCGGAGATTGCCGAGGCTGCGGAGATGGTTGCACGTTCGCGTGCGGACGGGGACGCGGATCAGCAACAACAGGTTGCAGCGGCACAGAAGGAATCTATTACCGCTAGGAGCTCGGCCGAACTCATGAAGGAGTATCAGCAGGGCCTCATTCCACAGGCAGAGAGCGTCTTTCAATCGGAACTGACGGCCTATCAGTCGAATCGCGGACCGCTGAACGCAGTTCTAACGGCGCTCATGGATCGGATCGCATTCGAACACGACTACCAGCAAGCACTTCTCGATCATGAAACTGCCCTGGCACACCTCGAGACTCTGACAGGAGCGGAACTGCGATGAACAAATATGTCTGGCGTACTTCTCTGGTTTGGATGCTGTTGATTGCAGGCGTAGCAGGCGTGTTGCTCTATCGGCACCGCGCAGAAACAAGTGCGAAGGCCAAATCGCACGAGATTGAGCCCGTTGCGGAGGGTCCGCAGGCAGGGACGAAGGCGCGCTCAGTGGATGAAAAGCGGGAGGTAGAAATCCCACTCGTTCCAATTCAACTGACGCCGGAACGAATGCAGAGTATTGGTGTCAAGACCGGCATTGTCGAATACAAGCAGCTAAACGATGAGATTCGCGCGACCGGTACCGTCGCGATCGATGAAACACGCGTCTCGTATGTACAGATTCGCTTTCCGGGTTACCTGCGCGATGTGTATGCGAACGCTAACTACATGCAGGTGCACAAGGGCCAGCCGCTCTTCACGGTCTATAGTCCCGATCTTGTTCAGACGCAGAGAGAATTTGTGCTCGCAGAGCAGAATGAGAAGGCCATGTCGGGAAGCGGCGTGGAGGGTGTAGCCAGCGGCTCTGCGTCGCTTGTTCACGCAGCGGAAGAACGTCTGCGCCAGTGGAATATTCCAGAGTCAGACATTGACAAGCTGCGAAGCACTGGAAAGCCGATCACGGAGATCACGGTTAGTTCTCCCGTCTCCGGGTACATTACGGAACGAAATGCATTGCCGAATCTCTATGCGGAACCATCGACGCGCCTCTACACGATCGCCGATCTGTCTCGCGTCTGGATCGATGCGCAAGTCTTTCAAGACGATATCGGCAGGGTAAGACCGGGCGAGTCGGCAGAGATTACGCTTGATAGCTATCCAGGCCAGATACTTCACGGAACGGTGCAGAGCATTCTTCCTTTGGTGGATGCAGCGACGCGCACCGTTGCGGTGCGGCTTGCGGTGGCGAACCCAGGTCTGCGCCTGAAACCAGGGATGTATGTCAACGTCGCCCTCAAGGCGAACCTGGGAAAGGAACTCGTTATTCCCTCGTCGGCTGTTCTCGAGTCGGGCCTGCGTCATATTGCGTTTGTGGATGATGGGAAAGGAAGCCTGGTGCCGACGGACATTCAGCTGGGCGCTCGCGTTGGAGATCTTGTTGTTGTCACAGGCGGTCTTCATCCTCATCAACGGATAGTTACCTCTGCAAACTTTCTAATCGATTCGGAGAGCCAGATTCAGGCGGCAGCGGGGTCGCCGGATGTCTCGGAGGCTCCGGCTCCGCAAATTGCGCAGAAGGCTACGGAGCAATTGAAGATTGAATTCGGCACTCGGCCAAGCCCGGCCTCAAAGGGCAACAACCAGCTTAGTGTGACGGTTTCTGAGGCAAATGGTTCCCCCTGCACGGGCGCAGATGTGACGGCAACATTCTTCATGGCAGCGATGCCTGCCATGGGAATGCCGGCGTCGCGCATTTCTTCGCACCTGAATGAAAGCCGACCGGGAAGCTACACCGGCGGTGTCACACTTAATTCCGGCGGAACCTGGCAACTCACGATCACTGTCAAGAGGAACGGCACAGTCGTTGCTGTAAAAACTGCCACGACCGATGTTGCGGGAGGGATGTGATGCTATCCGCGATCATCAATGCTTGCGCCCGCAACCGGTTCATGGTGTTCATGGTTGTGTTATTGCTGACTCTTGCAGGGATCTGGAGTCTCGGGCATGTTCCGCTCGACGCGCTTCCGGACATTTCGGATGTGCAGGTTGTTGTACACACTTCGTGGCCGGGTCAGCCGCCGGACATTATTGAAAACCAGGTGACGTATCCCATCGTGACGTCGCTTCTTGCGGCGCCGCATGTGAAAGCGGTCAGGGCTCAAACCATGCCCGGCGATTCCTACGTTTATGTCGTGTTTGAGGATGGCACGGATCTTTATTGGGCGCGTTCACGGGTTGTCGAATATCTGCAGCAGATCACTGGACGACTTCCCGCTGCTGTTCACCCGGCGATTGGGCCGGATGCAACGGGCGCGGGCTGGGTTTATGAGTACGCCATCATTGACAAGCGCCACACACACAGCCTTGCCGACCTGCGGAGCCTGCAGGATTGGCGTCTTCGCTATCAGCTTGAAACCGTGCCGGGCGTTGCCGAGGTTGCGACAATCGGTGGGTACGTAAGGCAGTACCAGGTCAAGCTCGATCCGCAAAAACTGCTCGCCTACAACATACCCCTGTCGATGGTTCTCGATCGCGTGAAGGCGAGTTCGAATGAAGTGGGTGGTCGCGTGCTTGATTTGAACGGAGCGCAATACATGATTCGGGGCGTGGGCTATCTTCGCTCCCTGAAGGATCTGGAGGCCGTTTCCGTTGGGAACAAAGGCGGGACGCCGATTTTTCTTCGTGACCTTGGAAGTGTAAGCTTCGGCCCCGACATTCGGGAAGGCGTCGCAGATTGGAACGGAGAAGGGGAGACCGTTGGCGGCATCGTTGTGATGCGCCAGGGCATGAATGCGCTGAATGTCATCAAGGGCGTTGAAAAGCGACTTAAGGAAATAGCGCCGTCGCTGCCGGAAGGGGTGCAGATCGTTTCGGGATACGATCGTTCGGGCCTAATCAGAGATTCGATTGCGACACTGCAGAGGGATCTGATTGCCGAAGCGATTATCGTGAGCATCGTCTGCCTCGTCTTTCTCTTCCACTTCCGCTCGGCGCTTATCGTGATTATCACTTTACCGATTGCAGTTTTGATTTCGTTTGTGCCGATGGTGTGGCTCGGCGTGAGCTCGAACATTATGTCGCTTGGTGGGCTGGCGCTGGCGATCGGTGTACTTGTGGATGCGGCAATCGTAATGGTTGAGAATGGGCACCGCGCGCTCGCAGAACGCCAACAGGAGGGACGTGAGCCGGTTTCGAATCTCGAACGCAAAGAGATTCTCATCGGCGCAGCTCGACAAGTTGGGCCCGCACTGTTCTTCTCCCTGCTCATTATCATTGTGTCTTTCCTGCCGATCTTTCTGCTTGAGGCGCAGGAAGGGCGAATGTTCCGTCCTCTGGCGTGGACGAAGACGCTGGCGCTCAGCTGTTCTTCGATTCTTGCAATCACTATCGTTCCTGTTCTCATGGTGCTGCTCATACGCGGAAAATTGCGTCCGGAGAGAGCAAATCCTGTATCCCGCTTTACGCAGGCGCTCTATCTGCCGGTACTGCGGCTCTGCCTGCGCTATCGCAAGATCACGGTGCTCGTGAACCTGCTGTTTCTCGCGGTCACGCTGCCACTTGCATTCAAACTTGGCAGCCAGTTCATGCCCTCGTTGTATGAAGGCTCGACGCTGTACATGCCTACATCGCTGCCCGGAATCGCGATCGAGCAGGCGAAGACACTCTTGCAATCTCAGGACAAGATTCTGCGCAGCTTTCCGGAGGTAGAACGAGTATTCGGAACTGTCGGCCGATCTGACAGCGCGACGGACAATGCTCCGCTCGATATGTATGACACAACGGTCATGCTGAAGCCCAAGGATCAATGGCGCCCTGGAATGACCTATGAAAAGCTGATTGCGGAGATGGATCAGAAGCTGCAATATCCAGGACTCAGCAACACATGGACCATGCCAGTGGCGAGCCGCCTTGACATGGAACTGACCGGCATCAAGACACCGCTGGGCATAAAGGTGCAAGGCCACAGCTTCGAGGGAATCGAGCACCTTGCAGCGCAGATTCAAAAGACGCTTGAAGGGATGCCGCAGGTGCGATCCATCTTTGCGGAGCGTGTCTCGCAGGGCTTCTATATTCAGGTCGAAGTGAAACGGGAAGAAGCGGCGAGGTACGGGCTCACTGTAGCGGATGTGCAAACCGCCGTTTCGTCCGGCATCGGCGGCGAAAACATCGCCGAGAATGTTGAAGGGCGCGAGCGCTATCCAATCAATGTTCGCTATGCGCAGGACTTTCGCAACAGCATTGACCGGATGCGCGGTGTGCTCCTGGCTACTCCGTCAGGAGCGCAGGTTCCGCTGGGGCAGGTCGCCACAATCAGTTACGCGCGCGGTCCGGCGATGATCAGAGATGAAGACGGAGCGCTCACCGGATATATCTACATCGATTTGAAGGATGCCAATTACGGAGGGTTCGTAGATGAGGCAAGCAAACGGCTGCACGAAAAACTCAGCCTTCCCGCCGGTTATACGTTTCAGTGGTCAGGTGAATACGAATTCCAACTTCGAGCGCGGCAGCGGCTATTGCTCATCTTGCCGGTTGTTTTCTTTGTAATCTTCATGCTGCTCTATATGATTTTTCATTCCGTCCTGGAGGCGATGGTCCTTATTTTCCCCACACTTTATGCGATGACCGGGGGGCTGCTGCTGCAGTGGTACTTGCATTACAACTTCAGCGTCGCGGTTTGGGTTGGATACATTGCGCTCTTCGGAATCGCAGTAGAGACGGGCGTAGTTATGGTTTTGTATCTTCACGACGCGTTCGAGAAGCACGCTATTCATGGTGTGAAACTCACAAAGGAAGAACTGGAAGAGGCAGTGATTGAGGGGGCAGTTCGCAGGCTGCGTCCGAAGCTGATGACGGTTGCGGCGGTCCTGGCGAGCCTTGTCCCAATCCTATGGGAGTCAGGGATCGGATCGGATGTCATGAAGCCGATAGCGGCGCCAATAGTTGGCGGAATGATCACGTCAACAATTCACGTGCTGATTCTTGTACCCGTGTTCTTTTTGATGATGAAGGAGCGCGCGAGCCGGAGAGTCGAATCTGATCGCGAGTCTCCTGATGGTTCGGCCGCGCGGAATTCGGAGATAAATGGGACGGACAAGAAGGCTCAATTGAATATTTAACTCTCAAACTTGGACTGAGAACTGTCGGATGCGCTTTTGCGTGGCCCCATGGGCATGCTGCGAACGCGCACACCACTTGCGGCGAAGATTGCATTGCCCACGGCGGGCGCGAGGCCTACCAGACCGGTTTCACCTGCCCCGGCCGAGGGCAGATCTTTGCGATCGATGAGGATGATCTCTATTTTTGGCGTGTCGCCAAAACGCGGAACGCGATATTGCGCAAAGTGTGGATTCAGAATGCGGCCATTGGCAAAGAGAATTCTCTCGAACAACGCGCCACCGATGGCCTGGACTATGGCGCCCGACATCTGGTTGCGCAAGCCGTCAGGGTTTACCACCGCGCCAGATTCCCAAGCTTCGACAACGCGAACGACTCGTACCTTCTTTGTCGCGGGGTCTATCGCCACTTCGGCACATGTCGCAACGTAGCCGCCCTTGTCCGTGCCGCCCGCAATTCCGAAGCCGGACTCAGGAGTAGATTTGGATTTTTCCCAGCCAAATTTTTCAGCAGCGGCTTGAAAGACAGCCTGGAGCCTGGGGTCTTTGAGATTCTTGAGTCGAAACTCGAGCGGGTCTATTCCGGCAGCGTGTGCCATGGCGTCCATGTGCGACTCGCGCGCAAAGTGGTTTGCGGTGGAAGCGAGACCACGATAAGAACCCTGACGCAGGGGTGACTTTGCAGGATGATATTGAATCACCTGGTTGGCGACGTCGTACGGAGTGCCGATTGCCGCGGGTCCGGAATTGTAGTTGTGGTGTTCCCATGCCACGAGTGTCCCGTCGCGCGTTGCACCTGCCTTGATTTCGATGAGGCCAGCCGGACGGAAATAGGCCCAGGTAAATTCTTCCTGTCGAGTCCAAACCACCTTTACAGGCTTGCCTGCTGCCTTGGACAGGCGAGCTGCTTCAATTGCGGCGTCGCCGGTATGCTTTCCACCGTAACCGCTGCCCATATCCGGTTGGATTACGCGGACCTGCGTTGGGGAGAGATGAAACGCTTGCATGAGTTCGTCGCGGACACCGAATGGGCGCTGGGTGCCGGTCCAAACCGTGAGCTTGCCATCGTTCCACTCTGCGACGGCGGCGCGTGGTTCAAGCGGTGCGTGCGCGATGTAATCGACGGTGTACTGCTCCTCTAATTTGATTTCAGCGCTAGCCAGGGCTTGCGTGACCGATCCCGAGACGTGCTGCGGAGCCTCCTTACTTCCATTGTCGGGATTGGTTTTCAGATATTCGAAGAGTCCCTGATTGGAGGTTTGCGGAGGGACGTTCCACTTTGCCTGAATCTGGGAGAGCGCATGCTGGGCGGTGTGCGCGTCGGGTGCAACGAGCCCAACGAATTCTCCATCGCGCACGACCTTCACTCCAGGAAGTTTTTCTGCCGCGCTGATGTCTATGGATGCAAGGGTCGCGTTGAACCCATCGGGACGAAGCACAGCGCCGAACAGCATCTGGGGACGCACAATGTCGGCAGGGTACTTGTGCCTTCCGGTCACGAAATTGCGTCCCTCCGCTTTGAGGACAGGAGTGCCGGCGATTTTCCAATCTGCGGCGGGAGTCAGGGCCTCTTCGCCCGAAATGACTTTTACCAGCTTTTCACCGCGCGTGAGTTCGCCGTAAGAGAGCGACTGCGATGTTTTGGGGTTGGTGATTTTCGCGTTGGCGGCAGTCAACGTTGCGGCGTCAACACTCCAGTGCTGTGCCGCCGATTGCAGGAGCATTGTGCGCGCAGCGGCTGCCATGGTGCGAAGCTGCGGACCCATGGTTGGCGTGGTGCGGCTACCGAACGTGCCCGCATCCCAGGGAACGAGATCCGTATCGCCCATGACCATGGTGATGCAATCGAACGGAACGAGCAGCTCTTCGGCAACCAGCTGCGCGAGAGACGTGCGGATGTTCTGTCCGACCTCAACCTTGCCTGTGAGCACTTTCACTTGACCTTCCGCGCTGATGTGAAGCCAGGATCCTAAGTCCTTTGGGAGCTCATGACCGCCAAAGGCTCGACCCGACTCCTGCGCCCAATCGACGTTGTGCGTAAGGCAAACGAGGAGTCCACCTCCCAACAACCTAAGAAAGTCTCTGCGATCCAATTGGAAACTTGCGATACCGGGGTCCTGCTGTGAGGCATCGCGGCCGCTCTCAAACAGTTCACTTTCACGTCGTTCGGGAAGGTTCATCGGCTTCCCCCGAGTGACGGTTGACCTGAGGCCCGCCTGACTGCGTCGATGATCCGTTGATAGGTGCCGCATCGACAGATATTTCCGTTCATTGCCTCGACGATCTGTTTTTCGGTCGGACTCGGTGTCTCACGCAGCAAGGCCGTGGCGCCCATGATCATACCTGATGTGCAGTAGCCGCATTGAAATGCTCCTTCGTCGAGGAATGCCTGCTGTACGGCATTGAGTTTTCCTCCCTGTTCAAGGCCTTCGATGGTGACGATTTTCGCGTTCTGCGCGGCGGCGACTGTAGTCAGACAGGAACGCGTGGGATGTCCATCGAGCAGGACGGTGCAGGCTCCGCATTGGCCCTCGCCGCAGCCGTACTTGGTTCCAGTCAGATCGAGCCGATTGCGTAGAACAGAGAGGAGGGTCTCTTCAGCAGGAGAATTTATCCTCATGCGTGTGCCGTTAATGTTTAGTGCAAACTCGGGCATCCGGAACTCCAATGCAATCCCGCGGCCAGCGTACCGGAATCATAGCGCAACTGGTTCATTTCGGGTTTTGCTTCTCGCGGGTTCGTTGGTGTCGCCTGGAGCTATCTGGTTCTTTGCGCTTTTCTTACATCCTCATGATATTTTCTGCGAATGTCGGCGATGTCTACCGTCGGTTTGGGAACCTGAATCTTGAGTGCTTCCAAAGCTGCCACTATGATCTCCGAAATTGCGAGATCGCGAAACCATTTGTGATCGGCGGGGATCAGGAACCAGGGAGCCGCCGTGCTGTTGCATTTGGCGAAAACCTCTTCATAGGCTTTCTCGTACTCTTCCCAGTATTCGCGCTCGGTGTAATCGGCCTCGCTTATCTTCCAGCGTTTGGCGGGATCATCAAGTCTTTGTTCGAAGCGCTCCAGTTGCTCTTCTTTACTGATGTGCAGAAAAAACTTCAAAATGTGCGTGCCGTTCGCGAGTTGGCGTTGCTCGAAGTCGTTGATTTGTTTGTACCGCCTTGACCAAATGCTTTTCGGAACCAGATCGTGAACTCGCACAATAAGCACGTCTTCGTAATGCGAACGATTGAAGATGACGGCCTCGCCCTTGCGGGGCATCTGGTGTTCTATGCGCCAAAGGAAGTCATGATCCAGTTCTTCTTTTGTGGGCTCTTTGAAATTGACGACGCGACAGCCTTCCGGGTTCATTGATCCGATGACATGTCTCACGACTCCATCTTTGCCGCTTGCATCCTGACCCTGAAGGCAAATCAACAGCGAACGCTGGTGCTCAGCATAGAGTCGCATCTGCATGTCGCTGATTTGCTCTCTCAGTTTCTCGATCTTCCTGAGCGCTTCTTTTTTGGTATGTTCGCCAATGAATTTGGGGTCCCACTTTCCGAGGCGAATGCGTGTGGAAGGCTTGATCTGAAAACTCTTGTAGTAGCGGCCTGCGGTCATTGCTTCTCCATCGCGGCAGAATATTCGCCGCGCCGCGCCGCTTTGCTACACCTTGCCCGATGTAATAAGGCCTGCTGTGCTGCCGGGACGTTGGCGTCTTCTCCGTGCCAGATATGCATGGCGGGTTCCTGAATCGCACGAGCAAAGGAGAACGCGAGTGCCCATGGAAGGCCCGATTGGAATCGAGCGTTCATGGCGCTTAACCGTGCAGCTGCCAGTTCGCCCGATTGTCCGCCCGACAGGAATGCAATTCCGGGAACAGCTGCCGGCACGGTACGGAGAAGACAGCGGACGGTCGCGTCGGCTACCTCCTCGATGGATTCCTGATGAGGGCACTTCAGGCCCGGAACCACCATGTTGGGTTTTAGTAGCATGCCCTCGAACATCACTCGCTGTTCGGAAAGCTTTTCGAAGACAATGCGGAGTACCTCTGTTGTGACCTCTTCACAACGTTCCATTGAATGGTCTCCATCCATCAATACTTCGGGCTCCACGATGGGGACGAGACCGGCTTCCTGACAGAGGGCGGCGTAGAGCGCAAGAACTGCGGCGTTTGCCTCAATACAGCCGGGGCTCGGGATCCCGTCGCCAATGGTGATTACAGCTCGCCATTTGGCAAAGCGCGCGCCCATTTTGCTGTATTCGTCCAGCCGGTCGCGAAGTCCGTCAAGGCCTTCGGTGAGCTTTTCGCCGGGATGAGCGGCCATCTGTTTCGCGCCCGAGTCGACCTTGATGCCGGGAATGATGCCGGTATCGGACAAAGCTTTTGCAAAGAGCGTGCCGTCTTTCTTCTTTTGGCGGATTGTCTCGTCGAAGAGAATGGCGCCGTTGAGGCAATCACTCAATCCGGGGGTTGTGACGATCATCTCGCGATAGGCACGACGCATCTCCTCATTTTGAGGAATGCCGGCGGCGGCGAAACGTTTGTTGCAGGTTGGCGTGCTCTCGTCCATGGCGAGCAGGCCTTTATCGCCAGCGACAAGTTCATGGGCGGTGTTGCGAAGTTCTTCCGTATTCATCTGAATGACTCCAACTTCGGAAGCGGATTATGGCGAGCGATTCACTGCAGTTTTCGCCTCGGCCTCGCAATCGTCGCGGCAGGTTCGCTGATTGGCCCATCACATTTGGATGCGATAGGCTGGCATTTAGTTCGCATCCGGTATTGCGTGACACGGGGAATACGTGGAACCTATAAGGAGGGCGGACTGCGGCAATCGCGCGTCAAACGCTAAAGGAGTGTCACTGGATGAGGATGTGTCTCGCTTCCTGTCTTTTGGTATGTGCGTCGCTTGCCGCTCAACGAGCGCCCTCGCCTACCGACCTTGCCGGGCATCCGTTTTACATCAAGAAGAACTGGATTGTGGGCGGTGGCGGCAGTTGGGACTACCTGACCATGGACCCAGCGGCTGGACAACTCTTTATCGCCCATGGGCCTTTGGTGCAGGTGGTGAATGCCGCAACCGGGACTCTCGCGGGCACGATCAACGGACTTCGTGAGGCTCACGCGATCGCGCTTGATTCTGAGGGCGCGTTCGGATACATCACCGACGGGCCGGCGGCGCAGGTGAGGATTTTTGATAGACGGTCTTTTCAGGTGGTCGCCAGCGTTCCGACGGGACCAATGCCGCGCGCTATTGTCTTCGAACCACAGACGAGACTCGTCTTTGTAATTGGCGCACAGCCTGTCTCTGAGGAGCTGGTTCGCGCTGCCGATGGGAGCTTACCTCGGCGCCGAGGAAATCCGAGTACGTTTCACGGTAGAGCTGAGTCAACCGTCACGGTTATCGATTCGGAATCACGAAAGCAATTGGCTCAGCTAGTTCTTTCCGGCAGGCTGGGGTTTGCCGAAGCTGATGGAAACGGGCGAATCTTCGTCGCTGTTTCTGATAACAACCAAATCGTGCGCCTGGATGCGGAGGCAATCGGTTCAACCCTGCGAGGACTTCTGGACGCGGCGGGCGCCGCGCCGTCAAAGGGCTCCGCAACCGAGAGTCCGGCAGGCGCAATTCTCGATTGGACAAGCGATGCCCGGCCTTTGCCGCCAGCCGAATCCCGCCCTCGCTTCTTCACGCTCGGATCGGGTTGCCAGGAACCGCGTGCTTTAGCCGTTGATGCCGCTCACGTGCGTCTTTTCGCAGCCTGTACGAACCAGAAGATGATCGTGCTGAATGCGGATACGGGAGAGGCGGTTTCGTCGGTGCCGATCGGTCCTGGGGCAGACGCTGTGGGTTATGATTCCGACCGCGGACTGATCTTTTCGGCGAACGGAGGCGGCGATGGAAGCCTCACAGTGATCAGGCAGAATGTCACGGACACGTACTCCGTCATTCAGATTTTGCCCACGCGCCAACGAGCCAGGACTCTCGCAATCAACTCCTCGACGGGTGAGATTTATCTGGCAACTGTCATTTATGGCTTCCCACTGGATCGTCCTCCGGTCAGTGGGATCGGCACTTTAAAAGCCAATCCTGTCGACAGCAGCTTTCAGGTTCTGGTAGTGGGGAACTGAAGCTGGAGTTGTTGGGGCTGCGGCTTTGCACTGGAATTCTCCGAATCGTACAATCGAGTGCGCTCTTTGTCATCTATCCCTCGCAGTCTCAAAAGAGAGTTGTCGCATGACAGATCAATGGAACCGGCGTGAAGTTTTGGGTGCAGGCGTTATGACAGGTGCAGCAATTGCTTTGGGACCGCTTGCGTGGTCTGACGAGCCGCCATCGACCTTGCGCCTCGAAGAACGGATGACCCCCTACCCGGCAACGTGGTATCGGGCCTACGTTTCCAAGCCTGCCGCCAGCACATCCTCCTCTGCATGGGTGCAGATCGATCTTGGCTCTCCAGTTGTGATTGAAGGGGTACGCCTCTATCCGAACTTCGACGACACGCGCAAGTCACTTGGGTTTCCGGCGCGGCTGAAGGTTGAAGGCGCCGACTCTCCGTCCTTCGAATCTGCGAGCCTGCTGTTCGATTCCGGCTCCGCCGATCTGCCCGAGCCCGGCGACCGCATCTCAATTCTGTCTATATCGAGCGCCAAATCGGTTCGCTATATCCGGCTCAGCGGTACGAATCTTCGGCCGATCAAAAAGATCGAGGGCGCAGCAGCCCCCGTTTACGGCATCTCCTTCGCGAAAGTGGAGGTTCTCTCGGGCGGTCGCGATGTGGCAGAGGGCCGCGCCGCTTCAGCAGATGCTGTCACAGCAAATGCAAACGACCTCGCTCAACTCACGCGCAAGCCCCGTCCCGTGGGTGAAGGCATCACTACGGATAATCGGCAGAACGTAACCAATCCTGACTCGTGGAAGCGGGTTTCGTACCGCGCCGAGGTGCCTCGTCGCGGTGTGGAACTTGGCGACGGGATTCTTCGCGATGCGATGCAGAACAACATCGAATATCTGCTCACCTCGTTCTCGGTGGACGAAATGCTTCGCCCGTTTCGAGAGCGCGCCGGCAAGCCTGTGGCTTCGGGGCTCCGTTCGCCCATATCGTTTTGGGACACGGACTTGCCCGGATCTTCCGCTGGCCGCTTTCTAATGGGCGCCGCCAACACCCTGCGTTGGCAGGAGCACAGTGAGCTCCAACGCCGCATGGATGCAATCGTTGATGGTATTGCCGAGTGTCGGCAGTCGGACGGGTACATCATGGCCTATCCCGAGGATTCCATCATGCACTCCGAGCGTGCCGGCTACACGCGCGCCTGGGTCACGCACGGGTTGCTCGAAGCGGGCTACACCGGCCATCCCAAAGCATTCGAACTGCTGCGCGGCTACTACGATTGGTTTGATCGATGCCAATACCTGCCTAAGCTCCTTCGCGGAACAGCACAGGGCGTCCAAGGCATGGTGGCTAACACACGCATGTATTTCTCGCCGGTCGGCAGGCCCGAAGATATTCAGGTCGTGCAACGCTACTTTCAGGAAAACTATTGGCTTGACGGCCTCGCCCGGCGCGACGGGACGATGATCTGGCAGTACCCGTACGACCGTCCGCACAACTATCTGCTGACGGATATCGAAGCGTACTTTGACCTCTACCGCGCGACCGGGGCCTCCCGCTACAAGGATGCAGTGGAGGGTGCGCGTCAACTCTACCGCGACAACTGGGAGCACATCGGAGGATCGATCGCCATTACCGAGTTTGGCGAGTTTCCGCCGAAATCCTACCGGCTCAAAGCGCAGGTCGAGTTCTGTGAAACCGGAGAATTATGTGGCAGCAGCTTCTGGGCATTTCTCAATCAGCGATTCCATCTTCTGGATCCCGATGAAGAATCCTATGTAACGGAAATAGAGAAGTCGATCTATAACGTAGGCATCGCCAACCAGTTCAATGGCAAGGGACTCTTCTACCACGCGCGTCTTGTCGGAAAGAAGGGAGACCGTTTTGTCGGCTACTGTACCAACTCATGTTGCGAGGGACAGGGAACGCGCCTGATTGGCAGCATTCCCGAGCACCTGTATTCAGTCGTCGCGGCCGGACCGCATC
>Ga0207683_10002503_pt1 | contig 16033 bp, 11 predicted proteins | sample KBSM73metaG_FD_184333 | JGI IMG/M metagenome (GOLD analysis project Ga0207683, IMG submission 184333) | Miscanthus rhizosphere microbial communities from Kellogg Biological Station, Michigan, USA - KBS M7-3 metaG (SPAdes) (version 2) | ecosystem: Host-associated > Plants > Roots > Rhizosphere >... | reverse complement strand
AAAAGACGCCCACAAGCTTCCCGCGCGGTCGCAGCAGCTGTGCAACACGTTCGGCATATTGCGGCCATCTCCGCGGATGAAGCGCGCACAGAAAAGTCCGCTCATAGATCAAATCAAACCGGCTTGGGAAATCGAATTTGAAAAAATTTCCATGGATAATTTTACCATCGAAATTTCCCAGCGCTTTTTTGATTTGGGTGACGGCAACTGCTGAAAAATCGATCGCGGTGACCTCGAAGCCGGCGCTTTGAAAAAACCGCAGGACGTCATGATCAGTGCCGCAGCCAGGGATCAAGACTCGTCCTCGCGGCCGCGTTCTCTTAACAAAGGACCGGAGGGTCGCGGGAATAGCATGAAGCGTCCACGGTGTTTCCCCGCATGCATAGCGTTGATTCCAAAAAGCTGGCACGGCGCTGTCGCTCGATTCGCTCATCCCTATCGTTGCGTTCTGACCGACGAATCCTGTCGCACGCTTACAGATAACGAAGGGGGACGCGACCTTCCAGGTCGCATTAGCCAGCTTTCGCTGAGGGTACGGCGCGCCAAGGACTGCCGAAACGAGCCAGCAAGATACTCGCTCTCCCCATTCCTTTGGGATTGCGGAGCGTGCAACCGGTTAGCATCAATCGCTGATCACGCAGGCGTGACGCGATTTCCAGTAAGGCTCCGGCGCCATAGCGATCTTTGCTCTGGCGTAATTTCTCGTCGCGCGCGAAACTGGCCGGATGAAAAATTATACCAAAATTCTGTTTTCGATTTTGGCGGCGGCGATTTGCAGTGCTGGTTTTGCAGCAGAGCCTCAGAGCTGCAAGAAAACCGGCAAGAACTGCCCCATGAACGATAACAAGAAATGCAATTGCGGGAAGAATTGCAGCTGTTAATCGGGCTTCAGTAACGCGAGATCACTCCGGAGCTCGTCAGCTCATTATCTGGAAGCGTTCCATTAATTGCTCGCGCATTTCCATCGCGAGTTTCGGGTTGAGACGCTGGAGCACTTTTTCCCGGCGGTCCGGTTCCATCGCCGCCAGTTCGCGCACGAGTTTGTCGCGCGTTTTCCGTTTCGCGTAAGCACTCCAGCCAATTCCGATCGCAAGGAGCCCGGAAATTGTCCAAACGGTTACGTCAGTTCCGGTGATCATTACTAATTACCTGCTCCTACATGTTAACTTTCACTTGCACTTCCCTCGGAAGCTAGAGGAAAGCTCGCCCGTAGATAGCGGCGACTCAGAAGTCGCCTCTTTGCAATTAGGATTTCTCATTCTGCGCGCCCCGGGTTCAGGGAGTCGGCTGATTGCGCTGCGGCAGGAGAACCAGCCGCATGAATTGCAACATCGCAGCCATGAGGTGGACGAGGATTCCAGCAAAAAACGGCCAAAACCAATTCAACACCGCAATGTTATAGATTTGCAGCGAAATCGTGATGATCCCGATGCCAAAGAGTGGGAAGAACAGCATCCTATTCACCCCTTTGAATTCGGTTGGGGTGAGGCTGCGCGCGGCCTTGAAGTTGAAGATCGCGAACGGAATCTGGCAGGTTAGGGCAACCCCGCTACACCAACGCCAAATGGATTCGGGCGGCGGCTTTATTGTCAGCAGGAAAATCGCAATGACGGAATAGGCGAGGGGGAGAATGGAGTTGCTAAGTAACAAGCGGAGACGAAACCTATCGAGGCTCGACCACTGATGGACGGAAGCGGGGCGAAAAACTACTACCACTCCGGCAAACCCGGCCAGGGTTACTGCGACCTGCGCTGCCAAGCCAAGTGCTTCGCCCGGTTCCACAATAGCTCGAATTAAGAACGGTAACGGCCCAACAAATCAAACTCAAACAGCGATGTGAATGACAAATAGACTGTCTGGAGCTTTAACGAAGGCTGGAGGTCACAACCTCAAGTCTCAGATGCGGGATGATCCGGTTGCTCTTTCCAGAGCAGTCCATAGGATAAAACGCTCGTGGAAGATGATCAGGAGGATAATTCTCAGCCGAAGGGAAAGCGGCGGCGTCAGATTCGGATTTCGATTGGGATAATCCTTGCGCTGCTCATCATTTTTCACCGACTGATTCTCCTCGGGGCCATCCACTGGTTCGCGGTCCACCGTGCGGCGCAAGAAAATCTCAAGCTAAGTTTTCGCGCAGAAGGCAACGTTTTTACCGCACTAACGGTCCGGAATCTCCATCTCGTTCCGACTGGACCGGCCGCGATCGAAATTGCCGACGCAGAATACGTTCACGCTGAATACAGTTTGTTTTCGTTGATCCGCGGTCATGCCGATTTTCTCGAGTCGATCGAGGCACGAAACGCGCGCGTGATCGTCGATCCCGCGAAAGTACGGGTGCAAGTTACGCCGCGCCCGCGCGAAAAGGTGACGCTGCCGGCTGTGTTTCCGGAACGCGCGCGCCTGGACAATGTGACGGTGATCGTGCGCGATCCGGCGCATGATTTCATCGCGGAAAATCTGTCGCTCGATTTAAATCCGCGTGTTCCGGGCGCATTGAGCGTGACGTTGTTGCAATTACCGACCGGTGAAGCGTGGACAGGTGTGACGGGGACAACCAGTTACGACAATCGTAATTTGGCTTTGCGCGACGTGGTTTTGAACGAACAGACGCGTTTCTCCCTCATCAACGCTGATGCCTCGCGCATCCGGGAGCACATGATGACTTTGCGTCTGGTCGGGACGCTCGACGGTGCGCCGATTGATTTGCAGGCCTCACTGACAGAACAAGCCCGATCGCTTTTCATTAAGTCGCACACGACCGCGCACAATCTTTCCCTCTCATCCGCAAAGAAGCTCGGCTTGTTCTCGGATGCGCCGGTCCAGGGAAACGTCGAGAATTTCACCTTTGATTTTGTTGGTTTATTGGGTGCACCGAAAACCTGGGCGGTTTCGGGGGATGGCGTCGTGCGCGATCTGCAAGTGGCGGGCGCGACTTTCGATCGGGCGGCGGCACAGATTTCTGCTCACGACGGCGTGGCCACGATTCAACCGGTCGAACTCACGCGTGCGGGAACGGCGCTGCAAATTCACGGAACAGTTCAATTGCCGGAGCACGCCGATGACCTGGGGCGCAGTCCGGCGAAGTTAGAGGTTGTTGGCAACGATCTCGATCTCGGTCCCATAACCTCCGCGATGGAAAAACCGCTGAGCGGTCATGCGCAAATCAATGGGACATTGGAAATTCGCGACGAGCAATTGCAGGCCGGGTTTCATATTGCTTCGGGGCCGGTGAGCAGTGGGGATTTCAGCCTGGAAAAGTTTGAAGCGACGGGAACGGCTGAGAAAAATTTACGATTGCATTCGAAAGACGAGCCCTGGTTTGAAGGGCTGCGCGCCAATGCTACAGCGGTGGCTTCGGCCGTGAGGAACAGCGAATTTGCCGTCGACACAGTTTCAGGGCAGCTCGACCAAAACGGCAGCCTGATCACCATCAGCAACGTAAAGGTGGAGCGCGGATCGAATCAGATCGTGAGTAACGCTTCCGTGCGATTACGCGCTGACGAAAAAGATTTCATCAAACAACCGGCAACGATCCAAGTCGCGATCGATGCTCCTGAAACGGCCGATTTTTGGAATGGGAATTCCCCGAACCGGGTCAGCGGCACGCTCAACGCCTCTGGAATTGTGCAGTGGAACGGAGCGGCGGCGGATGGATGGTTCAATGTTTACGGATCGAAGCTGCAAATCCGCAATTTATCTGTCCCGCAACTAAGCGGCGCGGGATCAATCTGGCAGAGCAGGATTTTTCTCAATGATCTGACTGCCAGTCTTAATCAGCGCGACTTCGTGAACGGGCAGGGGACGCTCGATTTGCGGGGCGAGAAGAAATTCGCCGGCAAACTCGTGGTTGATATTGCCGATATGAGCACGCTCAAGCCGCTGTTGGAAGCGAGCGGAAACAAAACCGAGTTACGCGGTTCGTTTTTACTGAATTGGGAGGGGCGCGGTTCACTGTCGAAGCTAACGGAAAATGGATTTTTGAAACTGGCCTGGAAGAACGGTCAACTCGGCAACGTGAAAGCGTTGACGGCAAACATTGACGCTACTTATTCGCCGGCGGGGCTCGAGATTCCGACGTTTTTTATCGGGAGCGATCGGATGGATTTTCAAACAATCGTTTCTGCCAAAGGCGAGACCCTGGAGATTTCAAAGATTCAACTCGACCAGGGGCAGGCGAAATACGCGTCGGGCTATGCTTCCATCCCGTTTATCTGGGCAAATGTGGGCACGGGCCAGCCGGTTTTTCCGCGTGATGGAAAGGTCAACGCAACATTTGATTCGGCGAATCTCGATCTCAAGAAATTGTTCGACGACTTTGGGATCGAGCCGCTCGCAAGCGGGCTTTTATCGGTGAAGCTGCAAGCCGGTGGCACCCTGGCGAATTTGCAAGCCCGTCTCGATGTTGATGGACGCGATTTGCGCAACCCGAAACTACCGAATCTTGATCCGGCCACATTTCGTGTTTCGGCGGACGCCGCAGGAAACAAGCTCAATCTCGTCGGCGAATTGAAGCAGCCGAAAATTCAGCCCGTCAGTATTGCGGCAACAATGCCATTCGATGCCGGCAAAATATTGAGCACGCGCTCCTTTGACGAGAACACGCCGGTGCAGGCGACAGTCCGCTTGCCGCGAAGCTCAGTGAATTTTTTGCGGCAATTCGTTCCTGCGGTTGAACAACTGGACGGCGACGTGGCGTTCGATGTCGCCATTGGCGGAACGATTGCGCGCCCGGCCTTCACCGGCAGCGGCGACATCACCATTAATGCCGCGCGCTTTACTAACGCGACATTGCCGGCGCTGCGCGGATTCCAATCCCGCCTGATTTTTCGCGACAATGCCGTCACCCTCGAAAAATTTCGGGGCGATCTCGCCGGCGGACCGTTCACCCTCGGTGGCCGGGTCGTTTTCACCAAGCTGACCGACGCAAACATTGACCTCGATTTGCGCGCCGAGAGTATCCTGATCGCGCGCAACGATTCACTCACGGCGCGGGCCGACGCGAATTTGAAAGTTGCCGGGCCGGTGATGAGCGCGACGGTGAAAGGAAATGTCGCGCTGACCAACAGTCATTTTCTTAAAGACATCGATTTGATTCCGATTGGATTACCGGGCCGGCCCGCGCCGGAGCCAATTGAAGACCGGCCGGACTATTCGATTAAAACTCCGCCGTTGCGCGATTGGAAATTCGACGTCGCGATCAAAACGAAAGATCCATTTTCCATTCGCGGTAACCTCGCGAATGGAAAAGCTGTTGCAGATCTGCATCTAGGTGGCACCGGCGGCCGCCCGGAATTGAAAGGGATAGTGAAATTGCAGGGCGTGGAAGCGACTTTGCCATTCAGCCGCCTCGATGTGACCAACGGCTTTCTCTATTTTGATCCGAGCGATTCGTTTAATCCCAGGATTGACCTGCAAGGCAGATCGGTGATCCGCGATTACACCGTGCGCGTTTACGTTTATGGGGATTCACTCGCGCCGCAGGCCATTTTCACGAGCGAGCCCCCCTTGCCTCAAGAAGAAATCATTTCGCTTCTCGCTACTGGAGCGACCCGTCAGGAGCTGACTGGAAATAGCAACGTTCTGGCCGGTCGCGCGGCCATGTTGCTGGTGCAGCAGCTTTACCGGAAGATTTTCAAGAAAGGCCAGCCCACCCAGAGCAATTCCGCCTTCGACCGTTTGCAGGTCGATGTTGGCACGGTCGACCCGCGCACCGGTCGTCAGCAGGGCAGCGCGCGATTTAAAGTTAACGAGAATTGGGTGCTTGTCGGTGACCTTGGAGTTGGGGGAGAATTTCGCGGTCAGGTGAAATACCTCATCCGATTCCATTGAGATGCGACGGGCGGTTTTTTTCCTCGCCTTAATGGCATTCAGTGGCGTGTCCGACCTGCCCGGCCAAAGCGCGGTGGATGTGAAACGGCCGGAGGAACACGCCCGCGAACGCAAAGTTATCGAACGCCGGGAGACGCAAAAAGCGCGGAGCACGAATCTGGAGATTCGCGGCGCCACCGCGTTTAAGGAAGAAGAATTGCGTTCCGTCCTGAAGGAAGAAATCGCAACCATCCACGATTTTGGATTAACGGCCGCGCGCGCGGATGACGCCGCATTTTTTCTGGAGCTTTTCTACCGCAAACATGGGTATGCCAAAGTAGATGTGCACTACTCCATCGAGGGCGGATCGCGTCTTGTGCTTAACGTGACCGAAGGGCCACAGGCGATTTTGGGCACGATCAATTTTGTCGGTAACAATCATGTTCCGGCGGAAAAACTTTTCGAATACGTAGTCGGTCCGACGCGGGAGCGTTACTCGCGATTACAAAAGGACCTGCCGTTTGTCGCGGCCGATATACAGGAAGGCGCAGACCTGCTGCATCGCTACTATGTCGGAGAAGGCTATCTCGAGGCGACAGTGGATGCGCCGCAATTTCATTTCAGCACCGACGGCGCCCGGGTAGATATCACGATCCCGGTGCATGAAGGCAGGCAATACTTTTTTGCGGACCTGATTTTTCGCGGAAACCCTATTTACGATCCGGCAACGTTACGCGGGCAGATGGTTGATTTGCTTTCGCAACCTTATACCGACCACCGGGTTGACGACATTTCGCGGCGTTTGCAAGCTTACTACAAAGCCCGCGGTTATTATGCCGTGAAAGTGGAAGCGACCGGCGAGCCGGAAGGTTCCGTTGCCGGCCACGTGCCGGTGGTGGTCGTGATTTCGCCAGGACCGGTTTACAAGTTTGGCGAGGTGAACGTGACCGGCTTGCGCCGCTTGCGACCGAGTTATGTCTATAATCGCTTTGCCTCGCTTCAGGGGAAAAATTACAGCCCGGATGTGTTGGACGAAAAGTTTCGCGAACTGATGCGCACCGGCCTTTTCAATGTTCTGCAAATCAATCCCCAGCCCGAAGATGGAAATTACCTTCGGCTCGATATTGCCGCCGAAGAAGCAAAGGCGAAAGAGTTTGGTGTGTCCGTCGGTTACGGTTCGTATGAGGGCGCAATCTTTGGCATCCAGTTTGCCGACAGGGATCTTTTCGGCTACGGCCGGCCCCTCTTTACTTCAATCGAGATTTCAGAGCGCGGCTACAAAGGCGAGATTTTGTGGGACGATCCGCATTTTCTCGAAAGTAACGTCGAACTCAAGGTTCGGCTGAGTGCCCTGACCTTCGATTATGACGGTTATTCGAAGTTTGAAATCGGCGCGCGAACGGAGTTTTCCTACAACATCACCAAGCAATATCAGATTGGCCTTTTTGCTTCGCAGCGGCACGACGAAATTATCAGCGCCGATATCGATGATGATCTCCTTGGTAACATGAATTACTTCGTCAGTTCGGTTGGCTTTTTTCACACCCTCGATTTGCGCGATAGCCCGGTGGTGCCGAGCCGCGGTTTTGTCTTTAATCAAACCTTCGAACTCGCCGCCAGTGCGATCGGAAGTGAGATCGAGTATTTTCGGACGACCGCGCGCGCCAGTTACTTCATCCCGTTGGGAAAAACCTTGCTCGAGTTCGGCGCCCGCGCCGGTTTGATCAGGCCGCTTACGGAAAGCACCAGCGATATCGAGGCAATTCCGATTGACGAGCGCTTCTTCAACGGCGGCAGCACCACTGTGCGCAGTTTCGGCGAGCGCGAACTCGGCCCGCATGACCATGGTTTTCCAATCGGCGGGGAGTTCTATACCATTTTCAACGTCGAATATACCTTTCCACTTTATGGCGAATTGCAGGGCGCCGTTTTTGTCGATGCCGGCAACCTGCTCCCCGACGCCGACAATCCCGGCTTCAACGACATGCGCTACGGCATCGGCGCCGGCTTACGCTACAAACTTCCCATCGGCCCAATCCGGCTAGATTACGGCGTCAATCCCGATCCGCGCGAACACGAGGATTTCGGGGCGTTCCATTTCAGTTTTGGTTTCGCCTTTTAATTTTTGTCATTCCGAGCGAAGTCGAGGAATCTCTAGCTACTTTTCAGGAAGATCGCCAAGAGGGATAGCGAGAGATGTCTCGGCTTCGCTCGACATGACAAAAGGATCGCTGTGAAGAAAGAACTCGGAGATACGCCACCGGAGATTTTCCGCGAACAACTGCATCGATTGGCAGATTGGATTGCGGATTATCGGGGAAAAATGGAAACGTTGCGCGTTGCGCCCGACAGCAAACCGGGTGCAATTCGTGCCGCGCTGCCATCACAACCACCCGAGCAGGGCGAGCCATTCGAGAAAATTCTGGCTGATGTCGATCGGGTCATCCTTCCGGGAATGGTGCATTGGAGTCATCCCATGTTCCTCGCGTACTTCGGCTGGACCGCGACCGCGCCGGGAATCCTCAGCGAAATGATCTCCGCGCCGTTGAACGTGAACGCGATGACATGGCGCACTTGTCCGGCGGCGACCGAGCTCGAAACTCTGGTGATCGATTGGCTCCGCCAATGGATGCGTTTGCCAAAAAATTTCGATGGCGTGGTTTACGATACCGCGTCCGTCGGGATCATGCATGCGCTTGCGGTCGCGCGCGAAGAAGCCGCGCCATCCACTCGCAAACTTGGTCTGACCGGACGCAACCTTCCGCGATTTCGGATTTATACTTCTGACCAGGCCCACAGCTCGGCTGAGAAAGCGGCCATCGCGCTTGGCCTTGGCGAGGAAAGTGTGTGTCGGGTGTCGAGCGACACGGAATTTCGAATGGATACATCGATCCTGCGCGAATCGGTCATGCACGATCGAGAGTCCGGATTCAAACCGCTCGCCGTTGTTGCCACAGTCGGAACCACCTCAACCGCGAGCGTGGATCCAGTTGCCGAAATTGCACGTCTTTGCCGCGAAGAAAAGATGTGGCTGCACATCGATGGCGCTTATGGCGGCGGCTTTACTATTTTGCCGGAATATGAATGGATCGCCGAGGGTTGGAGCGAAGCGGATTCGATCATCATCAATCCGCACAAAACGTTGTTTGTGCCGCTCGATTTCAGCATCCTCTATGTGCGCGATATCGAACGGTTGCGCCGCGTTTTCTCGCTCGTGCCGGAATATCTGCGTGGCGATACCATCGAGACGGAGAGGAATTATATGGACTACGGAATTCAACTCGGCCGAAGATTTCGTGCGCTCAAGGCCTGGATGATCTGGCGCGCATTCGGACGCGAAGGAATTCTCGCGTTAATGCGCGAGCACTTGCGGCTGGCGCGCTTGTTTGGCGAATGGGTAAGCGCGTCCGACGATTTCGAATTATCCGCGCCGATCTCGATGGGCGTGGTTTGCTTTCGCGCAAAAGACAAGATCGACGCGTTCAATTCCAGCATCGTCGAGTCGATTAACCGATCTGGTCGCGCGTATTTGAATCAAACAAAATTGCGCGGCCAAACCGTGATTCGTTTGGGACTCGGCAATATTCTCACCACGGAAAAGCATCTGCGCGATGCATGGGAGCTGATTCAGGAAACTGCGCGATCGCTCGCCACGTCATCCCGAAAATAAGCTTCCCTCCGGCCCGGACCGAGAGATTCCGCGATCCTACCGTAAAGTTTCGCCACGGGATCCCTCGACTTGCGTTCGGGATGACCGGCAGCGAACCGCCAAAAAGCGTTTGGCGGGCGAGGGAGCTGCGGTACATTCCGCGACGCAAAATTAATGATCACGATTTTACGTAAGCATTCCCGCTGGCTCATGATCGTCATCGCCATTCTGGCGATGCCGTTTTGCCTTTATTTCGTACGGACAGATTGGATGAGCGCTCTGAAGTCGAATACTGCTGCCAAACTTTATGGCCGCGACGTCTCGACCATCGAAATTGAGCGAGGGGCGCGATTGCTGCGACTCGCCGGGAATTTGGGAATGAATGAATTCATAAATGAGCTGTTGGCTCAATGGCGACCGCAGCGTGCGAAAACCCAATCAGAAGCGCAACGGGAGGCGGAAGAGGAATTCGCCATCGATTTGATAATTCTCCGGCACGAAGCGGAGGACTTGGGTATCCGGCCAACGACCGCGGAGATCGCTTCGGTCGTCACCAAAATGCGCGCCTTCCGCGCGGACGCCGGCAGTTTCGATATCAAGAGGTACAATGACATCGTGCAGAATGCGCTCGGACCACTTGGGTTCACCGAGGCGCAGATTGAGGAATTGGCCGGCGACCAGATTCGTCTCGATCGGATCAAGGAGCTACTCAGCACAGGCGTGACGGTGTCTCCGGCAGAGAGCAAGACCAATTTTGAACAGCTCTATTCGAAATTCGAAGTGAGCGTAGTGCGTTTCAAAACCAGCGATTTCGCAAATGAGATAAAGATTTCCGATGACGAAATCGCGAAATATTACGAAGGGGCCAAAGAACAACTGAAGAGCGAGGAAAAGCGGAAGGTGCAATTCATTGCCCTGACGTTATCGGAGGCGGAAAAAAAGCTAACGGGAAAAGAACGGATCGATGCCTTGCAAAAACTCTCGGACAAGGCAAACGACGTCGCTCAGGCCCTGGCGGAGAAGAATGCGGATTTTGCGGCAGTTGCGGTGAAATTCCAGTTGTCGATCAAAAACACTGGCGATTTTACCCAGGCAGCGCCGGATCCGGAACTAAAGCAGGACTCGCAATTGGTCCAGGCTGCCTTCCAACTTTCTAATGATGAACCGACAAGCGAACCGATCCAGGGAGCGGACGGTTTCTATATTTTGCATCTCATGGGAATCACCCCGGCGCGGCCGCTGACTCTCGAGGAAGCGAAACCGAAAATTGTTGAGGCGCTTAAAGCAAGAAAGGAGCGCGAGTTGGTTAGCATTCGAGCGGCTAGTGTCGCGCACGACTTGGGCGAGGCATTGAAAGCCGGCGACACCCTGGCCAAGGCGGCGCAAAAGTTGAATTTGAAACTGGAAAAGGTACCGCCGTTTTCTCTGGCCGATGAGTTGGAGCCAAAAGCGTCTCCTCCGCCGGACAAGGTCCCAGATTTGCCTATAATCAAGAACGCGGTCGCCGATTTGCACTCCAATGAAGTGACAGAGCCGATTCCGACTTCGGATGGGGCGCTGGTTGCGGTTGTGGAAAAGCGCGAGCCGCCGGATGCAGCCCTGGCCGCGGCTAATCGGGCTTCGCTTGAGGAGCGCATCTTGCAGGGGAAACGCGCGATGATTTTCACCGAGTGGCTGCGGGAACGCCGACGGGCTGCCGGGGTCCAGCCGATAGTCCCGAGCTGATCTGAACATGGCATCGCGCGACGAAATCTTCGACGACGCGAATGGTGATCTTGCGACTGGAGAATTGGAGAGCGCGGTCGAGAAGTATCGGCGGTGCGTGGAGATCGATCCTGAATTTTTTGACGGCTGGCACGCCCTCGGAATGACGCTGATGAAAATCGGACGATTTCCGGAAGCAATTGAAGCGGGAAAGCGGGCCACCGAATTGCGGCCCAACGATCAGATCGGCTGGACCAGCTTGTCGCTATTTTACAACCGCAACGGCGACATCAAGGAAGCCGAAGCCGCCGGAACTAAAGCGAAGATTTTGGGGTGGGGCGGGAAGATTGCGAAAGAAGGGTAGCGCACCCGTCTCGCGTGTTGGTTTCGGCGTCTCGCCGAAACAATCTTTTTCGGTAAAGCAGGGTTGCCAAGTGATGGGGTCTGCGAAAGTGATCAGTAGTTGAATACCTTTCCGCACGATCACCAATTACCTTTTACGGTCTCCTATTCCCGGTCCCATGCTCGTCGAGCGCAAGCGAGGGACCGCGCCGATGCTGGTGGACCGGACAAGGAGTTTGTGTGAACGTGGCCCTTTTGAGAGGTCCCTCGCCGCCTATACGGCTCGGGATGACCCGCGCGGGAACGGGAAGATTGCGTGTTAACCGTCATCCCAAGCGGAAGCCGAGGGTCTCGTTGTATACCTTAAAGGCAGCCACGATAGGGAGCGATGTGAATTGTAGGGCAGGCGTGTCGCCTGCCGGTCCGACAAAATGGCGACCAGGAAAGGTCGCCATACATTGTTTAGCTCCGGTCTTTCAATCCGTGCGCGCCGGATTCTTCGGCGCAATGGACGCAACAATAAATCTGGCCTCCGGCTTCAACGCCGTGACCGACTACCTTGCAATCGCAGTGGGGACAGGTCGGTGCCAGCATGTGAATCGCGCATTCGAAACTGTCAAAGGTCCGAGTTTTTCCGGCCGAGATAATTTGGAATGACTTATCGTAATCGTTTCCGCAAACATCGCACTTAGCCATAACGCCTCCTGGTTGAGTTCAACCGGATTTCGTTTTTGCGCACGTGAGCGGCCGCGTGGATGAGAGTGAAGAGGAAACCTGGTGTCCCGACTTCTCGCGATACGCTTTCTAAACTCTAGGGCAGGCGCGTCGCCTGCCGTTCCGAAAAAGACGGCGACCAGGAATGGTCGCCCTACAATTCGGAATCGCTTACCAAATATTCACTTTCTTGTCCGCCTGGCGCACCATCGGACAATTATCCGGCAGATTAAACGCTTTCTGAAATTCCACCGAGTCCGAAAGCGGACCGTTGACGCGATAGCGCGCGGGCGAATGCGGATCGGTGTTCAGGCGCAATTTCAAATCTTCGTCCCGCTGGACCGAGCGCCAGATTTGGGCGAAGCCGAGGAAAAAGCGTTGCTCCGGAGTAAAGCCGTCGATTTTTTCCTGCGGTTTTCCGGCCAGCGCTTTTTGTAACGCCGCATACGCTATCTTGACGCCGCCAATATCGGCGATGTTCTCGCCTTGTGTGAGCTCGCCGTTCACGTGCAAGCCGGGTAACGGTTCATACTCGGAATATTGTTTGACCACCGCGCCCGAACGTTCCTTGAATTTCGCGGCCGACTCCGGTGTCCACCAATCACGCAGATTACCAACTTCATCGAATTGGCGGCCCTGATCGTCGAATCCATGCGTCATTTCGTGACCGATGACGGCACCGATACCGCCGTAGTTAACGGCGTCGTCTGCCTTGGGATTGAAAAAGGGCGGCTGCAAAATCCCGGCCGGGAAAACAATCTCATTTAACTTCGGATTGTAATAGGCGTTCACCGTTGGCGGGGTCATACCCCATTCCGAGCGATCGACCGGTTTGCCGATCTTGTTCAGCTCGCGATGGACATCGAAGATTGAGGCGCGAATGGCGTTGAGCACGAACGGTCCACGGTCGATTTGCAGAGCGGAATAATCGCGCCACTTGTCCGGATAACCAATTTTAACGGTGAAGGCCGCGAGTTTTTTCAAGGCTGCTTCCTTGGTTGCGTCGTCCATCCATTCCAGCGTCTTGATCCGGTCGGCCAAGGCCGATCGCAAGTTGTTAACGAGATCTAGCATTCGCGCTTTTGATTCGGGCGGGAAATAATCAGCAACGTAAAGTTTGCCCAGCGCTTCCCCGATGGAACTGTCCGTCGATGCCACCACTCGTTTCCAGCGCGGCTTGATTTGTTTGGTTCCCCGCAAAGTCGTTTCGTAGAAGTTGAAATTTTCGTTGACGAAATCGGCGGAAAGTTCCTCCGCGGTCGCGTGCACCAAATGCCATCGGAAATATTCTTTCCAGATATCGGTCGGTGTGCTCGCAAAGACTTTGTTCGCGCCCTTGAAGAAATCGGGTTGACCGACATTCAGTTCGCCGGGATCCGGGAGCTTGGTTTCTTTGAAGTAAGCATCCCACTTGAAGTCGGGCGTGAGGGCCTGAAGGGCCGATGTCTTCATCTTGTTATAATTTTTTTGCGGATCTCGCAGTTCGACCTTGGTGCGCGAGGCTTGGGCGAGACTGGTTTCGAAGGCGAGAATCTTTTTCGCGTGTTCGCCGGCGGCTTTAGGCTCCTCGCCCAGCAAGGTCAGCATCTTGGTCACATGCTGCACGTATTGATCACGCAGTTTCTTCGAGTCGTCGTCTGTCTTGGTGTAGTAATCGCGGTCGGGCAGGCCGAGGCCACCCTGGTAAGCCTGCGCGATAACCATCGTGCTGTTCTTATCGTCCTGGCCGGAAGTGAAACCGAAGAGAGAGGTGACCCCGAGGGTGTGCAGATGCGCAATCTCTTTCAACACATCATTACGATCCTTTACCCCATCGATTCGCTTGAGCTCATCGGCTAACGGTCTGGCGTGCGCCACCTCAATTTTCGCTTCCTCCATCCCGCTGGCATAATAATCGCCGACCTTTTTTGCGTCCGGATCGGTCGCAGTCGTTTCCTTCTCCGCGCGTTCGGCTACGTGATGAAGCGCGTCGTTATTTTTTTCGATTAACTGATTGAAGCTGCCCCAGCGGGAATATTCCGGGGGAATTGGCGTGCGTTTGATCCAGCCGCCATTTGCGTACAAAAAGAAATCGTCACAAGGCTTCACCGAAGTGTCCATGTTGGCGGTGTCGAAAGGGGGCAGCGGATTCTTGTCCTCCGGCGTTGAAGTAGTGATTTCTCCCTGCGTTTGTGCGACTGGACTGGTGAGTGGTGGCGGACTTTTCTCTGCCGGAACCTTGCCCGCGGTTTGGACGTTTGGCGGCGGAGTGACCGTGGCCAATGGCGGGGATTTTTGCGGCTCGGTCTGCGCCAGAGCGGTTGCAGCCGTGAGCACGCCCAAAAGGGTCAGGCACGTTCGGTTTCGCATCCGGCACGAAAGGCGAGAACGCGGCTATTGTCCAACGTGAAACTGCCCGTGTCGCGGGGCTTGCGCAAAAGACCGCGCGAAAACCAGCGAAAGTGCGATTATTATTTGAAACCCGAAGCCAGCAGGGGAGACAATTCCCTAACTATTGGAAAATGCGCATACCACGGTCAGATAAGCCGACGCCCGGTGAAAGCGATGGCACTCATCCTGCATTCTTTCTCGGATGATGAGCGTACGTCGTCTCATTTTGTGCACGATTGGCAGCTGCTTTTTCGTTAGCCAGCTGATCGCTGCGGTCGAGTGGCAGGTCATCAAAATCAACGGCCGCGATTTCCTCACGGTCGATAACATTGCGAAATTCTATGGTTTCCCGAACCCGACAATCGACGGGAAAAATGTCGATCTGAACAACGGCAAGAATGAAATGCAATTTCACATCGACAGCCGGGAAATGCTGATCAACGGCGTGCGCAATTGGTTGAGTTTTCCGGTGTTCGTTCACGACGGGAAAATTGTCGTCTCACGCATCGATCTCGCCAAAACCCTCGAACCGCAGTTGCGCCCGAACATGATCCAAAAGCTCGGCCGTGTCCGAACGGTCGTGCTTGATCCCGGTCACGGCGGTTTCGATAAAGGCGCCATCAGCGGTTATGGCTATGAAAAGGATTACGCCCTCGACCTGGCGCGACTGCTCCGGCCGTTGCTACAGGCGAAAGGCTTTCGCGTGATCATGACCCGCGAAAGCGATGTTTTCTTGCCGCTGGAATTGCGCGCGAGAATTGCCAACGCCACCAGCGATTCAATTTTCGTTAGCCTGCACTTCAACGCCACCGATCGCGATCCAATCGCGAGCGGTTTCGAAATTTATTCGCTCACCCCGCGCGGTGCGCCCTCCACTTATGAGGATGGCCTCACTCTGGCATCGGTAAATGTTCAAAACGGTACCGAAGAAGACGCCGCCAGCGTCGAGCTTTCCTGTTGCATTTATCACTCGCTCCTGGGCCAGATTGGCGAGTTTGATCGCGGAATTAAACGCGCCCGCTTCGCCGTCCTGCGCTTAACCAAAATTCCAGCCGTGCTCATAGAAGGCGGCTTTCTAACTGAGCGTGGCGAAAGCCGGTTGATTGCCAATCCCGGGTGGCGACAAAATTTGGCTGATGCCATCTGTGCTGGGATCGACAGCTATCGGGCGCTGGCCAACAGCAAGAAGCCTCCGTTTGTGGTGGCGGATTATCGGCGGCAAAAGCCCGGCGCCCCTGCACCGCAAAAAGACACGCTGGTGAATCCGGCAGCTCCCCCAACCTTGTCGCTCGATATGTTATATTCTGAGCAGCCGGCGGAAAATTCCACCCCGCTTCAAACACCAACACCATCGCCGATTGGCACCGCGCCAGCCGAGCCATAACGGTAAATTTCGCTCTGTAGAGCGGGGGTGTCGCCCGCAAATCTGCGATCACCGGATTCGCG
>Ga0207683_10002497_pt1 | contig 16045 bp, 18 predicted proteins | sample KBSM73metaG_FD_184333 | JGI IMG/M metagenome (GOLD analysis project Ga0207683, IMG submission 184333) | Miscanthus rhizosphere microbial communities from Kellogg Biological Station, Michigan, USA - KBS M7-3 metaG (SPAdes) (version 2) | ecosystem: Host-associated > Plants > Roots > Rhizosphere >... | reverse complement strand
GCAGTCGATGGCCATTTCCCGGCGGCAACCCTCGGGTGTCTCAGGCTCCGACCTCCGAGCGCATTGCGAGGTTCGGCAGGTGATCGACGTGGTAGCCGGTCTGGCCAGTCGCCGGTGAGAACGATCGGCCCGGCCGCGGTTGTTTCGTGACAAAGGCGCGCCGCGCCGCGGCGAAATCATTTCGACCGTGGTAAACGTCCTGAATCATCTCGCATAGCTCGGCAGCGCGGTAGGAATCAAGCGGTCGACGCCGCTCGTCGTGCTCCCGCCGAAGCTGCTTCGCGGTGAGCAATCGGTCGTAGTCCTGCCTCGTTCCGAGCGCCGTCGCGTACGCCAGCGCGGCCTCGCCGAAATTGGCAGCGGACGCCGGAAGAATCTCGTCGGCCAAACCGAGCCGGGCCGCCTCGTGCGCGCCGATGGGAAGACACTGCTCAGTCAGCTGCCGGGCCATGGCGCTGCCGACACGCCTCGGCAACACGTACGTCCAGTATTCCGAACCAAAAAGTCCCATCGTTCGGTAGTGCGGATTGAGCACGACCCCGTCACGAAGTACCACCCGGTCCGCGCCGAGCGCGAGCATGACTCCTCCTGCCCCGGCATTTCCGCCGACGGCAGCGACAACTAGTTGATCGGCACATGTGATGATCTCGCGGCAGACATCGTCGATCGCGTTGATGTTGTGCCAGGTCTCGCGGCGAGAATCTTCGGCCGCTTCGATCACACCGAGATGAATGCCGTTGGAAAAAGTGTCGCCTCCGCGAATGACGAGTACGCGGGTGGGCTGCGCCGCCGCCCGCCGAATCGTGCTGGCCAGGCGGCGGCAGTCACCGGACGACATTGCCCCGTTGTAGAAGTCGAACGACACCACTCCCACGCAGCCGAATCGTTCATAGGAGATCTCTCGGAACCCGGCTTCACGGTTGTGGGCGCCGATCAACTCGGGTACGCCGTCGAGATACTCGGACAATCCGATCGATGCCGGGAGCTTGATCGACCGATCGCGCGGAGCGCCAGCCGGCCGCACTTGGCCAATCCAGATGGTGCCGTCACCGGTTCGTACCAGCACCGCACCGTGCTGGCGGGCGGTGACCGTGCCGGGCTCGCCAGCTGGTCCATTCGGCCCGGGCAGCGCGTCATAAACGAAGACGTCCTGGCCACACAAAGTCGTGCGTACGCCGGGCGAACCGTCTGCCGCACGTATCCGCCGGACGATATCCGCCGTCGGATCCGACCAGGCGAACGCTCGGTCACCCTGTCGCATGCTGGCTCGAGCGCGACCGCGCACAGCGCTCGACCATTGATCGGCCGGCGCTGGAACGAAGTCGGGATCGGCCGCTTTAGCGACGACGTCTCGCACCAGAGCGACGGCCGCGTCGGCGACCGGACCGTTGTACAGGCCGCTCTTCCGGCATGCGGCCGGAACCGGAAACGTGCGGGTTGCCAATACCGGGCCATCATCGAGTTCGCGAACTGCCTGCAGGGCCGTGACGCCCCACGTTGTGACGTCATCGGTGATCGCCCAGTCCAGGGAAGAGGCCCCCCGATCGCCGATCGGGCCGGGATGAATGATGATCGTCCGATAGCGCATCCAAAGATCGTCCGGAACGCGCTCGCGAAGGAACGGACAAACGATAAGGGCCGGATCGAACATCAGCGCAGCCGCCCGGACGGAGTCCATGTCGGAGCTCAGCTCGACTCGCACGTCGTGACCGGCTGCGCGCAAGTCAAGCCATACTCGCTGGGTCAACCCGTTGAAGGACGAGCAGAGCAGCATCACCCGCATGGCGTTTCCCGTGCCGTGGTTCATAGTTCCCATGTGCAGTGGAGTCGCGGCGATGGCGTCAGATACATGTCGCCGCGAGCTCGTTGGCCGGCGTGGGACGCTGAACCTCGCTGGCTTGACGTTTGCGATCTGCCATACCCTGTGGCCGTGAGCGATGCCGTATTGCCTGACCCGGAGTCAGCATTCGGTCGGCGCGTCGCCGACCGGCTCGAAACGGAGCAAGTCGTCTGGATCATTACCGTGGCGGCTGACGGCACTCCGCAACCCAATCCGGTCTGGTTCCTCTGGCAGCCGCCTTCAACCGTGTTGATCTATAGCCAGGCGAATGCCTATCGCCTCGAGCACATCGATCGCCGGCCTCGGGTGGCATTGCACTTCGATGGAAACGCCCGCGGCGGGAACGTCGTGGTGCTTACCGGCGACGCGTCTATCGCGCTGGAGACACCTCCTCCGCACGAGCATCCGGACTACCTCGCGAAGTATCGCGAGTCGATGATCCGGGTGGGCGGTAGTCCGCAGGGCTTTAGCGACGCGTATCCAATCCTGGTACGGATCGTGATCGACCGAATACGTGGATTCTGACTGGCTCCGGCCGACTCGTTCTGCCGATTACCGCTCAATTTCGACGAGCAGAACCCACGCGTTCACCGAACCGCCGGCGAAACCCGCCAGAACCCCACCAAGCACCCAGAACAACCCGCCGCCCGCCTCGATCGCGAACGAGATACCGCCGATCATCAAGGCCAAGGCTGGCAACAACAACAGGAGCATCGCCCAGAGCACCCAGCTGAGCCGATCACGCATGTGCTCGTACGCGTGTCGCGCGATCAGGATCGCCTGGAAGGCAAGGATCGCGCTAATGGCTGCGATTTCGATGCCGGTTGCCTGCCGGGGCTGTCCCGGTGCGAGCAAGACCACGGCGACGAGCAGCACGGTGAGCAGCATGCCCAGGGTGCCGGCCGCTCGCCCTGGTAGCCACGGAAACTCGAGAATCCGTTTGAGGTTGATCGAGACGGCCACGAACAGGAGGCCGGTCAGCGCCGCGGCCGCGCCGGCCGAAGCGACGGCGAAGTCCGCCCAGTCATCCAGCTGATATGCGCTCACAGCGGGATTGTCCCGAATCGGCGCCCGTGAGGGCGATGCGGCCTCCTGTCCGGAACATGCTAAGTCTGATGAACCGGTCGAGTGTCACCGTTCCGACTTGGCCGATTTGGCCTTCGGTTTGGCCTGCTTGGCCGTCTTCGGCGGTAGGGCGGCGACCTGGCTCATTGCCGTGCTCACCCAGTTGGCGGCGAGCTTCGGTTGCGTCGACCAGCTCGGCGGCAAGGCGAGGTAACCGCCCATGGGACGCTCGGCCGGCCCGAACGGTCCGGTGCCTTGAATCGCGGCCAGCTCTTCTCGGCTGGCGTCATCGATGAGTCGGACACCTACGGTCGAGCCGAACAGGCCCGCGAACATGTTGCCATTAACGAACGCCCCGAGATTGCCGAACATCGGCTTCAGTTCGACGCGCGGATCGTCCGGGACGATCGAGCGAAGGAAGTCCTTGTCTTGCTCAGTTGGTTTCGGGATTTGCATACCACGCCCCCAAACGAGCACCGCCCGGACGGCTGCGCAGTGCCAGGCCGCACACCCGGATCCAATCATGTTTCGCGAGGTCTTACCCGCTGGGCGTAGCCGTAGGGTTGATCTCATGAGCAAACCGGTCATGGTCGAGCGCCGTCGTGTGGCGACGTTGTGACAGGCGTCGATGAGCTTCGATCGCTGAGCCTGTTCGCGGGCCTCGATGACGATCAGCTTGCCGAACTGATCGAAGGCGGCGAAGTGGTTCGGATCGAACCCACGGTCGAATTGTTCAGAGAAGGCGAGCCGGCGGACTTCTGGTGGGTACTTCTGGACGGGGCTATCGACCTGCTGCGGCATATCGATCGGGAAGACACCGTCGTCGCGCGGATGGATGCGCCCGGACGCTGGGCCGGCGGATTTCGGGCCTGGGATCAGCAGGGCGTGTACCTCGCGACGGGACGTGGAGTCATCGCGGGCCGGGTACTCCGGGTACCGGCGGACGTACTTCGGGACCGGTCCAACGCCTGGTTCCCGTTTGCCGCACATCTCGTCGAGGGGCTCTACCACACCGCGCGCTTGATCGAGTCAACGGCACGGCAGCGCGAATCTCTCGTCACACTTGGCACGCTTGCGGCCGGTCTCGCACACGAGCTCAACAATCCCGCCTCAGCGGCGACCCGGGCCGTCGACGAACTCGAAGGAGCATCTCAGACAATGCTCGCCTCCGCCGGCCGGCTGATCCGTGGCGGCATCTCCGCCGAGCGATTCGCGGACCTCGACGCGCTGCGCCGTGAGATCGACCAGGGGACGGCGCCGCAGGATCCGATCAAGGTCGCGGATCGGGAAGAGGTGTTGTCGTCATGGCTCGTCGAGCATGACGTAGCGAGGGAGTGGGTCATCGCTCCCGTGCTGGCTGCTGCCGGTGTCGATGTGGCCTGGTGTGAGCGGGCAGCGACCGTATTGACGGAGTCCGCGCTGGAGCCTGGTCTCGACTGGGTGTCCAGTGCGCTGTCCGTTGCCTCGCTGCTCTCCGAGGTCAAGGGGTCGACCCGGCGCATTTCCGAGCTCGTGGCCGCGCTCCGGTCTTACTCGCAAATGGATCGTGCGGCGATTCAGCTCGTCGATATAACGGATGGCATCGAGAGCACGTTGGCGGTGCTCGGCCAGCGCCTCACGGACAACATCTCGGTCGTGCGGGACTACGGCACCGAGGTCCCTCGGATCGAGGCCTACGCGGGCGAGCTCAACCAGGTATGGACAAAGGTCATCGAGAACGCGCTGGATGCGCTGGACGATGCCGACGCTGGAACGCTTCGCATCCGGACGCGAGCGGACGGCGCGTACATCGTCGTCGAGATCGGCGACACGGGAATCGGGATGTCGCCTGCAGTAGCGGCTCGCGCGTTCGACGCGTTTTACACGACGAAGCCGGTCGGTAGGGGCGCCGGGCTCGGCCTCGACATCGCCCGACGGATCGTCAGTAGACGGCACGGCGGCACGATCTCCATAGCTTCTCGGCCCGGCGAAACTGTGCTGCGGATTCGGATTCCAGTTACGCAGGTCCCCCCCAGTAACGCTGGCTGACTGACCGCCCGCAGCCGAATCGGCTTGACCGGCCCACGTATCGTGCGGGCATGGCACAGATGAGCATGAATCGAGTCATTCACAGCGCCCTTCGGCGCGATCTCGGGCGATTTGACGTGGCGCTTGTGGCGTTTGTCGAGGGCGACTCACGGCGGGCCGAGCAGCTGTGGACCGCGTGGGTGAACTTCGACGAGCAGCTCACGACCCACCACCTCGGCGAGCACAACATCGTGTGGCCGACGTTGCGACAGCTCGGCATGAAGGAAGACCTGATGACGCAGTGGGATCACGAGCACGACGAGCTCGCGGGGGCCTTGCGCACCGCGGGTGATGCGATGCAGGAGTTGCGTCGCTCGCCCAGCGCGACCAATGCCAAGTCCGCGCGTGACGCGATGGCGAGACTCAACGAGGTGGCAAGTAAGCATCTCGACCACGAAGAGGCCGACCTCGAGCCGTTCTACCTCGCCCGGAAGGACACTCCCGAGATCAAGGCCATGAATCGGAAGTTCCGGATGAAGCCGCCAGCCGCGGGCACATTCTTCGCCTGGTTGCAGGATGGGGCGAGTGCCGACGACGTGGCCGGTTTGAAGGAGAATGTTCCGCCCCCGGTTGTGGCGGCGCTGACCACCCTGTTCGGGCGGTCGTATCGTCGAACGATCGCGCCGGTGTGGGCGGTATATGCGTGAGAATCCACGAGCTGGTCGTTGATTCTGATCGGTCGTGAACTCTGATCGGTCGTGAGCTCGAACGGATTGCCCCGTGGCCACCCTAGGTCCAAGATCATCGGCGTAGGTTGACGGCGAACGGGGGTGGTCCGATGGACGCGATTGTGAACTCGTTACGAGCTGACGAGCTGGATCTGCTGCGGGAGACGGAGCCCGCTCGCATGGGCGAGTTGGACGAGGATGCGCTGCTCGACCTGCATGGCCGGGTGCGGCGCGCGCGTACCAAGTACGTGAAGCTGTATCGGCGCCAGGCCAGCGCCCGTGTCGCCGATACCGGCGGCCGCGGTGCTGCGCGCCCGATGAATCGCCGTAACGCGGACAAGGCCGAGGTCTTCGAGATCGCCTTGGCCCGGGTCAGCAAGCAGGTCGATGTGGTGGCGCGCCGCGCCGCGGCGCAATTGAAATCGGAACGGCTGGCCGCAGCCCGCGCCGCAAAGAATCCTCCAGCGACGAGTTCGGGCGGAAAGCCGGCTGCGCGGCGGACGACGCGGGCGGCCGCTGGCCCTGGGTCGACCGGTCGTGCGCGAGCGACTACCAAGACCACTGGTGGCCTGAAGCGGGATGCATCGAGCCGCGCGGCCGGAGCGCGTCGGCAGGCCGCCCGAGACAGCCGATAGTTCCTCGTTTCACAACCGCCCCGCCGGATATATGCCCTTGTGCGTTGTCGTACGCCGAGCGCAGGATCGGCTGGTCATACCGTTCATACCGAGGGGATCAGTCATGCCGCAACCAGTCGTCCACTTTGAGCTTCCCGCCGACGACGTCGAGCGGGCGCGGACCTTCTATCGCGACGCGTTTGGATGGAACGTCATAACGGTGCCCGATATGGACTACACACTGCTTGGCACTGCGACCACGACAGACGATATGGGCCGGCCTACGGCGGCCGGAGAGATCAACGGTGGCATGTTTGCCCGAACCGAGGATCTGACGCAGCCTCTGATCACGATCGCCGTCGAGGACATCGATGCCGCACTGACGAAGGTCGAGCAGTGCGGCGGTAAGACCTTGCGCGGCCGGCAGGCCGTGGGGGACATGGGCTTTACTGGCTATTTCTCCGACAGCGAGGGGACGGTCGTCGGGCTCTGGCAGAACGCCGGGTGAGGCGAGGCCGCGTCGAGGTCGCGGCCAGCTGACGGCGGTCAGCAGTCCACCGTGCTACGAGTGCTGCCATTTGATCTACATGTCGTCGCGCGCCGGCCAGAAATATCTCCCGGCCCGTCACATTGTGCCGCTGTGTTTCGACAGACAGGTGAATGTGCTCGATGCGACGATTGAAGGAGGAACCATGCCGGTGCAGGTAACCACGGTCATGCTCGGAGTCGAGGATCTGGATCGCTCCAAGAAGTTCTACGGCGAAGGCCTAGGTTGCGCGATCGATCAGGACTACCCCAATTTCGTGTCGTTCAACCTCGGCGCGGGATCGTCTTCACTAGCGCTGTACCGGCGGGAGGCAGCGGCCGCAGACGCCGGTGTGCCGTCCGAGGGATCCGGATTCCGCGGGGTCTCGTTCCACTACATCGTCTCGTCCAAGGAGGCGGTGGACGACGTGATCGGCAAGGCCGTGGCGGCGGGCGGCGCCGTCGTCAGGGAAGCGGCGGCCGTGCAGTGGGGATACTTCGGGTACTTCAGCGACCCGGATGGGTATCTGTGGAAGGTCGCGGCCAGCTAGCCGGCAATCGACCAAGCGGGCGGTCAGACAGTCGCGGCGCTGGGTTCCCGACGACGGCGACGTAGCCGGATGGCTGCGAACATCACGCCCAGCGTCAGCACAACCGATAGTGCGGCGACCAAGACGAACGTCCACACCGGCGATCCGGTGTGGACGATCGTCGGTAGTGGCGGTAGCGAAAGCGGCGACGATAACGTCCGGTGGTCCGCTCAGGCGAAGTCCTCGAGCGCGTCGTTCACGGCGGCCAGATCGAACTCGTCGGCGTCGAAACGACCGCCAATCCACTCCGTCCAGTGCTCGTGCTCATCATGCTTCGGGTCGCTCATCGCCGCCAGGAACGCTTCGTATCCCCATGGTCCGCCGACGTCCTCCGGTGGGCAGGCCCGCCGACCAGCGACGCATGACGGATATTGGTTGCCGGGCTCAGGGCCAGCCACCTTCTCCACCAGCACGTCGTGTTCCCAGCCGTCCCCGAAGTCATACGCGTAGCGAATCCGGCCACCGTCGTGCGCGACCCGATACAACTTGACCTTCGACTCGTCCGCGAACTCGGATTCCCAGTCCGGGTCGGGGTCCCCGTAGCTAACACCATCGATCTCGAACTCGTGCGAGTGCGTGTTGGTCCACCCCATCGCGGTCTGGATCACTTCATGCAGCTCGGCCAGTGTCATGTCGCCCGGTACCAGTAGCCGGCGCCATATCGGCGGACGGACCTTCCGCAACTGAACCTTGAGCTGATAGATCTGGGTTCTACCGGTTATCCGTCGGGCTGCTGTCACGGCGTCGATACTTATCACGCGAGAATTTCTTGCGAGAGCCAGACCCTGTCCAACAGAGGGATTCCGTCGATAACGATGGGGTCCGGGTACCCGGTCGCCGGCGTGAAGGCGTCCCGATCGATGGAGAGCAGGCGGAAGCCCACCCGCTGGTAGAAGCGCAGATTGCCGGTGTCCGCGGCGCCGGTGGAGACCACCATGCGCAACCAGCCCTCCGAGGCGGTCCGCTGAACAGCCGACCGCACGAGGATACGGCCGAGCCCGGTTCCGCGCTCCTCGGGCACAACGGCCAGGCTCTTCAGCTCGATCTCGCCCGGCTGCGTGCCTCGGACCAGCTGCAGATGACCGAGGATCGCGTCTCCACGGCGGGCGACCAGGACACGACCCAGTTCGAGGTACTGGTCAAGTTGGCTCGCGGAATCCTCGGCGAGCTCGAATAGTGGCCGCAGCGTCGCCCGTGGTCCTTCGTACCACTCGATCCGCACGTCATCCCGTTCGTCGACCCCGGCGTCCGACGATGCTGCGGCGATCACGACCCGGTACCCATCGGGGTCGAGGAATGTCTGCCCGAATCGGTTCCAGTAGGGATTCGGCGACTCGATGTTGGGGACGCCCGCGGCGCTGAGACTTGCGCCGATCGCCCGAACCTCCTCCAGCGTGCTCACGTAGAGGACCAGAAGGTCTTCGTCAGTACCGCCGTTGGGTGCGACCGGACCCGCCGTAAGCTCGAGCTCGCCGCCACCGGGCAACGCGAAAAAGACGCCGTCGTATCCGTCGTGGTTTTCGAAGCCGCCGCGTGAATCCAGCCGCAGCAGATCTCGATATAACGCGATCGATACAGCGAGATCACGGGCGGGACGGGCAACTCGAAAGCCCGTCCACCCCGGAGGGCGCATCGCATCGGTCGAGTTCGACATTCTGACCTCCAACGGGTCGATACCCGGATTCTCTCCTCCTGGCTAAAGGCCCTAGCCAATCGCGGCACAGCCTCGGAATATGGCCGGCGTAGGTGCGCCGGGATGTGGGCCGACGAGAGGGTGGTGAACGTGTTCGGACTGGCTCGCGGTCGAAAGACAACGATGGCATCGGCTCGCAGCCTCACCACCGACCGAATCTGGCGCGTGCTCGAGAAGACGGCCTTCGCGGTGATCAGCTTCGTGACGCCGGAGGGCGAGCCGCGCTCGAGCGGAGTGGTGTGCGCGGCGGCTCGTCGCCACCTGTACGTGGTCACTGCTTCGGGCAGCTGGAAGGCGCGCCAGATCTCCGATGGCGACCCGGTCTCCGTCACAGTTCCGGTCCGCCGCGGTGGCTTGCTCTCGCTGATCGCTCCGATACCACCCGCGACCGTTACGTTCCTGGCCCGCGCAACGGTTCATCCAGCTGGTTCAGTGTCCATCGAGTCCGTGTCGAAGGGGCTCGCTTCGCTTCTACCGCCGGAGCGCAAGTCCGGCTGTCTGCTCGAGTTGGCGCCGGAGGGCGCTTTCCTCACCTACGGCGGGGGCGTGTCCCTGCGAGACATGGCGATGCCGGCTGCGGCGATCGCACGCGTGCCGGTCGCATGAGTGGACGATGCCCAGTCGGACTATCGGCGGGTAGGAGTAATCGCGGGTCAGGCCGTCGGCGCGAGGAGGCCACCCTTGGCGTAGATGGCCCAGGCTAGGTTCCAGTCGCCGTAGCCGTCCCATACCGGCAACACCTGGGTGCTGCCGGTGTTCGTCCAGCTGACGGGGTCGCCGATCTGCGACCACTTGTAGTACCACTCGGCGTCGGCGGGAGACATGTTGGTGCAACCGTGTGACAGGTTGGCTTGCCCGAGCTGCCCATTCCAGTAGGCGTCATGTAGGAACTCGCCGTCGTAGGTGACCCGCACCGACCAGGGCACCTCGATGCTGTAGAACGCCTCGCCCGGGGAGCTGACCATCAATTGTGGGTTGGCCTTCGAGATCACGACCGCGGTACCGAGATACGTCGGTGTCTTCGCCGCTCCGAGCGAGATGTTGAAGGTCCGGATGTGAACACCGTCCTGGTAGACGTACATCTTGTCGACACCGGGCTTGCCGTCGATCTTCACGATCTGCGCTGCGCCGGTTCTCATCGTCAAGGTCAGGTTGTTGGCGAAGACCAGGCCCCGGCCGGCCCACAGGCCCGCGATCGGCAGGTTGACGTGAATGGTCGCGTGTGCCGGCCAATAGTTCGCCAGCCGGTAATGAGCCTCGAGGGCATCCGCCGTCTGCGACGAGCGCTCCCAGTACCAGGCTCCGTGGGCGGGAACACCGTTCACGGTCACTGTTGCGACCTTGTCGAACACCGACGCATCGGTGGGGGCGACCGAGAAGTAGGCAATGATCGGCATCGCCACCCCGAAGCGCTGTCCGTCTCCTTCGGCCAAGGAGACCTGCACTGGCGTGCCCGATCCGCGTCTCGGCGGCGGGGGCGTGGTGACCGTCGGGGTTTGGTGCGGAGGTGACGTCGACGATGGCGTTCCCGGTGGTGGGGTCACCGTGACCGTGGTTGTGACATCCGCACTGCTCGGACCGGTGGTACCGCAGGCGGTGAGGAGCAGTCCGACAAGGACTACTGCCGCAGCGAGCGAGCCAACAATCCGGAGCCTCACCTGTCGGAGGGTATATAGCGCTGCCTGAGGATTGCCGAAGCCACGACGGTGGGGCACGTCATTTCGTGCAGGCGCCGTGAGCCGGTCAGACACCGGGTCGAGCCTCGACCGCTCCCAATGCGACGGCGGCGGCCAGGGCAGCGTGGTCACGTTCGTTCTGTTGGGCGTACGTTTCGGCGAAGTCGGCAATCGCGTTGTCGAATCGGTTCGACTCGCCGAGGTAGGCCGCGATTGCGAGGCGGTCGCCTGATCGGGCGTGTGCACGCGCAAGCGTCCAGCCGCACAGGCGCGCGTATCGAGTGAAGGCGACAGCATCCATCTGGTCGAGCACGGCGGAGGCCTTCCAGTCGCGCAATTGCCGTATGTAGAAGTCGGCATCAGGGCCGCGAAGGGTGGGAGCGTGCACCCAGCCGAGGAAGATGTCGCTGGTTGCCTGCATCAGACGTTGCCCGGCCACAACTCGCTCGCCCTGGTTGGCGTGCTCTGACGCTCCGACATACGAAGCCAGGACGGATTCCTGGGCCTGCTTGGCTTGGAGCAGCAACGCGTCGTTGTCGAGCCCAGATTCCAGCAGCAAGATCCACGCCATCGTGCCGACGCTGCCTACCCCGACAACCTTGTGGGCGACATCAGTCAGGCGGAAATGGTCCAGCAAGAAGCGGCGATCGGACTGCAGCGTGTCGCGATACTTGCCCAGCAGGCCGACGATCATGCTCCGCAGCGCGATCGGGTCGACGTGCGAGGCGTACCTCGAGAGCTCCCCGATCGGCACGATAAGCGGCGGAGCGTTGATGATCTGGCGACGCCCGTCGATCGCGGTGACGAGCTTGCGGACCGCCTGCAAGCTGTCACGGGTGTACGCCTTAGCCACAACTGCGTCGGCTCCCTCGAATCTGGCCCGATTACGTTTCCGCTCGCTCTCCTTGAGCCCCGACCGGAACTGGGTCACGACGTTCTCGACGTCGACGTGTACATGCCAGATGGTCAAGATCGGAAGTCCGGCGAACTCGAGCATCGCAGTCCGGTAGCTCTCCACCGCCGTCAGCGCGATCCTGCGGCAGTCCTTCCTTCGGAACCCGGCCTCTCGGCCAGCAACCACGAAGCTTGCGGCGAGCCGCTTGACATCCCACTCGAACGGGCCGGGCAGCGTCTCGTCGAAGTCGTTGATGTCGAATACCAGACGCCGTTCCGCCGAAGCGTAGGCGCCGAAGTTCGACAGGTGGGCATCACCACACAGCTGGGTCCGCAGCCCCGGCGTCGATGTCGTCGCCAGGTCACCGGCCATGACGATTGCCGCGCCGCGGTAGAACGCAAACGGCGACACGAGCATCCGGCCATGGCGAATCGGCACGAGCTCCGGGACCCGGGTCTCTGCTTGCCGCATGAGCAATGCCACCGGATCCCGCGACGGTGCCGGTCGGAAGTCCGCATGCGCTTCCAGCGGCACCTTCGCTCGGGCCGCCTTTCCCCGCGCTATTCGTTCTTTCGGACTCGGACGGCCAGCGCGATTAGCCTGCTCGTCCGCCTCGGCGGCTGCTTCGGTCGACTTGGCCATCGAGCCCGCCTCCTTTCTGTGCTCATTGTTGGTGTCTTCCGTTGCTACGCACGATGGAATATGCATACGAACAGCTGGAACCGCGCGTACTCCGTCGGCTATCGGCGCGTGAAGGTGAGGTGGGTCACGCCGCTGGGACTGCTCACCGGCTCGACCGTGAACCGGCGCTCGAATCCCTCTAGTCCGTCCCAGAGGCGTACGCCGCGTCCCAACACGATCGGGACGACGACGATGTGCATCTCATCGATCAGATCAGCCGCCAGAAACTCGCGGACGGTTGACGGGCCTCCGCCGATCCGAATATCCCGATCGCCCGCTGCCCGTCGCGCTATGTCGAGGGCCTTGGCTGGGCTCGTATCGATGAAGTGAAACGTCGTACCGCCGTCCATCTCGAGGGCCGGCCGCACGTGGTGGGTGAGGATGAAGACCGGCGTGTGATAAACCGGGTTGTCGCCCCACCATCCTCGCCATTCATCGTCGGACCACGGCCCGCGCTGCGGGCCGAATTTATTCCTACCCATGATCTCCGCGCCGATGCCCGGGCCCCACTTGCTGGCGAAGGTCTCGTCGATCCCGGTACTTCCGCCGGACTTTCCTTGCATGGCGTGATGTGTTCGGGTCGCGAAGAACCACTCCATTAGCCGGCCTTGCGCGTGCCCGAATGGCGCGTCAAGGCTCTGTCCCTCGCCTGTGCCGAATCCGTCGAGGGAGATCGAGAAGTTGTGGACACGCACCCGCGACATGAGAAACCTCCTAGAGACGCGTCATCGGCTCAGGGCGAAAGATTGCCGGAAGCCCAAATCTTGGCAGGATGCCGGCATCGAAGCGGGTCATGGCCGAGATCTGGGTTCCGGAGAGAGTCAGCACCATGAGCCCGACTGTATGGAAGTCGCCGGTCTGCGGGTCACGCGCGTATAAGCCGAAGGCGGGCTGACCGTTAGCGCGCGTCGGGATAAGGCGAGCCGTCCAGCCAGGGCGGAACGCGGTTGCCACAAGGAATTCGGCCGCTAGGTCACGTCCCTGATACTCCAGCGGTAGCGGCGGCATGGTCAGCCACGCGTCTTCGGTGAGGAAGGCCACGATGCCTGCCACGTCGGCCGCCGCGAATGCCTTCGTGAGCTCTCCGACCAGATGACGCTCGGCGGCCGAATTGCGCGGCGGGGCCGGCTCTCGCTGCCCTGACGATCGCTGATGGCGTTCGAGGGTCGACCGAGCGTGCTTGAGTGCGCTGGTCACCGATTCCTCGGTCGTGCCGAGGACGCGTGCCGCCTCGCTGGCGGGAAATCCGAGTACATCGCGCAGGACGACAGCGGCGCGTTGGCGGGGCGGCAGCAGCTGTAGGGCGGTGACGAAGGCGAGCGATATGGCCTCCATGGCCTCATAGCGAGCTTCCGGCCCGGGCGTGTTGTCGGTGAGCCCTTCGAGTAAGGCGTCGGGACATGGCTCGAGCCAGAACAGGTCACCCAGCCGCGTCGGCTTCGGCGGGTGCAGCCCCGCAGGTGGGGGCGCTAGCGCTGGCCGCCGACGAGCTGATCGCAACGCATCCAGGCAGCGGCTCGTGGCTACCCGATAGAGCCAGGTTCGGATTGACGACCGTCCCTCGAAGGCCGCCAGGCCCTGCCAGGCGGACAGCAAGGTGTCTTGCAATGCGTCCTCAGCGTCTTGGACCGAGCCGAGCATTCGATAGCAAGGCACTTGCAGCTCGCGTCGGAACGGTTCAACCAGGCGGGCGAAAGCATCGCCGTCACCGGCCTGCGCTCGCGTCAGCAAACCATCGGTCACCGGCAACCTCCAACCCTGTCGCCTCGAGCTGCTCGGCCAATGTAGACGACCGCAGCAACGGAAACCTGGGCGCCTGCAGGCGGCCCAATTTGAGGGCCACGCGCCGTCGATATCGACACCAACCGAATTCCGCCGCCACTAAGGAGTGCCGATGTCCACCCACCCGGAACCCGCTGCCGTCACCATCGCCCGCGCGCATGTCGAAGCGTGGAGCAACCACGACTTCGACACGGCGCGAAAGGGCCTCGCGCCTGATGTCCACGTCACCGCGTCGACGACGATGACCGGACCGCCGCCTTCCGACCTGACTGGAGTGGACGACTACATGATCGGCTTGACACAGTTTGCCCAGGCCGTGGTACCGGGGAGTGCCCGCATTCTGGAGAGCGTCGGAGACGAGTGCAATGCGCTGATCTTGGTGACCGTCGAGGCGGATTTCGGTGGCACCAAGACGACATTGCCGGCTGCGCGACTCTATCTGTTAGACGAGAACCACAAGATCAAGTCTGAACAAGTCGTCTTTTACGTCAGTCAAGGGTGAGTCGTCGCTCCCGCAGGCCGAACGTCTGAGCGCCGCGTATTGACGCGTCCCGAGGTAACCGGTGATAGCGTCGAAAGGTGAGCGTCGATGGCGCGGCGACTGCGAGGTATCGCGATGACCGCTGATGCCTTACCGGAGCTCGATCCGTTCGCGGATGACTTTCAGCAAGCGCCGTTCGTGTGGTACGCGCGGCTGCGTGAGCAGGCGCCCGTGTACCGGGTGCCCGGCCATGACTGGTACATGGTCACCACAATGGAGTTGGTCCGGGAAGCACTTCGCGATCCACAGACATTTTCGAATGATGTCGATGTCGGTAGGCGTAGTGCGCCGCCGGCAGAGGTGGCGGCCGAGGTTGCCGCGATCCGCGCCGAGGGCATGCCCTACGTTCCAGCGCTGGGGCTGAACGATCCGCCGGTGCACACCCGGTATCGCCGGCTCGTGAACCGTGCGTTTACCCCGCGGGCGCTGGCGTCGATGGAGCCGCTGGTACAGGCGACGGCAGACGAGTTGGTCGGCGCGTTGCCGACCGGTGAGGTCACCGACTTGATCGAGGCGGTAGCGCGCCCGTTGCCGATCTATGCGATCCTGCGCATCCTCGGCCTGTCTGACGACCGCCGTGAGGACATCGTGCGGTGGTCGGACGCCGCTACTGCCTCGCTCGGTGCGATGCTCACGCCGCAGCGCTGGATCGAGGTGGAACGTGACGTCCTGGACTTCCAGCGGGCTATCAGCGTGGAGTTGGACGAGCGACGACAGCAGCCCAGGGCGGATTTGCTCAGCACACTCGTCCAGGGAGCGGCAGACGCGCCCGACGGTGAGGCGCCGCTTGGCAACAAGGAGCTGGTCTGGCTGGTCCGCGAGCTGCTCGTTGCCGGCAATGAGACGACAACGCGCACGATCGCCGAGATCGTCCTCAACCTGGACGCTGATCCGCAGCTGTGGGGTCGCATCCGGCAGGACCCGGACTACGTCGCCAAGGTGATCGAGGAGGGACTGCGGCTGTCGAGCCCCGCGATCGGGATGTTCCGAAGGGTCACCCAGGACACCGAGCTTGGCGGAGTCGCGCTGCCGCAGGGAACGACCGTGTACTTGGTGTACGGCTCGGCCAACCGGGACGAGCAGCTGTATCCGGATCCGGACGAATTGCGGCCGGATCGGCCGAACCTGCGGGACCATGTCGCATTTGGTCATGGCATCCATGTCTGCGTAGGCGCAGGCCTGGCCCGCATGGAAGCCGGCGCCGTTCTTCGGTCGATGGCGAAACAGCTCGACGACATCCGGGTCGTCGACAAGGCGGAATTGCGGTACCTTTCCAGCTATTTTCTGCACGGGCTACGAACACTTCCCGCGGTGGTGCGGCGACGCACCAACGAACCGTCGCGCTCGGGCGCAAGCTGACTCCGAAAGGATGTCAGGCAGGTCCGTAGTTCAGGTGAACGACGCCGTT
>Ga0207683_10002495_pt1 | contig 16051 bp, 20 predicted proteins | sample KBSM73metaG_FD_184333 | JGI IMG/M metagenome (GOLD analysis project Ga0207683, IMG submission 184333) | Miscanthus rhizosphere microbial communities from Kellogg Biological Station, Michigan, USA - KBS M7-3 metaG (SPAdes) (version 2) | ecosystem: Host-associated > Plants > Roots > Rhizosphere >... | reverse complement strand
GACATAGAGGCAGCTCTCGGCGATCGTGCCCATGCGGTGAATGCGGTCCTCGATCTGTGAGCGCGTGTCGAGCGAGTAGGTGTTCTCGAAGAAGATCATCGTGCCGCACGGCTCCTCCGCTGTACCGACGAGCGTGTGGCCATACTTTCCGGCGTCGGCCTGGAGCAGCATGAGCGCACACTCTGGCTTCTCGAACTGCTGCTTCTCGACATCGATCGCGAGCGTAGTCATGCCGCCATGGATCCACGGCACATAGACCCGATCCGCTTTGAACTGCGCGTACAGCAGCTCGCCGACCGCCTTGTGCCGGTAGACGATCACGGCCTTGCCGGTGACCTCCTCGTCGAGGATCTCTTGCAGAAGCTTGAGCCGGGTATTGTGCTCGGGCTCGACGATCCACTCAACCTCGGCGTTCTCCTTGATGATGAAGCCGCACTGGATCTGAGCGAGCTTCTCATATTTCGAGAGCGCGATCTGGACCGAGACGACCTCGCCTTTGAGGTAGGTCAGAAAGTCCTCCTCCATCTCGTCGTAGTGGCGCTTGAGCGCGCCGGTCAGCTCGTAGCGCCGCGTCGAATAAACCTTTGGCGGCAGGCCCTTGAGCCAGTCCTTCTTCTTCGCCTGGAACGACACCTTGGCGAGCCGCTCCTGCAGATCATCCTCGTTCAGAACGCCAACGATCTGCTGGTTCATCCAGCCGCCGAGCTGGCAGTAGCGCGCCTGGAAGCCGTAGTAGCTCATGCTCATCTCGCCGATCGCCACCATCTGCGCCCAGAGGTCATGCGGCCCTTGCGTGATCGGCTTACCCGAGAGTGCGCGCACGACCTTGAAGATCTTGGTGAAGCCGCCGACGATCTCACCCTTGCGCAGCTTGCCGATGATCGCTTGGCTCTGTTTGGAGTTCCGGTTCTTGAGTTTGATGCTCTCATCGAGTGCGAGGTAGCTCGGCGTCCGGCCCCAGTTCGTAAAGGCGAGGATCGCCTCGATGCCCTTCGGCGTGCGCGCGGCCTCATAGTTGATGATCAGCACGTCGATCTTCGGTGAGGGATCGAACTTGCGTCCGCTCTCATAGACCATGGCCGAGAGCCCGGTGCGGTGCTTCGAGATCTCGCCTGCCCAACCGCCCTTGAACGAGTTTGGGCAGATGACCACGAGCTTCGAGACGGTGCCGCCCATGCGCATGGCCTTGAACTCGGTCAGCACGGTGAGCGACTTACCGAGGCCCATCTCCATGAAATAGGCGTAGCCCCGCCGCCCATTGGCGCGCGTGATGGCTTCGAGTTGGACTGGCGCGAGCGTGCTCAATGCCGTGTCTCCAGATCATCGCCCTCGAGCACTGTCGCGATCCGCTCCTCGACCGTCATCGCGAGCGCTTGGATCAGCTGATCGTGATGCTCAGGGTTATGTGAGAGCAGCCACTGGGCGATGAGATGCGAAAGCGTCATCATCATCACGAAGGAGTGGGCGCCGTTGAACATCGGCCCGACCCTGCCGACGAGCGCGTGGCTCTCCTCATAGAGGCCCTTAAGATCGGGCGACAATTCGGTCATCGTAATTCTCCCAGATCTTCACGACAGCTGCGTCGAAGACATCGGCCAGCATAACACCGGGCGGCAACGGCCAGGGCATGGTGAGGTGCTCATCCCAGCGCTCGCCGGGTAGGCCGAAGCCCATCTCGCCATTCTTCAGCCCGACGACGAGCGCGCGGCTCGTCGGATTGCCAACATTGTTGAAGACTATGATCTGATGCCGCTGCGCGACCGAGGCCGGTAGCGCCGCGATGTTGTTCAAGAGCTTCGCCTCGGCGTAGATCGTGAAGCGCTTGGTGACGACCAACATGTCGAGCGAGCCGACGGCGAACTTGTCTTCGATGCGCCGACCGAACGAGCCCTCGAGGAGGAGCTGTCGCACGAGCGCGCGCTTCCAGTCGGCCTCGGATGGCATTACGCTGCCTCCTTCAGGTGAAGCTCGGGCCAACTAGCCTCCGCCCAGTTGCGGCCCCAGCTGATCTCGATCGGCATCGGCGTCGAGAGGTTCAGAGGCTCGCCACGGTTCTCGAGGATCTCACGCAGCTCAGTGAGCCCCATGCCCGCCTCGGCTTGCCAGATCACCGCGTCGTGGATAGTCATCAGGATGTCGATCAGCCCCGCGCCACAGGCTTCCACCCACCTGCAAGCGTCAAGCAGACGGACCTTCATATGATCGCCGGCGCTACCCTGTATGACACGCGAGACAGCGACGTGGGTGGACAGGTTCGGTGGGAAATGTTGGCGACGTCCGAGAATGGTCCGCACATATCCGCGCTTTGCTGCAACCGATGCGGCGTCATTCTTGAATTCCGCTATTTCGGGAAAAGCGCGAAAAAAGTCCTGGTAGAGACGTTTGGCTTCGACGTCCGAGACCTGAAGTCGGCCCGCAAGTGTCTTTGGTGTCATCCCGTTGAAGATCGACAGCCCGAGCGTCTTGGCGAGCTGCCGGTCGATCCCCATCAGCTCGGCGGCTAGGCTATGGACATCGATCGCTGGCTTCGAATTGTATCCCTCGAGCAAGCGCTGACACTTGGCGAAGTGTGCGTAGAGGCGGGGTTCCTGCTGCGAGAAATCAGCCTCATAAAGAGCCATACCCTGATCCGGGACAATGACCGGGCGGACGATCTGCGCCAAACGCTTGTTGCGCTTGGGGAAAGCCTGAAGGTTTGGGCCGACACAGGAGAAGCGCCCGAACTTGACACCGTACTCACCGTCCGACATTTGTTTCAGCTCAGGATGAATGCGCTCCCGACCGAGCATGGGGCTAAGGAAGGTGCTCTTCGTCTTAAGCAGCTGCCTGAGTAACAGCACCTGCCGGCCCGGCTCACTACCCTCCAGCGTCTTGCTGGTGTAAGACGGCTTGAGCTTCTTGGTCAGGTATGGAGACGCTGCATCGCGATCGCTCATCCACGAGTGCAATTCATCGATACGCCCCGGGCTAAAGCCCTGCGGGAAGCCTTGGAGAGCCTGCTCGATCTGGCTGTCCAAAGCGGACACCGCCCGCTCGGCGTAGGCTTGATCAACTTTGATCCCTTTGACCCGCATCCGAGCAAGGTACGGGATCAACTCGCATTCAAGCCGGTGTACGCGCTCCAGCGTATGACCCTGAAGATCTGGCGCGGTGATTTCCGCCTGCTGCACGGCCCAGAGGGCGTAGGTGCCGAGAACGTCGCCCCTGGCGTAGTCCTGGGCGAGCCGTCCATCGCCGGGGAGACGCCAGAAATTCTTCATCTGAGCCGTACGGGTACGCGCCCCACCAAACTCTTTGCTGAGCGCGTGGATGAGAGCTACGTCGTCCTTGCCGGGGAGGCCCCGCCGTTCCAGGCAGCTGGCAAGATCATAGGCTCGGTGATATTCGTAGATCAGTACCTCGTTGATCTGAGCATCTTCCAATGGGGCTCCTGGCCATACGCCGTAGCGACCCGAATGGAAGAGATCGAAGCCGACATTGAAGCCGACCGTACGGCGGCCGCGGCGCGCGCGCTCATGGAAAGCGAGGTTTAGGCGGTTCTCGAAACGGTCGGCGGCATCGATGTTGCCAGTAAGATGGCGCACCGGGATGTACACCGCCTTAGTCCCGTCCGAGACTGCGTAACCACAGACGCGCGCATCGTTGTCGAGCCCGGTGGTCTCGATGTCGTATGCGAGCACGGGCGCGGTCGCGACCAGAGCCAGGGCGAGTTCGACGTTCATCTTGGTATGAGCACCGTGTAGAGGCAGCAGAGCTGCTTGTGGAAGCGCCGGCGGTGACTGTCGTGGGTCCGGCCCGCGCGCCAGGGTCGCCCCCGGTCGCGCGAGACGGTAATCTGGCGCCGCTCAGAATGCAGCGTTGGAAGCGCCGGCGAAGGGCACACTGTCGTCGCTGTCAGTATCAGCGCCCACGACCTTGATGTCATGGTAGTGCTGCGCAAAGCGCGCCGCCTCGGCCTTGACGCGCTGGAACAGCTCCTCGTCCTGCAGCGCGCCGGCCGCGGTGAACTCGGGCTCATACCAACTGATGCCCGCGGACCTGCCGCTCTTCTCGACCACGCTCAGCGAGTAGAGTTGCTTCAGAGGCGGCGTCGTATCCATGCGCGCATCGATGCGGCTATTGAGGCGCATGATCGCCTTCCTCGCCATCTTCGAGGGGATATAGACGCAGGGCGCGCTGATGCCGGCCGGATCGAGAATGCGCATGATCAGCGTATAGACGAGGTTCGCCGCAGGCGGACTGTTCGGATTGTTCGGATCACTGGAGCCCCAGTTGAGCAGGCCCGACGCCTGAACGTTGGCGCGCGTGTTCCACTCCACCTTCTGGCCGTTCTCGAGCTGAACATCAAAGCGCTGGCCGGGACGATCCCAGTTCTCACCATCCGCCGCGCGAGCGAGGAGCCGGCTATCGACGCCACGCACATTTTTAGGCGACCAGAGATCGACGGAGCGATGCACGACCTCGACCAGCACCTTCGGGATCACCGGCCCGAGGTCGCGCTCGAGGATGGTGTGATACCAGTTGCCGGCACGCAGATGGTGCTGCTGCTTGACCTCGGGCGACAAGCCCTGAAGGAGCTTGAGCGCCGGGATCTCCATGTCCTGAATGCCGATGTTGCCATGCCTGACAAAATCCTCGGGCTTATGGACTGCAACCTCAGACGACTGCTGATTACGCTTTGCTAGGGGCTTCATCACTCACTCCTTGGTGAAAGAGGTGTAGCTGTAGGTGTTCGCTTCGATGCCGTCGGTATCGGGCTGGGGCTCAACGCCATCCTTGAGCAGCTCACCGACAAGCGAGTTCATGGTCGAGGCCGGCACCATGAAGCGCGGCGCGTCGCCATGACCATTGGCCTCAAGCCACGCGGTAGCGCGCGACCAATCATTGACCTTAGCGGTCGTACGCTGCGAGAGCGTGAACCGGCCGATGCCGGCGAGCTTCACGGTCGAGGTGGGAGCTTTGGCGCTGGCGTTGCGGAAGGCAAAGGGCAACTGTTCGTAGGACATTTTCCTAGAGAGCTGCTCGGCCTCGTTGGCGATTTGTTTGATGGCATCGTAATGCGAACGGACGCGATGCCAATGATATAGCTGGTCCGATAGGGAGGCGTTGAGATTGTTCTCGGCCTCAAGCTCGAGACGAGCCTGCCGAAGGGTATGAAGAGCCTCTTGTAGTTTGGCCGCACGTTCACAGTCGTTCCGTTTGATCCTGCGCATTGTAACCTCCAATCGCACCGATCAAGGTGCGTGAGGAGAGGCTATTAAAAATCAGACGCCGTGTCAACCCGGCTCCAGACTGAGATGGCATTCCTGATTTCATTGGCATCAGGCTCATAGGGGCCTTGCTCCAGATGCTGCGGGCTATCCCGCGCAATCAGGCCCCCGACCGTGACGTCGAAGGTATCGCAAAGCGTTCCGAGCTTCACAGGGAACCAGTAAACCCGCTTAGCGCCATGCGGCTTGCTCGAGGCCAGCTTGCCATGCTCCTCACCCAGGCATTCCTTCAATACCGACGAGACCCGGTTGCCGGTCACCGTTTTGGCATTGCGCCCCGCATACTGCTTATAGAAATAATTAAACCCGCTATCGAACCCATCTTTATAGAAAGGCCCTGATAATGAGGGAGCTTGCCCGTCCCGGCTCGGATAAACGATATTCTGCTCGAGCATGACCCGCAGTGCCAGCTGCTCCGGACTAAGGTCATCGGCCAGAAAGTCCCCGGTCAGACTGTCGCTCGTGCCAATGTCTTCCAGCTCGTCCTGCGTCACGGGATACTCCATGAGGATCGCCATAATTGCCATGCGATTGCGGATGTCATCTAACCATTCGATCTTGGCGATGACCTCTTGTTTACGCTGCTGCATAAACTCCATCCAACCGGCCTTGGTCAGTCCCATGCTGGTTTGGTTCGGCGCGCGGATGATGTAGAGCGTGCGGTCGATGTTGCCCGCGGCATTGAATTGCGGGTGCGCCTCGTTGGTCAGGTAGACCGGAATGGCGAAGATGCGGTGCTGGTTTTTCCTATCGAACTTGACGTTGATCTCGTGCCATTCGCTGCGAGCAAGCCCCTTGGCCAGCTCGAAATTCACCAAGTCCTTGACTTCGTTGACGATGAGGAAGCTCGCACCGATCGCAGCATTGAGCGAGAAGTCCTTGCCGAAGACGTCCTCGGCCGCAGCCTCCTTGACCGAGAGCCCGAGCACCCGGCGCATCATCTCGCCGAGGACGAAACTCTTGCCGATGCCCTGGCCGCCATAGACGCCCATGGCGAACTGCGGTTTGATCAAAGGGTTCTGAACTTTGAACGCCCACATCTGGAGGAGCTTCTTCCAGTCCTCGGGCCGAGGAGACAGCCATGAGCACATAGTTTCGAGAGCTTTGCGGGCCTCGGCGCGCGGCAGCGTCTCATCCTCCTCGTAAGGCGTCGCCCAGCCCGAGGCGATGTTGATCAGGTGCTGATCAGTCTCGCTGTTGCGCTCGAGCAACAGCTCCCCTGAGCCCGCCTGGAACAGTTCAGCGCCGCGAGGATAGCCCGGCACGGCAATGACGTCGTCGGTCTGCCGCCGGCCCTTGGAGGCCCGCAGGAGGTCAAAGGCGGGCACCTCGCGCCGGCCAATGCGGACCTTCTGGTGGATGTAGTTGTTCTTGAGCCCCGCATGGTCGAACAGGTTCAATGGAGCAGTCCCGGTGCGCTGGCTGAGATCAATGCACTGCGTACCGCGCGCACGAATGAAAATGATGTTCGCCCGCATCTCGTCGAACACGCCCATGTCGCGGCCGTGCAGCATGAGCCGCATGGCGTTCGCGGTCGCCGGCCCGATGCGCTCGCCGAGCGCCGGGTAGCCCGGCATGTCGCTGATGTCGGTCCTGGCGAAATCCTGAGCGAAGACATGCATCCTGTCGCGCAGCTCGGGATCACCCGAGAACAGCTCGCGGAAGACGCTCTCAGCGTCGTCGCGCGTAAAGGCGCCGCCGTCGCGCTCGGTCTGCTCGACCTCTCGCCTGAGCACGCCCGAGACCAAGAGAGCGGTCGTGTGACGCTCACCCTCGCCGAGGAGAGGCCGGCAAGCCGTGACCAGCGCGAAGCGGTAGACGGCTTTGGCGATCGCCTCCAACGGGTATGTCTCGAGCGCGTTCGACGCCATGCTCACAGGCCCGTCAGGCAGGCTACGGAACGTGCACAGCTCGCCGTCGGGGTAGATCGAGCCGGGCAGGAAGGCGTGCACCTTGCTGTCCGCCTTGCGGGCAGGCTGGCGGACCTCCAGCTTGATGGTGAAATGGCCAAGGTCGAGGCTGAACTGCAGCTGGCCAAGCCGCGTGCGGCGCTCCTCGATCGTGACCTCTTCGCTAGTCCCGACGCGCATCAGGAGATGGCCCTGGCCGCCGAGGCTCGTGCGGCCGAACAGCGCCCGGAAATCGAAGAGGCCGAGGCTTGCCTTGAAGGCCTCGCGGAAGGTGCTCAGAATGTCCAGCTCGACAAGGGTACGCTCCTCCTCGGTCCAGTCCGGGGCGCGCGTCTCGAGGTGCTCCTTGACCCGGATGTCGAGGTCGAAATCGACCATGTCGCGCGGCAGGATGCCGAGCAAGTTATAGCTCGCCGCGCCGCCTTGGAACCAATCGGCCGGCTGGACTTTTGCTAAGGTCGCATCGGTGATCTTCGTGACGGGGCGCTTGGTGCCGGGATGGGCGTACAACGCCTTGAGTCCCCAGGCATCAAGCACCTCGACCGTGCGGCGACGTTGGCGGATGACATCCGGAGAGAGTGGAAACGGAACGACCTCATTCATAGGTTAAGCTCCCTGCCAAGCGCTTTAACATGGTTAATTGACGCGCGAGGCTAGGTGCTATAGAGAAGCCCTCGCTCGCGCGCGTGTCGCAATCGGAATGCCCCCCGAGAGAGACCGTTGTGAGTGTGTAGGGGTAAAGGGCGGCTCTTCCTGGGCCGCCCTTTCCTCATCTTAGAGGCGTTGTCGCCTTATTCTTCTGCGCATCCGTCGCGATCTGAAGGTCGAGGTTGTCGTCGAAGACGGCGAGATCCTTGCACTCCTCGCAGAGCCACAACATGCTCGGCATCGGAATGCGCGGCTCCGTCAGCAGCACGATCTCTTTTGCCAGATAGCAATACGGGCAAACAATCGACTTGGTTGTCGCGACCGGCGCTACCTCGCTCATGCGGCCATGCTCGACGAGGGCCGGCGGAAGACGCGCCGCACCAACGGCTTAGGCTGCGGCTTCTCCTTCGGCTGCGGGATAGCTCCCTCGGCTTGCTTGCGCTGGACGTACTCGTCGAGCGCGCGCCGCATATGCTCCTGCTGAGCATAGCCTGTCGCCTCCGACAACGCCTCGAGGCGCTTCTTCAGCGGGGCCGGGATGCGGATCTGCGTGATGATCAGATGCGCCCCAGCTGGCTTCTTAGGACGACTCACCCTTGACCTCCTTTAGAATGGTTCGGGCCATGACGACGAGAATAGCCTCGATCTTGTCGAGACGCTCCTTCTGATCGTCAGCTTTCACTGCGACAGGTTGAGGCTCCGGCTCCGGTGCCTTTAGCTTAGGCGCAGGCTGCTGCTCACCATTGCCCTGCGCTTTCTGTGTAGGCGGTCGGCCGCGCGCCCGCTTGACCGGTTGGGACGCCGGCTTGGGCGGCTCCTCCTGCTTGGGCGGCTCATCATTGATGCGCCGGGCATAGGCCCCTTGAGCATGAGCATAAGCTTCCGCCAGGAGCGAGGCCCGGAACTCGTCCTCACCGAGACGCACGACGTAAACACCCTGGCTCTCGTCGAAATCAAATTTGTACATCGTGGACTGTTCGATCGCCCTGTAAGCGCGAGCTTCCGCCTCGGCCTCCTCCTTGCTCTCGGCCGGCAGGCCGAACTCTTCGTCCGGCATATCCGGATGCGGCGGTAATACCGCAATCCAGCCACCTTCCGGATCTTTCTCGATACGAACGTTTAAGTTTTCCATGACAGCCTCATTGTTGACCGCGAGCAGATTTAGCGATGCTATAGCGAATGTCAAGCGCAAGTTACAATCTGTGGTACTGCGTCAACATGCCACATTGTTAATAATATGGTTTATGGTATGATAATAGCACGGTCAGTTCCGACCGCGAAGGAGACGACAATGTACTACAAAGTCTACGGCCGCCACAACGGTCACTGGGATCCGCTTTACGTGAGCGGGATGACAAAGACCGAGCTGAAGCGTGCCAAACGCAACTACACTGCCCGGCTCTATCTCGCCATCACCGGGGCCGAGGCTCACGCCTGGGTCCGCAAGGGCGGCATCCACAACACCCGGCTCTACGTCGATCAGGACAAGCGCGTCAGGAGGGCTGGATGAGCCCTCCCGACGTCACCCTCCTCTGCGTCCTCTGCTTCATGCTTGGCATGGGCGCGATGTACGCTCTACTCAAAGGAACACAGCTATGAGCACGCATTTCATCGACGGCGAGCTGATCCATACTCGCCACGATTACCCGCCCATCCCGGATCGGCGCTGGGATTGGTCCGCAATCTCAGACAATTACGAGCCGGGCTGGCCGATCGGCCACGGCCGCACCGAGCATGAGGCGATCCAGGATCTGCTCGAGATGATGCGTTCGGAGGATGAGATCGACGACGACTATGCCGACCGTGCGGAATGGCAGGCTCGCCGATGACCCACCTTGAAAAGCTTGCTTTCATGCTGGCGATCGAAGCCCCGACAAGGCAGGGCAAATACGTCTCCTCCGCGCAAGTGACTTGGAAAACGATCCACAAACTACGCGAGGAACTAGACCGTCTCGGCTTCGATTGGCGCACAGCTCGCAATAAGTACGAGCAGTTGAGACGCTCACGTTGAACAGCAAAAAGGCCCGGAGGGGTGCGCCCCCTCCGAGCCTCTTCGGGTGCCCGTCGTCCTGGCAGGGTCGAATAGGCGTTGCGTTTAATACGTGAGCCGGGCACCGCTGTCAATGAAAGAAGGCCCGGATGGTCGCCTCGACCTCGGCCACGAGCGCGTCAATCTGCTCAGGCGGTAGCGTCGGCTTCTCCTCAACCGCAGGCACCCACTCATCCGGCGTGACGTTATTCACATACTGTTCGGGCGGGATCGGCTGCCCACCAAGCGCGGTCGCGGCATAGAGCACCGAGTTCTTGATGATGACGGTCGGCACCGGTTCATGTGAGGTGACACCGCCCTGCCACCACGCCGTCCGGCCTGGAATACGAATGCCATCCACGATCGTATTCGCACCCGCCGTCACGATCGCTGCCGGCACGGTCTCGAGGCTCTCATCATAGTCGGGCAGCTGAATGATCGAGGTCTCAGGCGTGCCCTGAATGATAAGCGTCGGGTTCTGATCGTTCACGGAGATACCCGTGAGCAACTCCTTGGCCTCGTTGATATAAGCGATACGGACGTGCGGGTTGAGGATCTGCCCGCCCTGACTGAGGTCCGGCCCCTGGCCCGATGAATTGCCGATGTTCGAATTGATGTTTATCGCCGGGTTGCCCTTCGAGAACGACAGCGCCGACATCTGTGAGTTCTCTTCAATCACAACCTGGGGGCTGTCGATCGTAAAGCCGACGGCCGTATTCATCGAGATCGTGGCGTTGCGTCCGACCGGGCGGATCAGCTCGAAACCCTGGTGCCGGAACGCCTCGAAACCAGCCGTGATCACAGGGCTCGTTACCGTGCAATCGACACAGCCGCCCCCGTAACCATCGGCCCATTGATACAACCACTGGATGTAACAGGCGAGCCCTTCAGTCAGCACAGCCTCACAATCATAAGCCCAGACGTCAGTGCTCATTTCGGCACACACGGCCTTTTGGAACACATCTGTCGCTCGACAATTACGAGCCTCGCAGCGATCCGACAGAACGAAATGGATGCCTTGCGGATAGAGCCAGTTCTCGGGCCGACCGAGACCATAGCCGTTCAGCCGGGCATTGCCGCGGATGTGCAGCTCCTCGACCAGACAATCCGGGCATTGGAACAGCTTCAGGCAGGCGCTGCGGGCGCCATCCGGCACCATGATCTCAGTCGCGTCCTTGCCAGCCCCCGAGATGACCCAGCGCGCGCGCTGCAAAACCGCTAGCTCATCCGAGGTCGCGAATACGCCGGCAGGGATCATGATCCACAGATCGGGGTCGGTGTAAATCGCGACGAACTCATTCCAAATCGGCAAATTGTCGAGATAGACCCGTGCATGGGTTGTGCTAGTCGCCGCCTGACAATCAAGCTCAACCCGATTGCCCTGCACATCAAGCACCTTGGCCACAAGCGCCATCGGCGCATCTTCGCAGACATAATAGAGGTTTGGATCATCGGTCGTCTTGCCATAGACGCCGCCAACCCCGAGCGTGCCCCGCTTGCCTTTGCCTTCCTCACCGCCGACCGCGACAATGAGTTGATCGCCGACTCGAAACGGGTTGTGATCCAACTCAAGCCATGAGCTGCCGATCTGCATTGAGCCCGTCGCCTGATCGGATCGAAAGGGAACGGGCGGCATAGGCTTACCTCATAATGAAAAGGACCGCCAAAGCGGTCCTTTCACCTTACGCTTGATCGCCGCGCCGGCGCCAGCGCCTGAAGCCAACAAAACCCATCCAAGCCAAGAGCGGCACTGCGCCCGCACCCGCGACCGGGCCGGGAACCGCGGTCGGGGTAGGCACGCAATCCGGGCAATGCTCGACGTCGAGGCGCAGACCAATCGAATCAATCTTGCCCTCAAAGTTGCCGTCAACGCTCGTGATCAGGAGGCTACCGCCACCAAGCCCGTTCGACAGGAACGAGAACGTCAGATCGACCGCGCCAAGCGCGAAGCCGTCGAGGTTATAGGTGCCGAGGCCCGTCACACTGTTGAGCGTGAACTCAAACATCGCGTTGGCCGAGTTCTGCCCCACAACGTCAATGAAATAGGGATCGTTAGGGTTTAAGCCGCCGAACAGAAACGTAGCGCTGCCAGTAGCTTGCGGCGCAAACTCAATGAAGTTTCTGCCGCCGGTCGCCTGAAAGTCCGCGTTGCCCGTCAACGTGATCGAGGTACAAGTCGGACAGATCTCGGTGACAATGGGATCGACAGCGAGAGCTGGTGTCGCAAGGCCGAGGAGGCCCGCGATGAGGGTGGTCTTGAGCATGAGTCGTTCTCCGTTTGAGCCTGTGAGTATGCTCAAACTGGGCAGGCGCGCTATATATCTTGCGATAGATGTGGCCTGAAAGTCACAGCAACTTTAAGGCCAAATCTTATTACGGTGACGTTTACCATTCGAGGCAAGATCTTGCGAATTTTCGCCGGATGTCCCCCAACGCAAATTTTCGATCCGCCAATTATATCTGTTGTCGTCGAGATGCCGAGCCACCACGCTTAAGGATGGTCGAGGCCCGCGAAAAGTTTCAAGCATCAAACGATGCATAAGGCGTTCGTTCGAGGGTAAGGTAGGATTAAACCAGCTCAATACCGGATAGGTATTTGGACTATCAGCCTTACTAGGCACAATTTCCATAAAAGCTTTGCCATCGCGCGTAAGCCATAAATTCTTATGCTTCGGATGACGTGTAATTATGCGGCGGTGTTGCATACTAATGCGTATAAGCATTAACCTGCTCAATGTCCCTGCGTCACTTTGACGCATTGCTAATAATATGGCTATGTGCTATACTCTTAATACGGTCAAGCCAGACCGATAGGAGTTTAGCTATGAAACCTTATTCAAGCACCGCTCGCTACAACACGCGAAAGGCATGGTTGGCTCTAGGCCGCGCTCGTGAAGCGCGAGCCGCTGCAGCGATGGCCGACAAGGCATGGTTTCAGGACTGCATGACAACCTACTCCCGGGACATGGTCCGCATCGCCCGGGGCTACATGAAAACCGCGATCCTATATCGCCAGATGAATGAGGTGCTCTAATGACTTACGATGATTGGAAGCTCGAGACGCCCGAGGACGAGCAAGAGCGCCTCTTTGCTTGGGCGCGCCGCTGGAAACGCGAGCATGACCCCGAGTACGACCCGGACCTGCTGCGTGAGATCGCACTAGAGCGCAAGTTCGACGCCATGAACGACACGGGCGAGGACTAAATAAGAGAGGGCGCTTTAAGCGCCCTTTCATTTATCTAGCTATACAACCTATAGTGTGCGACACATGGTCGCACTTTATGCTATTGACAGGGTTAATGCCATCTACTATAATATGTGTACGGTCGAGATTGACCGATAGGAGAACTGAGATGAATAAGACTTTCACGGTGTCGGCCGAATGGATGAAGGCTTGCGGCTACGGCGAAGAGGCCCGCACGTTCCCGGTCGTTCGCGCCAGAGAGTTCGCCTCAGCGGGTAAAGGCTTTCAGAACTTTTACACAATCGAGCTTAAGCCGGGCCAGCTGTGGCAGGTGGCCGAATGCCGGGGCTATACGGGTCTAGGCGAGCTGTATTGGGATGAGGCTTGTGGAGTGTGGCGCACGCAAGCCGAACAAGATGCGATGGCCAAGGCGTGGGATGAGCTTGAGCGCCCGGGAGGCGTGGGCGCGATGCGCATATCACCTGAGCAATTCGCCAGACTAGCCCGCGTGGTCAAGCTCGCCCAAGGCGCGACCATGCGTGAGCGCTGGGATGCTCTCTTCGCTTCGGGTTGCCCGATTAACGCGCTCTACGCGGCTGGCCTGAACGATGATCACATTGACACGGCTTTACGGGCCATTTCCCGCATGGCCAATACAGGCAACGTGAGTGATGCTCTAGCGGAGCTTGAGCGCCCAGGCGGCTGCGGCGCGGGCCGGCTCGCCGTGTACTGGACAGCCAAGTCCAGCAACAAGAAGACCGGCCCGATCCCGGTGTCCACCACGTCGGCCGAGACCTGCCCGAGCGCCTGCCCGCTGGCCAAGGGCGGCTGCTATGCCAAGGGCGGCAATGTCGGCATCCTGTGGCACGCGCTGACCAGGGAGGGCCCGAACGCCAGCTGGAAGCACGGGGTCGCGATGGCACGGTCCACGGACTGGCGCGGCCTGTGCAAGGCGGTGGCAGCGCTGCCCGAGGGCACGCTGTGGCGCCACAATCAGGCGGGGGATCTGCCTCATACGTTCCAGATGATCAGTGACACGCTGCTCGAGAAGCTCGTTGCAGCCAATCATGGGAAGCGAGGCTTCACGTACACGCATCATGATGTCACCGGCAAGCTTGGGGCACACAATCGCGCGCTGGTGCGATGGGCGAACGCGCAGGGCTTCACCATTAACCTATCTGCTGACAGTCTCGCGCATGCCGATAAACTCTCGGACATGGGCTGCGGCCCGGTCGTTGTGGTGCTGCCAGCCGAGACCCGTGAGAACTGCGAGACGCCGGCCGGCCACAAGGTTGTGGTCTGTCCCGCTGTGATCCGAGAGGACGTGACGTGCAAGTCATGTGGCTTGTGTGCGAGGCCGGAGAGGCGAGCGATTGTAGGCTTTCCGGCCCATGGTTCAGGGGCTGCCGCCGCGACGCGCATCGCCGAGGGTAAGTGCTTGTAAGGCTTAGCCTTTTCGCCATGAACCAGTGAACCATCGGAAAGTGAACCAGCGTTGGGCTCAGGGCCTAACGCTGGTTCAGGCGTTCCAGCAGAGGGCGAAGAAGTGCTGGTGGCTGGTTCAAGCGCTGGTTCAGAAAAAGTTTAATGGCGAGAGATGGTTAGGTCGTTTGAACCAGTGAACCAGAGGGAGTTAGGGAGTAGAGAGGACTAAAACACATATATATCTTTTGGCGCTTTGTTCTCATCTGTTCACGGTAAAAGAGCATATGTGCACGTGGTTTTCCCCGTCCCTCGCGTGCGCGCGCGAGCTGGTTCAGGGCCACTTTGGCCGTCCTCGATCCCGCTCGATCCGGCGCCCTCGATCTGTGCCAAATCGGCCGGCCAGCCCTCGCACGTGTACGCGCGCGCGTGCGCATATAGCCGCATGCGTCATGCTGGCACACTGCTATCAACTAATAGGCTGGCCATCCTTCGGCCGGCCATACCATTCTAGTATGTTAGTAACCTACCATACTACAGCTAGTGGGGCACGTGAGGGTTGCGCAATCAAAACACCCCCCTAGGTTGTGCTCAAAATGGGCGCGCCTACGGGAAGACACGCTGAAGACAGTTTTCCTATTAATAACTGTCAGCTTCAAGCAGCGCCTACGGGCTCGTATATCAAATCGAATTTCTGTAATAGTAACATACACTTAGTCACCGATTTGACAAGCCCCCCGAACTGCGCCACGATCGCGCCCGCCATGGCCACGCATCAAGCTCCCGAACCATCCCATCCCGTTGCCGGGAAAGCACTTTTTGAGGTCGATACCCCCGACGGCCCTCGGCCGTTCATCCCGCCCGGACCTGAGCCAGCTCCTCGCCCCAAGGATGACGAAGGCCACGATCTGCCCGATAACCCACTGAACCCACGAGGAAAACCGTCTCTCAGCCTGCCCCAGCAGGCCACCCCGCTGATGTCCGAGCAGGGCGTCATGTCGGCCGAACAAGTGAACGCCGACCAGCTCGATCCCAAGGTCCAGAGCGAGATCATGCTCCAGGACGGCCTCGCTCCGGACAACCCGCTCAATCCTCGGGGCACGCCCGACTACATCGTCGCCCCAGGGCCTGACGGTGGCGAGGGCAACGAACCGGCTAATCCCCGTGCCTCCGATGAAGCCGTCTAGGGACATCCCGCCCCGGCCGAAGCATCCGTTCTTCGACGACGACGACACCGTTGCGCCCAGAGGCCCCGACGTCTTCCCGCTCCCCGATCTGCCGCCGGACTGGCGGCCCGAAGGGGTGAAGCAGGTCTTTCTCGACCCCAAGCTGCCCGATCATGTGAGCCCGAAAGGACCGCGTCGCGATGGCCCGGACTAAGTCGCCAGCCCCGCCTCAAAACAGTGAGGAGGAGGCCCATCGCGCCCTCGTCGAAGCGCACGAGGCGCATGGCCGGGCCATCGAGGAAGCCCATCAGATCGAGCTGCAGCAGGACGAGGCCAATCCGCTTGGTACGCCCTCGATCCTCACCGAACCGCCCGTCCCGCCCGACAATCCTCGCAATCCTCGAGGGGTAGCGAGTAACCTG
>Ga0207683_10002494_pt1 | contig 16051 bp, 13 predicted proteins | sample KBSM73metaG_FD_184333 | JGI IMG/M metagenome (GOLD analysis project Ga0207683, IMG submission 184333) | Miscanthus rhizosphere microbial communities from Kellogg Biological Station, Michigan, USA - KBS M7-3 metaG (SPAdes) (version 2) | ecosystem: Host-associated > Plants > Roots > Rhizosphere >... | reverse complement strand
GGAGCTCTTTCTCTTGCGGGGCTCTATCGAGCTCGCGTCGTCGCTCCGAAGAAATCCACGCCTGACCCCGAGCACGGCATCCGTAAAGCGCCAGCACGGCAACCGTACAGCGCCAGCGCGGCCTAGTGGTCGTGTTCCCCGTGCTCGCCGCCGGCGCCGAGGGCCTTCTCTTCCTCTTTCGACAGCTCCGGCAGATGGCGCAAAAAGGCGACGATCTTCCAGATCTCCTCCTCCTTGTGCGTCGGGCCGAACGCCGGCATGCCCGTCATCCGAATCCCGTTCGAGACGATCCAGTGGAGCTCGCCGTCGCTTCGCGCCTGGATTCGCGCCAGGGTCAGGTCGGGAGGGGGCGGATTGAGCCCCTCGCCGATCTCGGACGCGTCGACGCCGGGCGCGCCGTGACACGTGACGCACATCTCCCGGTAGTGCGCCATTCCCCGCGCGAGCGTCTCCGGCGACGGCGCCACCGGGTTCTTCCGATCGGGAGCACGCTTCGCGACGGCCCGGTCGAGCGCAATACCCGCGAGTCGTTTCTCCAGCGCTCCCGGGGGTTTGGTCGCGGCGACGTCGAAGGAACCGGTGACGACGACCGCCGCGGCCGCGACGAGGAGGAGGACGACCGCGGTGATCATGCCCGCGAGGAATCGCATGAGACCTCCCTGGACGTTCGCACTGCACGTTCCCATCCGCATGCACGTTCGCATTCGGATTCGGCGGCCGGCGGCACGCGCGGCGTTCCGCCTGCCGGACCGGATGATAATCTCCGCGCGTGCCTCGCGCGCGCTTTTTGGTGGGCGTGGACTTCTCCGCCGAGTCGCGGCGCGCGCTGGCGGCGGCGAGACGCCTCGCGCGGCGGTCGGGAGCGTCGATCACGATCGCCCACGTTCGCCCCCTCTCGGACGTGCGCGCCGCGGTCGTCGAGGAGCGCGGCGACCTGGTCCGCGAGCCGACTCGGGTCCTGTCGCGCGAGATCGGCGCGCACTACGCGCGGCGCCTGGACGCGGTCGCCCGGGGCCGGGAGAAGACCCTCCTGCTGCGAGGCGCCCCGCACTTCGCGCTCGCGCGGGAGGCGAACCGCGGATACGACCTGCTCGTGGTCGGCCGCGGCGGGCGAGGAGGCGTCGAGGGACTCTTCCTGGGCAGCACGCTGACGCGAACCATGAGCGGCTCCCGCGTGCCGGTGCTGGTGGTGCCGGGCAAGGGCTAGACCGCGAGCCTCAGAGCAGCGGCGCCAGCTTCCTCGCGCCCGCATCCAGGATCCGGTGCCAGCCCGGCCTCTTCTTCCAGGGCGAGCGGCGGATCTCTTCGCATGCCTCCAGGTCGGTCTCGAATCGAGCCGCCATGGCCGCCGCGGTCGCGGCATCCCGGATCACGAAGTTGCACTCCGCGTTGAGCTCGAACGACCGGAAGTCGTAGTTACTCGAGCCGATCACGGAGAAGAGGCCGTCGGCCACCATGGTCTTCGCGTGCAGGACGGCCGCACGGTACTCGAAGATCCGGACGCCGGCCGCGAGCAGGCCCGAGTAGAACCCGTGCCCCGCGTGCCGCACGAGCCACACGTCCGTCCTCGCGGGGAGGATCATCCGGACGTCGACGCCGCGGCGCGAGGCGCGGGCGATGTACCGCGCGGCCCGCGTCCTGGGAGCGAAGTACGCCATCGTGATCCAGACCCGGCTCCTGGCCCCGGCGACGATCGAGGCGAGCACCGCGGCGGACTCGACGGCGCCGCGGCCGGGCCTCGAGTCGAGCACCATCACCTTCGCCCCGGGCGCCGAGAAGTCCTCCTCGCGGGACTCGAGCCCGATCGGATGGCCGCCCGCGCGGCGCCAGCCCTCCTCGAACACGAGCGCCATCTCCCACGCCGCCGGGCCCTCCACGCGCGCGTGGGTATCCCGCCAGGCGTCGGTGCGCGCGTCCGCGGCGCTGGCCCACGAGCCGTACTCCGCGCCGATGTTCATCCCGCCGGTGAACGCGACCCTCCGGTCCGTGACGAGGATCTTGCGGTGGTCGCGGAAGGCCAGCCAGCGTGGCGGGAAGCCGATCGGGTGGAAGAGGCGGGCGTCGACGCCCTTCTCCCTCAGGCCCGCCCAGAACCGGCGCCGCGTCTCGAACGATCCGAAGCCGTCCGCGAGGACGCGGACCCCGACGCCCCGGGCCGCCGCCTCGCCGAGCGCCCGCGCGAAGACCTCGCCCGTCGCGTCGTCCTTGAAGATGTAGGACTCGAGGAGGACTTCCTCGCGTGCCGAGCGGACGGCCTCGAGCATCGCGTCGAAGGCGTCCTCGCCCCGGAAGAAGACCTCGACGCGGTTGCCGGCGTGAAACGGGCTCTCGTCGATCCTCGAGAGCAGCTCCAGGAACGCCGGATCGGCGACGCCTCCCGGGAGCGCGGCGGCCGCGGCCGACGCGGCGCGAGGCTGCAGGGAGTCCGGCAGCTTGCGGTCCGCGCGCGGGCGCAGGATCGGGCGCCAGAGACGTCGCACCGCCGAGCTCCCGTCAGCCCCCGACGGCTCGCGCGATCCCGAACGCCGCCGCGGCCGCCAGCCCACCGATCGACGCCGTCTGGATGGCGCTGCGGACCGGCCTCGCTCCCGTGAACCGGCCCTTCACGAAGCCGAACGCGAGGAGCGCCGCGAGGGTGAGACCGATCGAGACGGTCAGCGCGGTCGCGGTGTCGGCGAGCGCGATGTAGGGGCCGAGCGGGATCAGGCCGCCCGCGGCGTAAGACCCGCCGATCGTCAACGCGCTCTTCATCGCGCGCTTCGGGTCCGGCTTCTCGAGGCCGAGCTCGAAGCGCATCATGAAGTCGATCCACTCCTGCGGGCGGCTGCGGAAGGAACGCAGGATCGGCTCGATCTCCTCCTCGGACAGGCCGTAGTCGCGGAAGATGTCCGCGACCTCCCGCTCCTCGACCGCCGGTTTCTCGCGCACCTCACGATGCTCGCGGTCCCGCTCGCTCGCGTAGTGATCCGCATCGCTGCGTCCGGCGAGATATCCGCCGAGGCCCATCGCGATCGCCCCGGCCGCGATCTCGGCCAGGCCGGCGGTCACGATGATCCCCGACGACGCGACCGCTCCGGAAAGACCCGCGGCCAGGGCGAAGGGCACCGTCAGGCCGTCGGACATCCCGATGACGACGTCGCGGACGGTCTCGCTCGCGGTGAAGTGCTGTTCGACGTGCGGTGTCTGCGGCAAGATGCTCGACGCCGATCAGATCGCCGCGGCCTGAGCCGGCTCGCGGACCGCGGTCTCGGCGCGCCGCCGCGCCTTTTCGAACGCCGGGCGGGCGAACGGAAACCACATCGTCTTCCAGAGCCGCGGGGCGTAGAAGCCCCTCAGCCAGTCGCGGACGTCTCCGGCGCGCCCGATGCGGTGCAGCAGGCGCGCGTATCCGGAATCGCCGAGCCGCTCGTAGAAGTAGCGGTTGACGACCGAGGCCCGGAGCAGCCCCTCGAACCGCGCGCGGAGCGAGCGGTCGTAGTTGTGCTCCGAGCGCTCGATCAGCGCGCGCGCGGCCATGTGGCCGGAGACCAGGGCGAAGCGCATCCCGAAGCCCCAGAGCGCGTCCTGCAGGCCCGCCGCCTCGCCGGCGTAGAGCGTGCGGCCGACCCGCGGGACGGCCGTGTGCCGCAGGGTCCCCGTGCCGGCGAACGCCCGCGCCTCGCGCATGCGGAGGCCGGCCCGGCGCTCGAAGAACTCCCGCGTGAGCTCGCGGTAGTCGCGCGCCCGCGCATAGTCGTCGAAGAGGCACGCCGCCACCGTGCCCCAGCCGCGCGAGACGAGAAGGTAGGCGTAGCCCTTGGGCGCGAGCCGCTCCGAGAGCACCGCGAAGACTCCGTCCGCCATGTCCGTGCGGAAGACGTAGCCGACGTCGAGCGCGTCGCAGCGGGTCGGGCCCGGGGTCCGGATCGCGTCCTCGCGCTCGACGGGCGGCGCCTGGCCGAAGCGGATGCGCACGCCGGCCGCGAGCGCCTGGGCCTTGAGCGCCTGGTCGAGCGTGCCCGGCCCCGAGCCGCGCCGCACGAGGTAGAAGGCGGGCCTCGACGAGCGAACCGTCCGCTCGCGCCCGTCCCCGTCGAAGAAGACGCCCTCGCGGATCGCGGCGCAGTCGAACGTGGTCGCGATCCCCATGCCGGCGAGCTCCTCGAGGACGTCGCCGCGGGTCGTCCAGTTCTCGAGGCCCTGCAGGTCCCCGTGGAAGCGGCTCCCGCAGTCGGCGCGCCGCTCCCAGACGGTCACCTCGCGCCCCGCGCGGGCGGCCGTCAGCGCGGCGGAGAGGCCGGCCGGCCCCGCCCCCACGATCTCGACCCCGGCGCGGGATGGGCGCTCAGGCATGGCTCGCCGTCGAGAGGCAGACGACGTCTCCCCCCTGCTCCACCTGGATCGTCGCGTGGTCCACACCGGCGCGATCCAGCAGCAGCCGCTGCACGCGAGGCAGCAGCTCGTCGCGCGACGCCCCCGCCAGCGCGAGGATGTGCACGCTCGCCGAGTGCTGGCCGGAGGTGAGCGTCCAGAAGTGCAGATCGTGCACCGCGGCGACGCCCGGCAGGCCGCAGAGCTCGGCGCGGATCGCGCCCACGTCGATCTCGCGTGGCGCGCCCTCGAGGAGGATGTGGGCCGCCTCCCGGAGGATCGCAATGCCGCGGGGCAGCACGACGAGCGCGATGCATGCGGAGAGAATCGGATCGAGCGCCAGCCAGCCGGTCCGCCCGATGACGAGGGCGGCCACGATGACCGCGAGCGAGGAGAGCGCGTCCGTCGCCACCTCCACGTATGCGGCCTTCAGGCCGAGGCTCTCCTTGTGGCCGGAGCGCAGCAGCGCGGCGGCTCCGAGGTTGGCGGCGAGGCCCGCGACGGCGACGCCGAGCATGAGGCTCGTGTGCACCGGCGACGGGGAGCGGAACCGCCGCCACGCCTCGAAGAGGATCAGGCCGGAGCCGACGAGGAGGAGCTGCGCGTTGACGAAGGCGGCGAGCACCTCCGCGCGGGCGAGCCCGAACGTGTGTCGTCCCGTCGGCGCACGGCCGCCCAGCGCCATTCCGGCGTAGGCGAGCGTCAGCGCGGCGACGTCCATGAACATGTGGGCGGCGTCCGCGACGAGCGCGAGGCTGCCCGAGAGCAGTCCTCCGACGAGCTCGACGACGAGAACGCCGACGGTGATGACGAGGGCGGCACGCATCCGGGACAGCCGCGCGGCGCGGTCCGACTCGCGGCGCGTGCCGTGGCTTCCCGCGGCCGAGGCCGCGGAGGCGCCGCTCACGGCGACTCCGCCGGCTCGACCTCCACGCGCGCGTCGTTGAAGCAGGCGCCCCCGCCGAGATCGGCCAGGGTGTCCGGCGCGAGCGCGTTGGCCGTCGTGCCGCTGTCCGTGTTGTGGCTCCAGATTCCCTTCGGAAGGAACGCGACGCCCGGCCGCAGATCCGGGTCGACGTGCGCCCGGCACCGGACCGACCCGAGATCGTTGAAGACCCGCACGCGCGAGCCGTCCGCGATCCCGCGGGACGCCGCGTCGTCCGGGTGCAGGCCCACCGGCACCGGTGCGCGATGGAGCTCGCCGAGCGTCGAGCTGATCGTGCGGTCGGTCGCCGGAGAGATCAGCGCGAGCGGGTAGCGCGGGTCGCCCGTCCCGGGGTCGGCGGCGTAGTGGTACAGCCCCCCGGGGCACTCCCGGTCGAGCTCCTCCGGCACGAGATGGACGCGCCGGTCGGCCGTGTTCGGAAACGCGTCGACGAACTGCACCGGCGCCGCGCCCTCGCGCGGATAGGCCGCGCCCGTCTTCGCGATGCTGCCGCGCAACTCCGCTGCCCGCGGGCTGGAGTCGAGGATCGCGTCGGCGATCGCCTCGGCCGTCTCGAAATCGCCGGCGCGCGCCACGCCGGTGCGCCGGCACAGCTCGGCGAACACCTCGTGGTTGGGGCGCGCCTCCCCCGCCGCGGGGGCTGCGGGAGGCGCCATCTGGAGGATGACCGCGCCGTAGCCCCGCGACAGCTCGGTCCGCTCGAGGAACGTCGCCGCGGGAAGGATCACGTCCGCGTACCGCGCGGTGTCGGTCAGGATCGGGTCGAAAACCACGGTGAAGAGGTCCTCACGCCGCAGGCCTCTCTCGACGAGCTCCTGGTTCGGCAGCGTCGCGAGCGCGTTGCAGTTGTAGACGAAGAGGAGCTCGACGTCTCCCGATTTGCCGCGGCGCACGAGTGCCTCCCCGACGCGGTTCATGTTGATCTCGCGCGTCGACGGCGGCGGCTCGCCGGCGGCCGCCATCCCGTTCAGCTCCCGCCAGGCCGGAGAGTTGCTCAACGTGTAGCCGCCTCCGCGGACTCCGAACTTGCCCGCGACCGCCGGAAGCGCGAGGATCGCCGCCGTCGCGGAGCCGCCGTTGCGGTTGCGCTCCTGTCCCCACCCGCACCGCAGCGCGGCCGGCGACGCCTCGGCGTACATCCGGGCGAAGGCCTCGATGTCCTCCGCCGCGATTCCGGCCTCTCGCGCCGCGCGCCCGGCGGTCCACGGAGACGCGCGACGGGCGAGCTCCTCGGCGCCTTCCGCGTGCGCCGCGAGGAAGGCTCGATCGGCGCGGCCGTTCTCGAAGAGCCAGCGGATGACCGACAGCGCGACGGGCAGATCCGTGCCCGGGCGCAGCGCGAGGTGCAGGTCGGCGCGAGCCGCCAGGCGCGTGCGGCGCGGGTCGACGACGACGAGCCGCGCGCCGCGACGCTGCGCCTCGAGGATGTACGGAATGAGGTGGATTCCCGAGACCGACGGGTTCACTCCCCAGAGCACGATCAGAGACGCATGGGCGTAGTCCTGGGGAACGACTCCGGTCATCTTCCCGTAGAGGCCCGAGGCCGCGCGCGAGGTCGGCGCCGCGCAGACGGTGCGCGCCAGGCGCGAGGCGCCGAGGCGATAGAAGAGCCGGGCGTCGGTCGTGTCCTGCGAGAGATAACCGTTCGAGCCGCCGTAGGAGACCGGCAGGATCGCCTCGCCGCCGGATCGCTCGCGGGTCTCCAGCATGCGCTTCGCCACGAGATCGAGCGCCTCGTCCCACGTCGCGTCGCGGAAGCGGCCCTCGCCCTTCGGGCCGATGCGGATTCCCGGGCGCAGCATGCGGGAGGGGCCATAGAGGTGCTCGGGCAGCCGGCGCACCTTCGCACAGATGTATCCGTCGGTGATCGGGTTGACGTGAGACCCCGCGACCTCGACGACGCGGCCGCCGGCGACGGTCACGTCCAGGCTGCAGGCGTCCGGGCAGTCGAGCGGGCACGCGCTCGCCACGTGACGCGCCTCCGATGCGGGAATGGCGCTCATGCGGGCTGCCCGACGATGCGGTCCACGGTGTCCACCGCAATGGGATGGTATCCCGGCCGAGCCCGCGCGTAGACGGCGCGGGCGCGAGCGAGGCCCTCCGGCGTCCGGACGAGCTCCTCGTAGAGCGGCTTGATGTACTTGCGGCGCCCGATGGAGACGAGGAACTCCTCGAGCCGCGGTAGAGCGGGGGCGTAGCCCGAGCGCAGCGACATCAGGAGCCACTGGAACGCGACCTCGTTGTTGCGCGAGCCCGTCAGCCCGAATGCCGCGTCGAGCTCCGCCATGCGCGCCGGCGGCAGCGTCGTGGGAAGCCGGCGCAGGAACTGGATCCGCTGCTGGGTGCTCCACTTGCCGAACGGGATCGAGTCGGGCGCGGCTCGTCCGGCCGACCAGTCCTCCGCGATCCGCGCGACGGCGTCCAGCGCCGGCGACGACGGCCGCGGCGCCTCCTCCGGGAGGCCGGGCGCCTCGATCCAGGCGTCGAGCGGAACGCGCCTCGCGCGTCCCTCGTCCGAGGCGAGGAGGTGGGTTCGCAGGTCGTCGAGGAAGTCCTCGGTCAGGATGCTGCGGAAGGCGAAGCGGTCGAAGTAGCCGCGCAGGTAGGCGTCGAAGCGCTCTCGTCCGAAGAGCTCCTCCAGCGACCGCAGGAAGAGCGACCCCTTCTCGTAGGGCAGCCGCGTCGCGCCGTCGTCCGGGTCCCTCCCCGTCAGGTCGATGTGGAGGATCTCGTCCGGGTCGTCCAGGCGCCCGATCTCCTCCTCGAGGTCCTGGCGGCCGAGCACGGCCTCCATCGACGCGGCATCGGCGCCGTAGACCTCCTCGACGATCCGGCGCTCGATGTAGGTCGTGAACCCCTCGTTGAGCCAGAAGTCCCGCCATGTCGCGTTCGTGACGAGGTTGCCGGACCACGAGTGGGCCAGCTCGTGCGCGATGAGCGACACGAGGCTCTTGTCCCCGGCGAGCACCGTCGGCGTGGCGAAGGTCAGGCGCGGGTTCTCCATTCCTCCGAAGGGAAAGCTCGGCGGGAGAACCAGGATGTCGTACCTCTCCCACCGGTACGGCCCGTAGAGCCGTTCCGCGGCCTCCATCATCCGCTCGGTGTCCTCGAACTCCCGCGCCGATGCCTCAACGACGGACGGCTCCGCGTAGACGCCCGTGCGCCGGCTCATCGAGGCGAACCCGATGTCCCCGGCCGCGATCGCGAGGAGATAAGCCGGGATCCGCTGCGGCATCGCGAAGCGATACTCGCCTCCGCGGCGGCCCTCGGGATTTCCGCCCGCGCTCATCACCGCGGTCAGCTCCGGCGGAGTGCGCACCCGCGCCTCGTACGTCAGGCGGACCTGCGGGGTGTCCTGGATCGGGATCCAGCTGCGCGCGTGGATCGCCTGCGACTGCGAGAAGAGGAACGGATGCCGGCGCCCGGCGGTCTGCGCCGGCTCGAGCCACTGCAGCCCCGAAGCGCCCGGCCGCGTCTGGTAGGCGATGCGGACGCGGTCGTCGCCGCGGCGAAGAGGTACCGTCAGCCCGGCGCCCAGGATCGCGTCCGCCGTGCCCAGCTCGAAGCGAGCCGCGGTCCAGCCCGATCCCCCGGCCGAGGTCTCGGCGCCGTGGACGTCGAGTCCGCGCGTGTCCAGGACCACCGCCGCCGCCGACGGATCGACGCGGTCGAGCGACAGATCCACGGAGCCGCGGAGGATGCGCTCCCGGAACAGGACCTCCAGGTCCAGTGCGGCGTGCGCAACGCGCGTCTCGCCGGGGTTCGCGTAGGAGTGCACGTCGCGAATCGGCCGCATCGCGGCGCGAGATTAGCACCGCAGCCGGGAGGCGCGAGGCCGGGCGCCTCGGGATCTCGCGGATCCGGGGCGTTCCGAGCGGCAGGCCGATGAAAAGAGGCCCGCACCGCCGCGAGCGCCCCAAAGAAAGAGGGCGCGCCGTCGGGCGCGCCCTCGAGAAACGGATCGGTAGAGCCTTACTGCTTCGGAGTCGGCTTGGCGTCGGGGGACGTCGAGGTCGTCGACTTGGTGGTGTGCTTGTGGTGCTTCTTCGACGTATGCGCCGGGGTCGTCGACGTCGCGGCGCCCGAAGACGTCGAGGTCGAGTGCGTCGAGGACGAGGACGTCGACGGGGCCATCGTCGGCTTCGGAGCGGGGGCCGTGGACTGCGCGGCGGCCACCATCGGGAGGCCGAGCGCGATTGCGAGGCTGACCAACTTCTTCATTTTCATGTCTCCTTGTTCACGATGCCCAGTTGCATCGGGATTCCAGGGACAACGTACGCCCGGCTCGATGAACGCAGCATGAACAGGGAGGGAACAAGGACTCGGACCTCTAGCGGTCCGCTGCGCGGACCGTGGAAATGGGAGGGGAAGTCGCGGCCGGGCCGTCTCCCAGCAATCGAGGAAACGGGCGGAAGTCCGGGCGCGGCTAAGATGACCCCGACTTTACGAGACATGTCTCGCCGAGGAGGTGCCATGCGTCGAGCGGTCCTCGTCCTTTCGTCCGCGCTCGCGATCCCGATCGGAACGGCCCGCGCCCAGAACGCGGCGCCGACTCCTCCCGGCGCCGAGAAACGGCCCGTGACCGACACCTACCACGGGGTCCTCGTGCGGGACGACTATCGCTGGCTCGAGGACGGGTCGGAGTCGGAGGTGAAGGCGTGGAGCGACGCCCAGAACGCGTTCGCGCGCGGCGTGCTCGATCGCCTGCCCGCCGTGCCGGGGCTCCGCGCCCGGCTCCAGGCGATCGCCGCGGCGCCGTCGCCCTCGTGGTCCTCCGTCGTGAGGCGCGGAGACGTCCTCTTCGCGCTCAAGAACGATCCTCCGCGCCAGCAGCCCTTCCTCGTCCGCATGGCCTCGTCGGCGGATCCCGCCTCCGAGCGCGTGCTCGTCGACCCCAACGTGCTCGACGCGAGCGGCGGAACGGAGATCGACTTCTTCGTGCCCTCGGTGGACGGCCGTCTCGTCGCCGTGTCGCTGTCGAAGGGCGGAAGCGAGGCGGGCGACGTCCATCTCTTCGATGCCGAGTCCGGCCGTCCCCTGCCGGACGTGGTCCCCCGGGTGAACGGCGGCACCGCCGGCGGTGGCCTCGCGTGGAACGCGGACGGAAGCGCGTTCCTCTACACCCGCTATCCGCGCGGCAACGAGCGCAGCGGACAGGACGTCGACTTCTATCAGCAGGTCTTCGCGCACCGGGTCGGGACCCCATCGGAGTCGGACGCCTACGAGATCGGCCGGGACTTTCCCCGCATCGCCGAGACCACGCTCTACGCCTCCGGCGACGGGCGCTACACGCTCGCCACCGTCAAGAACGGCGACGGCGGCGACGCGTCTCAGTACCTGCGCTCGCCCGACGGGCGCTGGGCCCGCATCTCGCGCGACGAGGACCGTGCCGTCACCGGCCGTTTTGGACCGGACGGCTCGCTCTACCTGATCTCGCGCCGCGGCGCCCCTCGAGGCCGCATACTCCGGCTGCCCCCCGGCTCGAGCGATCTCGCCGCCGCGGCGGTGCTCGTCGACCAGGCCGCCGACTCGATCGACGACTTCTGCCCCGCCGACGGCGCGCTCTACGTGTCCTACATCGCCGGCGGGCCGTCGCGGATCCACGCGTTCTCTCCGCAGGGGGCGCTCAAGGCGGACGTCTCGATCCTGCCGGTTTCCTCCGTGTCTCAGATGGTGTGGGCCGGCGGGGCCGAGATCCTCTTCGAGAACCAGAGCTTCGTGGAACCGTCCTCGTGGTACCGGACGGGCCTCTCCGGACGGCCGGCCCGCACGGGCCTGAGGCAGCCGCCGCCGGTCGACTTCTCCGACACCGAGGTCACGCGCGAGACCGCGACGTCGACGGACGGCACGAAGCTGCCCGTCGACGTCATGCGGCTCAAGGGAACGGCGAAGAACGGGCAGAACCCGACGCTGCTCTACGGGTACGGCGGGTACAGCATCAGCCAGAGACCCAACTACTCCGCGCTCCGCAAGGCGTGGATCGAGCAGGGAGGCATCTACGCGCAGGCCGGGATCCGCGGCGGCGCGGAGTACGGCGACGACTGGCACCAGGCGGGCAAGCTTCTTCAGAAGCAGAACGTCTTCGACGACTTCGCCGCGTGTGCCCGACAGCTCATCTCCGCGAGGTGGACACGCCCGGACCGCCTCGCCATCGAGGGTTGGTCGAACGGCGGCCTCCTGATGGGTGCCTCGTTCACGCAGCACCCCGAGCTCTTCGGCGCCGTCATCTCGCACGTGGGCATCTACGACATGCTTCGATGGGAGAGATCCTCCAACGGCGCCTTCAACGTCACGGAGTTCGGGAGCGTCGACGACCCGGCCTCGTTCCGGCTGCTCTTCGCCTACTCTCCCTACCACCACGTGGTGGACGGCAAGGCCTACCCGCCGATGCTCTTCCTGACGGGCGCCAACGACCCGCGCGTCGATCCGATGCACTCGCGCAAGATGACGGCCCGCATGCAGGCGGCGACCGGCGGGAAGTCCGCGGTGCTGCTGCGAACGAGCGCCAGCTCCGGCCACGGGATCGGCAGCTCTCTCGACGAGAAGATCGGCGAGACGCTGGACGTCGATGCGTTCCTGTTCGAGAAGCTGCGAGTGACGTACAAGCCGGTGGGAGCGCCGGGCAGCAAGCCGTAAGCAGGACATATTAGCCGGAGCTAATATGTCGCGGCCCACCACCTGTCACCGGCCACCGAAGCCAAAAGACCCCTCCTCCCCTTGCGGGAAGGAGGGGTGAACGGAAGTCGCCCGATCCCCTAAGACCTAGAACCGGACGGTCACCTCTGCCGAGACACCGCGGGGAGGCGAGACGAAGAACTGGTCGCGGCCGATCTCGCTCTCGGTCACGAACGGGCGGGAGTCCGAGAGGTTGCGCCCGATCACGGCCAGCCGGAAGTGCTCGAAGTCGTACGAGAGACCGGCGTCGACCTGGTAGAACGACGGGTCGTAGGCGAAGTTGTCGATGTCGAACGTCCGATGGTTCTGGTGCCGGAGCGCCACGAAGCCGCCGAGCCCGGTCGGAGGCGCCATCACGATCTTCAGGTTCCAGAGGTCCCGCGGCACGAGCTCGATCCGCCGGCCGGAGGCGTTCTCCTCCTCGCCCTCGTCGTTGATGAAGGTGAAGTCCTTGTACAGCGCGTCGTGGTGCGCGTAGCCGCCGTAGATCGAGAGACCCTCGACGTACGGCAGGCGATAGCCGATCTCGACCTCCGTTCCCTGGAACCGCTCCGCGCCGGCGTTGACGAGCGCCGGCCCGTCCGGCGTCAGAACGCCGACGACCATGTTCTCGAAGATCATGTGGAACCACGTCACGTTGAACGAGAGCGCCCCGTCGAGCCACAGCGTCTTGAGCCCCGCCTCCTGGAGGTTCGTCGTCTCGGGGTTCAGGATGTGGGCGTTTTCCGCCTCCGTCAGGTTCGGCGCGGCGGGTTTGAAGTTGCGCCGCGCGGCGCCGTAGAGACTGATCGCCGTGACCGGCCCGTTCGCGTGGTCCACGAGACGGAAGAGGCCCGAGACTCCCCACGAGGGCTTGTTGTCCGTCCTCTGGTCGTCCACGGTGTCGAAGTCGGGGTCGCCGACCTCCTGCTGGAAGACGTGGAGCTCCTCGGAGGTGAAGTCGTAACGGCCGCCGAACGCGAGCGTGAACCAGCGAACGGGAGTCCACTCGTCGTTCGCGTAGATCCCGAAGAACGTGCGCCGGTCGCTGAAGTTCCGGTTGTCGCCGAAGGGGAAGGTGCCGTAGGTCGGGACCACGGCGGGGTCGATCTGAAAGGCGAAGTCGAATCCGTGGCCCTCCGCGGTGGTCTTGCCATACGTGATCGCCGCTCCGGCGACGACGCGATGCGTCCCGATCAGGTCGAAGTTGAGCTTCGCGTGCGCGTCGTCGTAGACGACGGTCTCCTTCGGGTAGAGAGTGATTCCCTCGGATTCCGCCTCGTTGGCCTCCTGGTCGATCTCGGTGATCCACGACCGGATCTGGCCCGAGTCGTCGTAGGTGACTCCGAGCACGTTCTCGAACTCGACGTGTGAGCTGATCGGCGTCGAGATCCGGTTGAAGACCCCGATGACGTGGTGGTCCACTCGCGCGCCCTGGACCGCGTAGTTCTGGTCGATCTGGAACGGCGCGATGATCTGGCCGGTCTCGCCATCCACAGGCGTCGGCGAGCCCCAGAAGTTCGTGTCCCGATACCAGAGGATCGACGTGTCCATCTTGGTCTGTCCGAACGTGTTCTCGAGCGACACACGGAGCTGATCCCGCGCGAGGTCGGTCCGCTCCTGCCAGCCGTCTCCGCGGGCGATCGAACCGTTGATCCGCAGCGTGAAGTCCGGGGTGATCTTCGTGGCGAGATTGACGTCGCCGTAGCCCTGCTTGAACTGTCCGAATCCGCCGATCCGGGCGCTGCCCCAGGTGGTGCCGCCGGTGCTCGAGCGGGTGTACACGTTGACCATCCCCGCAAACGCCGAAACGCCGTAGAGCGTCCCCTGGGGTCCGCGGACGATCTCGATGCGATCGATGTCGTCGACCGGGATCATCGACAGGTTCGGGTTGAAGGGACCGCCGACCGGCACGCCGTCGAGATTGACCTGCAGGGCGTCGAATTCCTTCACGCCGTACACGCCGATGTTCGGGATGCGGGGCCCGTTGTCCGAGCCGTTGCCCGTGTCGATGCCCACGACGTCCTGCAGCGCGTCGGCGAGCGTGCGGGTGCCCCGCCGGCGGAGCTCCTCGCCGTGGACGACGCTGACCGAGTGCGGAACGTCGACGACGTCCTCCTGGATCTTGGTCGCCGAGACGACGACCTCCTCCGCCACCGGCTGCGGCCCGGGCGCGGCGGCCTGGGGCGTCGGGGTCGGGGACGGCGTCGGTGATGCGTCCTGGGCGCGTGCCCCTCCGGCGAAGAACAGGGCCGCGAGAGTCAACCAGGCGCCGGCGTACCGGCGCACGAGGGTGCCGTGCATAGACCTTCCTTTCCTTCGTGAATCAGTGAGAAACGGGACCGAAGGAAGGAGCGGTCTAGACCCGCATCGGACGGGGAGCGGAGCCGGGGGCGCCGGCGATTCGAGTGTCCATCGGGCCGACCACGCTTCCGCGGTCCTTGCCCGGGGCGCGCGAGGAATCGAGAGAGAGAAGAGCGATCGGCTCGTGCTGGTCGGCTTCGCTCTCACCGCTCGGAGCGACGAGGTTTTCGCCCGAAGGCTCGAGGGACGTCTCCAACAGGTCGCCGACGGTCGGCTCCGTGAGGGCCTGCTCGGTCCACCATTCGAGTGTGCCGCGCACGAGCCCGCTCGCATCCGCAGCGCCGGCTGCAATCGCAAACGCGTCGCTGACGACCACGAGCCGCTCGTGCTCGCGCTCTCCGTCCACTCCGATCCGGAGCGCCAGGCGGGCGTCCTCCGTCGGCAGGGCGGGAACGCGCCAGCGGTAGGACGTCTCGCCCGGGCTCAGCCCGGCGGAGATTCTCACCGGAAACGTGCGTCCCCCGTCGAGGGAGAGCACCAGCTCGGCCTCGTCGGCCCCGGCTCCTTCCTCCGCGTCGACGATCCATCGCGCGTCGACCAGGGCGCCGCCGGTCACAGTCGTTCCCCGGGACGGGCTCGCGAACCCGCCGGGCTCGCGCGCGTCCGCCGACGCGGTGAGCACCGCCGCGACGATGGCGAAGACGGCGTAACGGGCCGGGAGGGAGGGAATCACTGGGCGGGATTCTACTCGCGAAAAGAGGGCCGGGAGCGCAGACAAAAAAGCGGCCCGTGCGGACGGAGGACCGCGCGGGCCGCGCAAAAACCGGGACGAGCTCGGCGAAAAGACGAAGCGTCGTTCCCGGGGAAAGCGTTCTCGTGGACCGCACACGCGCGCTGGCGCGTGGGCGGGGCTCCCCGCTTCCCTCGAAGCTCGACTCGCCTTGCGGAGCTGGGCGGCCTAGAGCCGCAGAGGGGTCGGGGCTCCGAGAGGAGCTTCGGGAACGGACGCGGCCGGACGAAGGCCGGTGAACGGCGCGGAGGCGAAGGCGATCCGGGTGCGCTCCGGACGGAGCGAAAGGGACGTCGGCGGAACGGCGGGGACGACGGGTCCCGGACTCCGAGTCAGGCGGTCGCCCGTCCCTCGCAGGGAATGCGAGAGTCGGTCTGCGGCGGAGAGCGCCTCGGGCTCCGGATCCGTGGCCCACTCGTTGGAGCGCCGGATCAGCGGCTCGACGCGGCCCTCGACGTCGGGCAGGATGGTGAAGGGGTCGCTGACGACGGCGATCTCTTCCGATTCGCCGTCCCATTCCTCGCCCATGCGGACCGCCAGACGGGCGGAGGTCGTCGCGAGCGCCGGCACGCGCCAGGAGACCGTCGACTCGCACGGATCGAGCTCGCGGCTGACTCGGATGGGATAGCTCAATCCGCCGTCGAGCGAGAGGACGATCTCGGCCTCGTTGAACCCGGGCGGAATGTCGCTCTCGCAGGCGGAGCGCCACTCGACCTCGACGAGGGATCCCGGCGCCAGCGTCTCGCCGTGCGACGGCGTCAGGAACGCGGGCTCGGAGGCGAGCAGCGCCGCCGCCGCTCCGAAGAGCGCGACCGCCGCGGACACGAGCCGCACGCCACCGTTTGTGAGGCGCATGAAAACCTGCGGGATTGTACGTCGATCGACCGGCCGCAGGCGAAGAAGATCGAGGGGTCGACTTCTCACCCGATATGCACGCGGGCCCGTGTGCGATACGGCGGGCCAGCGAGCGATGAGCGTCCGAATGAGTGGCGGCCCCAACGGGAATC
>Ga0207683_10002493_pt1 | contig 16052 bp, 12 predicted proteins | sample KBSM73metaG_FD_184333 | JGI IMG/M metagenome (GOLD analysis project Ga0207683, IMG submission 184333) | Miscanthus rhizosphere microbial communities from Kellogg Biological Station, Michigan, USA - KBS M7-3 metaG (SPAdes) (version 2) | ecosystem: Host-associated > Plants > Roots > Rhizosphere >... | reverse complement strand
TCGGCAAATACGACGCGTCCGTGCGATATGGCATGTACATCGCGGCCCTCCTCGGCGGCAATCAGCACGCCATGGTTTTCGCCGTTTTCCGCGCCCGCGGGCTGCAGTGCCCCGCGCAGCGGCCAACTTAATCGACCCCGCATCTGGGCAAATGGTTCCGCTCCGGCCAGCTGCTTGGGAATGTCGGCGAAAATGTCGCGCAGCTTTTCGAGCAAAGCGAGCAGGCTCTTCTCGTCGCGCCCGAGCGCCGCGAGGCGGCTGCGCTGGTCCTTCAGGGCCGATTCGAGCGTCGCGAGCACCTCGCGCCGTTCATCGCGGTCGGCCGCGAGGCGAGTCACCTCGCCGGCGCGTTCCTCGCGCGCCACGCGGATCTGCGCGGTCTCCTGCGCGATCGCCTCCTGCACCTTGGCCAGCGCGTCGAGATCGGCGAGCAGCTTGTCGATTTCGCCGACGCGCGCGCGCTCGAAGTAGCGATAGTAGGCCAGCAGGCGGCCGATCGAATCGACGTCCTCCTGCATGAGCAGCAGGCGCAGCTCCTCGTTGCGGCCCAGCGCATAGGCCGAACGCAACAGCGCGGCCAGCGATTCGCGCTGCGTCTTCAGCGTCGCTTCGAGGCCATCGCGCTGCCTGACCAGTCCGTCGAGGCGGTCCTGCTGTCCGGCCAGCTTCTGGTCCAGCGCGCGCAGCTCCTTCGCCGTCTGCGCAATCTTGAGCTCGCTCGCGCGCAGGTTCGCCGTCGTGTCGGTGCGCTTCGCTTCGGTCTCGCGCTGTTCGGCGGCGATGCGGCGGATTTCCTCCCGGACCTGTTCGAGCGTCTGCTTCGCCTTCGTCTCTTCGGCGCTGTGGGCCCCGGTCTCCGTGTCTTGCGCCTGCGCATTCGCGGCGCATAGGAGCATGCCTATGGCGAGCCAGGTGCCCGGAACGATCAGGCGCAGAATGAGACTCAAACGAACGCGACGAGTGAGCGGCCCGTCATCTCGGCCGGTTGCGGCAGCGCCATCAACGCGAGGACCGTCGGCGCAAGGTCGCGCAGCGCGCCGGGAGCGAGCGTTGCCTTGCGCCCCACATAGACCAGCGGGACCGGTCCGACCGTGTGTTGCGTGTGCGGCTCGCCGTCGTCGGCCAGCATCTGCTCGAAGTTGCCGTGGTCGGCGGTGATCAGCATCTCGCCGCCGCTCGCCTCGATCGCGGCGCGCAGCCGCCCGAGCGCGACATCGACGGCCTCGGCCGCCTTGATCGCCGCGTCGAGCTTGCCGGTATGGCCGACCATGTCGGCGTTGGCGATGTTGCAGACGATAAAATCGTAAGTCGCGCCGTGGATCGCGTCGACGAGCCTGTCGGTGACTTCCGGACAACTCATCTCGGGCTGCAAGTCGTAGGTTGCGACCCGCGGGCTCGGCACGAGGATGCGGTCTTCGCCCGGATACGGCTGCTCGCGTCCGCCGGAGAAGAAGAACGTCACGTGCGCGTATTTCTCGGTCTCGGCGATACGCAGCTGGCGCAGCCCGAGCGCGGCAAGGTACTCGCCGAGCGAATTGGCGAGCGATTGCGGCGGGAACGCGACGGCCGTCACCGGCAGGTCGGCGCTGTATTCGGTCAGCGTGACGAACGCGGACAACTTCGGCGTGCGCGCGCGCTCGAATCCGGCAAACGCCGGATCGACGAAAACCTGGGTCAGCTGGCGCGCGCGGTCGGCGCGGAAATTCATGTAGACGACTGCATCGCCGTCGGCCATCCGCGCGCCATCCGCGATCAGCGTCGGCTTGACGAACTCGTCTGTCTCCCCGCGAGCATACGCCGCATCGAGCGCGGCCACCGCGTCCGCTGCGCGGAAATCCGCCGTCGCGTCGGCGATCGCGTCCCAGGCGAGCTTGACGCGCTCCCAGCGTTTGTCACGGTCCATCGCGTAGTAGCGGCCGCTGACCGTGGCGATGCGCGCGTTGCCGAGCGACGCGCACTTGTCCTGCAGTTTCTCGAGCGACGCGCGCGCGCTGCGTGGCGGCGTGTCGCGGCCGTCGAGAAACGCGTGCACCGCGATGCGCGGCACGCCGCGGCTCGCGGCGAGGTCGAGCAACGCGAAGATCTGCGCCTCATGGCTGTGCACGCCGCCCGGGCTGAGCAATCCGAACACGTGCAGGGTGGCGTTCGCGCGCCCGGCTGCGACGCACGCGCCGACGAGCGCCGGGTTGGCGAAAAAACTGCGGTCGGCGATTGCCGCGTCGATGCGCGTCAGGTCCTGATAGACGATGCGGCCGGCGCCGATGTTCATGTGCCCGACTTCCGAATTGCCCATCTGCCCATCCGGCAGGCCGACGTGCAGGCCGTGCGTGTCGACCAGCGTGTGCGGGCATTCGGCGAGCAGCTTGCGCCAGTTCGGCAGGTCGGCCTGCGCGAGCGCGTTGTTCGCGCGTTCCTCGCGGTGGCCCCAGCCATCGAGGATCAGCAGCAGCACGGGTTTGGGTCGGGACACGGCGCTTCTCGCAGGACCAGACGCAATGTTAGCGGAATTTCCCGGCCGGCTGGCCGGCGCCTAACGCCGCCGCGTGCCGGCCCGCTTGCCGTTCCGCGCCGACTGACGGCGGCCGCCGACTAAACCTTTTGCGGTGCTTGCCGCATCATAGGCAGGAACTCGGCACCGTACGGAGATCTCCATGAAGCGTTTGACATTGAGCCTGCTGCTCGCGCTGGGCCTGGCCGGCTCCGCCTTTGCTGGCAACGAAGACCTCGACATCGACAAGGTGAACGGCAGCATCAACGTGCCGGCAAACGCGACCGTCGGCAAGTTGAGCACGGTCAACGGCGGCATCAACGTTGGCGCGAACGCGCACGCCAAGAGCGCCGAAACCGTCAACGGCGGCATCGACATGGACAACGGCGCGACCGTCGACGAGATCGAAACCGTCAACGGTGGCATTCACCTCGGCGAGAAGAACAAGGTCGCGCGCACGATCGAGGCCGTGAACGGATCGATTACGCTGCGCACCGGCAGCGATGTCGGCGGCCGCGTCAGCAACGTCAACGGATCGATCAAGCTCGACGCCGCACATGTCGGCGGCGGCATCGAGACGTCGAACGGCGACATCACGGTCGGCGCCGATTCGCGCGTCGAGGGCGGCCTGCTCGTCAACGAGGACCATAGCTGGTTTCACGTCAGTTCGCGCAAGCCACGCATCGTGATCGGCCCGCACGCGACCGTGCAGGGCACGATGCAGTTCAAGCGCGAAGTGGAGCTGTTCGTCAGCGACAGCGCGACGATCGGCCAGGTCGAAGGCGCGACGGCGAAGAAATTCAGCGGCACCGCGCCTTGAACGAGCGCCGCGGGTCTCGCGCTCGAGGCCCCATGGCGCTGGCGATCGATCGCCGCGCTGCCTAGAATCGAGGGCTCGCATTTCGTCCGGAGCCGTCGATGCGCCTGTCCGTTTTCGCGCCGTGCGTCGTCGCACTCGTAGCCTGCAGCCAGCAGGCGCCACCGCCGGCGCCGGCAGCGCCGCCAGCGAGCGCAACGCCGCCGCCCGCAGCAGCGGCGGTCGCTCCGGTCGTGCCGACGCGCGACGGCCGGTTTACCGCCGACATCACGGCGGCCGATCTCGCCGCGCACGTACAGCGCCTGGCCTCCGATGAGTTCGAAGGGCGCAAGCCCGGCACGATCGGCGAGCGTGCGACGACGACGTATCTGATCGACCAGTTCCAGCGCATGGGCCTCAAGCCCGCGAACAAGGACAGCTTCCTGCAACGCGTGCCGATGGTCGCGAGCGCGCTGGTCGACGCCGACGCGATCACGCTCGACGTCGCGACCGGCGGCAACGTGGAGAAATTCGCCTATCGCTCCGACATGGTGGTCGGCTCGCTGCAGGCGAACGCGCAGGTCGAGGTCAAGGACAGCGACATCGTCTTCGCCGGCTACGGAGTCGTCGCCCCGGAGCATCAGTGGAACGACTACGCCGGCCTCGACGTCAAGGGCAAGACCGTCGTCGTGCTGGTCAACGATCCGGGTTTCGGCAATCACGACGCCAGCCTGTTCAGCGGCGACGCGATGACCTACTACGGCCGCTGGCCGTACAAGTTCGAGGAGGCCGCGCGCCACGGCGCCGCCGCATGCCTGATCGTGCACGACACGGCGGCGGCCGCGTATCCGTGGGAGGTCGTCGTGACCGGCTGGAGCGGTCCGCAGTTGAGCCTGCCGGTCAGCGAGGATCCCGATCCGCGCGTGCCGGTCGGCGGCTGGATCACGACGCAGGCCGCGCGCCGCCTGTTCGCGAAGGCCGGCGCGGATTTCGACGCGCTGAAGAAATCCGCCGATGCGCGCGGGTTCACTCCGACCGCGCTCGCGGCGAAGCTGTCGGTGACGCTGCACAGCCAGGTGCACAACAGCAGTTCCGACAACGTCGTCGCGTTGCTGCCGGGAAGCGAGCGGCCCGACGAGATCGTCGTCTACTCGGCGCACTGGGATCACTTCGGCAAGGATCCGCTGCTCAAGGGCGGCGATGCGATCTTCCACGGCGCGATCGACAATGGCAGCGGCGTTGCCGCGTTGCTCGAACTGGCCGATGCGTTCGCGCACCAGCAGCCGGCGCCGAAGCGCTCGATCCTGTTCCTGGTGCCGACGCTCGAGGAATCGCTGTTGCTCGGATCGCGCTACTACACGCTGCATCCGCTGTTTCCGTTGGCCAGGACCGTCGCCGACATCAACATGGACGAACTCATTCCATGGGGCCGCTCGCACGACATGGCGATCATCGGCTTCGGCCAGTCGCAGATGGACGGCTATCTCGCCGACGCGCTGAAGGCGCAGCAGCGCGTCATCGTCGGCGACGAGGAGCCCGAGAAGGGCATGTTCTATCGTTCCGACCAGCTCAACTTCGCGCGCAAGGGCGTGCCCGTGCTGTTCGCGCGCGGCGGCTTCGACAAACTCGACGGCGGCAAGCAGGCCGGACGCAAGGCGTACGACGAATTCACCCACGAGCACTACCACAAGCCCGCCGATCGTTACGATCCAGCCTGGGACTGGTCCGGCGTGATCGAGGACGTCAAGGCGCTGTACGCGGTCGGCCAGCGCCTGGCCGACGAGGAGTCCTGGCCGCAGTGGTCCGCCGACAGCGAGTTCCGCGGCGCGCGCGAGGCCGCGAAGCCGGCGCCGAAGAAGCATTGAGGCAGGGGCCGCCGCGCGCGCTTGCGCGCGGCCGGTCCGGCACGGCACGATTGCACCCTCGCCAGCCGAATCCGAACGTCCCGAACCGTGCCCATCCTCGTCCTGGTATCGATCGCGCTGCAGATCGCCTGCGCCGTGCACGTCGTGCGCAGCGGCCGGCCGCTGTACTGGATCTGGATCCTGTTCATCGGCTCGTACCTCGCGGTCATCGTCTACCTGATCGTCGCGGTCGTCCCGGATCTGCGCAACGATCCGCGCAGCCGCCAGGCCGCGACGCGCGTGATCCACACGTTCGATCCGGAACGCCGGCGGCGCACGATCAAGCAGCGCCTCGAGGTCGCCGACACGGTCGACAACCGGCGCGCGCTGGCCGAGGAGAGCATGCGCCTGGGCGACTTCGCGAACGCGGCCGAGCTGTATCGCTCCGTGCTGACCGGCATGTACGCGACCGACGCGGGTTTCCTGCTCGGCCTGGCGCAGGCGCAGGCCAACGGCAACGACTTTACGGGTGCGCGGACGACGCTCGACACGCTGTTCTCGACGAACCCGCAGTTCCGCTCGCCGGACGCCGAACTGTTGCGCGCGCGCGTGCTCGAATCGCAGGGCGACCACGACACCGCGCTGGAGCACTATCGCACGCTCGCTACGAGCTATCCCGGCGAGGAGGCGCGTTTCCGCTACGGCGCACTGCTCAAGCAGCGCGGGCGTTTCAGCGACGCGCGCGCGGTGTTCGGCGACATGCTGCGGCGTGCGAAGAACGCGCCGAGTTACTACCGCAAGAAGGAGAAGGACTGGCTCGACTCGGCGCAGCGCGAGCTCGCGAGTCTCGGCCCCGGCTAGGGAGAAGCGCAGTGCCATCACGGCACAACGTATTTGCTCTTACTCACCGCTTCAGCTGAATCCTTCCCCTGCTTGCGGGGGAAGGTGGCGGCAGCCGGATGGGGGCATTCGGTTGCCAGAAACGCATCATCTTTCGATCCGTCATATGTCAGGCGCGACGAGCGACACGGTGCCACGCGAGGATCGCCCCCTTCCGCCTGCGGCACCTTGTACGAGCCACATCCCTGTGGCTCGCCCTTCGGGCAGCGTCCGCTGCAAACATCGGCAGTCCTGCCGATGTTTCCCCGCTGCGCAGGGGAAGGAACATCGTTACGTTGGCGCGCGACACGCGTTTTTCAGATCTTGCTGTGCTCGAGCGGGCGCGCGCGGTGCATCAGCGCCCATTCGACATGTTCGGCCAGCGCCGCTTCTCCGAGCAGGCGCAGGATCTCGCGCTGCTCGGTCGCGTCGCCAGCGTCCGTGAGCGCCGCGCGTGCGTCGGAAAACAGGCGCTGCATGTAACGGTACTGCTTGATCAGTTCCTTGTCCGCCTTCTTGTAGGCGTACGCCTCGCGCACGCCGGCGACGATCGAGAACACTGCCATCGTCATGACGAGGATGTTTTTCGCGTCCGGCGACAGCTGACTCGCGAGCACGGCCAGCATGACGCTTATGCCGATACCGACACACAAGCTGGCCGTTCCGATCGACTCCGTGATGCGATGCGTGCGCGCGCGTTGCGCCGCCTTGCGCTGGTAATACTCGAGCTGCCCGCCGCGCTGCGCGTCGCCGACCCACTCGGCGATGACGGCGCGCAATTCGCCGGCGGCGACATCCTGCTCGCCGATCGCGCTCTCGAGGCCAGCGCTGCGCATCACGTTGCGGATCCAGCCGAGCTCGACGTCCTGCTTCTGCAGGAAGTTGTCGCGCGCGAATTCCGAGTCGCCGGTGATCGACAGCCCGGCCCGGCGCCAGTAACGCTGCACGCGCAGGCCCTCGGCGAGCGCTCGATAGTCCAGGTACTTGCGGTGCCATTCGCGCCGGTTCGCCAGCACGACGACGACGCCGCCGAGCGCGAACAGCAGCAGGAAGACGAACAGCATGTAGTCCTGCTGCGGCAGGTTGTCGTAGATCGTGAACGCGATGCCCATCAACGCGGCGAGCACATACAGCGAGCGCATCGCGAACAACACGCGGCGCTGGAAATGGATCGCGAGCCAGTCCGCTGCCGCGAACAGCCGGTCGATCGGCAGAGCCGCTCCGCCGTTCTCACCCGGTTCGCGGCGCGTTTCCGCCTCGATCGGAGTCGCATAGGTCGCCCAGTCCGCGTTGAACTTCGCCGTGCTCGCGAACATCGTCCGGAATTCCTGCGGCATCGGCTCGTCGCCGGGCAGCACCTCCTCGCCCGTGCGCCAGAAGACCTGTCCCGCCTGCAACGGCGGCGCGGGATCGCCGGACTCTTCCTCGCGCGAGCACACGATGTGATACGCCAGGCGCTCGCTGTCGCTGCCGACGAGGACGCTGCGCGCCGCGCTGCGCCGGCGCTCGGCCTGCGCCGGCTTGATGCCGGTCAGATGGAAATTGACGATCTGCGCGGTGCCGCCGAGCCGGTCCGACAGCTTGCCGTCCCAGATCGCGAGCAGGATGTGACAATGCTGGGAAATGTATACGCCAGCCTGCGCGTAATGCAGGTCGCGCTCGCGCCCTTCCGGCGAATCCTCGCGCAGGCGCAGCGAACTGCCCGGGATCGCCGGCACTTCGATGACCTGCGCCTTTTCGCACAACGCGTCGAAGCCGTTGCGCGCCTTCCCCGCCTCGAAATCCTGCGCGTATTGCGCGCGCGCCATCGGCAGCGGCGCGACCAGGCGCACGCCCGCAGCCAGTGCTTCTTCGGCCACGCACTGATCGCCGCCCTCGGCCAGCGACGAAAGCACGACGAGCGGGACGTTCGGAAAATCCCCTTGCAGCCGCGCAAAAAATTCCCGCACGCGCTGGCGAATCTGGCCGACCTCGCGTGCGGGAATATTGCGATGGCTCGTGACGCCGATGATCAGCGGTGCCGCGTCGTGGTTCACGCTTCGCTCGCTTCGGTTCGCTTCACGCGCGCCCTGACCGGAGCCTTCCTAGTTGTTCTTGATCGTCGGGCTGGATGCTCCGCCGAGCGCCCCGGATTTCTTTGCGCTGCGCGGAGCGGACGACTTCTTTTTCGTGGCGCTGGTCGAGTACTCCTTCCCATTGAGCTCGACGACGACGTCGTACGTGAACGTGCCGACGGACCATGGACCGGTGTTGTCGTCGTCGGCCGTGACCTTCGTCGCCGTCACGGTCGGAGTGCTGAAGCAGCCTGGATTGTCGTTGAAGGTCAGCGAGACGAAGGTGAAAGTCTCGCCGGAAGCCGGTTCCCAGGCCAGGCGACGCTTGCCGCGGTCCTTCACCTTCTCTGGCGGCTCGCATCTCACCGGCGGCGTCGCCGTCGTGTTCAGGTGCACCTTGATGCTGCTCATGACGAACTCTCCTTGGCGGCTTCAGAGATCGGCTCGGCTGCGGAAGGCGGCGTAGCCGCCGTCGCTCAATTGTTCTTGATGGTCGGGCTGCTCGCGCCTCCGAGCGCGGCCTTCGCCGTCGTCGTGGTGTTTCCCGACTGCCGCGCGGAGTGCACGCTGGAATCGGAGCTGTAGTTCATGCCGTTGTAGTTCACGGTGATCGTGTACGGGAAGTCGCCTGTCGCGGTGTTGTCGTCCTGGACGGTGATCTGGGAACTGCTCACGCTCAGCCCCGAAAACGGCGGCGTCGGCAAACCGGTCAGCGAGACGAACGTGAAGCTCTGCTGGGCGAACGGGGTCCACGTTATCTCGTTGTTTCCGCGGTTGATTGACGCATGTTGCGGAACCGTCGTCACGGGCGGGTTCGCGCTGGTGTCCAGTTTCACTTGGATTTGAGTGGCCACGGATTGCTCCTTTTCGTTTTGGTTGAGGAAAACTTGCGCACGGCAGTCCGCCGCACGCTCACTTGTAGCACGGATGAACCTGCGTCACGTCGAACGGTTCCCACTCGCGAGCGCCTGCATGCGTTGCTGAAAAACCGTGTTCGCCGGATAGTCGATCTTTTCCCGCTGCAGTATCTCGACCAGGGCGAGGTCGCGATAACCGCATTGCCACAGGCGCTGGATCACCGGCTCGGCGTCGGCCTTCCTGCCGAGCGCGAGCAGCGCCTCGACCTGGAGTGCGAGCAGCCGCGGATCGCCTGTGCCGCCCTTCACCGACTGCGTCGCGGTCAATGCGCTCTCCCGCAGTTGGGACTGCTCCTGCGCCTCGCCGGTCAGGTTCGCCACGAGCAGCCTGGCACCCGCCGTTGCGAGCAGCGTCGCGCGGTCGTCGGGCTGGCTCGTGAACAGCGGATCGAGAATCTTCAATGCGCCGCGCGCCTGCCGCAGTGCGTCCGCCGTCCTGCCGGCGGCGACCGATTCGCGCGCGCGTTCGGTCTGCACTTCGGCGAATTCGCGTTGCCATCCGGTGTTGTCGGGATCCTGCTTGGTCAGCGCCGCAAAGGACGCAAGCGATTGCGTCGCGAGCGCATCGGCCCGCGCCAAATCGCCCGACAGTCGCAGCAGCCGCGCGAGCTGCATCTGGTACAGCGCCAGGTTTTCCTGAATGCCGCTGTTGGTCGGGTCGAGCGCCTGCAGCCGCGTCGCGATGTCGATTGCCTCCTGCAGGTTGCGCTTTCCGGTATCGACCTCCCCGGCCAGCGCGAGCGTGCGCCCGAGAATCGCGCGGACTGTGAACGTGTTGGCGTGTTGCCCGTTGTTCTTCGGGTCGCTTGCCGACAGTTCCGTTTCGATCGCGTCGTCGGCGCCGTATTCCTCGATCGCGGTCGCCAGGTCGCCGCGCATCAGCGCGACCTTGCCGAGATTGTTGTGCGCCGCGCCGGACTGGTATTTCCATTCGGCTTTGACGGACTTGCCCGCGAGCAACTCCGCGGAATGTTGCAGCATCATTCGATACTGGGCTTCGGCTTCATCCATCCTGCCGCGCGCCTCGAGCACGTGGCCGATGTTGTTGTCGAGCACGAGCAACTGGTACGTCAGGTCCGGATTCGCCGGCGCTCCCGGTTCGGGGTGCTGCAGTACCGACTGCCCGGTCTCGAAGCTTTCTTGCGCGGCGTCGAGCCGACCCTGGAACCATTCCGTCATACCGACGAAGGCCAGGATGCGCGAATGCGCGATCTGGCGCGCCGGATCGTGCGGCGCGCTGCGCAGCAGCGAGTCGGACAGCTTCAGCGCGGCCTGATACGACTCCATCGCCGCCGGCAGGTGACCCTGGTCGAAGCGCACGCCGCCGATTTTCTCCAGGGCTTTCGCGCGCTGCTCGAGCGCCTCGTCGGTGACGTCGGTCGTCGGCAGTGCCTTGAAGTAGGCCATCGCCTTGTCGTCGACGGCTTCCATGATGTCGAGGCGATTTACTTCCTGCAGCTTGTCGTTCAGATCGCCGAGCATGAACCCGACCAGGTCTTCGGCCTGCTTCTGCCGGCGCTCGGCGTCGCCGCGCGCGATGTACGCGCTGATGGCCAGCGTCGTCGTGATGCCCATCACGATCAGCGCCGCCGCCGTGACCGCCGCCATGCGCCGATGGCGTCGCTGCAGCTCGCGTTGCTTGAGCGTGTCGAATCCGACGTCGAGGAGCCCGGCGATCAGTTTGAGCTTGGCATTCGCCTTGCCGTCCTTGTCGGCGCGCGCGTCCGCGGCGATCGGTTCGATGCGTTCCGCCGTCGGCCGGCCGTCCGCACCGACCGTGTGGCGCAGACCATGCGCGAAACATTCTTCGGCGGCCCGCCCCGGCAGGTCGGTCGCGTTGGGTTCGCCGTCGACGATCAGGCAGAACACGCGCTCGCTGTTGCCGAGGCGCTTGAACGCGAGAACCTCCTCGTTGACCCAGCGCGATGCCGCCGCATGCGGCGAACAGATGACGATGAGGTTCGCCGAGTGGGCGATTGCGTCATTGACGCGGCGGCTGAGGTCGGTCGCGCTGGCCAGTTCGTCGCGGTCGCGGAAGATCGGAATCAGGCGCGGCGGAATTACGCCCGCCGCCGTGACCTGGCCGACGAGCCGGCTCGGTACGCGGTAGGTTTCCAGCGCCTTGTGCAGCCAGTCGGCCCAGAGCTTGTCCTGATGGCTGTAGCTGATGAAGGCGAAATAATGCGCGCCGGCAGGCGCGTCTGGCGCGCCTCCCCCGATATTTGCATTGTTCGTGGCAGCCGCCTTGCTCGCCATGCCGCTTTTCAAGCTCCTCACCGCGTGGGTCAGGGCAAGATCCGAGTATCGCGCAAATCGCAAGCGGAGTCACGAAGGGTGGATTTGTGGACAAAGCAAATTTTGGCGGTCCGGTCGGCGACAGCCGGGATCGGGCAGCGGCCTCAGCCTTGCGCGGCCGAAGAATTCCGGTGGCGGGCACAGCCGTTCGCTGCGCCACGCCCATGAGCACGCGAAAGCGACACGATCCCGCGCCCCAAAATGAAGCGGCGCCGCGTCCTAGCGCGCCGTCGCGCTGTCGTAGAATTTCGCGAGGTCTGCCTTGAACTGCTTCGCCGCTTCGAGATTCAGGTACACCATGTGCCCGGACGGGTAATAGGTGAAGCTGAGATTGCCGCGCAATTTCGCGTCGATGTCCATGTGCGCGAGGTCGTACTCGGTCGCGAAGAACGGTGTCGCGAGGTCGAACCAGCCGTTCGCCGAGAGCACTTTCAGGCGCGGATTCGTGCGCATTGCCTCGCTCAGGTCCGGCACCGTGATCGGCAGCGGCACCGGGCGCATCTGGCCGCGCAGCGCGTGCTTCCAGTCCCAGTCGCGGTTCGCGCCGTTCGCCGACACGTTGTAGGCCACATCGCTCGTGTAGTTCAGTTCGCGCACGATGTAGTCGTTGAACGCCGCCGTGAATGCGCCGCGAATCGCGGTGTCGGCCGGATCGGTCTCCGGCGATTCGCCGGCGGCATCCATGTCGATGCCCTCGAAGCGGCCGTCGTAACGGCCGAGCGTTCGGCGTTCGTCGCGCAGCAGTTCCTTGCGGAAGCGCGGCTGGCTGACGCGCAGGTTCGCCTCCTTGAGGTAGGCAACGCCGAGGCCGGTGTATTTCGCCATGCGTTCGGCCATCGCAGTGCGCTCGGGATCGCCCAGGTCCTGGCCTTTGCTCAGGGCAACCGCGTAGTCGCCGCGCGCGAATGTGCGCACCTCGGTCAGGAACGGCTCGAGCGTCGCCGGCCGGTTCGCGATCCGGTTGTGATACCAGGCGATCGCGGCATACGACGGCAGCAGGTTGACGTAGTCGTTGTCGAGGCCCGGCATGCGCGCGGCGTAATTCAGGATCGACGACAGCAGCACGACGCCGTTCAGCGCGATGCCGTGTTCCTCGAGATATTTCGCCAGGCCCGCCGAGCGCGGCGTTCCGTACGACTCGCCGAACAGGAACTTCGGCGAGTTCCAGCGCTTGTTGACCGTGATGTAACGCGCGATGAAGCGGCCGAACGCGTCGATGTCCTGGTCGGTGCCCCAGAAGCGCTTGTTCGGATTGTCATCCTTGTCGGATTTGTCCTTGTCGTCCTTCTCCTTGACCAGGCCCTTCGAATAGCCGCTGCCGATCGCGTCGACGAACACGAGGTCGGACTTGTCGATCAGGCTGTCGGCGTTCGCTTCGATGCGGTACGGCGCGGGCGCGGTCGCGTCGGGGCTCGACGTCGCCACGCGCACCGGACCGTACGACCCCATGTGCAACCAGATGCTCGACGATCCCGGGCCGCCGTTGTACAGGAACGTGACCGGCCGCCGCGACGCGTCCTTCTCCCCGTCCGCCGTGTAGGCGACATAGAACACGCTCGCGTCGGGCTTGCCCTTGTCGTCGCGGATCAGCAGCGTTCCGGCCGTGGCCTTGTACGCGATCGTGCGCCCGCCCACGGCCACGCTGTGCGCCGTGACGACCGATTTCTCCGCGACCGCTTCGGCGCGTTCGCGCGCGGCTGCTTTCGCGGCCTCGGATTTCTCCTCGTGCCTGTCCGCGTCATCGTGGTCGGCGCCGAACAGCGGCATGGCCGGAACGAGCGCTAGCAACAGCCAAACGAGATACCTCGTCAATCGAGTCATGGGCAGATCCCTGATTTTTTTGATTCAGTCGAAATGGACGCGCGAGTATGCCGTTTCGCGGCCGACGCGCACTGTGGCGAAAGACCCGGATTGCCGGCCAGGCGCGTTAATTTTTGTAACGTGCGCGGCGAAACACCGAGCCGTTCGCGCGCTGCTACAACTTGTAACCGCGATGAATCGCGACGATGCCGGCGGACAGGTTGCGCACGTCGATATTCGCGAAGCCGGCAGCGGCGAGCATCGCCTTCAACGTCTCCTGATCCGGATGCCTGCGGATCGACTCGGCGAGGTAGCGGTAGCTTTCGGCGTCGTTCGCGATCAACTGGCCGAGGCGCGGCAGCACGCGGAACGAGTGGAAGTCGTACAGCGGCTTGAGCCACTCCTGGCGCACGGCCGAGAACTCGAGGATCAGCACGCGTCCGCCGGGCTTGAGCACGCGGAACATCTCGCCGAGCGCGCGCGCCTTGTCCGTGACGTTGCGCAGGCCGAACGCGATCGTCACCGCGTCGAAGCTGCGGTCCGCGAACGGCAATGCTTCCGCGTTCACCTGCGCGTAATCGAGATTGCGCACGAAGCCGCGATCGAGCAGGCGGTCGCGGCCGTGCTGCAGCATCGCCGCATTGATGTCGCCGAGCACGACACTGCCGTCCGCTCCGACCTGCGGGAGCAGCAATGCGGCGATGTCGCCGGTGCCGCCGGCCAGGTCGAGCACGCGGTCGCCGTTGCGCACGCCGCTCGTCGCCGCGAACCAGCGCTTCCAGATCCGGTGCACGCCGAACGACATGAGGTCGTTCATGAGGTCGTACTTCGCCGCGACCGACGTGAACACGCGGCCGACGAGTTTTTGCTTCTCGTCGCGCGGCACTTCGCGGAAACCGAAGTGTGTCGTGCCAGTATCGCTATCGCGGGGGTCGCTCATCGTGGCTCCGGGATTGGCCTGTTCAGGCGAAGAGGGCGTAGCCGAAGACGCCGGCCCCGACCAGTCCCAGCAACGCGGATCCGATCCACACCGGGCGTTTGCGCGTCAGGGCCGCGACTGCGCCGAGCGCGATCGACACCTGCAACAAGGCGACCGAACGTGCGAAGAATTCGTGATGGTGCATCAGGCTGTCGGCCACGGTACTCTTTTCGTCGCGCCGTTTCTCGAGTTCCTCCGCAGCCTCCTTGCTCTTGCGCTGGTCTTCGGCGTAACGCTCCTGTTGCGTCGTCAGCTCGGCCGGTGCCGGCTTGTCGAGCGCCGCCCACGAGTTCTTCGCGGCCTCGGCCACGGCCGCTTTCAATCCCTTGGCCTGGTAGTAGGCCCACTGGTCCGACGCCTGATTCTGCAGCCGCGCCGCTTCGGTCTTCAGGATCAGAGCCTCGTTCGCGTCTGCGCCGGCCTTCAGCGCGGCAACGGCCGCCAGCGCCGCGAGGATCGCCGTGGTCAGGGCGATCGAGCGCAACAGCGTGCCACCTTCCTCCCTGATCTTATTGTCCCCGACCTCATGGTGCTCGATCTCATCGTCGATCGCTTCGCGCAGCCGGTCGGTATCGATTTCGGGAGTTTCGGGCATGGCATGCGTGAACAGTAAGGCTTGCCGTATTATCGCCCAACCGCGGCCACGCTGCTCACGTCGCGGCCATCTCGGGGAAGGTGTCGGACCATGATGCTCTGGATAGTCGGCTGCGTGTCGATTGCACTGCTGCTGTACGTGGCCATCACGTTCAACGAACTGGTCGCCGAGCGCAACCAGGTGCGCGCTGCCTGGGCCGACATCGACGTGCAGCTGCAGCGGCGGCACGATCTGGTGCCGCAGCTTGCGGCGACGGTCAAGGGTTATGCCGACTACGAAAAATCGACGCTGAGCGCGATCGCCGAGCTGCGCACGCGCGCGCAGGCGGTCGGGTCGGTGACCGAACGCGGCAAGATCGAAAGCGAACTCGGCGCGCAGGTCACGCAGTTGCTCGCGCTTTCCGAGCGTTATCCGGAACTCAAGGCGAGCGGCAACTTCCTGCAGCTGCAGCGCGATCTCGTCGATGTCGAGGACCACCTGCAATATGCGCGTCGTTTCTACAACGGCGCGGTGCGCGAGTACAACACGCACATCCAGCACTTCCCCGAATTGCTGATCGCGCAACCGCTCGGATTCCGCGCGAACGAATATTTTCAGGCAGAAGACCGCGAGGCGGTGAAGCTATGACAATCATGCGCGGCCTGGTCGCGCTCGTCGCGACGCTCGGCCTGACCGCTGCGGCGCTCGGCGACGAACGCATCCTCGACTACCGCAGCGCGATCAACGTGGCCGGCGACGGCACGATGGAAGTGACCGAGACGCTCGGCGTGCGCGTCGAGGGCCAGCGCATCAAGCATGGCATCTACCGCGATTTTCCGACCGACTACAGCGACCGCTTCGGCGAGCGCGTCCGCGTCGACTTCACGCCGCTCGACGCGCAGCGCGACGGGCAGCCCGAGAAATGGCACAGCGAGCGGCTGAGCAATGGCGTGCGCGTCTACATCGGCAGCGCCGACGTCTGGGTCGATCCGGGCAATCACGAATTTTCGCTGCGCTATCGCACGTCGCGCCAGCTCGGCTTCTTCGCCGACCACGACGAGCTCTACTGGAACGTGACCGGCAACGGCTGGGACTTCCCGATCGACCAGGTCGCCGCCAACGTAGTGCTGCCGGGAGCCGTGCCAGCCGAGCAGCTGCGGCTGGCGGCGTATACCGGCGCGCAGGGCGCGAAAGGGCAGTCGTTCCGCGCGAGTGCCGACGCGCCGTCGCAAGCGACGTTCCGGACGACGCGCGGGCTCGGTCCGCGCGAAGGACTCACGATCGTCGTCGGGTTTCCGAAAGGCCTGATCGCGGCGCCTGCGTCGGGCCAGCGCCTCGCCTGGCTGTTCGCGGACAACCTGCATGTCGTCGCCGGCTGCATCGGCCTCGGCGTGATCGTGCTGTACCTGCTCCTGGCCTGGTGGCG
>Ga0207683_10002492_pt1 | contig 16053 bp, 10 predicted proteins | sample KBSM73metaG_FD_184333 | JGI IMG/M metagenome (GOLD analysis project Ga0207683, IMG submission 184333) | Miscanthus rhizosphere microbial communities from Kellogg Biological Station, Michigan, USA - KBS M7-3 metaG (SPAdes) (version 2) | ecosystem: Host-associated > Plants > Roots > Rhizosphere >... | reverse complement strand
CTGGGCGAACGACGTGCCGGCGATCGTGCTGAACATCCAGCGGCAGCCGGGCGCCAACGTCATCGACGTCGTCGACCGGATCAAGAAGCTGCTGCCGCAACTGCAGTCGACGCTGCCGGGTTCGGTCGACATGCGCATCCTGACCGACCGCACGACGACCATCCGTGCGTCGGTCCATGACGTGCAGTTCGAGCTGCTGCTCGCCGTGGCGCTGGTGGTGATGGTGATCTTCCTGTTCCTTCGCAACGTGGCGGCGACGGTGATCCCGGGCGTCGCCGTGCCGCTGTCGCTGATCGGCACGTTCGGCGTGATGTACCTCGCCGGCTTCTCGATCAACAACCTGACGCTGATGGCGCTGACCATCGCCACCGGCTTCGTCGTCGACGATGCGATCGTGATGATCGAGAACATCGCCCGGTTCGTCGAGCAGGGCGATCCGCCGCTCGAGGCAGCGCTCAAGGGCTCGAAGCAGATCGGCTTCACCATCATCTCGCTCACGATTTCGCTCATCGCCGTGCTGATTCCGCTGTTGTTCATGGGTGACGTCGTGGGACGCCTGTTCCGCGAATTCGCCATCACGCTGGCGGTCTCGATCCTGATCTCCGCGGTCGTCTCGCTGACGCTGACGCCAATGATGTCCGCGCGGCTGCTGCGCCACGTGCCGGAGGAGAAGCAGGGGCGCTTCTATCACTACACGGGCCAATTGTTCGAGCGCGTGATCGCGCGCTACGGCGTGATGCTGAACTGGGTGCTCGACCGGCAGGGGGCGACGATGATCGTCTTCCTCGCGACGCTCGGGCTGACGGTGCTTCTCTACATCGTCGTGCCGAAGGGATTCTTCCCGGTGCAGGACACCGGCGTCATCCAGGCGATCTCGGATGCGTCGCAGTCGGTGAGCTTCCAGGCGATGGCCGAGCGCCAGCAGGCGCTCGCGCAGATGATCCTGAAGGACCCCGCCGTAGACAGCGTCTCGTCGTTCATCGGCGTCGACGGTCAGAATGCGACCTTGAACAGCGGCCGGATGCTGATCAACCTGAAGCCGAAAAGTCAACGCAACCTCGACGCAGCGGGCGTGATCCGGAGGCTGCAGCAGTCCGTCGACAGCGTCGAGGGCGTCCACCTCTACATGCAGCCCGTGCAGGACCTGACGATCGAGGATCGCGTCGCGCGCACGCAATACCAGTTCACGCTCGAATCGGCGCGGCCCGCCGATCTCGTCGAGTGGATGCCGAAGCTGGTCGAGAAGCTCGCCACGCTCCCCATGCTGGCCGATGTCGCGAGCGACGCGCAGGACAACGGCCTGCAGGCGTACGTCGCGATCGACCGCGACGCCGCCGGCCGCGTGGGCGTCACGCCGGCTGCGATCGACACGGCGCTCTACAACGCGTTTGGCCAGCGGCTGATCTCGACGATTTTCACGCAAGCGTCGCAGTACCGCGTGGTGCTCGAAGTCCAGCCGGAGTACCAGCGCGGGCCCGGAGCGCTCAATGACCTCCACGTGACGACCGCGTCGGGGCAGGTGGTGCCGCTATCGACCGTGGCGCGGATCGAGCAGCGCACCACGCCGCTCGTCGTCAATCACATCGGCCAGTTTCCGGCGGCGACGATCTCGTTCAACCTGGCGCCGGGCGCGGCGCTGGGCGACGCCGTGAAGGCAATTCGCGACACGGAGCAGCAGATCGGTCTGCCCGCGTCCATACGCACGAGCTTCCAGGGCGCTGCGCTCGCGTTCCAGGCGTCGCTCGACAACACGCTGCTGCTGATCATCGCGGCGATCGTCACCATGTACATCGTGCTGGGCGTGCTCTACGAGAGCTATATCCATCCGCTCACGATCCTGTCGACGCTGCCCTCGGCGGCCGTGGGCGCGCTGCTCGCGCTGATCCTCTCCGGCACCGATCTCGGCATCATCGCGGTCATCGGCATCATCCTCCTGATCGGCATCGTCAAGAAGAACGCGATCATGATGGTCGACTTCGCGCTCGAGGCCGAGCGCGACGAGGGCAAGGCGCCGCGCGCAGCGATCTACGAGGCGTGCCTGCTCCGCTTCCGGCCGATCCTGATGACGACGATGGCGGCGCTCCTGGCGGCGCTGCCGCTGATGCTCGGCACCGGCGTCGGCTCCGAGCTTCGTCATCCCCTCGGCATCACGATGGTGGGCGGCCTGATCGTGAGCCAGGTGCTGACGCTGTTCACCACGCCTGTCATCTACCTCGCGTTCGATCGCCTTGCGCAGCGGGTGCGCCGGCATCCGTCGCAACCGCTGCCGGCCGGGTCGTCCAGCGACGGGCACGCATCGCCATGAATCTCTCGCGCGTATTCATCGACCGCCCGGTCGCGACGACGCTCCTGACGCTGGGGGTCGCCATCGCCGGCGGCCTGGCGTTCCGGCTGCTGCCCGTCGCGCCGCTGCCGCAGGTCGATTTTCCGACCATCAGCGTGCAGGCGAGCCTGCCGGGGGCGAGTCCCGAAACGATGGCGGCGACGGTCGCGACGCCGCTCGAGCGCGCGCTCGGACGCATCGCCGGCGTGACCGAGATGACGTCGTCGTCGTCGCTGGGATCGACCCGCATTACGCTGCAGTTCGACCTGTCGCGCGACATCGACGGCGCGGCGCGCGACGTCCAGGCCGGGATCAATGCCGCGCGGGTCATCCTGCCGTCCAGCCTTCCGAACAATCCGACGTACCGGAAGGTCAACCCGGCGGACGCGCCGATCATGATCATCGCGCTCACGTCCGACACGATGACGCGCGGCCAGATGTACGACGCCGCGTCGACGGTGCTGGCGCAGAAGCTGTCGCAGATCGAAGGCATCGGGCAGGTCAGCGTCGGCGGCAGCTCGCTGCCCGCGGTGCGGGTCGAGCTGAATCCCGGCGTGCTCAACAAATACGGCATCAGCACCGCGAAGGTACGCACCGCGATCCAGGCGGCCAACGCAAACAAGCCGAAGGGCGCGGTCGAGGATGGCGACCGGCACTGGCAGATCGGCGCCAACGATCAGGGGAAAGTCGCCGCCGACTACATTCCGCTGATCGTCTCTTACGTCAACGGCGCCCCCGTGCGCCTGGCGGACGTAGGCGAAGTCGTGGATTCGGTGCAGGACCTCCGCAACGACGGCTCGGCCGACGGCAAGACGTCCATCCTGCTGATCCTGAATCGCCAGCCCAACGCGAACATCATCGAGACGATCGAGCGGGTGCGCGAGGTGCTGCCGCAACTCCGGGCTGCGATCCCCGCCGCGATCGACATGAAGGTGATGATGGATCGCACGCCGTCGATCCGCGCGTCGCTCCGCGAGGTCGAGCGGACGCTGGTGATCGCGGTGGCTCTCGTGATCCTGGTCGTGTTCCTGTTCCTGCGCAACGCACGGGCGGCGCTGATCCCGAGCGTGGCCGTGCCGGTGTCGCTGATCGGGACGTTCGGCGTGATGTACCTCGCCGGCTTCTCCGTCAACAACCTGTCGCTGATGGCGCTGACCGTCGCCACCGGCTTCGTCGTCGACGATGCGATCGTCGTCCTGGAAAACGTCTCGCGGCACATCGAAGGCGGCATGGCCCCGCGCGAGGCCGCGCTCAAGGGTGCGCGCGAGGTCGGCTTCACCGTCGTCTCGATGAGCCTGTCGCTGATCGCGGTGTTCATTCCGATCCTGCTGATGGGAGGGATCGTCGGACGGCTGTTTCGCGAATTCGCCGTGACGCTGTCGGCGGCGATCGTCGTGTCGCTCGCCGTGTCGCTCACCACCACGCCCATGATGTGCTCGCGCCTCCTGCGGCCGGCGCGCGAGTCGGGTCGCGGCCGCTTTGCCGTCGGCGCCGAGCGCGCGTTGAATGCGGTAATGAACGCCTACGGTCGCTCGCTCGCCTGGGTCTTGGGGCACGGCGTGCTCACCATGCTGGTGCTCGGCCTCACGATCGCCCTCAACATCTACCTGTACGTGATCATCCCCAAGGGCTTCTTCCCGCAGCAGGATACGGGGCGGCTCATCGGCAATATCCAGGCCGACCAGGGAATCTCGTTCCAGGCCATGCAGCAGAAGCTCAAGAGCTTCATCGACATCGTGCGCGCGGATCCTGCGGTAGAGAGCGTCGTCGCATTCACGGGCGGCGGGCAGCGCAACGGCGGTTTCATGTTCGCCGCCTTGAAGCCGCTGTCCGAGCGCAAGGAATCGGCGGATGCCGTGATCGCGCGGCTTCGCGGCAAGCTGGCGAGGGAACCCGGCGCGAACCTGTTCCTGCAATCGGCGCAGGACATCCGCATCGGGGGCCGCGCCGCCAATGCGCAGTATCAGTTCACCCTGCAGGCCGACGACCTCGCGGAGCTTCGCAAATGGGAGCCGCAGATCCGGCAAGCGCTGTCCAACGTGCCGGAACTGGCCGACGTCAACACCGACCAGCAGGACAAGGGCTCGCAGACCACGCTCAATGTCGACCGCGACGCGGCCACGCGGCTCGGCGTCTCGATGGCGACGGTCGATTCGACGCTGAACGACGTGTTCGGGCAGCGGCAGGTGTCGACGATCTACAACCCGCTCAATCAGTACCACGTCGTGATGGAGGCGGCGCCGCGCTATTGGCAGAGCCCGGAATCGCTCCGCGACATCTACGTCACCGCGGCCGACGGCGCCCAGATTCCGCTGTCGACGTTCGCGTCCTACGGCCCGACGAACACCCCGCTCGCCGTCAACCACCAGGGGCAGTTCGCCGCGTCGACGATCTCGTTCAATCTCCCCGCCGACGTCTCGCTCTCCGACGCGACGCGCGTCGTCAACGACACGCTGTCCCGGATCGGGGTGCCGTCGAGCATTCATGGCACCTTCCAAGGTACGGCGAGGGCGTTCCAGGCCTCGCTCGACAGCCAGCCCTGGCTCATCCTGGCCGCGCTCGTCACCGTCTACATCGTGCTCGGCGTGCTCTACGAGAGCTACGTCCATCCGATCACGATTCTCTCGACACTGCCGTCGGCGGGCGTCGGCGCGCTGCTCGCGCTCCTCGCCTTCAAGACCGAATTCAGCCTGATGGCGTTCATCGGCGTGATCCTCCTGATCGGCATCGTGAAAAAGAACGCGATCATGATGATCGACTACGCGCTCCAGGTGGAGCGGAGCCAGGGGCTCACGCCGCGCGACGCGATCTTCGACGCGTGTCTCCGCCGGTTCCGGCCGATCATGATGACGACGCTCGCCGCGATGCTGGGAGCGCTGCCGCTGGCGCTCGGCACGGGCGACGGCGCCGAACTGCGGCGACCGCTCGGCATCTCGATCGTCGGCGGCCTGTTCGTGAGCCAGCTCCTGACGCTCTACACGACGCCGGTCGTTTATCTCTATCTCGATCGCCTCCGCCTGTGGGCGCTCTCGCGCACGCGGCGCCGCGCGCACGCGCGACCGGTGCCGGTGGCGTCATGATGCGCGAGCGAACAAGGGTGCGATCCCACGTCGGCATCGCGATCGCGACGGCATTGGCGCTCACGGGCTGCATGGTGGGTCCGGACTATGTGAAACCGGACGCACCGATGACGGCGACATTCAAGGAGATGCCGCCCGCCAAGCGCGCCGAGCCCGCCGACCTGGCGCCGCGCGGGCCATGGTGGTCCGTCTATGACGACCCCGTGCTGAACGACCTGATGACACAGGTGCCCGCGGCCAACCAGAGCTTGCGCGTCGCAGAAGCCAACTACCGACAGGCGCAGGCCGCCGTGCAGGCGGCGCGCGCCGGGCTCTATCCGACCGTCGGAGTCAACGTCGGCGCGCTGCGGGCGCGCACCGGCAGCGGCAACACGCAAAGCCAGTTCACGCTTGGCGTACCTGTGGACTGGGAGCTCGACCTGTGGGGCAAGATCCGCCGCTCGGTCGAGGCGAGCGAAGACACCGCGCAGGCGTCGGAGGCGGACCTCGCAGCGACGCGGCTCTCGCTAGAGGCGGAGCTCGCGCAGACCTACGTATCGCTGCGTGTCGCGGACCGTGCGAAGCGCCTGCTCGACGAAACGGTCGCGGCCTACGAGCGCTCGCTCGCGCTGACGCAGAACCGGTACCAGGCGGGCGTTGTGGCGCGCGCCGACGTCGTGCAGGCGGAGACGCAGCTCCTGAATGCCCAGGCGCAAGTCATCAACATCGGCGCGACGCGGGCGCAGCTCGAGCACGCGATCGCCGTGCTCATCGGCAAGCCGCCGGCCGAGTTCTCGCTCGCCGCGGTCGACGGCCTGCCGGCCTTGCCCGCGATTCCCGACGCGGTGCCTTCGGTCATGCTCGAGCGACGTCCCGACATCGCGGCGGCGGAGCGACGCATCGCAGCGGCCAATGCGGAGATCGGCGTCGCCACCGCGGCGTTCTATCCGACGATTTCGCTCTCCGGCAGCATCGGATTCGGGAGCTCGAGCGCGGCGAGCTGGGTTTCGTTGCCGAATCGCGTGTGGGCGCTGGGGGCGCAGCTCGCCACGCCGTTGTTCGATGCGGGACTTCGCAAGGCGCAGCGCGACGAAACGATCGCGGCGTTCGATGCGACGGTCGCCACCTATCGCCAGACGGTGCTCACGAGCTTCCAGGATGTCGAGGACAACCTGGCGCTGATGCGCATTCTCGAGGATGGGGCGCGCGTCCAGCGGCAGGCGGTGGAATCGGCGCGCAAGGCGGTCGAGCTTGCCACCAATCAATACCGCGCGGGGCTCGTGAACTACATCAGCGTGGTCGCGCTCCAGGCGATCCAGTTCGCGGCCGAGCGCGACGAGGTGGAACTGGAAGGGCGACGACTCGCGGCGAGCGTCGCCCTGATCAAGGCGTTGGGCGGCGGCTGGAACGCCGCCGACCTTCGCCCTGCAGGCTGAATCAGTCCTTCGGCGTCAGCGCGAACCCTGCGCAGCCATGAGCGGCGCGGAATCGCCGCCATGCGCGGTCGCGCGTGCGGGAGACGCCTGGGCATCGGCATCGAGCCTTTGCACGTCGCCCGAAAGCTCGCCGCCTTCAGCCACCACCAGCTTGCCGTAACGGATCTTGCCCGAGACGCGTCCGGTGCCATGGACGATGAGCTTGGCGCGCGCCGTCAACTCGCCGGAAAAGTCTCCGAAAATCTCGGCGATGTCGATTGCCACATGGCCCCGAAGGACGCCGGGCTTGGCGATCTGCATGGCCTTGCTGTTGACCGTCGCCTCGACCTCGCCTTCGACGACGAGCACGTCGCAGTCGGAGATCTCGACGCCTTTCAGTTTGATTTTCGGGCCTACGCAAAGACGGCTGCCCGGCATGTCGGGACCGATCGCCATGATGGCCGGATCGAGCGAGGGTGACGGCGTGCCCGACTTGGCCTCGGGTGGCGTGGCCGCGGGCGTAGCCGAAGACGTCGGCAGCAGGGCTGCGCCCTCGCGCGTCAGCGGCGCCGGCGACAGGCCTGGACGCGGTGCGGTGGTGGGGGGAAGACTGGTCGAGGAAAGGCCCGCACTGGCGAGCGGCTTCAATCCCGACTTTTCGGTGTCCTCCAGCGGACGATCACGGCGTCCCATATTCAACATGGCGTCTCCCTTCACGGTGGCGGCAAATGACATTGTCATCATGCACCTTTGGTTGCGGCTGCACAACACAGAATGACGTCTACATGGGCGTATTCTGCGACGTGCGATGCGCGTTGGATACACTCGCGCTCCGCACATTCTCCGCCACCCGGCTTCCATGGAGTGACCGCGTTGAAAAATCCGCTGGATTCGCTGTGGGGAACCCTCATCACGGGGCTTCTGCTGACAGCTGTGCTGTACATGATCGTGCGCACGATGATGGGGTCCTGAGAATGGATTTCATTCATTTCGGTCTCGGCCGCTGGCTGCATATCGGCGCCGGTCTCATGTGGGTGGGGCTTCTCTACTACTTCAATTTCGTCAACGTCGCGGCGATGAAGGCGGCGACCGCCGACGGCACGGCCGCCGGAATCGTCAAGCACGTCATGCCGCGCGCGCTTTTCTACTTCCGGTTCGCCGCGCTCGTCACGTGGCTCGCCGGCGCCTATCTTCTCGGCACGCATTTCCTGGATGCCTTCCTGTTCCGGCAGCGCGCGTTCATCCCCATTGGCATGGGCGCGTGGCTTGGGACCGTGATGCTCCTCAACGTCTGGGGCGTGATCTGGCCGTGCCAGAAGAAAATCCTGGGAATCGTCGCGGCCACCGACGAGGAAAAGGCGCGGGCGCGCCGGCTCGCGTTTCTGGCCTCGCGCGCGAACGTGGTCCTTTCGCTTCCGATGCTGTTTTTCATGATCGCGAGCGGGGGTCAATTTCGGACCGCGATGTTCTGATCGGCAGCGCCGGCTGCGGCGAGGCGCGCTCACCGTCTTCGCGCGAAAGCGAGATCCGTTTTTGGCACGGTCAACGTGGATTCCGCTTTCGCGGGAATGAGGGGACTTGGCGTGCGCCCCTGTCACGCCGTCGTCGTCCCCGCGAAAGCGGGGATCCATTTGAGGCTGCACCCCGGCGATTCCCGCGTTCGCGAGAATCACACGACGGCGGGAAGCGCCAAGACACGGCTCGCCGAGTTGCACCGTCGATTCCTGGCCGCCGGGCGACTTCGGGCATCATTGAGGTTTTGAACCCTCGCCAGACGCGCCTTCCGCGCAGGCGGCTACCTTTTCGACACCGACACCATGACCGACGACCACCTGAATCCGCGAAAGATCAGTTCTTTTCACCCGCCGCAGCGCACGCTGATGGGTCCGGGCCCGTCCGAGATCAATCCGCGCGTACTGGCCGCGATGAGCCTGCCCGCCATTGGTTATCTCGACCCGGCGTTCGTCGGCATGATGGAGGAGTTGAAGACCCTCCTGCGCTACGCGTACCGCACCGACAATCCTCTGACCTTTCCCGTATCCGGCCCGGGCTCGGTGGGCATGGAAAGCTGTTTCGTCAACATGGTCACGCCCGGGATGAAGGTGGTCGTCTGCCGCAATGGCGTCTTCGGCGGCCGGATGATCGAAAACGTGCAGCGGTGCGGCGGAACGGCGATCATCGTCGACGATACCTGGGGCGAGCCGGTCGATCCGCAAAAGGTCGAGGACGCGCTCGTCGCCCATCCGGACGCACGGATCGTGGCATTCGTGCAGGCCGAGACGTCGACCGGATGCCTGTCCGATGCCAGTACGCTCAGCGCTTTGGCGCATGCGCACGATGCCCTCGTGATCGCCGACGCCGTGACGTCGCTCGGCGGCTCGCCGCTCGAAGTCAAGGCGTGGGAACTCGATGCGGTCTATTCCGCCAGCCAGAAATGCCTCTCCTGCACGCCCGGGCTTGCGCCGGTGTCGTTTTCGGAGCGTGTGGTCGACTTCGTCAAGCAGCGCAAGGAAAAGGTGCACAGCTGGTTCCTCGACCTGGGCTTGATCCTGAATTACTGGGGCGAGACGACGCGCACCTATCATCACACCGCGCCGATCAACGGACTGTTCGCGCTGCACGAGGCGCTGCTGTTGCTGCGGGAGGAGGGCATCGAGCAGGCCTGGGCGCGCCACCAGCGCCATTACCTCGCATTCCGCGCGGGCATCGAGGCGATGGGCCTCGAGTTTCTCGTGCGCGAGGATGCGCGCCTGCCGCAGATGAGCGCGGTCTACGTGCCCGACGGCGCCAACGAAGCCCAGGTGCGGCGCACGCTGCTGTCGGAGTTCAATCTCGAGATCGGGGCAGGGCTCGGTCCGCTCGCCGGCAAGATCTGGCGCTTCGGCTTGATGGGGTACTCGTGCAAGCCCGAGAACGTAATGCTGTGCCTTTCCGCGCTGGGATCGGTGCTCTCGGACATGGGTCTGCCGATCAAGGTCGGCGAAGCCGAGGCCGCGGCCCATCATTCGTATGCGCTGCAGCATGCGAACGCCGCGCGACAGGCGCGGGAGCGCGCGCTGACGAACTGAAATTCGCGGTGCGGATCGCCGCGGCCGATCGGCGGCTCCAAAGCTGAAGCATGAAGCAATGCCGGGTGGCGGGATTGTCCCGCCATCGCGGTCCCCTTAAACTGTTGGTGCGCCGGCACAATGCCGGCGGCGTTTCGAGGTGTTCCCGCGCGCACTCTGCGCGCAGGAATGAAACGGGAAGTCGGTGCGTCGTCGAATCTCGATGGCAATTCCGACGCTGCCCTCGCAACGGTAAGCGAGTGTTGTCCAAGGTCGGCATGTCAGCCACTGTGCAGTTGCACGGGAAGGCGCCGGCCCGCGGAGCGCAGGTTGCAAGCGCCCGGCTCGCAAGCCCGTAGACCGGCCTTGTGAACGTGTCCCGATCCAGTGTCGCGGAGGGCGGCGAGTGATACGGTTGGCAAGGGCGCGTCCGGCGTCCCGAATCCGGCCTCGCGCCGGTGATCGCTCGTTCCCTGTATTCGGGGGAGCATCGAGGTCGCTTCATTTCCCTGACGCGAGGTGCGCCTCGCGCACGGGCACGGGAGCGCGCGCGCTCGGGCTCGGTGTTTTCGTGGCGCTTTCCGCGGGCGTAACCTCGGTTCGGGGCGCAGACGCGGACTTGCCGATGTACGCGCTGCCGGAAACGGTGGTGACGGCAACCCGCACGCCGCAACCCGTGTCGCAGGCGTTGCAGGCGGTTACCGTCATCAGCGCGCAGGACATCCGCGCGTCCGGGCAGCAAAGCCTGATCTCCGTGCTGCAACGGCTGGGTGGGGTCGAAGTCGCGAGCAATGGCGGTGCGGGCCAGCCCAGCGCGGTGTTCATGCGGGGCGCCAACAGCGCCCAGACACTGGTGCTGGTCGATGGATTGCGAATCGGATCGGCGACGTCCGGAACGACCGCCTTCGAGAACATCCCGCTCGATCAGATCGACCACATCGAAATCGTCGCCGGCCCGCTGTCGAGCCTGTACGGATCCGACGCGATCGGCGGGGTGATCCAGATCTTTACCAAGAGCGGCCGCACGGCGCCGGGTTACAGCGTGACCGCCGGCTATGGCTCGTACAGCACGCGGTCGATCAGCGGGTCGTACAACCAGCAGTTCGATGCGCTCGATTTCGCGGTGGCAGCGGGCTTTGACGCGTCCGACCAGTTCGATGCGACGAGTCCGGCGATTCCTTTCGGCCAGCACAACCCGGATGCCGACCCTTACCGCAATGCCAACGGGTCGATGAAGCTCGCCTACCGCTTCGGTCCCGACGACCAGATCGGGATCACGGGTTTCTACAGCGAGGGCAAGACCCATTTCGACAACGGTCCCGACAGCGACGACGTGAATCGCCAAAAGCTGTACACCTATGCGGCGTACATGCAGAACCGCCTGACTTCCGACTGGACCAGCCTGCTGCGGATCGGGCGAGGGGTCGACGACATCACGACGACCGGCCAGTTTCCGTCGCGGTTCCAGACCGGACAGGATCAGGCGACCTGGCAGAACACGTTCGCGGTCGGCGGGGGATCGCTCATCGCGGGCGCGGAATACCTGCAGCAGAAGATCACGAGCGACGTCGATTACGCCAAGACGTCGCGCACCATCGGCTCGGCCTTCGCCGGATACGCCGGCGATTTCGGGCCGCACGGCGTCCAGGCCAACGTGCGCTACGACGACAACAGCCAGTTCGGCGCGCATACGACCGGCTCCATCGGCTATGGCTACCGCGTGAGCGACACCCTGCGCTTTCGGGCGACTGCGGGGACGGCGTTTCACGCACCGACGTTCAACGATCTCTATTTCCCGGATTTCGGAAACCCCAACCTCGTGGCCGAACGTTCGCGGAGCGGGGACGCCGGCGTCGACTGGCAGATCGCCGGCCAGCGGTTGACCGCAACCTATTTCGAGAATCGCATTTCCGATCTGATCGTGTTCGACCTCGCCACGTTTCTGCCGGAGAATCTCGCCAACGCGCGCATACGCGGTGGTGAATTCGGATGGCAGGGCGTGATCGCGGAGGTGGATGTCCGGGCCAAGCTCACGCTGCAGCAGCCGGAGAACACGGACACGGGTGCGCAGCTGCCGCGGCGCGCGAAGCAGTTCGGCAGCATCGTCGCGACCCGGGCGTGGGGCGAGTGGACGTTCGGCGCGGAGCTCGTCGCGAGCGGCGCGCGATTCGACTCCGTCGACGAGGATCCGGTCACGCGGATGGGAGGCTACGCGCTCGTCAACCTGCGCGCGGCCTACCGGTTCGCGCCGGGCTGGACGGTGGAGCTTCGATGGGACAATGTGGCCGACAAGTACTACGAGCTCGCGAGGTACTACAACACGGCGGGCAGCAACGTGTTCGCATGGGTGCGCTTCGCACCGGCGCCGTGAATGCGCGGAAGCACCGAAACGCCCGGTTGACGTCAATCGACCTGTCGCCCGCGCATCGCGCATGAGGGCCCGCGCCGTGCGCATCTGGATTGCGCTCGGAATCTTCGCGGCGGCGGCCATTTTTTTCGCACTGTGGGTCGGCAGCAGCCGCATCGCACCGGCAACGGTGCTGCGTCTCGTCTTTCTGCCGGACGACGGCACGGCGTCCGAAGTGATTCATCGCCTGCGCTGGCCACGCGCGATGGCCGCCTTCGCGACCGGAGGCCTGCTGGCGCTCGCGGGCGCGCTGATGCAGGTGCTGCTTCGCAATCCCCTCGCCGATCCCTACGTGCTGGGGTTGTCCGGCGGCTCCGCCGTGGGCGCCTTGACGGCGATGATCCTCGGCCTCGGCAGCGTCCTCGTCGGAGTCGGCGCATTCGGCGGCGCGCTCCTGTCGATGGTGATCGTGTTCGCGCTCGCGAACCGCGATCTGGCCACGGCGCAGGCGACCGGCGATGTCGACGGCTCGTCGCGCCTCATTCTCACCGGCGTCGTGCTCGCCGCGGGATGGTCCGCGGTCGTCACGCTGATGCTGACGATCGCACCCGAAGCCGAGCTCCGTGGACTCCTGTTCTGGCTGATGGGCGATCTGGGGGGCGTCGAGTCCTATGTCCCGGCCCTGGCCGCGCTGGGGGTCGCCGTCCTCGTCGTCTATCCGTTGTCGCGCGAGTTCAACGTGATGCTGCGCGGACCCGCGGTTGCGCACACGCTCGGCGTGCCGGTGAAGCGCATGCGACGCATTCTCTATATCGTGGCATCGATCGCGACGGCATTCGCTGTCACAACGGCGGGCACGGTCGGCTTCGTCGGCCTCGTCGTGCCGCATGCGCTGCGACTTGCCCTCGGCAACGACCAGCGGATGCTGCTTCCCGCCTGCGCGCTCGCAGGCGGTGCCTTGCTCGTCATCGCCGACACCCTCGCGCGCTCGGTGATTGCCCCGCAGCAGCTCCCCGTGGGCGCCGTCACCGCGGTGATCGGCGTGCCGACCTTCATGTTCCTGCTGCTGCGCGCGGGAACGAGACGATGACCGCCGTGCTTCCATCGCCATGGATCGACCTGCGCGGGTTCGGGCTCGCGGTACCGGGACGATCCCTGATCCACGATGCCTCGTTCACCGTGGCCGAGCACGAGCTGTGGGGTATCGTCGGCGCCAACGGCGCGGGCAAGTCACTGTTTCTGCATACGCTGGCCGGCTTGCGTCCGGTCGATCACGGTACGGTCGCGGTGGCGGGAAGGTCCGTTGCCGACTGGCCGCTCGCCGATGCGGCGCGCGTCCGGGGCTTTCTGCCGCAATCGACACACGATGCCTTTGCCATGCCCGCGATCGACGTCGTCATGATGGGACGGCACCCGTACCTGACGCGCTGGACATGGGAGGGTGAAGGCGATCGGGCGAAAGCGCGCGAAGCGCTGGAGGCCGTTGGTCTCGCGGACATGGCCGGGCGCGACATCACCACCCTGTCGGGCGGCGAGAGGCAGCGCGTGGCCATCGCGGCGCTCCTCGCGCAGGCGGTGCCGTTGATGCTGCTGGACGAGCCGGTGTCGCACCTCGACCTGCATCACCAGATCCAGGTGATGCAACATCTCGCCGGGCGCGTGCGAGCGGGCGGCGCCGCGATGGTCTCGCTGCACGACCTTAACCTGGCGCGCCGCTTCGCGACGCACGTCATGCTGTTCCGGGGCGGCGGGCGCATCGACGCGGGGCCGGCGGACGAAGTGATGCGGGAGGAGCGCCTGACCGAGGCGTTCGGCCATCCGGTAGCGCGCGTGAGCGCGGGATCGAGAACCTTGTTCGTGGCGGACTGACTCATGGCGCCGCGAGGCCAATGAGGCCCATCCTCTTCGGGTCACTCCTGGCGATGACGATTGCGCTCGGAATCTCGTCCGCGCGCGCCGACATCCGCGTGGTCGACGACGGCGGCGCAACCGTTACGCTGCCCGGTCCGGCACGACGCATCATCAGCCTGGCGCCCCACGTGACGGAGCTTTTGTTCGCCGCGGGCGCGGGCGACGCGATCGTGGGTACCGTCGAATTCAGCGATCATCCCGCGGCCGCGAAGGGGATTCCGCGCGTCGGCACCGCCACGCTCCTCGACATGGAGCGGATCGTGGAGCTCAAGCCGGACCTGATCGTGGTGTGGCTGTCCGGAAATCCGCCGGCGCATCTGGACCGGCTTCGCACGCTCGGCGTTCCGATTTTCCGGAACGAGCCTCGGCAGCTCGACGACATCGGGCGTGCGCTTTTGCAGCTCGGCGCGCTTGCGGGCACGGACGACACCGCGCAAGTCGCCGCATCCGCCTTCGCCGCCCGTGCAGCCGCTCTGCGCATGCGCTATGCGAACCGGAGCGCGGTGCCGCTGTTCTGGCAGGTCTGGGCGCGGCCGCTCCTGACGATCAATGGCCGCCATCTGCTCGACGACGTCATCCGGCTGTGCGGCGGAAGAAATGTGTTCGCCACGCTGCGTCCGCTGGTGCCGGCGGTGTCGGTCGAGGCCGTGGTCGAAGCCGATCCGGAAGCGATCGTCACGACGCGAAACGATGCGAGCAACGCGGGCGACGACGGACTCGACACGTGGCGCGCGCTGAAACGGATGCGCGCAACGGCACAGGGCAACCTCGTCGTGCTCGATGCCGATTCGATCCATCGCTCGTCGCCGCGAATTCTCGATGGCGCCGACGCACTGTGTCAGGCACTCGAAGGCGTGCGGTCGCGGCGGCCAGTCCCGGGGCGCTGAGCGGGGGCCCCGTCCTGCCCACCTGTTGTCGCATGGGCCGGGTCCGCGGGTGCGTGGCATGCTCCAGCAAAGACAACGGCATATCTTGCGAACTGCAACGTGAAATAGCGCCAGTGGGAAGGCGTTACGTCGTTTGCGGGTCCGAGGGCCGGCATGCAGCGGCAATCAGGGATCTGCAGAAGGCTGCGTCGTGAACAGGGTGCCAGGCCGGGACTGCCAACCCGCGAAACCTGGAGACCTTAGGCGAAAACCTGGCGTCGGGACTTGAATTAGAGCACTGGCGGGCCTATTATTAGCACTCGCACACGTTGAGTGCTAACAACGCGCGGGTCCGATTTCCAGGGCACCGCTGCCCCGCGCACCCGACGGCAACGCTGCGACGTGTCTCGTCGTCCGACTACGACCTATTCCACAGGAGTGAGCACTAACATGAACCTTCGTCCCCTCAATGACCGAATCATCGTCAAACGGCTCGAAGAAGAGCGCAAGACCGCCGGCGGCATCGTGATTCCCGACACTGCCGCGGAAAAGCCCTCGATGGGTGAAGTCGTCGCTGCCGGTCCCGGCAAGACCGACGACGCAGGCAAGCTGGTCGCGATGGGCGTCAAGTCCGGCGACAAGATCCTGTTCGGCAAGTACTCGGGTCAGGAATTCAAGCTCGATGGGCAGGACCTTCTGCACATGCGCGAAGACGACGTCATCGGCATCGTTGCCTGACGCCCGCCGCCGCGCACAACGCAATCGCACCAGGAGAATCCACTATGGCAGCTAAAGACGTCCGCTTCGGCGAGTACGCCCGCAACAAGATGGTGAACGGAGTGAACATCCTCTCGAACGCCGTCAAGGTGACGCTCGGCCCGAAAGGCCGCAACGTCGTTCTCGAGCGCAGCTTTGGCGCTCCGACCATAACCAAGGACGGCGTGTCCGTCGCCAAGGAAGTCGAACTGAAGGACAAGTTCGAGAACATGGGCGCGCAGATGGTGAAGGAAGTCGCGTCCAAGACCTCCGACGTGGCCGGCGACGGCACGACCACCGCAACGGTGCTCGCGCAGTCGATCGTCACC
>Ga0207683_10002491_pt1 | contig 16059 bp, 16 predicted proteins | sample KBSM73metaG_FD_184333 | JGI IMG/M metagenome (GOLD analysis project Ga0207683, IMG submission 184333) | Miscanthus rhizosphere microbial communities from Kellogg Biological Station, Michigan, USA - KBS M7-3 metaG (SPAdes) (version 2) | ecosystem: Host-associated > Plants > Roots > Rhizosphere >... | reverse complement strand
AAACGGCGGAGAGCGGCAGGATAAAAAGCGCCGAACCATTGACCAGCGGAGAAATGAGGGACACGCGTTCGAGGCTCAGAGCGGTAAACGCGAACACGTAGGAAAGAAAATTCATGAATCCGGCACCGAAAAAAAATGCGAAACCGCGCACTGCGCTGGAGCCGAGGGGCGGTTTTTTTTCAAAGGCGATATAAATAGCCGACATAGTGACGAACGATGTGGTCGCAGCGATTGCCGCACCGAGAACCGGCGAGCCGATTTGGAGCAAGCCGAAGCGGACCAAGTTGTCTCGGCCCGCAAACAAAAAAGCCGCAGCGAGGGGAAATAGGAGATCGCGCGTGCGCCAACTCTTTGTGGAGCCTTTCCACGAGAGCGCAACGATACCGCAGACGATCGCGAAGGTGCCCAAGAGATTCGTTGCCGTCGGTCGTTCGCGAAGAAAAAAGACCGCAAACAAGGTGGCAAACAAGGGCGTGCTATTGGTGAGACATGCCGTGATCGAGGCGCCAAGCCGCTCCATTCCTCTGAATATGAAAAATCGCGCCACGCCCGGCACAAAGACCCCGACCAAAACAAAAATAAGATTGGCTGGGTCCGAAAGCGCGTGGCGGTTTCCCACAGAAAACAAATAAATCCACAGAAAGAGCGCGTTGATACCGAGATTGGTCAGGAGACCGCGAAAGTAATCGAGCACGAGCACGCCGCGATTGATAAAAATCATCGCTGCTGCAAAGCAGAAGGATGCGATCAGGGCGAGACCGATGGCCAGCATGAGGAGGTCTCGCCGACCTTACGCCGCGGATACGATAAATCAAGCCGCAAGGAATCGATCTTGTCTTCAAATCACTCGAGTGCTGTTACTCTGGACAGGAAATCGACTCGAGCCGCGCAGCGCGCCAACTGTGAGCCCCATGGAGTGAGCGGTCGCTCGAACACGCTCAAGCAGCCGGCTCGTTCTGGCGTCTAATTTCATTGGTCGTAGCGAGAATATCCCACACGGCCATAAACATCGCGGCGATCACCGGACCGATGACAAAGCCATTGATGCCAAAGATCGCCATGCCGCCAAGGGTTGCGATGAGAACCACATAGTCGGGCATTTTGGTGTCTTTGCCGACGAGAATCTGACGCAGGACATTGTCCACTAAGCCGATCACAAAAACCCCGAATGCGATCAAAGAAATGCCTTGCCATAGCGCCCCCGTCATTAAAAAATAAATCGCGACGGGCACCCATACGAGGGCGCTGCCGACGGCCGGCAGCAGGGAGAGAAAAGCCATGACGACACCCCAGAGGACGGGCGCGTGCACGCCCAGGAACCAGAATGCCAAGCCGCCGAGCACGCCTTGGACGATCGCGACGACCACATTGCCTTTGACGGTCGCGCGAATGACCGTCGTGAATCTGTTGAACAATTGATGCTTTTGGCTCGGGTGCAAAGGAACCGCCGTCCTGATACGTCTGGTGAGATCCTCGCCGTCGCGTAGTAAAAAAAACAGCAAGTAAAGGACGATACACACATTCACAACAAAGTCGAAAGTGTTCTGGCCGATGTTGAAAGCCTTGGTCGCCAGGAATTGGCTGCCTTTGATCAAATTGTCTGACAGTTTTTCCTGCATCGAGGCGAAATTCGTCAGCCCAAAGCGTTCCAGTAGATCGGTGACCCACTGTGGCAAGCTGTCGAGTACTTGAAGAACATACTGGCCCGGATTGAGCTCGCCGGATTGAAATCGCTCATAGACTGAGAGCGCTTCCTGGACCAACAGAGCGCTGATCAGAATCAGGGGAATGATGACCAGCAAGAAAACGATCATGACGGTCACGACGGCAGCGAGCGAGCGTCGGCGTGCCATCTTCTTCAGCAGGCGCCGATAGAGCGGAACAAACAGAATCGCCAGGATTGTTCCCCAGAGAACGGCGCTAAAAAACGGCCAGAGAATCCATGCGAACGCGAGCGATACGGCAATAGCAAGCCAGAGGAAGAATCTGTCTTCAAGGCCGGGCAAGTCAGGTGTTGTCGAAAGCTTCATGCTATCCGAATAACGATTTTCCAGTGTCAGTCACGAGCCGTCTGGGAATACAATCGAAACTACGGCGTCAGGCGCATTTGCGTCGAGAGGTGATAGCGCAGACCATCGATCTCGTAGTCGAGCTCTCCGAAAAACGCCTCCCGGCCAATTTGGGGCGCTGCCACATCGCCCATTAGCTTTCCGTCAGAATTTGTCATTTCCTGCGCATGCCATTGGGCGGTGCGGAAATCCGCCGTTTCGGAATGTGCGACCCAGAGCCGGGCTGCAACGGGTGACGGCGAGGCGTCAACGGTCAAGCGAAACTTCCCGTCGACATTCTCGTGTCTCCAGCGTAGGTCTGGCAGCGGCGTGCTCGTGCTCTGGTAGCGCGAGAATGCAGCAAGGCTGGTGACGAGATCGTCCAGTTGCTCGCGCGGATTACGATCTTGACGTCTCAGGTTGTGGCCGGCGTTGGGAACGTAGAGCAGCCACTTTTTATCTGGAATGCCCTGCCAATAGAGGTTCAGCGCATCGGTGGTCCAGTAAAAATCATTGGTACCGTTGACGATCAACTTCGGCATGGTCAACCGATCGCGATAGGCCCATGGGTCGACCATGCGCAAAAGACGCTCGCCGGCGGGGGTTTCGGGGATCGGCAGCAATCCGCGACTACTATATGCCGCGAGACGAGAGCTGTAGGCGCCGAAGGCTTGAAGCTGACGCGACATTTGCGCGCGCATATTGAGGACGTCGATGACCACCGGGGCAATGGCGCTCACGCGCTTGTCCACGGCAGCTGTGAGCCAGGTTGTCCAGCCGCGCTTTGATGCGCCGGCGACAATGAATTTTTCCATCGATCTGTGCCAGTCCTTTTTACTGAAGGCCTGGAGCACATCCATGCCCTTAACGACGCTCTTCACCATCGGCAAAAGCAACGGCCAATTTTCATCCTGAGTTTTGAGATAGCGCACGAAGGTTTCGGCGATCAAATCGTCTTCGCGAAGATTGCCCTCGAGCAAGGGCTGATTGGGAACGTCATACAAAAATGCGACCGGAGCTTTACTTTTGCGTGCCAGCTCCAATCCGAGGGAGATCGCTTCAGGCGAAGCGCGCCCGCCGGTTACCCATAAAAACATTGTCGAGCCTGGCGAGGTATTTGCCGGCTGATAAATTTGCAATTGGTGTCGCCATGTTTGCCCCTGCCAAACCTGTGACACGAACTGAAAATCGTAAATGTGATCGGCGGCATTGGGCGTGTCGAGTTTCTTTTCGAACTGCCATTCGAAAGCAGCTTCTGGTTTGCTGACGTAACTTTCCAGATCGGCCGAAGCCGGACTCGTAATCAAAGCAACAGTCGCAAAGCTATAGAGCGTAACAGTAGCCTTTATTCGCTTTCGTAAGATCATCTCTTTCTTTTTTCTCCTCGTACCGAGCGCTCACCGAATCATCCTACCAGGTTTGGCGTGCGTTCGAACCCCACAGTTCGGGAAATGCCTGTTTTCCGCTTGACGCTGGACTGAGCTCCAACCTAAGGTTCGTCAACGGAGGACCGACTCATGTTCCGATGGAAATTTTCGTCCGTCATGTTGTTGTTAACTGTCCTGACCTGCCTGAGCCGAGTCGAGGCAAGAATGGTCGTAGGTGTATCGACGGTCAATGTGGCATTTCTGCCGATCTATCTGACTCAGGACAAAGGTTTTTTCAAAGACGAAGGATTGGATGTTCTGGTAGTGATGTTCAATGCCGGTGCCACCAATTTGCAGGCCATGATTGGCGGTGACGTGCAGATCATGGCGGGGGGTGTGCCGGAAACGGTGCTCGCCAGGGCGGGGGGCGCGGATATCAAGAACTTCTGGGCGATCTCGAACGTAATGCCGTTTCAAATCTACGGCAGCGCCAAATTGAAATCGCTGGAGCAAAGTAAAGGAAAGAAATTCGCGATCAGCCGTTTCGGCTCATTGTCGGAATTTCTCACCCGTTCGGCGTTAAAGCACTCCGGTGTCGATCCCAGAGACGTCACGATGTTGCAAATTGGCGCGACCCCGGCGCGATTCACCACACTGGCGAGCGGCATCGTCGATGCGACTATTTTGTGGTTTCCTGTCACTGAGCGCGCAAAAGCTGCCGGGATGAACAAGCTCTTCGACCTCAAAGATCTCTATCCTAACTGGACCAACGTCGGTTTCATTGCGCGAGAGAGCTGGCTTGCCAAAGAGAAAGAGCAGACAACAAAGTTTCTTCGTGCTTACCAGCGGGGCGTAAGATATACGCGCGAGAATCGGAACGACGGTATTCGAACCCTCGAAAAATATGTCGGGCTGAATGCCGCCGAGGCGGCGGCTGGATACGACGAATATCGTGAGTCATTCCCGCTCGACGGGCGCATTCTCGACGCGGGAATCGTCGCCACCATCGAGCAGGAGATCGAGACCGGCAGGCTCAAGGGCAAAATTCCAGTTAGCGAAATGATCGACAACAGCTTCATCAATTCGCTCGGAAAGAGATAACTCGCCGAGTTTGGTGCGTGAATTGTTTCTGCGTAGCGCTGCGATGGACGGTGGTCGCCTAGCGAATAATCTGCTATTTGATTGAGCAACCCAAACAAAGCGATGACCCTTTTGGAGGTTGGAGACAAATCAAAATGGGTATCTCCCAGGGTAAGGAAGTCCAATTTTTTGTAAATGAGAAAGGTGGTGGGGTTTCCGGGCTTTTGCTAAAACCTAGCAACGCGAGCTCATTGCTCGTGCTCGGGCACGGAGCGGGCGCGGGCATGCGGCATCGATTTATGGAGGACGTGGCTGGTAAGCTCGCCGAACGTGGCGTCGCCACGTTGCGCTATCAGTTTCCCTACATGGAGAAACGGACGAAACGTCCGGACTCCGAAGCGGTTCTGACGGACACCGTCAGAGCCGCAATCGGCACGGCGAGAAAACAAGCGGGAAACTTACCCATGTTCGCGGGCGGCAAGTCGATGGGCGGACGCGTGACATCGATTGCCGCAGCGAAAGAACCGCTCGATGGAGTCCTCGGCCTGATCTACTTCGGATTCCCGCTACACGCGGCGGGGCGCCCGGGGATTGAGCGCGGCCACCATCTGGCGGACATTCGAATTCCCATGCTCTTTCTGCAAGGGTCGCGTGACGCTCTGGCGGAGCTGAAGCTGCTCAAATCTTTGTGCGCCAAACTCGGCAAACGCTCCGAGTTGTTCATTGTCGACGGCGGCGATCATTCGTTTCACATGCTAAAGAGCTCGAAAAAATCAGATGAACAGATATTGGACGAAGTCGTCAGCAAGGCTGCGCTGTGGATGAGGACGATCAGCGGGCAGTAATCGTTGCAACGGGTACCGACATTTGCATTGCCGGCCCGCCGCGGTCTCGAAAGCGGCAACTGACACTGATTGCTGATCACTGGTTTATGTATCCGACCAACGAAGGCGAAGCACTCGAGGCGCTGAAGGGCGATGATCCGGAGCTCGCGGCCACTGCTGAAGCTTTGCTCTGGAGCACGTGGTGCCGCTCGGGAGACGCCGAGGTAGACCGAATTTTTCGCGCCGGCGTCGAAGCGATGCAGCAACAAAAACTGACCGAAGCCGAAGAGCTGTTTACCCGAGTTATCGAGCTCAGAGCCGAGTTCGCCGAAGGCTGGAATAAACGCGCCACTGTGCGCTTCATGCGCCGCAACTTTGCCGGTTCGATTGCCGACTGCCAGCAGACCCTGGCGCGGAATGGAAATCATTTCGGCGCCGCCTCGGGTCAAGGTCTCTGCCATATGTCGCTCAACGAATTTCGCGAAGCGGCGGTGTGCTTTAGACGAGCGCTGGAAATTCATCCGCATTTAGACGCCGTCCGGCACAATCTCGCACTCGCCGAAGCCGAAGGCGGCGGCACCGGCTATCTCAACTAGCCGACTCGTCGAAGCTTATGAAAAAAGCTTCAAAGCAGCTGGCGCTTTTAGCGGGGGTATTCTTTTGCCTTGCAACCAGTTCATGGAGCCAAACGCGGGTCAAATTAAACGTCGTCTACCCCGCCGTCACCGGGGTCATGACCGCCTTGTGGACGGCGGCGGAAGTGAAAGCGTTCCAAAGATACGGACTCGACGTTAGCCTCCTCTATATTCCGTCGGCGCCGCAGGTGGTTCGAGTCATGTTGGCCGGAGATGCGCAGATTACCGTGACCGGCGGAGCAGCCGTGGTCAGCGCCAACCTCAGCGGAGCGGATTTAGTTTTTATCGGCGGCATCGTGAATGTGCCGGCCTTTTATGTAATGGCCGCCCCTGAGATAAAGTCCATCGAAGAGCTGAGGGGTGCCACGGTCGGTGTGACTCGATTTGGATCGTCTTCGGATTTTGCCATGCGTTACGTATTGCAGAAACATGGCCTGAGACCGGAAAAAGACGTGACTCTGCTCCAACTTGGCGGCATGCTCGAATTGGCAACGGCACTCTCAAAAAGACTCGTCGCAGCGGCGACGCTCTCCTCACCGGCGGATTTGCGCGCTCGCAAAAGTGGCGCGCAGCAATTGATCAATATGGCGACCACCGGGGTTTCGTTCCCGCAATCGGCGATCGTCACCACTCGCTCCTACATTCAAGCGCACCAGGACGAACTTTTGAATTTCCTGCGCGCCTACGCTGAGGGGATGCAAAGAATGATTGCCGACAAGCCGATGGCAAAAAAAGTGATCCAGAAATATAGCCGCGAAACCGATCCCGATGTTCTCGAATCGACTTATCGCTACGGCCTGGATTACATTGCACCGGTTCCTTATCCCGCGAGAGAAGGAATCGTCGAAATTCTGAAACAGAGCAATCATCCGAAGGCCAAAAGCGCCAACCCCGATGACTTTATCGATATGAGCTTGGTCAAGAAATTAGAAGAGGGCGGGTTCTTTCGCGAAACGAACCAGCGATGACGATCACATGCTTGTCAGAAAGGAAAATCGATGATCGGTGACTATGCCGTTTTCGACGCCGATGCTCACGCGATGATGTGTCCAAAGATGTGGGAAGAACTGCCCGCGGCTTACGCCGCACGGCGGCCCCGGCCGGTTCGCATCGAAGATTCTGCCGATCTCGGCCGTTGGACGAACGGCTGGTTGATCGAGGGTCGATTGCTGCCTGGCCCTTTCGGTCCGGGAGCGCAACCAGGGAATGAGCCGAAACGAGTTTTGCGGGAATTTGGCGCGCCGGAATCGGGCCATTTTTCCATCGGCAGTATCACGTTGGCAGATCCGCAAGCACGCATCCGCGACCTGGATGAAGCCGGCGTCGATGCGCAAATGCTTTTTCCGACCACGTTGTACGCCCGGATGACTGCCGAGGCCGGTTTCGAAGCGGCTTTGTTCCGTTGCTACAATCGTTACATGGCGCGTCAATGCGCATTCGATTCTAAACGATTAAAGTGGGGCGGATTGTTGCCGATGCGCGATGCGCATCAGGCGTTCGAAGCGATCGAGGAGATGCAGAAGCTCGGCGCGAGCGCGGCAGTTGTATTTGGGACGGTGGGTGATCGCCTCCTGTCCCATTCCAGCTTTCTACCGATCTGGGAAAAGTTCGCTTCTACGGGATTGCCGCTTTGCGTCCATATGGGCATGAGCTACACGCCCTTTGAACAGATCTGTCAAAACCTTTTTGAAACCCACGGCATTGGTATGAGTCTGCCGGCGCAGCTGGCTTTTGTCGCACTTGTCGGCGATGGCATTCTCGACCGGTTTCCATCGATAAAGGTTGCGTTTTTGGAGTTCGGCGCGGAATGGATTTTTTACATGATCGGCCGTTTGGGACACTATCTGCCGATCGATCGGCATGACATGCCGATTAAAGATTCACTGCCCGAGCGCTCTATCGAAGAATATTTAGCCTCCGGGCGATTGTTTGTTGCCGCAGAAGCGGAAGATCGATTGCTTTCCCATGAGCTGGCCATGATCGGAGAGGACGTGATCGTTTGTTCTTCGGATATTCCACACTCGGAAAAGCGCGAGAATTCCGCAACCAAGATTATCGAACGGACAGATTTGTCCGACCGGCAGAAAAGAAAAATCCTTTACGATAACACAGTGCGTTTGTTCGGCACGCCGTGATCTCGGCATTTACATGGCCCGGTGAACCTTGTTAGTCTAACTGCATTATAGGGTGCGAAATTTAATCAGGAGCCCCCTCATGTCTGAAGCAGTAACTGTCCAACTCCCTTACACCGTCGATAACGGCGAAATTCTTGTCAATGAATCCTTCGGGCCGAAAAATATTCACGGGCGAAGATCCGGAACCGTGGAACTGAAAACCATGCCCCTGCTCAACGGCAGGGCGCTCGGCGAAAGGCTTTCACTCGATGAACAAGGGTTCGTCTTTGTCGAACACAAGACAAAGGTGAACGATTTTTTCGATGAGAATCAATTGAAGACGATCTACTATCCTGAAATCGAGCAGTTGATCCGCAGCCAGTCGGGCGCTTCGCGAGTCGTCATTTTCGATCACGCATTGCGCTCGGGTGACGCGGCCGAACGGGAGGAAAAGCTGGTCCGCAACCCGGTGCTGCAGGCACACAATGATTATACAGAGTGGTCCGGGCCCAATAGGCTGCAGGAAATTCTTCCTGACGAAGCGGACGAACTGCTGAAGCGCCGCTTTGCAATCATACAGGTGTGGCGAGCGATCAATCGGCCTATTCAATCGAATCCTCTGGCGCTGGCCGATGCCAGAAGCATTGCCTTCGAGGACCTTATGGTCGCGGAGCGGCGTTATCCGCACCGCGTCGGGCAGACCTATCGGCTCAAATACAATCCTCAACATCGGTGGATCTATTTTCCCGAGATGCGCCCCGACGAAGCGATCGTTTTTAAGGTTTACGACTCGGACAAGGAGCGGGCGAGGTTCACGGCGCACACATCGTTCGATGATCCAGCCACTCCGCCGGGTGCACCGCCACGGCAGAGCATTGAGATGCGAGCGTTCGCGTTCTTTGCCTGATCATCTTTTTCCCTTCGATTCTTTTCCTCGCAGAGCTGCCTTCGATCGATTTGGCGTTTTTAGGCGCACTGACTGCGTCCTCCACTGCTCTTTCTCGTCCACGTTGAAAGCAAATCGCGAGTTCTCTGTGGACAGTTCTTTTTCTGCCCGCTCGTGAGGTATATGGCATTGACAGCGCCGAAAGCCATCGGGTAGTCTGCGCGCCAAATTGAGACACGACCCATGGATCTCACGACACCAAATCAGGAGGATGTGGAAATCAACCTCATAAGGCCATCGTTATGGCCTATCTACGTAAGGAAAAACTGCTGATCGAAGCCGATGTCCATACACCGCTCGCGCCGGGAGCCGAGCCGCCCAAGGTCCCAATCCACAAGCGGTCAATCTCGAAGCCAACGTTCTGCGGCTCAATATCGACGTGGATCGGATTGTTTCGATCCATGGCGAGTCGTTCCGTATATCGATTGCTCGCGTTCATTGGAAAAACCGGCGCCTACGAAGGCAGAGTAGCTGCAAAATCCAACTATGAGTCGATCGCGAGTTGTCGTTTCGCGCAGGTCCGATTAGTATGTTTCTTCTTACGGCGTGCTTCCATTGGTGACGGTTTCTTGACACTCGATGAGGCATGATCACCGTCAAAGAAATACGCGCAACTAAAATGTTGAAAAACACGATACGCGCAATCTTTCTAGCGACCTGCTTAATGTCCGGTTCGGCACATGGGCAGACGCCATTCTTCCAGGGCAAAACAATTACAATTGTTGTCGGATATCAGGCAGGCGACGGTTACGACATTTGGTCCAGATTGCTGGCCGCGCATATGGGCAAACACATTGCCGGAAATCCCGGCTTGATGGCGCAGAATATGCCGGGCGCGGGCTCCATGATCGCCGCCAATCACATTTTCAATGTGGCGAAGGCGGACGGTTTGACGATGGGAGCGATTGGTCCATCGCTCTACCTCGATCAATTGGTAGGCAAAAAAGAAGTTCACTTCGATTGGGGCAAATTCGGCTGGGTGGGCTCGACTGAAAGCACCCCGTGGCTGCTGTATATGAGCAGCAATACCCCATATAGAACCATCGACGATGTTCGCAAGGCCAAGGAGCCGCCAAAATGTTCGGCGACTGGCACCGGCACCAGCGGTCACTTCATTCCTAAATTGCTCGAAGACGCACTGGGCGCGAAGTTCAACGTCGTGATGGGCTACCAGGGCGGCGCCGAGCAGGATCTTGCGTTCGAGAGAGGTGAAGTGGTTTGCCGTTCGTTGAGCATTCCCACCTTTTTTGCGCGCGAGCCATTTCTGACCTGGCGAAAGAAAAACATGGTGCGGATTCTTTTACAGACCGGCCGTAAACGCGACGTCAAAATGCCGGACGTCCCGACTATCCATGAGCTGATGAATGACTATAAAACTTCCACTACTACCCGCTCCTTGGTCACAGCGGTCTTGGCGTCCGGCGATCTCGGCAGGCCGTTTATAACACCACCCGGGATCGCCCCTGAGCGTCTAAAAATACTTCGCGAAGCTTTTCGCAAAACCATGAGTGATCCGGCGTTTCTCGCGGACGTCAAAGCGAGAAAGCTTGAACCCGATCCGGATTTTGGCGAGGATCTCGAAGGAATCGCCAAGGACGCGGTTTCCCAACCGAAGGAAATCGTCGAGCGCATGAAAAAATTACTCAGCGAGTGAAGTTTCGCATACGCAATTTCTGTGAAGCGGCGGAGGTTTCGGGCATTGGAGTCTAGAGGCATGGAATGGCTCAATTAAAATGTCCCAATTGCGGCCGGGACTTTGTCCGGCGCGTTTCCCGCTCCGGGGTTCTCGAAGTTTTGCTGAGTTACTTCTATGTCTATCCCTTTAAGTGCCAGCTTTGCGGTGAGCGTTTCCGACATCGTGAATTGGGCGTGCGCTATATAAGGGTCGACCAAGATCGGCGCGAGTACGAGCGCATCGAAATGAAATTTCCTGTGTCTTTTTTCGGCCAGGACATCAAAGGTGAGGGGATCGTCATCAATGTGTCCATGGGCGGTTGCACCCTGCAAACCCCGGCCGAAGTCGAGACCGGCGCGCTACTTAATCTCTCGTTGCAGATCTCGAAAGATGTGCCGCCTGTTATCGTTGATGCCGGAGCGGTTCGCAATGTGAGGAACGGAATCATCGGCGTGGAGTTTCTACTCTGGCAGCAGAGCGAACGAGAACGGCTGCAGCTTTTCGTCAGAGGCTTGCTGATCGGTCGGGGCGTCGATCTCGATCCTGTCGCTGATCCCCCGAGCGGTTCGTCCCGAGGTAGCCAAAAAATTTAAGCCACTCGAATCATTAGCTGCGTTGTTATCCAAATTTTTTGCCACCATCTTTCTTCAATGCCGCCTGTCTTGGGGCCGAGGTGCATTTGCGCGCGAATTTCATCCAGGTCCCAGCCCGTCAAATCCGCAAGTTGGCGCGCCTCGATTTCCTGACGCTGTAAAACGGCGCGCCGGTATTCTTCGGTTGCTGGACATTCGCGGTCGCCTTGCCACGGATGGCGCAGCACGTAGCGCGCCTGAAAATTATTGCTGTCGGCAGTTTCCTGAAGGATCAGATCTTCGGGGAAACCTTCGGCGTCGTATCTGACATGCATGCGCGTGACGAATGCATCCCGAGCGCCGCTGGTGATTCGGTTAGGAGGGTCCTCAGTTAGCCAGAACACGCCTAAGCTGCGTAGCTCTTCGAAGCTCAATGGCTCAGCGGCGCAAGGATCGCACCAGTTCATATCCCAAGCGTATTCCGTAAATACCGCTCGCAAATCGACCTTTTTGACTTGTTGATCGAACATGTCGCGATAAAATTTTTGAAAACGACTCTTAACGTATACTGGGACGTCCATTCCGGTGGGAAGCTTCAGTGAGCGATAATTGGTCGGTTCGACCCGGCCCTTCTGTGTAAGCGCAAAAATAAATAGTTCCTGAGTACCGTCGGCGTTCAGGGTTCCGAGCCTAAGAGGCAACATAAACTTAGGCGATTCATACGCAACCTGAATGGGGCGGAGATAAGTAAAACCGAGCTTGGATTGCTCTTTGAGATTAACTTTGGCGACAAAGAAGTGCATCTTTTGTTTGATGTAGCTGCCGAGCACGCTCGAAGCTCCTTTCGGGAGACGATAACCGTTTTCTTTGAGCCAAGTTTCCAAACCTTCGCCCTGCTTGGCCGAGAGAATGACGATATCGTATTCGCCCACGGTATATTGCGCCTGAACCGTGACGCCGAGAGCTTCCGCTGGACGCAACGATGACTGAGCCGCCGGCAGGGCGGCATCGCGTGACATTCGGCGTTCCATGAGGACGAGCTGACAGGGACTGGCGTCAAAATATTCCACCAAACGAGGCGATGTGTAGCTGTCGAGATGGTCGATAATCTTCTTATCGCCGATATTGATCTGGCCGCGTTCGATCAGAGTGGGTACGGGAATCACGACCGCGAACTCCTTCGGATCGCCTTTGAAGTCGTTTACCATCGTGATGACTGTTTTATCGTCTTGACGTGCCAGGACGACCTGGGATGCTTTGTTAAAAATCTTCGTATCCGCTTTGGCAACGTAAAAGCCGCAAAACGCGTGGGCGTATCGATTATGAACCAACAGGACGAACGAGAGGGCGAAAAGCCAAGCTGCTTTCTTCATGCAGGTCTCCTTGATCACCCGAGTTAGTAATTTGCCATCGGTATCTTTTTCCGGGGCCCATGTAATCGATCAGCGGCGTTAACATCGAGCAGATTGCCAGCGACCAGAGCAAACCGTTGGTTCGATAAAGCGCGAATTGGACGTAAGCCGCGCCGGCCGCGACCAGCAAGGCGAAAAGAATTCTCCCCGATCGCGAATCCGGTGTCGTCTTCGGATCAGAGATCATAAAAAACGTGAAGAGGAGAAGCGCGCCGCTTTGGAGTTGCTTCATTGGAATCGACCATGGGTCGCTCAAGCCACAGCGCGCGTAAGACTAAGATTGCGGCATAGAAAAAAATGAACGCGAGGCTTACATCACTACGCATGGCGCGGTGAATCACGATGCCGCCCAGGCAAGCCATCAGAAATGCAAAGTAAAGCTGGCTTCCCCACTGCGCCGGCGAAACCCAGACTCGACCGGTGATCGCGAGCGTTGCGATGATCCCGAAGTTGGTCGGGTTGAAAATATGTTTACCGTTCCACTTGAGCAAGAATTTGCTGGCGATCGTAATGACTGCTGTAACAATCGTCAGAGTTGAATCATTGGTTCGCAGCAATAAGCATAGAGATAGACCGGAGATCAGCGCGCTCCGGCAATCGAATGCGGAACTCGAGAAAAAACTTGTGCAGAGAAACTGCGCGACAAGCACTGTGCCGAGCAACATCGCAATAGCATGTCCATCCACATCAAAACTTAGCCAGCCGACACCGTAAAGCAAAAGCGAAAACAAAACCGCAATTTGATAGTAACGCGGGTCCTTAGGCAGTAGCTCGGCACATCGGCCAAAAACCGTGTTGATTCGCCTCACGCACCTTTCGTTACAGTCGCCGCACATCCTGGGTCAATTAGACTCAACGCTCGAAAAATTGTTCATGGCACAGTCTTTTGGAGGATCAAACGGAACACTGAAAAGACCGTCTTGACGACTCTGCGATAGGTTCAGTAGAGTGGGTGAACGTTTACGCTCCATGAAAATTTACTAGGTCAAGATTCGAAGCAGGACTCAGGAAGGGAGGCAAGAACATGTTCGTATGCTTATCTCCAGGGGGCCAGTCACTTACTCAAGGTGAGGTGGCGAAAGATAAATTGCTCGTCGGTACGGTGGATGGCATCTTTGCGTTCCAGAAGCGTGCAGGGTCCTGGAAGAGCCAGGAGACCATGGTGCCCGGAAAGCACTTCAGCTCCATTATCTTCGAACCGAATACTCAGACGTTGTTCGGAGGCACTTACAGCTGCGAAATATTTGCCAGCACGGACCTCGGCAAAACATGGGAGAGGCGGGACTCCGGCATCGGCGAGAAAGAAGTTTATTCCCTAGGTAGCCAGCTGATAAATGGGCGGCCGCGAGTTTACGCCGGTACGCAGCCGGCCCATCTTTATTTTAGCGATGATCTCGGCAAGAGCTGGACGGAGCTGCCCGGATTACGCCAAGTACCGGGAGTCGAAAAATGGACGTTTCCGGGTCCGCCGCATCTAGCGCATGCGAAGAGCATCACGTTTCATCCGACCGATCCAAACATCATTCATGTAGCGGTGGAAGTCGGCGGATTCTTGCGCAGCGCGGATGGTGGCCAAACCTGGACGACCATCGACAACATCAATCCCGACGCGCACCGGGTGCTGATTCCAACCAATGATCCGGGCAAGGTTTACGGTACCGCGCCAACGACGAACTGTGGGCCGGAAACGCCGGCCGGCTTTTGTGTCAGCAGCGATGGCGGCGCAACCTGGAAGAGCATGACGCCGCGCGATTTCCGGATCGGCTACGTGGACCCGTTCTTCGTTCATCCGCGCGATCCGAATCTGTTGTTCGTCGCGGGCGCCAAAACCGGACCCGGCACGTGGAGAAAGCTTCACACCGCCGATGCCCGCATCGCGCGCAGCCGGGACGGCGGCAAAACCTGGGAAATCTTGACCGGTGGCTTGCCCGAACACATACGTGCCAATATCGAAGGCATGGCGATGGATGTGTGGAACGGTGGTTATGCTATTTTCGCCGGCACGACGGACGGCGATGTTTTTTACAGCGAGGATGGGGGCGAGCACTGGCAAACTATCATCAAAGGCATCGGCCCGGTATCGAAATCGCATCACTATCACAACCTGGCGCTCGAAGGACAGGAAGCGCATCACTAATCGGCGATCCTAGATAATTCGTCTGAAACTCGTAGGGGCACGGCATGCCGTGCCCCTATTTTTTTGCTCCGCTCGCGCGCTTAGCGTCTTTGCGGGAGAATAATTTTTTCCGAATTTGGATTTGCTTCCCGCTAAGATGCAAAAGCGCAAGTTCGGAAATCGAATCAGAGAATGATCGGTGGCAGTCCTTCACGGGTTAGATTATAGCGCTCGAATACGCGGTCGTGAGAAAGAACTCGCAGCTCCTCGACGCTGGCTTGCGCGATGAGCATCCGATCGAACGGATCGCGATGTACAACCGGCAGACGGCCCGCCGTCAGGGCGTGGCGAAAGCCGATCGGCAAGGGCTTGAAACCATTCCGTGCAATCGCCGCTTCGAGACTATCCAGCTCGACTTCGATCCTTCCTAACGCCGCTTTGATCGCGATTTCCCAAAGCGAAACCGAACTAACGAGCACCTCATTGTCGGGATTGGCGATGATCGTGCGGGCCGTCTTCGTGAGCTTGTGATCATCCGCCAACCACCAAAGCAGGACGTGGGTGTCGAGCAGTAGCCGCACGGCTCAAGACTTACCTTCGAAGGAAGTCAACAGATCCTTCGGCAACGGCGCGTCAAAGTTTTTCTTAATCCGAATCTTGCCGCGCATGGTCCCAGGGCGGCGCACCGCGCCTTTCTGAGTATAAGAAACTAACCGAGCGACCGGCTTGCCTGATTTAGCGATAATGATTTCTTCACCGCCGGCAGCGAGTTCGACGAGTCGAGAAAACTGTGTCTTGGCCTGATGAATATTCACTTTAGTCATGGTGGACTAACCTTAGTCCACTCTAAGGGTCTCGTCAATCAGGTGGATTCGCGGAGCTGGCATCTTTGTGACTCACTCAAGATAATACTTTTCCAAACCCCGCGTCGAGTCGCCGGTTGGGCGAACGCCTGACACCTTCACGCCTGACGTTTTTGTGAGCCCCATTCCTTTCCTTGACGCTCGGCAGCAGGCTGGCGTAAAAGACAGCACAGCCGCATTTCGATATTCCGTATGGCAACGAGCACAAAGAAACCTGGCGGAAAGGCCAAATCAAAAAGGCGTCAACCCGTTCCGAAAAAGTCCCGCCCCGAAGAAGCAAATTCAATCCAATCGCTGCGGCGCGAGCTCGCCGAGGCTTTAGAGCAGCAGACGGCGACGAGCGAGATCCTGCGTGTGATCGCCAAGTCGCCGACCGACATTCAGCCGGTGCTCGACGTTGTCGTCGA
>Ga0207683_10002490_pt1 | contig 16060 bp, 13 predicted proteins | sample KBSM73metaG_FD_184333 | JGI IMG/M metagenome (GOLD analysis project Ga0207683, IMG submission 184333) | Miscanthus rhizosphere microbial communities from Kellogg Biological Station, Michigan, USA - KBS M7-3 metaG (SPAdes) (version 2) | ecosystem: Host-associated > Plants > Roots > Rhizosphere >... | reverse complement strand
GAAAGACATCAGCGATGCGATCGCCATCGCAAATGGAACCACTTTCGGACTCGGCGCGTCAGCGTGGACAAACGATCGCGCTGAGCGAGATCAGTTCGTGACGGAGATCGAATCTGGACTGCTCTTCATCAACGGAATGGTCGCGTCCGATGCCCGACTGCCATTCGGTGGAGTGAAGAACTCGGGGTTCGGTCGCGAGCTCGGCGAATTCGGCATCCGCGAGTTCGTGAACATCAAGAGCGTCCGCGTCATGGCTGCAAAGCACGAAGCGAAAGCGGCGACGGAGTAGCTAGATCTCCATCACCAGCTGAATGTCCGGATCGATCGCCTTCGCAGCACTCTCGCGTGTGAGCCACGATACCACGAAGAAGACGAGGAAGGACGAGACCATCGCCACGGCGGATGCCGTCACACCAGCCGGAAAGGTGAACACCTTCCAGTAGGCCGCCGTCTCCAGCGCCAGAGTGATTATCAGGCCCGTTGCGATCGAGGCGATGGCTCCGGCCCGAGTCGCCCCCTGCCAGTTCAACCCCACGGCGAGTGCCGGCACCAGCGTCGATGCGAATAGCCCCCAGCCGAAGATCCCGAGGAACGCGACCATCGTCCCCGACCGCTGCGCCGTGACAGCAGCCGCGACAGCGATCAGAACCGTCGCGATCCTTCCCCACTTCAGCTCGTTACCCACCTTTCGCCCCAGTGCAACAGGCAGATCATGGGTGAAGATCGCCGCGCCGATGTTCATGAATGAGTTGGCGGCACTCATCGTCGCCGCGGCGACGCCGGAGAAGACGAGAGCTGCCAGAAATATCGGCGTCACATTGAGCAGCAGGGTTGGCGTCGCCTGATCGGGGCTGGCGAGCGGGGCCAATCGCCCATCGAGCACAAAGGCTTTCACACCGACGCCGACGCTGAAGTACAACAGCAAAACCAGGATCAGTCCCAGTGTCTTCAGCAGCGGATACCATTTGAGCTGCAATGGGTCGCGCAGCATGTAGTACTTGTGGACCGCCTGCGGCTGCCCAAGCGAGCCCATCGAAAAGACGAAGAAGAAAGAAAGCGCCGCCAGCGGTGTGAGTCTCCCCCACGGACCGAGAAAGGTCGGGTCGTGCAGCAGGATCGTGTGAGAGATCCCACCGAGGCCGCCGCCGAAGCCGAGCACGAACAGAAAGACGAGCACCGACGCGACCGCCATCAGCGTTCCCTGGAACACATCGTTGTAGATTCCCGCCAGGATTCCACCCGACGCCGAGTAGGCGAGCGTGACGCCCATTCCGATCCAGATCCCCCAGCCCAGACCGACCCCGAAGATGGCGTTGATCACCACGCCCATCGCCAGTGCATTGGTCGCCATGTAGCCGACGATTCCGACCAGGATCGCCACCGCGGAGAGTCCCTGCGCTGCGCGCGACTTGTAGCGAGCACCGATTGCGTCGGGAATTGTGATCAGCCGCCGCGCTTCGGCCAGCAGACGCATCCGCTTGGCCAGCACCCACGCGCCCATGACGTTGGTGACTGCCGCCGGAAGCACGATGTACATGGCGCCGAGTCCGACGGCGTAGATCAAGCCGGGGCCACCGATGAAGGCGAAGCCGGAGACTGAGACTGAAACTGACGCCACCGTCAGCGCGACCAGCCCGATTCCCTTCCCGGCAACAAAGAAATCGTTCGCCGTCCTGGTGCGTCGCGCCGCCCAGACGCTGATGCCGATGATGACCGCGAAATACAGGAGCCCGACGGCGATCATCACTCGGCCAGCTCGTTTTCGCGAGCGATCGCACGCACGCGCTCGAGATCCTCGGCCGAGAGCGTCATCTCCTCGAACGTCATCGCGTAGGCAACCGGCAGGATGATGATCGGCAGCAGCCCGACACCATAGATCACGATTGCCGCGCGAGCAGGCAGACCAAGCCACAGCCTGCTCAGCGGCCCGTCGGTCGAGGGCAATGCGAGCGCCGCGCCGAAGCCGATCACCAGGATCATTATCACCAGAGCGAACGGATACTTGAGCGCGCCGATCCCCCGGTTCGCTCGCACGGCGCCGAGAATCATGATCGCGCCGATGGCCACCGGAATTCCCAGCGCCAGCATCCACGGTGCCCATTGTGGAGTGCCGGACCTGGTGAATGCCGCGCCGTATCCCAGCGCGATAGCCGCAATCGAAACGAACAGCGCGATGAGCGCGACTCGGCGCGTCACAGGAGCGCGAGCAGCGCGAACGTCGCCAGCCAATGCTCTCCCATATAGTCGCCCGCTACATGTGGCAGACTCGCGACCAGGTGAATCTTTGCCGCGTTCAATGCTACATCGCGGCGGGGATCAGTTCCCGACCAAGCTTGCGCGATCGACCGCCAGCACCAGGCGCGACTGAGGTTGAGTCCGTCGAGGTGGGCAATTTTTCCGTCGCTGCGATCGCTCACGATTGCCGGAATGAACAGCGTCGCCGGTTCCTGCATCGCCAGTCGTGGCAGGAATCGATCGAGCCAGCTTGAAAAATCGGCTGGGCCGAGAACACGACGCATGCATTCGGCCTCCATCAGTGTGCCGGACAGGAAATCGTCGCCGCCCGGCTCCCAGGCCTGGCAATCGACGTCGTTCCGGTACCAGGCAACCGCTTTTTCGGCGAGCGCCTTTCGGAGTGGTGAATTGCTCGCGACTTCGGCGTACTCCAGCGCAAGGCTGATTGCAAAAGCGCTGTTGAAGTGCGTCCCCACCCGAATGGGGTACGTCGCTTTTGGCAGGAATTCCAGAAACCGGTCCACGAATAACTCAGCGAGGGGACTGAGAACTGCATTCCATTTCTTTGCTTCTTTGCCGTCGTGCCGCATCAGCTCCGCCGACAGCATCAGCAGCCACGCCCATCCATAGGGCCTCTCGAACGTCCCGCGCAACGGGCTGCGCAGATACTCGATCTCGGCCTTCACCTTCGCCGTCGTCAGCTGCGAGTTCAGGAGCTCTTCGATTTCGACCGCTTCCGGAGTTTGCGGGAAAAGCCGCAAGATCGTCGCGACGAGCCAATAACCATGGACACACGAATGCCAGTCGAGGCTGCCGTAGAAAACAGGATGCAGCTCCCGAGGTGATTTGATATCGTCCGGCCCGGCGAGGATGTGCTGGATGTGATTCGGGTATTCCCGCGTCGCGTGCGATAGCGCCAGCCGCGCGAAGTGCGAGGCGACCGTTGGTGTAAGCGAAAAATCCTCGATCAATGCCGGAAGACCAGGAAGTTCATGAGCAGGATGTTCGCGCCGAGCAGTATGAGCGCAGTGGGAATCTGAACCTTGATCACCGCATTCTCGTCGGGCAGCTCGAGCAACGCCGTTGGCACGATGTTGAAGTTCGCCGCCATCGGCGTCATCAGAGTGCCGCAGAAGCCGGACAGCATCCCGATTGCCGCCATGATGGTTGGATCACCACCGAATTTATGTACTATCAACGGCAACCCGATTCCGGCCGTCATCACCGGGAACGCCGCGAACGCGTTGCCCATGATCATGGTGAATACAGCCATTCCAATCGCATAGGTCGTTACCACGGCGAAGGGATGATCGAGTGGAATCCACCGCTGGGCGATGCCGCTCACGACGTTGCCGACCCCCGCCAGCGCGAACAACGCGCCGAGCGCGGCGAGCATTTGCGGCAGCACCGCCGCCCAACCCACGGCGTCGAGGAGTCGGCGGGCTTCACGGATGGGTGCCAGCAAAGGCGGTCGGAGCATCACCATGCCGACGGTTAGCGCAATGATCGTCGCGATCGCCAGCGAGATGACGGTGACCTGCTTGACGTCCACCACCGGCGAGCCGTTGATGGAGATCTTCTTGAGCACCACCGTACCAAGTACGGTTACAACCGGTATCGTCAGCGCTGGAATGAAAAGCTTGTTGCCCCAGCGGCTGGCGCTCGCCTCACGCTCGGCTCGCGACGCGCCTTCTGCTTTCCCCTGACCAAGCCCGCGCACGCTCGCCGCGATCACCATCGCAATCACCAGAAACCCGTTCACCAGGTCAGGGAGGTATGAGCCGGCAAGGAAGGTGACGGCGTAGATCCCCCAGAAGACGGTGTTGTTGGCGCGTTTGGGATTGCTGGCATCGCGGGCGTTGACGATCGCGACGCCGGCCATCATCGCGCCGGTGAGCCAATAGATATGCTCGAGTGTAATCACGCGTCCGGGGACTTCCGGGCCAGATCTCGCCGCAACCTTCCCTCGAGCAGCAAGAGGCGCGTGCAGTGGATGATCAGTGCGCAGACCGCCGTCGGAATTGCCCAGATGGCGAGATTGGCCGGCTCGACATGAATTCCGTTCTGATCGAGAAATCCGCGAATCAGCAGGATCGAGCCGATGGCGATGAAGATGTCCTCACCGAAAAACAGCGCGATGTTGTCGACGGCGGCGGCGTTCGCCCTGATTCTGTTGCGCACCACCGGCGGAAGCTCGCCGTACCTGTTCTCCGCGGCCCCCTCGGCCATCGGCGCGATGAGCGGCCGCACCATTTGGGCGTGGCCGCCTAGCGACGTCAGGCCGAGAGCGGCGGTGATCTGCCGTATCGCGAAATACGCGAGAAGTACCCGTGACGTCGTGGCAGTTCGCAGTCGCGAAACGACCGCCCGAGCCCGCTCCTTGAGTCCGGCGTGCTCGAGAAGACCGATCACCGGCAGCACCAGCCAGACGATCGCCACGTACCGGCTGGAGATGAACGCCTTTCCGAACGCCGCCACTACCTCCAGCGGACCGAGCCCGCCGGCGATACCTGTCGCTAGCCCGGCAACCGTGACGACCAGAAGTGGATTTATCCGGAGGACGAATCCAACGACTACGATGACGATGCCAATCAGAGAGAACATGAGCGGTGAATGCCGGTGTGCCTGTTCAGCGAAGTAACGAGAGGCACAAACTTCGGAATACGGCTCTGACCCTACAAGGTCATCGTGTCCATCATTGTATGTCCGCGGGATTGACATCGCCGCGATGGGAGGACGGAATGCGTTGGTTCGACGGTGATGAGGTCTTGCGCCTTCTCGACATGGAATCGTGCATTCACGCTGTCGAGGCCGCGTTCCGCGCCCGCGGCACGGGCCGTTTGGCGTCCAGCTCCGTCGCCGGATTGGACCTGATCGGCGGCGGTCTCCACGCCAAGCTTGGCGCGCTGCAGCTGTCTCGCCCATACGCGGCAGCCAAAATCAACGCCAACTTCCCCGATAACCCCGCTCAACGGGGACTTCCGACTGTCCAGGGCCTGGTGATCCTGTTTGATGCGCTCTCCGGTGTTCCGCTAGCCTCGATGGACTCGCGAACCATTACGTCTATGCGAACAGCGGCAGCATCAGCGGTCGCTGCCCGCTATCTGGCCCTCCCAAACGCATCGGCGGTGACGCTCATCGGCTGTGGCGCTCAGGCCCGTGCGCATGTGCGTGCACTTGCCTGCGTACGACCGATCACGCGATTGATAGCCTTCGATGCTGAGCGCGCCGCAGCTGATCTTTTTGCGAGAGAAATGGCAAGCCTCTACCAGCTCGAGGCAAGCGTTGCGACAGACGTACGGCAGGCCGCGCGCTCGGGAGACATCGTGGTCACTTCCACGCCTGCGCGACAGGCGCTCCTCGAACTCGGCGATGTGAAGCAGGGCACATTCATCGCCGCCGTCGGTGCCGACAACGAGCACAAGCAGGAGATCGCGCCTGCTCTGCTACGCGAGGCCGCGGTCATAGTCGACGATATGGAGCAGTGCGCAAGAATCGGCGATCTGCACCACGCACTCGTCCTCGGCGTCATGCGACCGAGCGATGTGCGCGCCTCGCTTGATCAGGTAGTCGCCGGGACCGCCACTGGACGCATCAACGACACCGAGATCGTGATCTTCGACAGCACCGGCGTTGCGATCGAAGATGTTGCGGCTGCCGCAATCGTCTATGAGCGCGCCGAGAACGCATGAACCTTTGGACTGGGCGGGTTTTGAGTTTTGGACAACTATACCTTATGGTGAGGTTAGAAATTCTGTTCTGAGGGTGACGTTGGACGAACTTCCTTCATTAGCCGATCTCGAGTCAGCGGCCGCTCTCGTTTACCGCTCGATGCCGCCCACTCCCCAATACGAGTGGCCACTGCTGAACGCCCGCGCTGGTACCACTGTTTGGGTAAAGCACGAGAACCACACCCCCGCCGGCGCTTTCAAGGTGAGGGGCGGCCTGGTCTACGTCGCCACGCTTTGCCGGGATGGGCAGAAGCCGGCCGGACTGATCTCCGCGACACGCGGCAATCACGGCCAGTCACTCGGCTTCGCGGCGCGTCAGTTTGGGATTCCAGCGGCGGTAGTTGTGCCGATCGGCAACAGCACCGAGAAAAACGCCGCGATGCGAGCGCTCGGTGTCGAAGTTGTCGAGCAGGGACGAGACTTTCAGGCCGCGTCTGAGCTCGCCGACGAGATTGCGCAGCAACGCGGCTGGCACCGGTTCCCCAATTTTCACCCTCTGCTTGTTCGAGGGGTAGGGACGTACGCGCTCGAGTTATTCCGCGCCGTCCCTGACCTTCACACCATCTATGTACCGGTGGGACTGGGTAGCGGATTGTGCGGCGTCATCGCCGCGCGGAATGGCCTAGGCCTCGATACCCGCATCGTGGCCGTGGTGTCGAGCGCCGCTCCGGCATTTGCGCTTTCATATCGAGACGGACGCGTGATCTCACACGAGGCAGCTACTCGCATCGCCGACGGCATGGCGTGCCGAACTCCCGATGCCTCGGCCCTGGCCATCGCGCGAAGGGGCGCCGAACGTGTGGTTCAGGTCAGCGACGACGAGGTGGAAGCCGCCATGCGCGCCCTGTTTGCCGATACCCACAACACGGCAGAGGGCGGCGGTGCTGCCGCCCTCGCTGCTCTCCTTCAGGAAAAAGAATCGATGCGCGGCCGCAAAACCGCCATCGTCATCACCGGCGGAAACGTGGATACGCCGCTATTCAGCCGTGTCCTCGCTCATACCTGAAGACCCGACGGAAAACACCCCGTTGGTGGCGTCGATGTGAATCGTTCCGAATCGCGCCAGATCGCTGCCGAGAATGCCGTCACAGTTGATGAGACCGGAAGGTATTGGCCCGTAGACGAGGACGTTCTCGAGTGCGACGTGTTTACCGGCAACATTCAGCGCCAGCAGCGGCACCACGCGGCTGGTCGCCCTGCCGGTAAGGGCGATTCCATAAACCCTGGTGTCGGCGCTCCGCGTGCCCACGCCTAGCTTCTCGAGTACGGTCGCGTTGAGAAAGCTCGACTGAGCGCCGGTGTCGAGGGAAAAATGGTATTTGTCGCCTGATTCTGCCCTTGCTTCCAGAAGTGGCTTGCCGAGCCAGTAGAGATTCTGCTCCCTGCCATCGATGAAATCACGAACCTTCGGCTCCCTGATGACGACCTTTTCCGAGCTGTAGTTCATTGTCAGATCGAACTGCCTGATAGTATCCCAACCGATTATTCCGTCGACGACGATTCCCCGCGGCGGCACTCCATCGGCAGTTGAGCGCAGATGCATCAGCGAGGCGTCGATGATCACCACCGGAGAATTGGTGATGACGATCGAGCCAATTTCGATTTTATTCGCGATCGCAGCTTTTACCGGAGCGGATCCCGCGAACGTTTTGACGGAGAGAACATCGGAAGAGAACTCAGCGATGTTTGCCGCTGCTGCAACGTCCGAGCTTATCGCCGTCATGCTCGATCCGGTGTCGAGCCAGAACTGGTACTCTTTGCCGTTTATCCGAACGCGAATAGTCGGTGTTCCGACGGCGGTGACTCGCATCGGTAGTACTACGGGTTCGTCGGGGAAGGTCGTCGTCTCTCTCGGCGCGCCGGCGAAGGCTTTTCCCCACAGCTCGAGATCAGTGGTCATGACTCGGTCTGATGCGTTGAGCCGGGAGTTGAGCGGTAGATCGCGCAGCTCCGCCCATCTGTGCTGATAGCGTAGTGTCGAAGCGAGCATGACCTGCGCTGCAACCGCGACGTTCATGTCCGACAGCTGCTGGCTGACGACCCGGAGGTCTCTCTCCGCGCTGTCGTACTTGCCGAGCGCCAGTAATCTCATCGCATCGGCGAAGCGCGCTTCAGGACCCGTTTGCGCGTTTTCGCGGAGCGTGTTGAGATCTATGTCGGCAAAGGCTAACCAGTATTTCTCCGAGTATACGTGCGGCACGGCGGGCAGTGGCGGCGGGGTTTCGGCCATCGCTCTCCGGGTTACACCGACGCTCGGCGGTACTCCAGGCCCAGGTTGAAGGTTCGCCTCACGCCCTGAGTATCCATCCAATTGTAAATCGCTTGCTGCGGCTGCTGGTTGCGAGTAACCAGACACTAGCCCAAAGACCAGGGCAGACGTGCGCGCGCACGTAACTACGAGTCGGGTATAGTAATTCGACTCACTCGCGCCAATATGACTCTGACGCATACGACCCTCTCCGGAATTAATCGGAGGTCAGAGGACGACATTGATCTCCGATCTAACTCGACATTGGACTTTCGTCGGGTCACTTCGCTGGTGGGCCGTAGCTTCCGACTAACAGTTCGATACGTTCCGTACGAAAAGGGTTTCGTAAATCAGCACCTTTCTTTGTAAAAGATTTGTCAAAACGACATCCATCTGCTGACCTTCACCAGAAACACGTTCTCGGGAACTGTTCGAAACAGGACGGTTGCATCGCGCGAAAGCTCAAACGGTGTCGGCTCGGTATCCGAATGACGTCCCTGTGACCAGACCAGGAAGAGAGTCGAGCCCGGTCGGTACTCCCAGCGCAGAACGGCGTTGGAGCGGAACTCTCTAACGTTGAACGCGGGATCCGCGAACTCGAGGTCGGGCACACCGTTCCCATCTGTATCGGCACTGTAAACGCCGTCTTTCAGCTGTGGATCGAAGCGGCGGAATCTGTCGGCGTACTTCGGTGCGCGCGGCGAAGTTACTTCCTTGAAGTCCGAATACATGCCCGCGGAGAGGAACGGCTGCCCGTAGAACTGAAGCGTCAGCTCCGGAGAAAATGCGAGATCGAGGCGGGTAGTCACCGCCGCCGTCGTGCGGTCCAGTGCGCCGAGGACGTAACGCGGACTTGCGTCGGAACCGGACTGCGCGACGTAGAAGATGTCGCTTTGCTCACGCGAGAGAGTTGGTCCGAGCGTGAGCAGCGCATTGGAAAGTGGCTGCCACACAACTGTCGGAGCAAACGAGAGTGACCGGGTTCCGGGCGCGTCCGACAGCATCAGGCTGTATGAAGCGTTGAGCCTCAGTGACTTTTGCTGCGGCGAGTAGAAATTCCCGAACACGACCCAGCCACCGTCCTCGGCGAACAGCGGACCGCCGCGCAGTCTCAGCGTGTGCGCCGGCAGACGACGACCAACGCGGATGAACGATCCCCAGAAGTTGCGGAGCTCACCCTCGAGATCGACGTTGAATTGCGTGAAGGTCCGCTCACCGCCGTACGTCCACCAGGACCACGTGTTGGCGAAGGCGTTCCAGTAGTTGAATACGGCGCCTGGAGTGAGATGCCTCGTTCCGATCCAGGTAAAATTCTCCGACCAGTCCGCGACTTTCTGAATTCCGATGTCGTTGACTTCGAAGCCGGGAGTGCGGGTGTAGAATGCATTTCCGTAACGCACTGGCCCAGTCATTCGATCGAACTGCAGCCGCGCACCGTAGCCGGACAGCGATGTCCGCGTAGTGTCATACGTGAGATGGTCTGCGTCAGGCCGCTGAAAGTAGTGCGTCGAGGATCTTTGGGTTTCCGCGATGGAGTGCGCTGATCCCTGCACCGTCGACGCGAAGAGCGCCCCGAACAGCTCGTATGTCGATCCGCTCTCGCCGCCGAACTGGTGCCGGAAGTCCAGGCCCGCGCCATAGGCTGCCTTGTGCAACTCGGAGGCAGTGGCCCCCAGGTTGAACCTGTTCGTGGCGGTCGCCATCGCCCCGATGGCGCTCTTCCCCGCGCGCAGATCCTTCTGTACTCGCGCCACGGCGTAGTTCGTCGCCGGCTCGACGGGCTGTCGCAGTCGTCTGCCAAGTGTGTCGATCACCTCGGCGAACTCGGCGCCCGTTGCTGCTTCAAGCAGTCCCACGGATAGCCCGTTGCTCGTCTTGCCCGACAGCTTTGCGGCGCTGAGTATGGTCGTCTGCGACGGCTGCTGCGTGAACAACGCGGTGGAGTCTGGGCTGACTTGCGGTGCCCGTCCCACCCGTCGCGGATAGAACAGAACTTCGTCCGGACTCTCGTAGATCGAGAGCTCGAAGAGCTTCCCGTTTTCGACGAAGAACGGCCGGCGTTCCATGAACGTAGTTTCGAAACCGGAGATGTTTACCTCGGACGGATCGGCTTCGACCTGGCCGAAATCGGGATGCACCGTGAGATCGAGGGTGAGGCCATTGCCGACCCCGAACTTTGCATCCACCCCGGCGCCGCCCTCGAACGCGCTCGATCGAAAGAACGGATTTGCCTGCTCACCCGGCGCGCGCGTCACGCTGGCGCTCACATACGGTGTAATCTCCCTGCGACGTGCCGGCATCAGAGAATTGATTTCTGCGATCTCGCCGAAGCGCGATACCTCGCGTCCTTCGCCCTGCGGAACTGGAGCCCAGCTCGACCACTCCTGACGACGGCCGATGTTTCGGTAGAAGTTGATTCCCCACGTTGCTGGTCGGTCCGGTACGGTGTATCGCAGCTGCGACAGTGGAATGCGGAACTCGGCCGACCAGCCCAGCGAGTCACGCGACACCGCGACATCCCAAACCGCATCCCAGTTGATATCCACCTGCGTGTCGTCGTAGTGGTAGACGTCGAACTTTACGCCGGCGGGGTTCACGCCGAAGTGGAAAGCGCTCCTTCGGTCGTGGAAGCTGTCGAACAACACTTCCAGCATGTCGAAGTTCGCTCTCGCATCGCGCCGCATCAGCGGCGCCACGATGCTGTCGGGTGAATCGAACGCGCGCATCCCGACGTAGACGGCATCGCCGACAAACAGGACTCTGGCCTCGGTGCGCCTGGTCGCCGGTGCCCCGCCCTGCGGATAGTTCTGGGTGAAGTCGGTGGCTGGCTTGGCGGTGGCCCATACTGGCTCGTCGAGTCGACCGTCTATACGTGGAGGATCTGACACTTTGATTCCCCGCATCACGCGCATGCCGACGGTGGTGGACTCCGCCAGCGCCGCCGCCTGCCTGACCAGGCGCGTCGACGCGGCCGCGTTCATCGCGTGGTGCGGCGTCAGCAGCGCCATTAGCGGGAGGTAGAACAACATCGGGGGTAGCTCCTACTAGTTATTTAGTAGAAGCTACCCCCGGCCTGAAAAGCTGTCAACTAGTTTATTAGTAGTTGACCGATACCTGGACCTGGAAGCCCAACCCCTCCAGCATGCAATGCAGTGCTCCCGGCTCAGGCATGAAGGCGGCGGTCGCAATCAGGATCGCCGCTACCAGCATCAGACGCGCCGCACGGGTCCTTCCCGACCGACGCTCCGCCGTGATTATTCTCAGCCGCTCCTCCAGTGACGACAGCGGCCGGGACAGCGCCGGTGTCGGCAAACGACAACCGGCCGCGCGGGATCCGGCTTCCAGCAACAGCAAGCCGTAGGTTCGCGGATCCGAGCCACGTCTCAGAACTCGAGAGTCGCAATCGACCTCCAGCGCCAGCCGCAGACGGCTCGCGATCCACCACACCGCGGGATTCCACGGCTGTACTACCGTCGCCACAATTGCCAGCGCGCTCAGGAAGTGGTCGCCCGCCCTCTGGTGCTCGAGCTCGTGGGCCATGATCAGCGACCGCACCCGCTCGCTCTCAGCCAATGCCCACTTCGGAACGACGATGACACTCTTGATGAACCCGACTATCGCCGGACCTTCGGCATCGGAGACGAGAACGGAGTGCCCGTCCAGTGACGCACGTTCCCACACCCGACGACGCTGGACAAGTCGCCAGATCGCGATCGCGAAAACGGCGGCGACCAGCGCCGACGAAGCCCACAGCAACGGTGAAAGAATCACGTCCCAATGCGCCAGCGAGTCGTAGTACCGTATGTAGCTGCTCGCCGGACCATCGAGCCAGCTCGCTCCGTGACGCCGCGGGATCAGCGTTGTGGCGCCGACGATGTCGGTGCGCATCGCCATCAGGCTTATGCCCAGCGTTGCCGCCATCGCCAGGAACCAGATCCAACGACTCGGCTTCCCAACCACACGTGCCGCATTCTCGAGCGCGTGCGCGGCGAGCGCGCAAAGCCCGCCGATGAGAATGCTGTACATCATCCATCCAACGATCATCGCGATGCCTCCTTCAACCGGGTATCGAGAAGCTGGCGCATGCGCTTGAGCTCCTCCGGCTTGAGCTTTCGTCCCGAAACGAGCTGGGTAAGCAGCAGCTCCGCCGATCCCGAGAAAACCTTGTCGGTGATCCGATGCAAAGCCGACTGTCCGGCGGCAGCGCGATGCACCAGCGGCGCATAGCGATGAGCCTTCCCCTCCTCACGGTGGCCGACATAGCCCTTCGCTTCCAGCGTGCGGAGAACCGTCAGCACGGTGGTGTAGGCGAAGTCTTCCTCGAGCTCCTCGCGGACCTCCGCCACCGTTGCCGATCCCTTGTCCCAGAGGATGGCCATCACGTCCAGCTCACGTTCAGTGAACGACACGTCCATGACAACCTGCTACGTAAAGATTAGTAAATAGTGAGCCTGCGTAACCAGCCTGTCAACTAGGAACATAGTTGATCAGTCGCGCTTTTCTGGGTGAGCCCCTTATTTACGAATCTGGACCGTGGCGGTCGCGATCTTTGGCGGCGGGACGCGAAGGAATTGGGAGCGGCCGCGCGCGATCGAGCGAAGCTGCGCCGGCCCGTCCTGAAATTGCGCCAGCACCCGGGCGTCGGGGGATACTTCCACTTTCGCCGTCTGCGGACGCGGATCGAACAGCGAGTTCCGATTGCTGGCCAGCTCACTGGTGACAAGCGTATCGACCCGCCCGCCCTGAACGAGCTCGAGGGTCACGTTGCCGAACGTTCGACCAGAGGATCTCACCACGGTAGTTACGGCGGCGCCCGGCATCAGCAGCGGCGGTGCAGCGATCTTCACGCTGTAGATCTGCACGATGGCGCGGTATCCGGAGATGCTCGCGATCACCAGATACGATGCGACGAATCCCACCGTGATCCGCCTGAGCCACCGTTCCCAGGCTGATTCCCCTGGGAGTCGCCTCCCAAATGGATGCTGCATGCTCATTACACTTCCAGACTTGGAGAGGCGCCGGTCAGAATCGAACTGACGATAGCAGATTTGCAGTCTGCCGCCTTACCACTTGGCCACGGCGCCGGGATGACAAGTTATCGGGTTCCGAGGCCCCAGAGCAATCGGGCAACGTAGATGCCCAGCGCCAGGCCCGCGCCGAGGATTACCGCCAGCACCACCAGAATGAGCACCGTCGCTCCTATACTCCCCCGGCTGCGTTCTGTCTTCGAGCCCGCCGTGGAAGCCAGATGTCGTTCCAGTAACGCTACGTTCTTGGTGTTGGACTTCCAGGCCGCGTCGAACACGTCGCCGAGCGCTGGAATCGCGCCGACGAGTGTATCGACTCCGACGTTGACGACCATCCGCGCCAGCGTTAGTGGCGACACATTCGCACGCGACGCCTCGAGAATGATGTAACCGGACATCACCGCCGTGATCAGATCGCCGATTCCCGGGATCAGTCCGACGATTGGATCGAGTCCGATTTTCCATCCGGTACCCGGGATCGTGATCGCGTTGTCGAGCAGCTTCGCCACGACGCGAACACGCTTTGCCCGCGCGTCGGGCGCATCACCCAGAAAGTCGTCACGAGGCCTGACCTTCTTTGTCGGGTCGCCGTTCACCTCGCGACCTTGGCCTCGAGCGCCGACATTCGTGTCGGTCCCGGGTATCGAGCAGAGCCCTTCATCGCGCTCCAGAGGATGCGATTGAAGAGATCCTCGTCCGCCATGTCGACCTTATCCAGCACGAGTTTCTTGGACGCTTCAGCGAGCGCCGTGCGCGGCGGATTCTTCTCGGTCAGCGGGACGCCGGGTGGCAAAGGCGTATAAGGCGTCAGATCCGGCGTAGTCTCCCAGATCTCCCGCAGCGGCCGCCCATAATGATCGAATTGCGACATCCGTCCCAGGCCAAGAATATCCTCGATCGTCGCCACGACGTCGGTCGTGTTGGCGAAGCGGTGGAAGACCTTGCCCCTGTTGTACGCCGAGATCACCAGCATTGGTGAACGATGAGAGTCCACGTGATCGGGTCCGTCCTGCGCATCGTCCTCCAATGCGAACACGACCGTGTTCTTCCAGTAGGGGCTTCTGCTCAACGCTTCCACGATTCTCGCCAGCGCCAGATCGTTGTCCGCCATGTAAGCGCGCGGCGTCGGCCTTCCCGCGGAAGCGCCCGACGTGTGGTCGTTGGGAAGCGTAAGTATCTCCAGCGCCGGCAGCGTTCCCGTCCGCACGAACTCCTGAAAGTCCTTCAGCCATACGTCGACGCGCGCCTGGTCCGGGATGTCCAGATTCCACCCCGAGTACGCGGTGTTGGTGTGGCCGATCAATGCCTTTTTCGTGGCGGTGGTTTGTACGGCCGCGCCTCCAGCAGGCGGATCGTCGGATTCCTGAACGAATTCGCCGTAGTTCCGGTACGTGATCCCGGCCCGTTCGGCAAGATTCCATAGATAGCCGCTCGATGGCTCCGACACGTCCTCGTCGGGAATCACGTTCCGGTTGGTTCCCTGATAGTCGTACGTGCGGCCTCGGCCCGAATAGTTCGAGGGCACCGTTTTCTCGAGATAGTCGGTGGCGTAGGCTCCGGTCGCCCAGTTGTGCCCGTCCGGACTGACCTCGGCGTTCACGAAGAATCTGTCGAAGATCCCGAATCGCTCGGCGAGCGCGTGATGGTTTGGCGAAACCCGGCGCGGAAAGAAGAGAAGAGATGTGTCGCCATCCGCTTGCGACAGGTCGCCGAACACCTGGTCGTAGGTTCGGTTCTCCTTGATGATGTATATGACGTGCTCGAATGGCGGATACGCCTTTGCATGCTGCCTGGCATTCCATCCGTTGGCCGCAGCAACGCGATTGGAGAAGACTCCGAGCTCTGTCGGACTCGCCTTCGCAACAGGAATGATGGAGAGCGTTCCGTTGATCTGGCCAAGCGTGTAATCCGGGCTGTGCGGCGGCGATGACTGCCCCGGTTGCCAATGTCCGGGATTGGAAGCGGTGCCGCGGCCCTTTCCGTTCACGACGATGAGGTCATTGCCGTCCACGTCGAGTGCCGATGGATACCACCCGACGGGAACTCTGCCGATAAGTGAATCGGCAGTCTGGACCGTGGCGAGTCCCGAGGTCCCGGCCGAGAGCGTGAAGATTGCGACCGCATTGTTGTCCGCTTCGGCGACGAATAGTCGTCCGCCATCGGGTGAGACGGCGATCGCATTGGGCGTGCTGCCCTCGCCTGTTGCCGCCGGCGATGGATCGCTCAAGGTGGAAATGACGCGCAGACTCCGCGTATCGACCACGCTGATCTTGTCGGTGCTGCCCGACGCCACGAACAGCCGGCTTCCCTCGGGGCTCAGCGTCATCGCTGAGGGATGCCTTCCCACCCGGATCCGCGTGCCCGCTTCGAGGGTCCCGTTTGCCCGCGGAGGGAAAGCCGAGACGGTCCAGCCACCCCACGCCGACACGTATACGAGACCGTCGTGACCGACGACAACGCCGTACGGGTATTTCTCCGTCGCCAGGCGTTGAACTACTCGCCGCGACGCAATGTCGATGACAGCCAGTGAGTCCGCGAGATTTTCGGCCGCGTAAAGCGTCCGCCCATCGCGCGAGATTGCAATGCCGGCAGGATACCTGGTGCCGCCATGGTCTTTTTGCTTTACGGCGAGTGCGATCGAATCGACGAGCGTAGCCTCCCGCCCGCTCCACGCGAATCGGTAGATCACGTCCTGATTTCCGCCGGACACGTAGAGCGATCGGCCATCGGGACTGAAAGCGAGACCGAGGAAAACGGCGGGCAGGGAAATCTTCTGCAGCACCGACCCGCTATTGCGGTCGACCACCTGGATCCCTTGT
>Ga0207683_10002488_pt1 | contig 16072 bp, 12 predicted proteins | sample KBSM73metaG_FD_184333 | JGI IMG/M metagenome (GOLD analysis project Ga0207683, IMG submission 184333) | Miscanthus rhizosphere microbial communities from Kellogg Biological Station, Michigan, USA - KBS M7-3 metaG (SPAdes) (version 2) | ecosystem: Host-associated > Plants > Roots > Rhizosphere >... | reverse complement strand
AGTACGCCGACCGCGTGCACGTGAACCCGCTCACCGCCACCTGGTACATGGCGATGAACGTCAACGTGCCGCCCTTCAACAACCTGAAGGTGCGTCAGGCGATCAACTTCGCGGCCGATCGCAATGCGCTCGTCAAGATCTACGGTGGGCCGAAGCTCGCGCAGCCGACCTGCCAGGTCCTGCCGCCGAACTTCCCGGGCTACGTGCAGTACTGCCCGTACACGAAGAACCCGAGCGCCAAGTGGTCGGCACCTGACCTGGCGAAGGCCAAGCAGCTGGTCGACCAGTCGGGCACGAAGGGCATGACGGTCAAGGTGAACACCACCACCAACGACGTCGACAAGGGGCTCGGCCTCTACTTCGTCAGCCTGCTGAACCAGCTCGGCTACAAGGCGCAGCTGCAGGCGCTGTCGCCGGCGATCCAGTACCCGTACATCCAGAACTCGAAGAACAAGGTCCAGCTCGCGTTCTCGGATTGGTACCAGGACTACCCGGCGGCCTCGGACTTCCTGCAGATCCTGCTCGGCTGCGGCTCGTTCCACCCCAACAGCAACGCCAGCCCGAACATCGCCCAGTTCTGCAACAAGGCGATCCAGCAGCAGATGGACCACGCGGGCCAGGTGGGTATCACCAACCCGGACGGCGCCAACAAGATCTGGGCCCAGGTCGACCACAAGATGACGGATCAGGCTCCGTGGGTCGCGATGTTCAATCCGAAGTACATCGACGTCCTCTCGAGCCGCGTGACGGGTTACCAGTTCAGCCCGCAGTGGTACTTCCTCCTTGCCCAGGCCTCGGTGAAGTAGGGAGGGAGAGCATCAGGCGTGGCTGAGTTCGCGTTCGAGCCGGAACCCGAAATCAGGCTGGCGCCCGGCGAGTCCGCCAAGGCGATCGAAGGCAAGAGCCCTTGGCGGATCGCCGGGCGACGCTTCGTCCGCGACCGCCTGTCGCTGGCGATGCTCGCGCTGTTCCTCGTGATCCTGATCGGGAGCTGGCTGGCCCCGGTCTACGCCCACCACATCGCACACACCGACCCGTTCGTCTCGAACCTGACCGGGACGACCGTCGTCAACGGCAAAAGGGTGCAGGTGATTCAAGCGCAGAGCGGCGGGCTCGGGCTCGGTTCGATTCCGATCGGGCCGACGTGGCACTCGAACTACTTCATCGGCGCCGACAACCAGGGCCGCGACGTGATGGCCCGAGTCTTCTACGGCGGCAAGGCGTCGCTGCAGATCGGGATCGTCTCGGCGGTCATCTGCACGCTCGTCGCGCTGGCGCTGGCGCTGCTCGCCGGCTTCTTCAAAGGCTGGACCGACTCCGTCCTCTCGCGGGTCATGGACCTGATCTGGGCATTTCCGGTCTACCTGCTCGCGATCTCCCTCGCGACCGTGCTGCTGACGAAGCCCGGCGGCTTGAAATGGGGGCCGGTCACCGTCAACTCGTCGAGTCTCTGGGTGCCGACGTTCATCATCGCGATCGTCTACGTGCCCTACGTCTACCGGCCGATCCGGGGGCAGGTGCTGTCGGTACGAGAGAAGGAGTACATCGAGGCCGGGATCTCCCAGGGCGCGTCCAACCTGCGCCTGATGTTCAGCGACATCCTCCCGAACGTGCTCTCGACCGCGATCGTGCTGCTGCCGCTGATGATCGCCACGACGATCCTCACGGAGTCTGCGCTCTCGTTCCTCTCGATCGGCGTGCAGCCGCCGAACGCGAGCTGGGGCACCGTCATCGAGGACGGTCAGTCCCTGCTGTACTCGCGGCCGCTGGTCTCGATCGTGCCCGGCGTGATGATCGTGCTCACGGTGCTCGCCCTGAACGTGCTCGGCGACGGCGTGCGCGACGCGCTCGACCCACGCGCCAAGGTGCACGTCCGGGAATAGGCCGTGTTCGCGTTCATCGTCAGGCGGATCATCGGTCTCGTGGTCGTTCTGTTCGCGATCACCGTGATGACCTTCCTCATCTTCTTCGCGACGCCCGGCATCGATCCGAGCCGCCAGCTCGCGGGCCGCAACCCCGACCCGGCGACGATCGCCGCGGTCAGGCACCAGTTCGGCCTCGACCGGCCGCTCCCGATCCGCTATGCGCTGATGATGAAGCGGCTGTTCATCTCGCGCGACCTCGTCTCGTACGGGAACACGGCCGTCAAGGTCGTCCCCGCGATCGTGTCCGCGGCGCCTGTGACCTTCTCGCTCGTGATCGGAGCTGCGTTCCTCTGGGTGGTCGGGAGCATCCTCTTAGGGCTGGTGATGGTCACCTTCAAAGGGAGGTGGGTCGACCCCTTCTTGATGGTGCTCGCGCTGATCGGGATCTCGATCCCCGTCTTCTGGCTCGGCGAGATGGCCAACCTGGTCACGCAGGACCGCCTGCACAACACCTTCCTCTTCCACTGGGTGCCGCCACTCGGCTACACGCCGTTCACCCAGGACCCCTGGCAGTGGTTCCTGCACCTGATCATCCCCTGGATCACGCTCTCGATTCTCTACATCGGCTTCTACGCGCGGATCCTGCGGGCCGACCTGCTCGAGATCCAGAGCGAGGACTACGTCCGCACCGCGCGGGCGAAGGGCCTCTCGCCCCGCAGCGTGCTCGTCCGCCACATGCTGCGCACCTCGATGATCACGTTCGTCTCCCTCTTCGGGCTCGACTTCGGCGTCCTGGTCGGCGGCGGCGCGCTGCTCACGGAGGTCGTCTTCGGCCTGCCGGGCATCGGCCTCTTGACCTACAACGCGATCACCTCGCTCGACCTGCCCGTGATCATGGCGACCGTCATCTACGGCGCCTTCTTCATCACGATCATGAGCGCGGTCGTCGACGTCCTCTATGCGCGCCTCGACCCGCGCATCCGACCGGCGTAGTGCAACTCCGCATCTGTGCCGCGGAGGTCGCGCCCGTGCGCGCAGAGCCGGACGACGGCGCCGAGCAGGTGACACAGGCCCTCGCCGGCGAGCCGCTCGCGGTCGAGGAGAGCGCAAGCGGCTGGGCGCGGATTAGCACCGCGTACGGCTACCCGGGCTGGATCCGGGAGGACGCGCTCGGCGAGGAGCCCGACGGCGAGTGGCCGGGCCTCCCGCGCGCCGGGGACCCGGTCGCGGAGGCGCGGAGCTATCTCGGCACCCCGTACGAGTGGGGCGGCATGACCGATCGCGGGATCGACTGCTCCGGCCTCGTGCACATGGCGTATCGCCGGCTTGGGCGGCTCGTTCCGCGCGACGCCCACGAGCAGGAGGCGGCCGCCGAGACGCTGCAAGACCATCACCTACGGCCCGGCGACCTCGTCTTCTTCGGGCCGGGAGAGCGAGCGGATCACGTTGCTTTCTGGCTCGGCGAAGGCCGGATCCTGCATGCAACGAGACGCGACGGAGTGCACGCGGTGGTCGAGGAGCCGCTCGGAAACGTCCCGCTGGAGCACGAGCTCCGCTTCGCGCGGCTCTAACCAAGCCCTATCCAGAACGTCTCCTCTTTGCGAAGATTGTCCTCGCAAGATCGGGGCTTCATCCACGGGGAGGTGCAATGACTGGAAGGCGAAGGGGAACCTGGCTGGTTGGCGCGATCGCGCTTGTTGCCGGGATCTCCATGATGGTGGCGGCGTACGGCGTCGCAGCGACCCGAACGTCCGCGGCGCCGAAGCAGGCGCATGCGAAGTTCGGGACGCTGAGGGCCGTGCTCGACACGATCGACTTTCTCGACCCCCAGCAGGCCTACACGGGCCAGAGCTGGTGGGCGATGTGGAACGTGTACGAGACGCTGCTGACCTATAGGCACGTCGACGGGCCGGCGGGCTACCAGCTGGTGCCGGGGCTCGCGCAATCGCTGCCGACGATCTCGAACAACGGCCGCGTGTACCACTTCACGCTTCGGCAGGGGCTGAAGTACTCCAACGGCAAGCCCGTCCTGGCGTCCGACTTCAAGTGGGCGATCAAGCGCGGCTTCCTCGCCACCGGCCAGGGCGTCGGCTTCTACACCGACATCGCTGGGGCCGAGGCGTACTCCAAGCACCCGACGAAGTCCGGGAACATCTCCGGGATCATCACGAACAACAAGAAGCGCTCGATCACGATCAAGCTCGCCACTCCGCGTGGCGACTTCCTGACGATCCTCGCGCTCATCTTCGCTGCGCCGGTTCCGGCCAACACGTCGACTGCGATCCTGAACGGGACGATTCCGGGCACCGGGCCGTACCGCTTCTCGAGCTTCGACGCGAACCGCGGCTTCACGATGGTGCGGAACAAGTACTTCAAGCCGACGAAGTACATCCCGCGGGGCAACCCGGACAAGATCGACGTCGCGCTCGTCGGTGACGCGAACGCTGCGACCCAGCGCGTGATCAGCGGCCAGGCGGACTACTCGAACGGAGCCATCCCGCCGGACCGCATCGCGACCGCCAAGAACCAGGGTCACCTCGTCCTGCGTCAGACGGCGAACACGTACTACTTCTGGATGAACATCAACGAGCCGCCGTTCAACAAGCTGGCGGTGCGTCAGGCCGTCAACTACGCGATCGACCGCGCCGCGCTCCAGAAGATCGTCTGGGGCGGCCTCGGCCAGGCGACGCAGAACGTGCTTCCGCCCACGTACCCCTCGTACGTGAAGCTGAAGCTGTACCACCACGACGTCGCCAAGGCCCGGCAGCTGATCCAGCAGGCCGGCGCCAAGGGCGCGAAGGTCACCGTGTGGACGCGGCAGGTCAGCGACGCGCTCGACGCCGCGCAGTACTACACGAGCGTCCTGAACTCGATCGGGCTCGACGCGACTCTGAACAGCCTGCCGAGGGCGACCTACTACTCGACCATCGGCAACGTCGCGACCCACGCCCAGACGGGCTGGGCGCGGTGGCTGGAGGACTACCCGCACCCGCTCGACTGGTTCGACGTCCTCCTGAACGGCAACCGCATCACGAACACCGACAACAACAACTACGCGTGGTACACGAACAAGAAGACCAACGCGGAGATCGAGTCCCTGAAGAAGTCTCAGGTGCTCACGCCGCCCGTCAACAAGAAGTGGGCGACGGTCGAGAAGCAGATCATGCAGCAGGCTCCATGGGCTCCCTGGTCGAATCGGGTGTTCCCCGAGTTCTTCAGCAAGAAGATCGGGTGCATCCACGTCCAGCGCCTGTACGGAATCGACGCGCTGCGTCTCTGCCGCAAGTAACGGAACACCGTACGACGTAGCGGTGAGGGCGCCTCCGGGCGCCCTCACTGACTACACTCGCCGGGGAGGGGAATGGCCGAGCCCGCAACCGATCTCACGCTCGACAGCGCTGCGCTCCTCGCCTCCGAAGAGCACGAGGTCTCGATCGTTGGGCGCAGCCCCTGGTACCTCGCCTGGCGCCGGCTGCGGCGCAACTACCTCGCCCTCGCCTCGCTTGGAGTCTTCATCCTGATCGTCGTCGCCTGCGCGCTCGCCCCGGTCTACGCGCGGCACGTGGCGCACACGGGGCCCAACGCCATCCACGCCCAGGACAAGGTCAGGGTGGGCGGGAAGCTCAGGGACGTCATCGGCGGCGGCTCCTACTACGACGCCAAGACGAACTCGTTCGTGGTCAGGGCGCCGAGCTACCTCGGGCCGACCTGGTGGCGCGCGAACGGGCGCTTCGTCCTCGGCACGGACAACCTCGGCCGCGATGTCGCGGTGCGTGTGCTCTACGGCGGCCGCAACTCGCTCCTCGTCGGGATCGGGTCGGCGCTCCTCTGCACCTTCTTCGCGTTGGTGCTCGCGCTGCTCGCCGGCTTCTACGGCGGCTGGCCCGACTGGATCGTGAGCCGGTTCTTCGACCTGATCTGGGCGTTCCCCGTGTTCCTGCTCGCGATCGCCATCTCGACTGCGCTCGCGATCAACGGCTTCCACCATTTCGGGATCAACATCGAGCCGGGCAGCCTCTGGATCCCGACCCTGGTGATCTCCTACGTACTGATTCCGTACATCGGCCGTCCGGTCCGGGGCCAGATCCTCTCGCTGCGCGAGAAGGAGTTCATTCAGGCGGCGGTCGGCCAGGGCGCCGGCCCGCTGCGGATCATGTTCTCGGACCTGCTCCCGAACGTCGCCTCGACGATCCTCGTCTTCTTCACGCTGATCATCGCGACGAACATCCTCACCGAGGCGGGCCTGTCGTTCCTCGGCGCGGGTGTCCGCCTGCCCAACCCGTCCTGGGGCAACCTGATCGCGAGCGGCCAGGACCAGATCCAGACGGCACCGTGGCTGTCGTTGATCCCGGGGATCGCGATCGTCCTGACCGTGCTGTCGCTGAACATCTTCGGCGACGGCCTCCGCGACGCTCTCGACCCGCGCGCGAAGGTGAGGATCGAGCACTAGATGACGGCGTTCATCATCCGGCGGATCATCGGCATGGTCGCCGTCCTGTTCGCGGTCAGCGTGCTCGTCTACGTCGTCTTCATCCTCGTCCCGGGCGGCGACCCTGCCGAGCGGATGGCCGGGAAGAATCCGACGCCCGACAACATCCAGAACATCCGCGAGAAGTGGGGCTTCGACAAGCCCTTCTACGTGCAGTACGTGAAGATGATGCAGAAGGCCTTCAACGGGCTGACGCCGGGCCAGCACAGCGAGTACGACATCCTCCGCTCGTTCGACACGCGCCAGAACGTCGTTCAGGAGATCAAGAAAGGGATCCCCGCCACGTTCTCGCTCTGCATCGGCGCCGCGGTGATCTGGCTCTTCTTCGGGGTCCTCGTCGGTGTCATCTCGGCCGTCACGGCCGGCCGCGCCTCCGACCGGTTAATCACGACCTTCGCGCTCGTGGGCATCTCCATGCCCGTCTTCTGGCTCGGCATCGTGCTGCGCTACTTCCTCGCCGAGAAGAACCAGATCTTCCCCGACGGCGGGTACGTGCCGCTCACGTCGGATCCGTGGCAGTGGCTCTACCACCTGATCCTGCCGTGGTTCTGCCTGGCCGTGTTGTTCATCGGCTTCTACGGACGGGTACTGCGCTCGAACATGCTCGACGCCATGAACGAGGACTACGTCCGCACCGCGAAGGCCAAGGGGGTCTCCGCGCGGAAAGTGCTGCGGCGGCACGTGCTGCGCAACTCGCTGATCCCGATCGTCACGCTCTTCGGGCTCGACTTCGCCGCCGTCCTCGGCGGCGGCGCGATCCTGACCGAGACCGTCTTCGACCTGAAGGGCGTTGGCTGGTACGCCGCGCAGTCGGTCGGCGGGCTGGACCTGCCCCCGATCATGGGCGTCACCCTCTACGGTGCATTCTTCATCGTGCTGTTCAGCGCCATCGTCGACTTCATCTACGCCTACCTCGACCCGAGAGTGAGACCCACGTAATGGCCGAGAAGCTGCTCGAGGTGAACGGCCTCAAGGTCCGCTTCACGACCGAGGACGGGGTGGTGCGCGCTGTCGACGGCGTCGACTTCGAGCTCGAGCGCGGCAAGGTGCTGGGCATCGTCGGCGAGTCCGGTTCGGGCAAGAGCGTGACCGCGATGACGCTCCTCGGCCTCACGCGCGACAAGAACACGCGCTTCGAGGGCGAGGTGCTCTACCGGGACCAGGACCTGCTCAAGCTCCCGGAATCCCGACTCCGCGAGGTGCGCGGCAACGAGATCGCGATGATCTTCCAGGACCCGATGACGTCGCTGAACCCGGTCTACACGGTCGGCGACCAGATCGTCGAGGCGATCACGACCCACGAGCAGGCCTCCAAGTCGGAGGCGAAGCGGCGTGCAGTCGAGTTGCTGCGCCAGGTCGGCATCCCGAACCCGCAGGTCCGCGTCGACGACTACCCGCACCAGTTCTCGGGCGGCATGCGCCAGCGCGCGATGATCGCGATGGCGCTCTCGTGCAACCCGGACGTGCTGATCGCCGACGAGCCGACCACGGCGCTCGACGTGACGATCCAGGCGCAGATCCTCGAGCTCCTCGACCGGCTGCGCGCGGACTTCGACTCGGCCGTGATCCTGATCACGCACGACCTGGGCGTCGTCGCCGAGGTCGCCGACGACATCCTCGTCATGTACGCCGGCCGAATCGTCGAGCGCGGCGGCAAGCGCCAGCTCTTCTACGACCCGCAGCACCCGTACACCTGGGGCCTGCTCGGCTCGATCCCGCGGCTCGACCGGCCGAAGCCCGAGAAGCTGCACTCGATCGAGGGCACGCCGCCGTCGCTGATCAACCTGCCGGAGGGCTGCAAGTTCCGCCCGCGCTGTCCGCATGCGTTCGAGAAGTGCAGCGAGGAGCCCGAGCTGAAGAACCGCGTCGAGGCGCCCGGCCATCTCGACCGCTGCTGGCTCTCGCTCGAGGACAAGCGCCACCTGCGGGAGTCCACGATCGCGGGCGAGGCGAGAGTCGCGTGACCGAGCCGCAGACGCAGAACGGCGCCCTCGTCCAGATCGAGAGCCTGAAGAAGTACTTTCCGATCCGGAAGGGCGTGCTGTCGCGCGAGGTCGCTCGCGTCCACGCCGTCGACGACGTCACGCTGAGCGTCGCCGAGGGCGAGACGATGGGCCTCGTCGGCGAGTCCGGCTGCGGCAAGTCGACGCTCGGCCGCTGCGTCGTGCGCCTGCTCGAGCCGACGGCCGGCGACGTCGTCTTCGACGGCAAGTCGATCGGCCACCTCAGGGCGCGCACGCTGCGGCCGCTGCGGCGTGAGATGCAGATGATCTTCCAGGACCCGTACGCGAGCCTGAACCCGCGCAAACGCGTCGGCACGATCATCAGCGACCCGATGCGAATCCACGGCATCGGCGACCGCAAGGAGCGCAAGCAGCGCGTCGAGGAGCTGCTCCAGGTCGTCGGCCTCTCGCCCGAGCACTACAACCGCTTCCCGCACGAGTTCTCCGGCGGCCAGCGCCAGCGCATCGGCGTCGCGCGCGCGCTCGCACTGCGCCCGAAGCTGATCGTCGCCGACGAGCCGGTTTCCGCGCTCGACGTCTCGATCCAGGCGCAGATGGTGAACCTGCTCGAGGACCTGCAGGACGAGTTCCGCCTGACCTACGTCTTCATCGCGCACGACCTCGGCGTCGTCCGCCACGTCTCCGACCGGATCGCCGTCATGTACCTCGGCAAGCTCGTCGAGCTCTCGCCGGCCGAGGAGCTCTACACGCGCCCGATCATGCCGTACACCGAGGCGCTGCTCTCGGCCGTGCCCGTGCCCGACCCCGACCTCGCCGAGAAGCGCGAGCGGATCGTGCTCGAGGGCGACGTGCCGAGCCCGATCAACCCGCCGTCCGGCTGCCGCTTCCACCCGCGCTGCCGCTACGCGACCGAGATCTGCTCGGAGGTCGAGCCGCCGCTCGTCGACTACGGCAACGGTCACCTCGCCGCGTGCCACCACCCGCTCAACGTGGACAAGGAAACGCTCGCCCGCGTACAGGCCTCGCCGGCGCACACGCCGGAGGCCGCCGACGCGACCGCATTGCCCGAGGAACCCGGCAAGGAAGTGTCGAAGCCGGTTCCGCGCCGGGACTGATCCCTCGAACAGGGTAGGACCTCAGGCTAAAGACGGCCGGTTTCCAGGCCGATACGCCCACTACCGTGGACGCTGCCGAGCGCAAGGAGATCCTGTCCCGTTACGTCGACCATTCGCGGCGCTTCGACGCTGTCGCGAAACGGCGCGGCGCCGGCGCCGAAGTCATCCCGTTCGCCGGCCCTCTGCAGGAGCTCGAGCAGGAGCCGACGGCGCGGGAGATCGAGGTGCTCCAATTGATCTCCGACGGCCTCGTGAACCGCGAGATCGGCGTTCGGCTCTTCCTCTCGGAAGAGACGGTCAAGTCGCACGTCCGCCACCTGCTCGCAAAGCTGCAGGCCCGCTCCCGGGCGCACGCAGTCGCGGTCGGTTTTAGACGCGGACTGATCGCCTAGTTTTTACAACCGATAAAGCCCGAACCAAGCCGGTTCGGTGTCTGTTTCCACACCCCTGTGGAAATCACTCAACAGGGTGATGTGGACAGGCTGGGGAAAACAGAAGCTGTGGCGGCTCTAGAACGACTTCGAATTTCCCACGACCGCGGCGAGGGCAACCAGAGTGCCGACAAGGCCGATAACGCGAATGCGGAATCCCGTCATGCCGGGAAACCTCCTTCAGGGGGAGACTGACGACGCAGCGAGTGTATACCCCTTTTGGGGGAGGTACAACTCCCGCGTAGACACACGCAACCAGTGGAGAGTTGCGCGGGCGTTCGTCCTACGCGAGCGCGTGACGCTTCTTTGGATCGGGGCACTGACCGTCGCGTGCGTTGCTATGGCTGGCGCACTGCTGGAGGAGGGGTACGAGCTGCCTCCATTGTGGGTGTTCGCAGCCCTTGCTCTCGTGACGGCGGCGGCTGAACGCCAGAGCGTGCGCGTGGCGCGAAACGTCGAAACCTCAGTGGCTTTCTTGCCGTTCGTGTTCGCCGCGGTCGCGTACGGACCGCTCGGAGCCCTCGCCGTCGGTTTGATGGCCAACGCGCTCGATTTTCGACGGCCCTATCTCCGCTGGGGGATCTACATGCCTGCCCGTGGACTAACGGGTGCACTGACTGGTCTGGCTGCCGCTGAGGCGATGCCGAGCCATTCGACCTTCGCCCGTATAACAGTCGCGACAGTAGTCGCGAGCGTGGCGAACGTGGTTTTCGATGGCGCGTTCAATGTGTCAACGCTGCTCGTTCGCCGATCGGCGCCTGTCAGCGTCTTCGTCAAGTCAGTCGGCCCGTTCGCGCTTCTCTCGCTTCCGCTCTATGTGCCGCTTGTCGCGCTGATGGTTTACGCGTCCGAGCGCTATTCGTTTTGGACGGCTGCGATGTTCCTCGGCCCAACAGTCGCCTTCCAGCGGGTCGTCCACCTTTATCAGAAGCAACGGGATGTCTCCGAGAAGCTTGTGACAGCTAACGCGCGCCTTGAAGCCGCCAACCTCTCGTTCGCTGCCGCACTCGTTACGACACTTGACGCAAGAGATCGATACACGGCAGGGCATTCCGCGTCAGTTGCGACATACGCGCGCGACATCGCGGCGCGACTCGGCCTCAATGAAGACGACCAACGGCTCGCGCACATCTGTGGGCTCGTACACGACGTTGGGAAAGTAGGGCTCCCCCCTGGCTTGCTCGAAAAGCCTGGGCCTTTGTCTCTCGAGGAGAGGCGTCAGATGGAACAGCATCCGGCTATAGGTGAGCGAATACTCAAGAACGTCGCCGACTATGAGCAAATCGCACAAGTAGTTCGGCACCATCACGAGCGGGTCGACGGCCATGGGTATCCTGATGGGCTTCAGCACGATGCCATACCCCTTACTTCTCGCATCATCGCGGTCGCTGATGCTTATGACGCGATGACCTCTGACAGGCCGTACCGAGACGCCATGCCATCACAAATCGCACGATTGAGAATGGCTCAGGCAGTTGGAAGCCAATTCGATACAACCGTCGTCGCCGCGTTCGAGGCGATCCTGGCTCAGGCAACTGAGGACTATCGGGTCGGCATCGGGGAGGAGTTCGTCTTCGAGACTCTCGCCGAGCGAGAAATCGCTACCTATCCGGCTTCAGGTCAAGATCTTCCGCTCCGGAATCTTCGCGTGCAAGCCTCGTAGCGAGGATCGCGGCCTCCGTTCTCGAGCGAACTCCTAACTTCCTGAAGATCTGTCTGACGTGTACCTTCGCGGTGCCCTCTTCAATGACCAAGCGCGAAGCTATCTCTCGATTTGTGAGCCCGAGTCGAAGAAGCGAAAGCACGTCCGACTGGCGCGGTGTGAGTGTGTCTAGTGGCCCGCGGAACCTAACGCCGGGATTCGCTCTAGTTTTGAGAAGTGCCGCCAGTTCCGGCTGAAGATCGGCGCGAGTCAATGCTTCGATCAACGCTGACGATGCTCGCTGTGCGATGACCAAGGCGTCGACGGCTCCGACATCGCTGATCTCTCTGAGATAGCGAACGACTAACGCATCGTCGTCCGCGTTGGCAGCCGCGACAGCTTGGGTCGCAAGAACCAAGGCCGCCGCATCGGGCAGGGACGACAGCTTTGGAAGTTTCTGAATCAATTCGGCGGATCGTGAGTTCTGGCCGGCGCATGCGCATGCCAACGCCTGTGTCGCGCCGAGTTCGGCTGCCAAGCCGCTTGTAATCCCGCGTGGTACCTCTTCGGTCATCTCGATAGCACCATCCACGTCCCCTCTGCAGAGCGAGAGTTTGGCGTGAACGATCTTCACGTCGATGATGTTGTGTCGATCGCGAATCCCGACCGCCAGCTTGTCAGCCTCGGCGAGCACGTCGGCGGCACCGGCGTAGGCACCGAGACCCAGTAGTGCGACCGCCCGCGCGACTAGCCCGTGTGGGCGGACGAAGCTCAAGCCGGCGTCTTCCGCGAACGCGAGGGCGCAATCGGCGGTCTCGAGACCCTCCGCGTACCTGCCGGCCAAACTAAGGAGTCGGCTCAGCGCGTTCAAGAAACTTGTCGACACGAGCGGGTCGCATTCCAGAGCGAGATCAATGACCCCAAGGCCTTCATCGAGCACCGATTCGACGCCGCCAAGAACCGCAGACGCGTAAAGACCAGCGTTCGCTGCGCGGATCACATCATCGGGAGAGCGCGGGACGTACTCAAGAAACTCACCGAGGCTACGAGACAACTCATCCTTGTCGTGCAACGCGCTTGCGCAAACAAGGGCACCCCAGCGGGCCTCTTGCAGGTCTTCGTCGGACGTGGCGAGTCCTTCCGCTTCGCGAAAGTGCTTTAGCGCAGCAGCCTCTCGGTTGTTGAGGTGGGCTGCTCTTCCCGCTAGGCACAGCGCTTCGAAACGAAGTGCATGTCCGTCCAGATTGGCGACATACAAAGCCATTCGCTCGGCATGAACCGCGCGGCCTTCGCGTGCGGCGATCTCGGCTTTGAGCAGCTCGATGCGTGGCGAATTCATCCGTTCACTGGCGGCTGCCGCCACCCAGTCTGCAAGCGTCGCCGTTCGACCGCGGCGGAGCAGGGGTTCCTGCCCCGTCTCGATAAGTTGCGTGAGCCCCTCCTTATCGGGGCAGTTCTGCAACACGTGAAAGGCACTGTCCCATCCCTCCTCTCGAACGTAGAAGTTCACGAGGTCGCGTGTGACGCGGATCGCCGCAGGATCTTCGGGCTCGACCTTTGCGAGCAGGAAGTCCTTGAGAAGTGGGTGAAAGGACGCCTGCTCGTGAGGCTCGGTGAAGTATCCAGCGGCTGTAGCCTCTTCTAGAAGACGTGTGGAAGCGCTTCCGGAAACGACACGGGCGACGTCCGGGCGAACGCTGGGGGCTAGCGCAAGCATCGGCAGAGCCGTTCGGAGACCCGGTGAGCTCCTGAAGAAGAGCTCCTCCGCTAGGTAGTCATAGAGCATGTTCGGGACGACGCCCGAGATATCCGTTGTTGACTGCATAACTGCCAAACCCAACACAGCGGGCCATCCGGAAGCGGCGCGCACAATCTCTCGTGACGCGGCAACGTTGGCTGGGCTCAAGACACGGTGTGCCTCCTCGTCGCTCATCCTTAGGAGCCCTCGATCAAGGACGGCGAAGTCGCCGTAGATACGGCGCCGAGCAGTCGCCCAGGCTGGTTTCCGACGGCTCGTGATGAACAACCGCATCGACGATTCGTCAACGAGGAGACGCACGTACTCCTCGCAGGCTGGCGATTCTGCGAGCCACTCGTACTCGTCGAGGACAAGCCAAGCTCCCTTCGGCCACCGGGCAAGGTCTTCACCTTGTAGGGCGGCGAGAGCGTCGAGTGAATCGGCTGGATTCGATGTGACCTTCAGCCAATTTTCGATGCCGCGGCTCTCTTCCCCCAGGACCGACGCGAGGCTCGACGAGATCCCTGCTGCGAGGGCTGCCACGTCCGCGTACGCAGCCGTACCGTGGAGCCAAGCGTGCCTCCGCTGTTGCATCCATTGCCGGGCGAGCGTGGTCTTCCCGTACCCGGCGGGAGCGACGAGCATGATCACGCGAGCCGTCGTTTCGTCGAGCAGGCGCGTCAAGCGCGGCCGCTCGATGATGTGGCGGTTCGCGACTGAGATTGCCTGCTCTTGCAGTTCCGTCATGCACCGCGGGCCCCCTTTTCCCGCGCCGCTAACCCTACGCCCCGGATTCCGGCGGGCCAAGGTGTCCGAAAGGACTCCGCGCCCGCGACCCTTGCGGGCCGCGGGCGCGGGTGCCGTCAGTCCCTCGGAGTCGGTCGTCCCGCTCCGAGGCCTTGTGGGAGGGGATCGCGCCCGGTGATGGCTCGATACGCGCTCGGAATCTGCCGACGTCGCGCGCAACCGAGCTTCTGCCGGAGCACATCCGAGTGTGCCTTCGCGGTCCTCGGCGAGATGCCGAGCCGCTGTGCGACCTCGTCGTTCGAGCATCCGGCGGCGATCAGCTCGATCACCTGAAGCTGCCGATCGGTGATGACGGGCGGCCCCTCGTGCAGGACTGTGACCATGCCGGCGACGCTAACAGCGCGATAGCGCGACGCCTATTGACTCTACGGCGTGTCTTTCCCTATACGCCGGAGGGCGTAGGCCTAGCCGGTTGACTGGTCAAACGTGGAACCAACACGGGCCAGCGGTCGGCCGGAAAGGTTGCGCGAATCCCGTACGACGACGGTCACGAGCTTCACCGAACGGCCGTTCGTCGGTGTCGTCGTCGTGATGTACGTGTCGACGCGGTAGCTCTTGCGGTCGGCGCCCGTCACGGTGCGGCTCGGGTTGCACTCGTTCGGGAGCGGGGAGCCGCACGTGGTCGTGACCTCGCCCGAGGTCGAGTTCGGGCACGAGGCGCCGAGCGCGACGTCGCACTTGTACGTGTTGTCGGTCGAGCCGAGCGTGGTCGAGTCGAGCGCGATCGAGTCGTACTTGATCGCGCGGAAGAGCTCCATCTGGGAGTCGGCGAGCGCGGAGGCGGTCGAGATCTTGCTCGCCCGGTTGAGCGCGATCTGGCTCGAGCTGAAGGCGGCCACGATCGCCAGGATCCCGATGTTCAGGATCACCATCGCCATCAGGAGCTCGATCAGGCCGAAGCCCGCCTCTGAGCGGAGCCGCATGCGCACGGGAGATCTATCGGCAGGCCCGGCGTGTCTCTCAAGCGGGGCAATCCCCCTGCCGATACGAAGTTCGTATGGCGGCGTACAGCTACAGCGCGATCAACGCTGAGGGCTTCCAGCTGACCGGAGAGGTGCACGCGCCCGACCTCGACGCGGCGCGCGAGCAGCTCCGGATCCGCGGATTGCTCGCAGAGTTCATGGAGGAGCTGCCGGCGAGCGGCGAGGACGGCGTCCGCACCGTCTTCAAGAAGATCAAGCCGAAGACGCTGCAGATCTTCTCGCGCCAGTTCGCGACGATGATCGAGGCCGGGCTGAACGTCGTCAGCGCGCTGGTCATCCTCGAGGAGCAGACCGACGACGCGTACTTCGCGCTCGTGATCAAGGAGCTGCGCGCGGACGTCGAGGGCGGCCTGCTGCTCTCGCAGGCGATGGCGCGCCACCCGAAGATCTTCAGCCGCCTCTACATCGCGATGGTCGAAGCCGGCGAGGCGGCCGGCATCCTCGACCAGGTGCTCGACCGCGTCGCGCTCCAGATCGAGAAGGAGACGCAGATCAAGCGCCGCGTGAAGGGCGCGATGATGTACCCGACGATGGTGCTGATCTTCGCCACCCTCGTCCTGATCGGCCTGCTCATGTTCCTCGTGCCGGTCTTCGTGAAGATCTTCGCCCAGCTCAACGGCCAGCTGCCGACGCTGACGCAGTGGGTCGTCGCCGCGTCGAACCAGCTGCGCAGCCACTGGTTCATCATCTTCCCGGCCGTGGGCCTGACCGTCTGGGGCGTCAAGCGCTTCAAGAAGAGCGAGCCTGGGCGCAAGCTCTGGGACCGGATCAAGCTGAAGATCCCGATGAAGATCGGCGACGTCGTCCTGAAGGTGACGATGGCGCGCTTCTCCCGGACGCTCTCGACGCTCGTCGCCGCCGGCGTGGACATCATCAAGGCGCTCGAGATCACCGGCCAGACCGCCGGCAACTGGGTGGTCGAGGAGGCGCTCTCGGACGTGCGGCAGAAGGTGCACCAGGGCGTGCCCATCGCGCAGCCGCTGATCGAGAACCCGGTCTTCCCGCCGATGGTCAGCCAGATGGTGAAGATCGGCGAGG
>Ga0207683_10002485_pt1 | contig 16082 bp, 14 predicted proteins | sample KBSM73metaG_FD_184333 | JGI IMG/M metagenome (GOLD analysis project Ga0207683, IMG submission 184333) | Miscanthus rhizosphere microbial communities from Kellogg Biological Station, Michigan, USA - KBS M7-3 metaG (SPAdes) (version 2) | ecosystem: Host-associated > Plants > Roots > Rhizosphere >... | reverse complement strand
CGTCAGCATGCGGTACTGGCGGGACATGCGGCGCCATTGGCGGTCATAGTCGGCGGGCCGGTCGGCGGCGACGCACCCGACGAGCAACTCGGCACCGCCGAACGCAATGCCCAATCCCTCGCCGGTCAGTGCGTCGACGTATCCCGCTGCGTCACCGACCAACAACACCCGGCCGGCAACCCGGCTGCGCACCTTCTGCCGCAGCGGGCCCGCGGCGAGGTCGCGGCTGTGCGGCCGGCCTTCTACGCGATCGACAAGCGTCGGGAACGATTCGAGGTGCCGGTCGAATCGCCCGCGGCGGGAGGTGAGGATCGTGATCCCGACGCAGTCGTCGGACACCGGGGTGACGTACGCCTCGTCGTCGTCGGACCAGTGCACCTCGACGTTCTCGCTCCAGGGAGCGATTTGGACGTGGCGGCGAATTCCCCACCGGCGCCGGCCATTTGTTGGCACAGCCAGCCCGAGCGCGGTGCGGATCGGCGAGTGCAGCCCGTCGGCAGCGGCAAGGTAGCGGGCGCGAAAGCCACCGCACCGCACCGACATCGCATCCTGACTGACCTCGCCGACGTCGCCCTGCACGACCTTCACGCCGGCCGCTGCCACCGCGTCCAGGAGTGCGCCGTGCAATGCCGTTCTCTGCACTCCGCGCCCAACACCGGATCGAAACGCCGCGCTGACGCTCCGATGTCCGTCGTGATAGCTAATGCCGTGCAACGGTTTACCCGGGGGATCTACGCCAAGGCGGTTGAGATGCGCCAAGGAATGCGGCATCAATCCTTCACCGCAGGCCTTGTCTATTGTGCCCGAACGTTTTTCGATCACGACGACCTCGAGTCCGGCCTTGGCGCCGTACAGCGCCGTCGCGAGCCCAGCCGGGCCTCCACCTGCCACGAGAACGTCGATCATTTCAGGCTCGTAAGGGCTGAGTTCTCGACACCGATCCGCGTGCGTAACAGTGCAGCGTTGAGCACCGTGAACACCAGTCCTGTGATCCATGCGCTGTGCACCAATGGCAGCGCGATTCCCTCGACCACCACGGCGACATAGTTCGGGTGCGAGAAGAACCGGTACGGGCCGCCAGTGACCCGGGGCGCATCGGGTATGACGACGACGCGGGTGTTCCACTGAGGGCCCAGCGTGGTGATGCACCACCACCGCAGGACCTGAGCCCCGACCACCAGCGCCAACATCGGCCAGCCGAGCAATGGAACGAATGGACGGTGCAGCGCAATCACTTCCACCAGGCATCCCACCAGCAAGCCGGTGTGCAGTGTGACCATGGTCGGGTAGTGGTGAGCGCCGAACTCGATGCCGCCACGGGCGCGGCTCCACGCGAGGTTACGGGTCGAGACGACCAGTTCAACGACGCGCTCGACCGCGACCGCGGCGATCAGCAATATGTACCAGGACATGAGCAGCGAAGGTCAATTCCACCGCAGCAGCACGAGCTCTGCGCAGAACCCGGGACCCATTGCCATCAACACCCCTGGGCTACCACTGGCCGGCTGCTTTGCAAGCGTGTCGCGCAATACGTGCAGCACCGACGACGACGACAGGTTGCCCACCTCGCTCAACGAACGCCACGTCAGCTCGAGCGCCTCATCGGGCAACGCCAGGGCATCGTTGATCGCTTCGATGACCTTCGGGCCGCCCGGGTGGCTCACCCAGACGCCGATGTCGTCGATCGTCAGCCCATGGCCGGTCAGGAATCCCGTCAGGTCGTCGGCCAGGTGCCGCTCGATGAGGGTGGCAACGTTGGGAGACAGGACGAGCGAGAGTCCCGACGCGCCGAAGTTCCACCCCATCGTGGTCAGGGAGTCCGGGTACAGACGGCTTCGCGAGTCCACCACAGTGGGCCCGTAGGCGCCGATCCGCTCGGCGCGTCGATCGCCCACGGCGACCACCGCCGCGGCGCCGTCACCGAACAGTGCACTTCCGACCATGGTGGCGACCGTCGGCTCGGCACCGGGGTAAGTCAGCGAGCACAACTCGACTGACACCAGTACCGCCACATCGTCGGGCGCACCCCGCAGGTAGTCGTTCAACCGCCCAACGCCGGCCGCCCCGGCGACGCAGCCCAGGCCGAAGAGCGGCACGCGGCGCACATCTGGCCGCAGACCCAGGCGGCCGGCAATGCGGGCGTCCAACGACGGCACCGCCAAGCCGGTCACCGTCGTCGTGATGATCAGATCGACGTCCGCCGGCTTGAGGCCCGCCTCGTCGAGCGCGCTGGACAGGGCGGCACTTCCGAGCTCGACCGCGTTCTCGATGAAGATGTCGTTCGCCTCACCGAAGTCGGTAAGGGAGGAGTATCTCTCCAGTGGAAGAACGAAATGGCGACTGTCGACTTTGGCATTTTCGTGTAGTTTCCGGAGGAGGTCCTCATGGGCTTCGTAACCGGGAAATCGGACGAACGCGTCGGTGATCTCCTTTTGGGTGTAGCGGTGCGGCGGTAACACACCCTGCACTGCTGCGATAACACTCATATCAACTTTCCCTAGAACGTGGTTGTGGCGTAATTGGGTTCAACGCCCAACCCATTGGTCAATTCGGCATTGAATTGTTGGTGGGTTGGGCTCGCGTCCAACCCTTGCTCGGGTATCGCGGCGGAGTGACCGTCGTTGAGCCCGAGAAGCTTGTGCAGGCGGACCAGGGGCGCGGGAGCCCACCAGTTCCGTCGTCCGAGGACGTGCATGAATGCCGGCACCAGAACCATTCGCACCAAAGTGGCGTCGACCAGGACGGCCAGCGTGAGGCCAAGACCGAACATCCGCATGAACGACACGTTGGACGCAATCAGCGCGGCGAAGGAGATCGACATGATCAATGCGGCAGCGGTAACGACCCGACCGGTGCGGGCGATTCCGCGGGCCACACTCTCGTCGTTGTCGCCGGCTCCGGAAGCCAGCCAGAACTCGCGGATTCGGGAGACCAGGAACACCTCGTAGTCCATCGACAAGCCGAAAGCGATACAGAACAGCAGCACCGGGATGTTGGCGACCAAGATCCCGCTGGGCGTCGTTCCGAACGCGCCGAGGTGCCCATCCTGGAAGATCCACACCATCGCGCCGAATGCGGCAGTGAGCGAAAGGACGTTGAGCACCAACGCTTTCAGAGGCATCACGACGCTGCCCGTCAACAGGAAGAGCAGGATGAACATGATGCCGGCGATCAGCCCAAGCACCAGTGGCAAACGTGACGCGATGGCGTTGACACTGTCTCGATTGATCTGGGCGGTGCCGGCGAAATCGACTTCCTTGCCACCCGGGGTCGGGACCGCGTGCAGGCGGTCGAGCTGGGTTTCGGAGCGGTCGGAGAACAGCGGAGCTGTGCTGTCGACGGTGAGGAACGCGCTGCCTTGAGTCTGGCCCGCCGGTGCTGACTGTCGTCCGACGGCGGCGCCCGAGATATAGGTTGCGGTCGGGGTGGAGACCGCGGAGACGTCGGGCACACGCGACAGGTCAGCGGCGTATTGCTCAATCTCGCCGCGGGCTAGGTCGTCGGTATCGGGGATGACGATGGTCACCGCGGTCTCGGAGTTGATGACGAAGTCGTCGCGCATTTGGTTACCGACCTGGTGCGCGGAGGCCGAAGTAGGCAGCACGCGGTCGTCGGGGAAGCCCCATTTGACGCTCAGGAACGGCAAACCAAGGAACACCAGGAAGGCGACGCCTGCCAGTCCGATCGGCACGGCACGGCGGATGACGAACCTCGTCCAGCGGTACCAGAACTGCTGCTGGAAGGGCTGCGGGACGGGCTCGGACCGGCCCGACAGGCGGCGAACGAGCCGATGGACGTTGAACGAATCCAGCCGGTCGCCGAGCAGGACCAGCGCGGCAGGCGTGACAACCACGGCGGCGACGGCGGCGAACGCAACGACGGCGACACCCGCGTAGGCGAAGGACTTCAGGAAATGCATCGGGAACAAGACCATGACCGCCATTGAGAGGGCGACCGTGGTGGCCGAGAACAACACGGTGCGGCCCGCAGTGACCACGGTGCGGACGACGGCAACCTCGCGGTCTGCGCCGTCGGCCAACTCGTCGCGGTAGCGGCTGATAATCAACAGCGTGTAGTCGATGGCCAGCGCCAAACCCATGGCGGTGGTGAGGTTGAGCGCGAATATCGAAACGTCGGTGGCAAACGAGATCGTGCGCAGCACCGCAAGGGCGCCGAAAATCGCCATTCCGCCGACGGCCACGGGCAGCGCTGCTGCGATCAGACCGCCAAATACCCAGACCAGCACGAGGAAGCTGAGCGGAATCGCGATCGATTCCATCACCAGCAGGTCGCGCTGCGACTGCTTGGTGATCTGAACGTTGACCATTGCGACGCCGCCTGTCCGCACGGTGGCGCCGTTACGGTCGTGCGTCACCTGTGCGGAGAGCTCCTCCGCGTATTTCTGCTGGTCGCTTTCGTTTCCCTTGATGCCCGCGACGATTAACCCGGTGTTCCGATCCTTGTTAACGAGATCGGCGGCGGCCTGCGGCGGTGTTGTCCACGGCGAGGCCACATCGACCACGTGTGGCGAGCTTCTCAGTTGGTCGACGATTTCGGTGCCCGCGGCCCGAGCGGCCGGGCTGTCGACGCCGTCTGGCGTTGAGACGGTGACAAGCAGCTGGGTGTCGCCCTGGCGGAACTTGTCCGTCAGGAGCTGGCTCGCCCTCGCCGATTCCGATGTCGGGTCTTGAAATCCGCTGGCGGACAGGCTATTTGCGACGGGGACACCAAAGATGGCCAGGGCCAATGTCAGGAAGGCGGCCACGACGATGACGCGTCGTGGACAGGTGATCGCCATCCGTGCAATCTGCTTTAGCAAGATCCGCTCTCTGTCAGGACGAACTTAATTTCAACGGCTAATTGCCGGTACTAATCGAGACACGGTGAAAGACGGTGGATTGTTCAACCACGGAATGTGGCCTCGGTCTCACTGCACCCGACGTTGTCGTCCGACCGCGTTTGCTGGCCACCACCGTCGGTGGAGGTCATATAGCAAAGGAAGTGACAGTTCAGAGCGGTATTCGCGATCGTCACCAGGGCGGGCATTGTCATGCATGTGGATTCGCCGATGGCTTACCTTGGAAGAAGCTTTGAACATGCTGCAAAGGTGGTGTGTCGAAAGACGGCGAAGAAAACCAAACTGGAGGGCCGCCATCGGTACCCCGCCCGAAGGCCTTGGCAAGATGGATGTTTCGTGCACGAGCTGGTTATTGAGGACTCGCCCCCGATCTGCCGCCGCTGTGGGAGGCGTTCGGCGCGTTCAAACGGCCCGACGGCCATTGGGTGCTGCCCGCGCTCAGCCTCGAACTGGCATCGCCTGATGCGGCTCTGCACATCGGCCCGCAGCGCGTCGCGCTCGAAACCGCAGCCTCGACCTCACGAGGGCAATGGCGACAAGGCCGTGACGTCCGCCGCGGCGATCTTCGAGATCGTCGACTGACCGTCGGAACAAGGCTGAGCGTCTGACAAAATGTAAGAATGTCCTGTCAAATTATTGACTCTTGTCGGGCTGCTTGATACAAACCTCACATGAAAGTCGCGGCCTCCATCCCGAGATCGCCGTGGGTGTGCCGGTGCGTTGCTCAACCTCCGGGCGTCGGCGGTTCCGACGCCTAGCTGCCGCGGGCTCGCCACATGCGCGACGCGAGGATTCACCACATGTTTCGACCACCAGGAAGTTAGGCCGATATGAAGATCGGATTGATCACGGACTCCGTCAGCCATCTCCCGTTCGAGCAGGCGCTCGACCTGGCCCAGCAGCTCGGCCTTTCCTCTGTCGAGGTCGCAACGGGCAACTGGTCGGAGGCTCCGCACGCCGACCTCGACGCGCTCGTCTCATCAGAGGAGGCGCGCGCCGAATTCATCGGCAAGATCTCGTCGCGCGGGTTGGCGCTCAGCGCACTGACCGCCAACGGAAATCAACTCCATCCCACCTCGGGCAAGGAGCAGGATCAGGTTGTCCACGACACGATCGAGGTGGCCAGTGGGCTGGGGGTGCCGATCGTCGTCCTGATGTCGGGTCTGCCTGGCGCACATGGCGATTCCAGCCCTAATTGGGTCACCACATCGTGGCCGCCAGAGAACCTCGACATCCTCGACTACCAATGGAATCAGGTCGCCGTCCCATATTGGAAGGAACTGGCCGCGTTCGCGCTCGACAAGGGTGTGAAGTTGGCGGTGGAGGCTTGCGGTGGGCAACTCGTGCACAGCACGTCGACGATGCTGCGACTCATCGAGGCAACGGGCGGCGACGTCGTCGGCGCGAACCTCGACCCCTCGCACCTGATGTGGATGGGTGCGGACATCCCGACGGTGATCAGAACCCTGGGCGACGCGATCTTCCACGTGCATGCCAAGGACATTCGCATCAACGACTGGATCGCGGCGCGCGACGGGTTGTTGGACACGGTGCCCATCACCGAACCGGGTTCGCGCGCATGGAATTACGTAACGCTCGGACTGGGTCATCCCGGCGGCGCGACGTTCTGGGCCGACTTCGTCTACAACCTCCGGTCCGTTGGCTATGACGGCACATTGAACATCGAGCACGAGGATGCGCTGGTGAACTCGGTCGAAGGCGTAGGCCGAGCCGCCGATCTACTCAGGCATGTGGCTTTGGTCGATGCGCCGGACTGGACCCCAGCGAAGGTCTGATAGGCCAAACGACACCGGAGCGTCCCTACGTGACCTAACGCAGGTCCTCCCCGCTAGCTCCCAGGGACTCACGTGGCGCAAAGTGTCACCGCTCGATCATCTCCATCTGCGCCTCGTTGTGATGCCCACCCGACGCCGGTGTGAGCTCGTCCAGCCGCTTCATCTGATCGGCGGTCAGCACGACATTGTCCGCGGCGACGTTCTCCTCGAGCCGGGCGACGCGACGAGTGCCGGGGATTGGGGCGATGTCGTCGCCCTTCGCCAACAACCAGGCCAAGGCGACCTGCGCCGGAGTGACCCCAGCGTCGGCGGCGACCGCCTGCACCTCGTCCGCGATGCGGAGGTTGCGCTGAAAATTCTCGCCGGTGAAGCGGGGATTGGAAGCGCGGAAGTCGTTGGGGTCGAATTGGTCGATCGAGCGGATGGTGCCCGTCAGGAAGCCCTTGCCGAGCGGCGAGTACGGCACGAAGCCGATGCCGAGCTCACGCAGCAGCGGCAGCACCTGGGGTTCCTGGTCGCGGGTCCACAGTGAGTACTCCGATTGCAGCGCGGTGATCGGGTGCACGGCATGCGCCCGGCGGATGGTCGAGACCCACGCCTCCGACAGCCCGATGTGGCGCACCTTGCCCTCGGCGATCAGTTCGGCGACGGCGCCGACGGTGTCCTCTATCGGGGTGTTGGGGTCGACGCGGTGCTGGTAGTACAGATCGATCCGGTCGGTTCCGAGCCGCCTCAGCGAACCCTCAACGGCGGTGCGGATATTGGCGGGGCTGCTGTCCCGATTCCATGGGCCCTGGCCGGCGTGCGAAACGAGCCCGAATTTGGTGGCCAGTACCACGTCGTCGCGGCGGTCCTTGAGTGCCCGGCCGACGAGTTCCTCGTTGACGTAGGGGCCGTAGATCTCGGCGGTGTCGATGAAGTTCACCCCGAGGTCGAGGGCGCGGTGGATGGTGCGGATGGATTCGTCGTCGTCGGTGCCGGCTCCGGTGTAGCCGTGCGACATGCCCATTGCGCCAAGGCCGATGCGCGCTACTGTCAGGTCGCCGAGTCTTGCGTTCTTCATGTGTGATCCCTTCGTTGTGCCGCTTGGCAATTCGTCTGGCGGAGGCTAGGTGGTCCTAATTGGCTTGGTTATTAATCGCAGTTCGACGCCGTCGGGACGCCGTACTCGTCGTCGGTGACGTGGTCGCCCCACTCGGTCTCGGCCTGCCCCGACGCGGGATCCGGCGTCTCCCACATCGCCAGGTGCGTCATGAAGTGCGTGGGAGCCGCTCCGTGCCAATGCCATTCACCGGGTGGGGTGTAGACGGTGTCGCCGGAACGCATCACCACGACGTCACCGCCACGCGATTGAACCAGGCCGACGCCGTCGGTGACGTGCAGGGTCTGGCCGCACGCGTGGGTGTGCCATGCGGTGCGCGCGCACGGGGCGAACCGCACGGTGTTGACGCGCATCCGCGACGGTTCCTCGCCCTTGGCGATGACGTCGAAGTACACGTCGCCGGTGAACATCTCGGCCGGTCCCTTGGTGGACGTCCCGCGTGGGATCTTCTGCATGTCGTTCCTAATCGGGTTGGTGGGGGACCAGTTTCAGCGTCGTCGAGCGAGCCGTCGCACTGGTGATGGACTTGACCGGGCCGGGGTAGCGGCGGTACTTGCGCTGGTACGCGGCGTCGATCGCGTCGTCGTCGGCTCGATCGCTTCCGTCGACGAAGTCGACGTCAGCCGCCGCGTGGCCTGCGCTCAGCTGTCCGCGGTGGCGGGCCTGGACACCACGAAACCATGCAGCGTCCGGTCCGTTGACCGAGCGGGTGTAGAGCTCGTCGCCGACCCGTACCACCCACACGATCCTCGGCGTGCGCAGCGAGCCGTCACGCCGCATGCCCGCAACGCGCACCTCCTCTGCGCCGCCGTAGCGTGCCAGGTCGGCGTCGGTCCACGTCGTCATCTGATTTCTCCTAGGGCTGGATCAGGACTTTGAGTGATTCCCGTGCGGCCATGGCCTTGTACCCGTCGGGGACCTCGTCCAGACCGACGCTGCGGTCGAACACCTTGCCCGGCTCGACCGTGCCGTCGAGGATGTCGGGCATCAGTTCTTCGATGTACGCGCGGGCCGGGGCAGCGCCGCCGGTGAACGTGACGTTCCGGAACACGGTGTCGAACCCCAGCGGGCCCTCGGTGTACTGCGGCACGCCGATGCGGCTGATCGCACCGCCGGCGCGCGCGATCTTCACGGCGGTCTCGATGGACGGCAGCGTGCCGACGCACTCGAGCACGGCATGCGTGCCGTCACCGCGGGTCAGTTCCAGGACGCGTTCGACGCCCTCGTCGCCGCGGGCGGCGACCACGTCGGTCGCGCCGAATTCACGGCCCAGATCGGTGCGGTCGGTGTGCCTGCCCATCAGGATGATCTGCTCGGCCCCGAGTCGCTTGGCGGCGAGCACGCCGCACAGTCCGACCGCCCCGTCTCCGATCACGGACACGGTGTGGCCGGGCTGGACGCCCGCGGTGACCGCGCCGTGGTGGCCGGTGCAGTACACGTCGGACAGGGTCAGAAGCGACGGCATCAGCGCGGAGTCCGGGGCGACTGGGAGCTTGACCAGTGTGCCCTGGGCCAGCGGCACTCGCACGGCCTCGCCCTGTCCGGCGTCCACGCCGGGCGCACCCCATCCGCCCCCGTGACGGCAGGCGATCTGCAGCCCGGCCGCGCAGAAGTCACAGGTGTTGTCCGACCAGACGAATGGCGCCACGACCAGGTCACCAGCGGCGAAGCCGGGAACCTCGGAGCCGACCTCCTCGACGATGCCGATGAACTCGTGGCCCATCCGGCGGCCCTGCTCGTTGGCTGGCATCGACTGATACGGCCACAGGTCGCTGCCGCAGATGCAGGCGGCGGTGACGCGGACGATGGCGTCGGTGGGCTCGCGCAGGACGGGATCGGGCACGGTCTCCACACGCACGTCTCCGGCCTGGTACATGACGGTTGCTCTCATGGGACCCAGTCAACGTCGGTTTCCTGTGGGCTGGCAGTGACCGCCTTTCCAGGTGATGACAGAACCCCTCAGGACCCGGCGGACGCTCCTAGCCTGGGTATGTGGACCATCGCAAGGACACCCGCGACTTCCTGACCTCGCGGCGCGCACGGATCACGCCGGAGAATGCCGGATTGCCCGCATACGGCGGAAAGCGCCGAGTGGCCGGGCTGCGCCGCGAGGAGGTCGCGCTGCTGGCCGGGGTGAGCGTCGACTATTACACGCGCCTCGAGCGCGGGAATCTGACGGGAGCATCTGAGAGCGTGTTGTACGCGGTGGCACGGGCGCTGCAACTCGATGACGCCGAACGCGAGCACCTCTTCGACCTGGCCCGTGCGGCCAGTGTGACGCCGCGGACGCGGCGGCGGCACAGCGCGGGCGGGGTGCGCCCGAGTGTGCAACGTGTGCTCGACGCGATGTCCGGAGCGCCGGCCTGGGTGCACAACGACCGGCTGGACTTCCTCGCCGCGAATCGGCTCGGTTACGCGTTGTACTCGGAGTTCTTCACCGATCCGGTCCGGCCAGCGAACAGTGCCAGGTTCATGTTCCTCAATCCGCGATCGCGGGACTTCTATCCGGATTGGGAGCAGATTGCGGACAACACCGTCGCGATCCTGCGCGGTGCAGCGGGGCGTGACCCGTTCGACGAAAAGCTCACCAAGCTGGTTGGCGAATTATCAACCCGCAGCGAAGATTTCCGTACTCGATGGGCTGCACACAACGTGCGTCTGCACCGCACCGGAGTGAAACACCTCCATCATCCGGTGGTGGGTGATCTCGAGCTCACCTACGAGGGGATGGAGTTGCCGTCCGATCCCGGCTTGATGTTGTTCGCCTACACCGCCGAACCTGGGACACCGTCCGAGGACGGACTCAAGCTGCTTGCCAGTTGGGCCGCCACCCAGGAGCTGGGAAACGCGGCAACGTCGGCCTCGTCATTGAAACGACCGACTCACTGAAGTGAGTTCAAAAGTGTTGCAACAGTCTGCTTTTCTGTTGCGAAGTCGGGTCGCTTGGCTCGCACGCCCTACGGGCGCTGTCGATCTGCGCGTCGAGAACGGTTCAGCGGATGTCGTCCAACGGCTGAAGTCGTCGTCCCAACCGGTTTCGAGGTCCCTGATCCGTGCGGTCGCTCCCCTTTGCGCTCCGGCTTGAAGCGGCGCCAGTGAGGGCGCGGATCTCACAGTCTATGGCGTACCGTTATGCTTGATATCTAACAGTCGTTAGCATTGAATTGTCGCGGATCGAAGAGGTGAGGTTGACGATGAGCGGCTCAGCCCTCTTCATCACGGTTTTTCTCGCTTGCTTGGTCGAAGCCGTTGAAGCGCTGACGATCGTCCTAGCCGCAGGTACTGCGCGTGACTGGCGCTCGTCGATCGCCGGGTCGCTGGCCGGACTGCTCGTTCTGGTGGCGGTCATCGCAGTGCTGGGGCCGGCGATCTCGGCGATTCCTCTCGACGGCTTGCGCCTCTTCGTCGGGGGACTGCTGTTGATCTTCGGGCTTCAGTGGCTGCGGAAGGCGATCTTGCGGGCGAGCGGAAACAAGGCTTTTCGCGACGAGGCGCTGTCATATCAGGTCGCGCGCGCCGAAATACGCAGCGGCCCTGCGCGGCGCCGCGTCACCGACTGGTACGCGTTCACTCTGTCGTTCAAGGGGGTCGTGCTGGAGGGCGTGGAGGTCGCGTTCATCGTTCTGACGTTTGGTGCCAATCAGGGCAGCATTCCGTTGGCGGCGGTTGCCGCGACGACAGCCGTGCTGCTGGTGGCGATGGCGATTGCCGGCTACGCAATCCGGGCGCCATTGTCGCGCGTGCCAGAAAACAGCCTGAAGTTCGTGGTCGGGGTGATGCTGACCGCCTTCGGCATCTTCTGGGGGGCGGAAGGAGCGGGCGCCCATTGGCCGGGCGACGATATCGCTCTGCTGGTCCTTATTCCTGTAGTTGCTCTTTACGCACTGGCGCTGGTTGCCATGTTTCGACGTCACGAACCGGTCAGCACTGGCGCCGATATCGGTGCGGCTTAGGAGGATTGGTGATTCGCAGAATTCGCGGGTTCGGCAAGTTCTGGTACGACTTCATCGTCGGTGATGACTGGCGGCTGGCGCTAACCGTTGCAGTCGCTCTCGGAGCGACCATCGCGGTGAACCAACTGGCCGATGCGACGTTGTGGTGGATCGTGGTCGCAGCCGTCGTTGCGGCGCTGCCCATGAGCATCTACCGCGGGATACAAGACAAATCGTAAGGGCTCAGAGCCCTCATCGTCCCTCGTCTTCCTCGTCGTACACCCGAGCGGCGTATAGCTCCAAGGCGTCGCTGCATGCGTCCAGAGCCTGCGAGGCCTCGGACCGCTTCGGGGCCCCGTAAGCGTCACGCGTTTGAACCTTCTCATACCAGTTGCGCAGCTTGACCAGCTCGACTTCGTTCTCCTCGAGCTCCCCATAGGTGAAATGGTTTGCCGCGTACTCTTTATCGAGCCCGGCATGAAAATCCACGCACTTGTCCAAGATCTCTTCGTACTCGCTATCCCTGGCGGCCTGAAACAGCGCGATCACATCCTGTGCCCCGGCAACCGCCGAGCAGGAGAGCAATACTGCGGTGCCGTTCATCTCTAAGATTTCGCGTCGCAGGCGCCGAAGGGCGCGTTCGGCATTGCCATCGGCTGGCAGTGCTGCAGCAGAATTCTGCAAGTAGACGGCCCCTAGCGACTTCAACCGCCGCCACACAGTTGCGCGAAGCCGCGTCGGCTCGGCGGGTATCCGATACACCAGCAACAGCCAACCCCGATCGGAGCCGGATCCCGCGTCGTTCGGTTTGGTGGGCTCCCCGGAGTCGGTATCGGTCGCGCTCACTGGCACAGTGTGCCTGAACCCTACGTTGCAACGGTGTCGCAATAACGCTGAGGTGTCGGTGTTGATGTCATCAATACCGGTCGCGTATCCGCAGGTCATTATGGATATTTTCGCGTCGTTTCACGTAACCATTACCGGCATCCGCGCAGGTCAGCGCGATTTCGCCGCGGGTTCGATTCCCGGCAGCTCCATTGGGCGGCCGCGCCTGTCCTTGTTTCCGGTTTGTACTAGTAATCCCGCCACGTCCGAAGTAAATCGAGATGTCTAGCCACGCAGGCTCAAGCGGTCGACGATCCGGGTTCCGATGTACCGCAGCAGTTCTGCGGTGCGTTCGGGATCGCGGGAGGTGTCGCCGTCGGCGTAGTCGGCAACGGCGAAGATGTCGGCGAACTGGTTGTTGGCGGTGGCGTCGTCGAGATCGTTACGTCCGACGACGACGATAACGGGGGTCGGCGCGGCGCGCAGTGCGACCGCGGCGGGCAGCTTGCCTTGCAACGTCTGGTGGTCGAGCCGGCCTTCTCCGGTGATGACCAGGTCGGCATCGGCGACGAGCTCGTCGAACTTCAGTAGATCCAGGAAGTACTCCGCGCCGGAGATGGCGGTGGCACCCAAGAGCATGGCGGCGAAGCCGATGCCGCCGGCAGCGCCCGAGCCGGATGCGTGGGCGAGGGCCTCGGCGGTGCCAACACCCGATCGGGTGAATGCCGCGACGAGGTTCTCCAGTCCGGCGTCCAGTTGCGCGACTTGGGTTGCGGTCGCGCCCTTTTGAGGGCCGAACACGGCGGCGGCGCCGGTCAGCCCGAGCAGCGGGCTCGTCACGTCTCCGGCGACAGTGACCTTGACGCCATCGAGATTGACAGCGCGACCCGAGTCGACCCAGTGGATGACGCCCAGGTTCTCGGCGATCGGAGTCAGGAGATGGCCGGTCCGGTCGAGGAAGCGGTGACCCAACGCGGCGAGCATTCCGACGCCGCCGTCGGTGCTGGCGCTTCCGCCGAGCGCGAGAAGCAGGCGATTACGGGAAAGCTTGAGAGCCGCCCTTATGGCTTCGCCGAAGCCGTAACTCGATGCGGTCATCGGGGCACGGATCCCTCCCGGGAGGGTGGCCAACCCGCAGGTGCTGGCGACCTCGACGATTGCGGTGTCCTCGTCGAAGGCGACGACCCCACGGTGGCTCTCTCCGGTCGCCCCGTGCACGTCCACCGGTAGGGAATGGAATCCGCTGGCGAGGGCGGCGGCGACGCTGCCGTCGCCGCCGTCGGCCAACGGGAGGGTCCTGGTGGACGCACCGGCCTCGGCGAGGCCTTTCGCCAGGTGGTCGGCGACCTGGGCTGCGGTGAGGCTGCCTTTGAACTTGTCGGGTGCGACGAGGACTCTCATGGTTTCTATCTCCTTGGTGCGCGGGTGGGCAGCGAAGCGATCGGACGGCGAGCCGTTACCAGGGGCTCATGGCGACCCCGTCGGTGGTGTGCGCAGTGCTGACCTGTCTCCGTTGGATCCGCTGGTCGCCAGTTCGCCTGGTGTGCCGGGATTGTCGGAGACGGGTTGCAGTGGCGCGCCGCTGTTGACTCCGACGAGCTCGGGGGCGTTCGGGTCATACGGGTTGACGTCGAGGTCCTCGCTGGGGTCGAACAGCGGTTCCACGTCCTTGCCGGCGAACACGGCTCGGGCCCGGGCGACGTCGAGTTCGCCGTTCCATTTCGCGACGAACAGGGTGGCCACCGAGTTGCCGATGAAGTTGACCAGCGCCCGGCACTCGGACATGAACTTGTCGATGCCGAAGATCAACATGATGCCCACCACCGGGATGGTCCCGAGCGTGCTCAAGGTGGCGGTCAGGGCGATGAATCCGCCACCGGCGACCCCGGCTGCACCCTTGGAGGTCAGCAGCATCACCGCGAGCATGCCGAGCTGCTGGCCGATGCTGAGGGGAGTGTTGGTGGCCTGAGCGATGTAGAGCGCCGCCAGCGACAGGTAGATCGCGGCACCGTCGAGGTTGAAGCTGTACCCGGTCGGCACGACCAGCCCGACGGTCGGCTTGCTGACGCCGGCGTACTCGAGCTTGCGGATCAACCCGGGCAGTGCCGGTTCGGCGGTCGAGGTGCCCAGGATCAGCAGCAGCTCTTCGCGCAGGTACTTCAACATGTGCCAGATGTTGAGCCGCAGGTAGCCCATGACCGAACCGAGGACCACGAACACGAACAGCGCCGAGGTGAGGTAGAACAGCCCGATCAGTGACCCCAGGCTGGTCAGCGTGGACACCCCGTACTTGCCGATCGCATACGCCATCGCCCCGAACGCCCCCAGCGGCGCCAGCTTCATCACGTAGTTGAGGATCTTGAACACGATCTTGGTGCCCCGGTTGATCAGGTCCAGGACCGGGCCGCCGATGTGACCGACCGCGTTCAGCGCGACACCGAACAGCACCGCCAGGAAGATGATCTGCAGGACATCACCCTCGACGAACGGGCCGACCACGCTGTCGGGCACCAGGTGGGTGATGAACTCCCACCACTGCTTGGTCTCGCCGGTGGTGATCAGCTTCTGCGCCGATTCGCTGGTCTCGATCGTGGAAGGGTTGGCGTTGACGCCGTCACCGACGCGGAAGATGTTGATCGCCACCAGCCCGAAGATCATTGCGAGGATGGTGCCGACCTGGAAGTAGGTCAGTGCCTTGATCCCGGTCAGGCCGACTTTCTTCAGATCGGCGACACTGGCGATGCCGCCGACGATGGTCAGGAAGACGATCGGCCCGATCAGCATCTTCATCGCGGTGACGAAGGTGGTGCCGATCGGCTCCATCGCGACCCCCGCGGACGGGCTGAGCCATCCGAGGAGGACGCCGATGATGATCGCTAGTAGAACCCAGAAGTAGAGCTGTTTGTACCAGCGTTTCTTGTCGTGATTGGGCCGGTAGGCCTCGGTTGTGCTGTGTGTTTGCATGACGTCACCTCTGTGCGTGCGTGAATTTGGTGTAGCAGGCTGCCGGGGTCACCCGGCCAGGTTTGAGCAGCGCCGCACAAGAGGTGGCGCAGGGAATTACGGGTGGATCAGATCAGGCCGGTGTGAGGGCCTTAGTGACCGCGGCGATGATGGCGTCGGTGACCTCATCGGTGTTCGACGTTCCGCCGATGTCGCGGGTGCGAACCCCGCTGCCGGTGGCGGTTTCGATGGCAGCTTCGACGCGGCGTGCCTCAGCGTGCAGACCGAAGTGATCCAGCATCAACGCGGCGCTGGCGATCGCGCCGACCGGGTTGGAGATGCCCTCGCCGGCGATGTCGGGGGCCGATCCGTGCACCGGCTCGAACATGCTGGGGAAGCGACGTTCCGGGTTCAGATTGGCACTGGCCGCGATGCCGAGACTGCCGGCCAGCGCCGAACCCAGGTCCGAGAGGATGTCGGCATTGAGGTTGGAAGCCACCACCACCGACAGATCCTCGGGATGCAGGACGAACTTCGCGCTCATCGCGTCGACGAGAACACTTTCGGATTCCACATCCGGGTAGTCCAGGGCGACCCGCTTGAACACCTCGTCCCACAGCACCATG
>Ga0207683_10002484_pt1 | contig 16092 bp, 13 predicted proteins | sample KBSM73metaG_FD_184333 | JGI IMG/M metagenome (GOLD analysis project Ga0207683, IMG submission 184333) | Miscanthus rhizosphere microbial communities from Kellogg Biological Station, Michigan, USA - KBS M7-3 metaG (SPAdes) (version 2) | ecosystem: Host-associated > Plants > Roots > Rhizosphere >... | reverse complement strand
CATCTTCTCGGGCGCCATCACGGTGACGTGCCGGTTCGTCACGTAGCGCTGGTCGTACACGTACTGGTTGCACGTGAAGCCCATCGCCCACGTGATCAGCTCCTTGACCTCGGTGTCGGGCTTGAACGTCACCGCGACATCGCCGGGCTTGCGGTTGCACGAGAACACGGTGTCGGCGTCCGGTTTCTCCGGGTCGGCGAACGCGGCACGTGGCAAGAGCATGGCGAACACCGCGATCGCGAGCAGGCGCATGCCCGGCCGCCATTACCAGTTTCGGGCCAGCGTCCAAGTCCGCGAATGCCAGCGCGCGGCGGCCCCCCTCGTGACATCGCGGCAACCCGACGACCCGGTAGGCGCTGCCAGAACGGCCTTCGCGTTATCATGGTGCGAGTGACGCGTCCGTCCGGTGATGATCCGACGGTCGGGGCAACCGACGCGACCACGCCGGAGAGCCACCCGGCGGTCGCCCCGCGCGTCTCGCTCGGCAACGGCGCGAAGCTGGGCCGCTATCAGATCGTGCGCTCGATCGGCCGCGGTGGGATGGGCGCGGTCTACCTGGCGCACGATCCGCAGCTCGACCGCGACGTCGCGATCAAGCTGCTGCACGCCGGCACCAGCTCCGACTCGCTGATCCACGAGGCGAAGGCGCTCGCGAAGCTCGACGACCGCCACGTCGTCCAGGTGTTCGACGCCGGCGAGCACGGGGGCGAGGTGTTCATCGCGATGCAGCTCGTCGACGGCGAGGACCTCGCGAGCGCCCTGGCGAGCCGCAAGCCGAGCGTGCAGCAGATCATCTCCTGGTTCGTCGACGCCGCCCGCGGGCTGGCCGCCGCCCACGCCGCCGCGCTCGTCCACCGCGACTTCAAGCCGAGCAACGTGCTGATCGATGGCCGCGGCCGCGTCGCGGTCACCGACTTCGGCCTCGCGGTGAGCACCGCGGAGTCCGACGGTGCGCGCAGCGGCTTCGCCGGCACCCCGATCTACATGGCGCCCGAGCAGCACGCGCTCCAGCCGGCGACCGAGGCGAGCGATCAGTTCTCGTTCTGCGTGGCGCTGTGGGAGGCGCTGTTCGGCCAGCACCCGTATCTCCCGCGCGACGCGAGCACGAGCGCCGCCGAGATCGGCATGCACATCACCACCGGCGAGCTGATCCCGCCGCCGCGTGACCGCGGGGTGCCGCGCACCGTCGTCGACGTGTTGACGCGCGGGCTCGCACGCGACCCGAAGGCACGCTGGCCGGCGATGACCGATCTGATCGCGCAGCTCGCGCCGATCCAGCGCCGGCGCACGTGGCCGCTCGTCGCGATCGGTATCGCCGCGGCGGCCGCCGGCGGGGTCGGCGTGTGGCTGGTCGCGAGCCGCCACCAGGGCCCGAGCTGCGACGAGCAGGCGAGCCAGCGCCTCGCGGTCGCGTGGAATCCGGCGCGCGCCGCGGCGATCCAGCACCAGCTCGCAACCTCGCATCGCAGCTACGCCGCCGCAGTGGCCGATCGCTCGACGAAGCAGCTCGACGCGTATGGCACGCGCTGGCGCCAGCTCGCGATCGGTGCGTGCCAGTCCGGCGGGGCCGCAGACTTCCTCGCCCGCGAGCGCGCATGCCTCGACGCCCGGCTGGACTCGCTACACGCGACCGCCGACGTGCTCGCCGGTACGGCCGATGTCGTCGATCACGCCGCCGACGTCACCGATGCGCTGCCGGCGCTCGCCGACTGCACGAACCGCGACGCGCTGCTCGCCGTACCGTCGACGCCGCCGCCGTCGCAGGCCGCCCAGATCGCGGCGCTCGACCGCGACCTCGACCACGTCACCGCGCTGCAGAGCGCCGAGTCCACGCACACGCTCGACGAGGCTCGCAGGCTCGCCGCCCGCGCGGATGCGCTGGGCTGGCAGCCGGCGGTCGCGCGCGCCCACATCGCGGTGGGCAAGGCGCTGTCGGCGAACTTCATGCCCGGCGCGCTCGAGGAGCTCACCCAGGGCGCGCAGCTCGCGATCGCGAACCATCAGGACCGCGATGCGATCCACGGCTGGATCACGGCGCTCGACGAGGCCTGGTACCTGCACAAGCCCGACGTGGTCGCGATGGTGATCACGCAGGCGCGCACCACCGCGGCCCGTGCGAACGATCCGGGGCTCTCGCTCCAGCTCGAGATCACCTACGGGCGTGCGCTGATCCAGATGCAGCGCTGGGACGAAGGCCTCGAGATCTGCCGCGCCGCGATCGTCGCCGCCGACAAGCTCGCCAACACGACCGACGATGACCGCGCGCGCGACTGCGTGTTCGAGGGCCTCTTGCCGGCCGGCAAGATGGACGAGCTGCACGCGGTCACGCACGAACGCATCGCTGCGGTGACCGAGCGCTTCGGCCCGGACTCGCCGAACCTCGCGACGTACGACCTCGTGCTCGCGGAGGTCGATGCAGCTCGCGGCGATCTGAAGAATGCGCGGTCCGAGATCGATCGCGCGATGGCCGTGGTCGCGAAGGCCTACCCGCAGGGCGGAACGCTGCGCAACGTCGAAGTGATGCGCGTCAACGCCGAGGTCGAGCTCGCCGAGGGCAAGCCCACGGAGAGCCTCGCTACCTATCGGCAGGCACTCGCGCTCGCGGGGTCCGTCGAGCCCAAGCCGATCGTCGAGCTCGCGCAGATCCAGACCGGCATCGCGTCGATCGTCGCGGAATCCGGCGATCGCGATGCAGCGCTCAAGGCATTCGACGACGCGATCGCCGCCGCGCGCGCACAGAGCAGCGAGTCGATGTCGCTCGCGATGTTGCTCCTGAACTACGGCCAGCTCGTCGGCGAGACCGACTTCGACGCCGGCCTGCGCGCGTTCGACGAGGCCAGGCAGATCATGGAGCGGGTGAAGGATCCCCGCGCGAGCTACGCCTCCGCCGCGATGGCCGTGATCGAGCTCAAGCACGATCGCTGGGCGGACGCGCGCCGTCACGCCGACGAGGCGGTCGAGTTCGCGAAGCACGATCCCGACGCGATCCCGGAGAACACGGCCCAGCTGCAGATGATCCTCGCGAGAGCGATCGTCCACACGAAGGGCGACATGAAGCGCGTGAGGGCACTCGCGCAGGAGGCGCGCGCGACGTTCGTCAAGCTCGGACCGGCGCACGCCGGCCAGGTACGCGAGATCGACACGTTCGTCGCGTCGCTACACTAGTCGCTACGATCCGGAACCAGGCGTGGTCCGCGCGGGCCTTCGACCACCGGGGCATCCTCGGGCGTGTCGCGCGTGAACGAGATGAACGCCATCTGCGGCCGCCGCGACGCCTCGGTCGTCACGAACCGGATGCCGTCGAGGTGCCAGCCGCGCGCGACCCACGCGTTGACCGCTTCCTCGATCGACTCGTCGGTGACGATCGACAGCTCGACGAACTTGTAGAGGAGGCCCATCAGCGCTGCTTCGCCAGCAGCTTGCACGCGTACGGCGCGTGGTAGCTGATGATCGTGTCCGCGCCGGCGCGCCGGATGCCGATCAGGGTCTCCAGGATCACGCGGTCGCGATCGATCCAGCCCTTCTCGGCTGCGGCCTCGATCATCGCGTACTCGCCGCTGACGTTGTAGGCGGCGATCGGCATGTTGACCTCGTCGGAGACCGCGCGGATGACGTCGAGATACGCGAGCGCGGGTTTCACCATGATGATGTCGGCGCCCTCGGCGACGTCCATCGAGACCTCGCGAAGTGCCTCGGCGACGTTCGCCGGATCCATCTGGTGACCGCGGCGATCGCCTTCCTGGGGCGCCGAGTCCACGGCATCGCGGAACGGCCCGTAGTAGCCGCTCGCGTACTTGGCCGAGTACGCCATGATCGCGACCTGGTCGTGGCCGTCCTCGTCGAGGCTCTCGCGGCACGCGCCGACGAACCCATCGAGCATGCCGCTGGGCGCGACGACATCGACGCCGGCCTTCGCGTAGCTGACGACCATGCGCGCGAGGTTCTCGAGCGACGCGTCGTTGTCGAGCTCGCCGCCGTGCAGGATCCCGCAGTGGCCGTGGTCCGTGTACTCGCAGAAGCACGCGTCGGCCATCACGATCAGCTCGGGCCGCGCCTTCTTGATCGCGCGGATCGCCTTCTGGATGATGCCGTTCTCCTTCCACGCCTCGCTGCCGACCGCGTCCTTGCGCTCGGGGATGCCGAACAGGATCACGCCCGGGATGCCGAGGTCGGCCGCGGCTGCGGCGGCATCGACGGCCTTGTCGATCGAGTAGTTGAACTGCCCCGGCAACGAGCCGATCGGCTTGGCAATGCCAGTGCCCGGCACGACGAACAGCGGATAGATGAAGTCCTCGGGCGCCAGCCGGGTCTCGCGGATCATCCGGCGGAAGTTCTCGGTACGCCGCATCCGGCGGGGCCGGTAATCGGGGTAGTTCATCGTCCTGCTGGATACACCGACCTGACCGCATGCGCCATTCCCTCCGGCGTCGGTGCGGGGGCGATTGCGACGTCCGCGATGCCGGCGGCCTTCACCGCGGCGGCGGTCGTCTCGCCGATCGCGCAGAACCGCGTCCGCAACGGCCCGAGCGGCACCAGCTGCGCGAGCGCGGCCACTTGCGAGGGTGCGAACACGCAGCACACCGCCGCCTCGCCGCCGACGAGCAACCCCTTGCCGCGCGCGAGCAGCGGGTCATCGGCCGGCGCGGGGACGGTGCGGTAGGCGACCACCTCGATCACCTCGGCACCCGCGGCGCGCAGCAGCTCGAGCGGCTCGGTGCGGCCCTCCTCGGCGCGCGGCACGAGGATCTTCTTGCCGCGCACGTCGCCGCACGCGATCACGGCACGCGCCAGCTCCACGCCATCGCGCACGCCCTGCGGCACCTGCGCCGGGATCTTGGCGATCTCGAGCGCGCGCCGCGTCGCGGGCCCCACCGCCCACACCGCCGGCAGGTCGGCCACCGCCGCGTGCGCGAGCTGCTGAGCCGCGCGCGGGCTCGCGACGACGATCGCATCAACGCCGGCCATCAGCAGCTGCCGCAGCGCGCCCGGCTCGAGCGACGACACCGTGCGCGTCACCGGCATGGCGATCACGTCGAGCGGCGCGAGCGCCGCCGCATAGACGACCGTATCCGCCGCATCCCTCGTCAGCACCGCGAACGCCATTCCACGAGTCTGGCACGGCGCATGCTCTATTACCCGCCATGGCGATCCCCGGCCTGGCGAACCGACGCGAGCACGTTCACCCCGCGGTGATCGACCGCGAGCTCGCGCGCGTGCGCACGCTGGCGCGGGTGCTGGACGACTATCTCGTCGATCCGCTGATCGGGATGTTCCTGCCCGGCATCGGCGACCTGATCGGCTCGGTGATGGGCTTCTACATCGTCGGCGTGGCGTTCCGGCGCCGCGTGTCACCGGTGCTGCTCGCGCGCATGATCCTCAACCTCGGCATCGACGCCGTGATCGGCATCGTGCCGCTGGTCGGCGACTGGTTCGACTTCCGGTTCAAGGCGCACAAGAAGAACGTGAGCCTCATGCTCGAGCGCCCGGCCGGCCGCGCGAAGGCCAGCGACTGGTTGTTCGTCGGCGCCGCCGCGGCGCTCTACCTGACGATCATGGGCCTGGTGATCTGGGGCGTGGTCGCACTCGTCCGCGCGCTGTAGTAGCGTCGCGGCGTGAAAGCCCTGCTGCTCGTTGCCTGCGTAGCCGTTGCTTGCTCGTCGGGCGCGAAGCATGACGACGCCCCGATGCCTCCGCCCGCGCCCACGCCCGACACGCCGACGCCGGCGAACGCGCCCAAGGTGCACCTCGAGACGCCGCGCGGCGAGATCACGGTCGACGTCGAGGTCGTGTCGACGCCCGCGAAGATCGAGAAGGGCCTCATGTACCGCCAGTACCTCGCGCCCGACAGCGGCATGCTGTTCCTGATGGGCCACGAGAAGGACTGGACGTTCTGGATGCACAACACGCTCATCCCGCTCGACATGCTCTTCATCACGAAGGACATGACGGTCGCGGGCATCGTGCAGAACGCCGAGCCGAAGACCGACACGATGCGCACGGTCGGCGCGACGAGCCTCTACGTGCTCGAGGTCAACGGCGGCTACACCGCGAGCAAGGGCGTGATCGCCGGCGCGAAGGTTCGCTTCGAGAACGTGAAGTAAGCCGGTCAGCGGGTCGGGCCGGGGCCGGAACCGGCGCCCGAGCCCTGGTCGGGGATGTACGGCGGAATCTCGACGGGCACGGTCACGGTCTGGTGATCCGGCGACGCGTTGATCGTCACCGGCAGGCAGTACGCCGGCAGCTTGTCGCCGTGGCGCTCGACGTAGCCCATCGCGCCCATCCCCTGCACCTCGGCGGGGAACGGCACGACGCACGCGGTGTACGCGCCGGCCGTGATCTCGGTGAACTTGGCGGCCTCGCCGGCGCGGATGATCACCCACTGCGACGCGCCGGCACCGGCGGCGGCCATGCGCAGCGACAGCTCGCTCGCGGTGTGCGCGGTGATCGCGCCGGTGGCGAGCCACGCGCTGGCGACGCCGAGCTTGCCGGCCTTCGCGGCGGCGAGCATGTCGACCTCGATGGTGCCGGCCTCGACCGCGAGGTCGACCTTGACCTCCTGCCCCGACGGCACGACGACTTCCTTGCTGTAGAACTTCATGCCCGCCATCGGCATGCCGACGGTCGCGGAGACCTTGTACGTGTCGGGCGCGAGCTTGTCGTAGCGATAGCTGCCGTCGGGACCGGAGGCGACCGCGTAGATCGCGCCCGGCGTGGTGGTCGACTGGCAGCTGACGAACACGCCCTCGACCGGCTTGCCGCCCTGGCGCAGCACGCCCGACAGCGCACCGAACGGCTGGAGCTCGAGGACGAGCTCGCCCTGGCCCGACATCTCGGTCGGGATGCGCAGCGCCTTGCTGCGGCCGTAGGCGGGATGCTCGGCGGTGATCGCGAGATCGCCGTCGTTGAAGCCCGCGAGCGAGAACGTTCCGCTCGCGTCGGTGGTGGTGGTCTTGGTGCCCTGCCCCATCGGGCCGAAGTTGGCGCTGTTCGTCGAGCCGTTGCCGAAGATCTGGCGGCCCGCGTAGACCGTGGCGTCGGGGACGGGCGTGCCGTTCGCGACGACCGTGCCCGCGAGCAACCGGCCCTTCTGCACGGTGATCGTGCCGACGTCGGCGGTCTTGCCGGGCTCGACGAGGACCTCGACCGCGCGCGACTGGAACGTCGGGCCGCGGACCTGCAGCTCGTACGATTGCGGCGCGAGCGCGTCGAGCTCGAACTCGTCGGTGCCGACGAACGACTGCTGCGTGATGCCGACCGCGATCGTGAAGATGTCGGGGCGCGTTCCGTCGGCGAGCGCGACCTTGCCCTTCACGCCGCCCTCGGGCTGCAGCACGATCTTGAGGTCCTTCGTGCCGGTCTGGGCGACGATGCCCTCGGTGGTGCCGCGCCGGCCGCGACTCGCAGCGTGCGAGCGCATCGCGGTGATCGAGTAGCTGCCCTCGGCGAGCCCGGTCAGCGTGAACTTGCCGGCGGCATCGGTCAGCTCCTGCGGAAACCCGCGCATGCGGAAGTTCTGGAAGTCCCCCATGCCCTTCTGGTCCTTGAAGTTCGGACCGGCCGAAACCTGGACGCCCTCGACGGGCTGGCCCTGCGGATCGACGACGATGCCGGCGATCGTGCCGGTCACGTCGATGACGAGCTTGACGTTGGCGACGTCGCCGTTCGTGGTGTCGAGGTCCTCGCTCTTCGACGCGCCGGTCTCGTGCATCGCGACCGCGGTGAGCTCGTGGCGCGGCAGCCCGCGCAGCTCGAACGCACCGTCGCCGTCGCTGTAAGCCTGGCGCGGCGGCTCGAAGATCATGCCGCGGCGCGAGGCGCGGCCGATCCGCACGCGCGCCGACGCGACCGGCTTGCCCGCCGTGTCGACGACGGTGCCGCGCACCGTGGCGCCCGCGCCGAGCGTGATCGTGACGCCGCTCTGGTCGTGCTTGCCGTCGAGCGTGACCATCGCGGTCTGGCCCGGCGCGTACTCGGGATGCGAGGCCGCGAACCGGAAGCTGCCCGACGGCAGCGCCGCGAACTTGAACGAGCCGTCGGCGCCGGTCAGAGCTGCGTCGTAGCGAGCGTCGGCCTGCTGACTCCAGTCCGATGCGCCATGGAAGGTGACGCGCGCGCCCGGCACGCCGCTGCCTTTCTCGTCGACGACGCGCCCGGCGACCGCGGCGCCTGGCATCAGGATCAGCTTCACGCTGTGCGCGCCGGCGCCGACCTGCAGCCACGACAGCGAGCGCGCGAGCCCGTCGGCCCACGCCGCGACCTGGTAGCCGCCGGGGACCACGGCGTCGAATGTCGTCGTGCCGGCCTTCGTCGTCTGCTTCTGATAGTCGGTGCCGCGCAGCTCGACGGTCGCGCCGTCGATCGGCTTCGAATCGCCGCCGACCACGGTGACCGAAACTTGCGCACCTGGCCTCAGGTGCAGGACCACCGGCTCGCTCTTGTCGGTCAGCTTGGCGGTGACCGGACCCGCGATCCCCTGCCTGGCGCGGGCGACCAGCGTGTAGGGGCGCGCAACGAGTGCATCGAACGCGAACCCGCCATCGGCCTCCGTCGTGGCCGTGCGGGGCGGATTGGACCCGAGCATGACCGTGGCACCGCCAACTGGATGATCATCACCATCGACCACCTGGCCCTCGAGGCGCAGCGCGCCTTTCGGATCATCGTCGACGAGGACCGCGGGCGCCGCCGGGTCCTCACCACGGTCGCGCTCGGGGCGGGCCCGATCGTGAGACGTGGGTACCGGCGCCTTGGCGGTTGCCTGTGGGCGTGACGGATGACGCAGCAGCAGCGCCCAGATCGCCACCGCGCCGACGACGAGAACCGCGATCACCGCAAGCACCCGCTTACGCATCGCGGGCGAGTATGGCCGAGATCACGGCCTTTCGCGCGACGACTCGCTTATTGTGCCGGCTCGGGGTTCTGCGATAGAACCACCGTCACCACTTCGAGGGGATTCACATGGCTTTCCGTCCGCTTCTGCTCGCTGCTGCTGCTCTTGTTCCGATGTCGCTCGCCGCTTGCGGTGGCGACGATGGTGGTCAGCCGACCCCTGAAGGAGCTCACACCCACTACGTCGCGAACAAGGTGTTCGTCCCGACGTCGTCGACCGAGAGCCGCGAGTACGGCCTCGATCTCAACGGCGACGGCACCGTCGACAACCAGCTCGGCGCCACGCTCGCCGCGCTCAAGTCGCAGGGTGGCTTCGACATCCAGGGCACGATCGACAAGGCCGTCGCCGACGGCAGCATCATCCTGCTCGTCGACTTCCAGACCAAGAGCTTCACCAGCTCGGCCGCCTCCGGCATCCAGGTGTTCCTCGGCACCAACCCGAACCCGGCGGCCTGCAACGGCTCGGCCGACACCACGTGCGGCCATCACCTGACCGGCACGGCGTCGTTCGACCTCGCGGCAGATGCCGCGACGAACAACATTGCGCTCGGCGGCAAGATCGTCGGCGGCACGTTCACCGGCGGCCCCGGCAAGCTGACGCTCCAGATCTCGCTCGGCGGCGGCACGCCGATCGACCTCGACCTGATCGGCGCGCGCGCCAAGGTCTCGGGCATCTCGGACACCGCGATCGGCATGGGCACCTCGGGTGGCGCGATCTTCGCCGGCGCGGTCAGCAAGGATGACATCGACAACAAGATCATCCCGGCGATCCCGCCACAGCTCGAGGCGACGATCATGCGCGATTGCACCATGATCATGCCACCCGTCGCGGGCTGCGGCTGCGCCGCGAGCTCGACCGGCGCGACGATCATCAGCTTCTTCGACGCGAACAAGGACTGCAAGGTCGACGCGGACGAGCTCAAGGCGAACCAGCTCGTGATGAGCCTCCTGCAGCCCGACGTGACGATCGACGGCACGATGGCGCTCTCGATCGGCATCAAGGCCACCGCGGTCGGCGCCACGTTCACGGTTCCGGGCCAGGGCTCGGGCGCGTGATGAGATCGGTGCCGCTCGCCGCAAGGTGAGCAGCGCCGACCAGCCCTGCGTCGTCGCCGAGCTCGGCGAGGACCACGGAGAGCGGCCCCCACGAGGGGCCGTTCGTCGTTTCGGCCATGTGGTCGGTGACCATGCGGAAGAGCAGCGGGCAGCGCGCGAGCACGCCGCCGCCGAGGACCAGCCGCTCGGGGTTGAGCACGGCGACCGCGTTGCCGAGCGTCACCGAGAGCAGCGGAGCGAGCTCGCGCCACAGACCGACGGCCCACGGGTCTCCGCCGGCCGCCGCGCGGTCGACCTCGTCGGGTGTGCCGGGATGGCCGGTCTCGCGCTCGATGCGCGTCATCAAATAGCTGCCGCCGACGTAGGCCTCGATGCAGCCGCGCTGGCCGCACTGGCACGGCGCCGCATCGCGATCCCAGCGGACCTTCGTGTGCCCGATCTCGCCGGCGCAGTTCGACGTGCCGGTGACGAGCTGGCCGTTTGCGATCACGCCGCCGCCGATGCCGGTACCGACGTAGACGCCAAGCACATGGGTGCAGCCGCGCGCCGCCCCCTGCTGCGCCTCGCCCCAGATGATCGCGTTGACGTCGTTGTAGACGCCGAGCTGGTAGGTCGGCCCCAGCCGCGCCGCGAGCAGCTCGCCGAACGGGACGTCGCGCCAGCGCAGGTGCGGCGAGTTGGCGACCGTGCCCCGGCGATCTGACAGCATCGCGGCGAGGCCGACGCCGACCGGCCCGTCGGGCGCCAGCGACTCGACGACGCGCGCGACCTTCTCGACGATCGTCGCCGGATCGCGCGGCTCGCCGACCGGCTCGCGATGGCTCGCGCCCTGCTGATCGATGCGCGCGGCGCGCAGGTTGGAGCCGCCGAGGTCGATCCCGATCATGGCCCGATCATTTCGCTTCGGCGATGCAGCGCTCGATCAGCCGGCGGATCTCCGCGAGGTGCTCCTCGGTGTCGGCCTCGCAGCGCATGACGAGCGCGGGCTGCGTGTTGGACGCGCGCACGAGGCCCCAGCCGTGCTCGAGCTTCGCGCGCACGCCATCGACGTCGACCACGCTCTTCACGAGCGGATCGGTGCGCAACCGCGCGGTCACCGCGGCCACGATCGCCGCCTTGCGGTCGTCGGGGCAGTCGATCCGGATCTCCGGCGTGTTGATCGTCACCGGCAGCTCGGCCGTGCGGTCCGCCAGCGTGCGCTCGCCGCGCGACAGCAGCTCGAGCAGCCGCGCGCCCGCGTAGATCGCGTCGTCGAACCCGAGCCAGCGGTGCGCGAAGAACAGGTGCCCCGACATCTCACCGGCGAGCTGGGCGCCGGTCTCCTTCATACGCGCCTTGATCAGCGAGTGGCCGACCTTCCACATCTCGACCTCGCCACCGGCGGCCGCGAGCTCGTCGTACATCGCCTGCGAGCACTTCACCTCGCCGACGAACTTCGCGCCCGGGACCTCGGCGAGCAGCGCCTTGCCGAGCAGGATCATCAGCTGGTCGCCCCACAGGATCCGGCCGGTCGCGTCGACCGCGCCGAGCCGATCGGCGTCTCCGTCGAGCGCGATCCCGACCTCGGCGCCCTCGTCTTTGACTCTCGCGATCAGATCCGCCACGTTCTCGGGCTGCGTCGGATCGGGATGGTGATTCGGAAACCGGCCGTCGAGCTCGCAGTAGAGCGGCACGACGTCGAAGCCGAGCCGGCGATACAGCGAGACGGCCGTCGGCCCGCCGGCGCCGTTGCCGGCGTCGACGACGACCTTGCAGCGGCGCTGGCCGAGCTGCAGCTCGCCGGCCGCGCGATCGAGGTACGCGCCCGAGACGTCGCGCGAGTGCAGCGCGCAGTGCGGATGCGGTAGCGGGTGCTTCAGGATCTCGGCGACCTCGTCGCGCAGCGCCGCGATGTCGGGGCCGTGGAGCGCGTCGGTGCCGCGCAGGATCTTGAAGCCGTTGTCCTCGGGCGGGTTGTGGCTGCCGGTGATCATCACCGATGCGGCGGGCTCGAGGTGATGTGCGGCGAAGTACAGGACCGGCGTGGGCACGACGCCGATGTCGGTGACGTCGGCGTGGACGCGCAGGCCGTCGGTCAGCGCGGAGAACAGGCGCGGTGAATGGACGCGCGGATCGCGGCCCACCACCACCGTCTGCCCGGCCGCGCGCTTGCCGATCGCGATGCCGAGCGCATGGACGGTGGTGTCGTCGAGGTCGCGCTCGGCGACGCCGCGGATGTCGTACTCGCGAAAGCTGCGTGGGTTCATAGGTACCTCGCCAGACCGCGCGCCGAGAGCGCGTCGATCACCTTGCGGACGTCCTGGGCCTGGTCCTTCTTGATCACGAGGATCGCGTCGCCGCTCTTCACGACGACAAGATCGGAGACGCCGACGGTCGCCACCAGCAGATCGTCGGTGACGATCACGTTGCCACCGCCGTCGATCACGAGCGCGTTGCCGACGACCGTGTTGCCGGCCGCATCCGCGCCGCGCACGGCGGGCAGCGCTGCCCACGAGCCGACGTCGTCCCAGCCGACCGCCGCCGGCACCGTGACGATGCCGCTCGCTTTCTCCATGACCGCGTGATCGATCGAGATCGACGGCAGCGTCGGGTAGACGGACGCAGCGATCGCCGGGTTGCGGGCAATCTCGCGAACGGCGTGGCCGGTGCCCGGGAGGTGGGCGTCGAGCTCGGCGAGCAGCCGGTCGGCCCGCGCGCAGAAGATGCCCGCGTTCCACAGGTAGCGCCCGCTCGCGACATAGCCCGCCGCGGTCTCCGCATCCGGCTTCTCGACGAACCGCAGCACCGGCGTCACCGTGCCCGGCGTGGTGCTCGCGATCTCGAGGTAGCCAAAGCCCGTCTCCACGCGGCTCGGTGTGATGCCCACCGTCGCGATCGGTCCCTGCTCCGCGGCATCCATCGCGATGCCGAGCACGCGCGCGAGGCCCGCCCGATCGGTCACGTGCTGATCGGCCGGCAGGATCGCGAGCACCGCATCCGGATCGCGCGCGACGAGCAGCGCGGCGGCAAGGCCGATCGCTGCCGCCGTGTTGCGGCCGACCGGCTCCGCGACGACCTCGACGCCGGGCACGAGCGCACGCGTCGCCTCGGCCTGCGACTCCGCGGTGACGATCACGACGCTCGCCACACCGCCGATCTGCCCGCCGAGCGCGGCCGCAGCCGCGACCATCGGGACGCCATCGGGGCCAAGCGCGAGCAGCTGCTTGGGCCGCGAGCGCCGGCTTGCCGGCCAGAGGCGGGTCCCACTGCCGCCCGCGAGGATCACCGCGTGTCTCACGCGCGGACTATCGCACGGGTCAGGCCTCGAGCACGGCCTTGACCTTCGCCGCGAGTGCGCCCGCCGCGAACGGCTTCTCCAGGAACTCGACCTCGGCCTGGCGAATCCCGCGGCGCACGATCTCGTCGTCCGTATATCCACTCGTGTAGAGCACGCGGATGTGCGGGTACTCGCGCGCCGCCGCCTCGACCAGCTCCCGGCCGTTCATCTCCGGCATCACGACGTCGGTGATCAGCAGATCCACGTTCTCGCGGCGCAGCACGCGCAGCGCATCGCGGCCATCCACGGCCTCGAGCACCTCGTAGCCCCGCGACTTGAGCGTGCGGGTGACCGCCGTCCGCAGGTGCAGGTCGTCGTCGACCAGGAGGATGCGTCCGCTGCCCCGGGTGGTCTCCACCGCTTCGAGCAGGTCGCCGCGTTCGCCATCGGCCGCCGCCGGCAACCGGATGCGGAACGTCGTGCCGACCCCGACGCGGCTGTCGAGCTCGATGGAGCCTCCGGCCTGCTCGACGATGCCGTGGACGACCGCGAGCCCGAGCCCGGTGCCCTTGCCGACGGGCTTCGTCGTGAAGAACGGCTCGAACACGCGCGCCTTGATGTCGTCGGGGATACCCGGCCCGTCGTCGGTGACGGTGATCAGCGCGTGGCCGCGCTCGGCGCGCGTCTCGACCGTGATCATGCCGCCCGGCGGCATCGCGTCGCGCGCGTTCACGCACAGGTTCACGAGGACCTGCGCGATCTGTCCCGGATCGACGCGCACGCGGCACAGATCCGGATCGAGCGCGACGCGCAGCGTGACGTCCTCGCCGAGCATGCGGCGCAGCATCCGGCGCGTCTCGTCGACGGTCTCGTTGAGGTCGAGGAGCACCGGCGCCACCACCTGCTGGCGGCCGAACGCGAGCAGCTGGCGGGTCAGCGAGCACGCTCGTTCGGCAGCGAGCCCGATCTCGCCGACGAGCTCGCGATCCGGCGACTCCGGCGGGATCACCTCGGCGAGCATCTCGAGGTTCGCGGTGATCACGCACAGGATGTTGTTGAAGTCGTGTGCCACGCCACCGGCGAGCAGGCCGATCGACTCGAGCTTCTGCGCCTGGTGCAGCTTGTCGCGCACGACCAGATCCGCGGTGATGTCCTCGGCGACGCCGGCGACGCGGATCACCCGGCCGGAGGCGTCCCGCACCGGGAACGTCCTCGCGCGGATCCAGCGCACTTCACCGCCCGCGCGCACGACCCGGAAGTCCTCGGCGAGCTCGTCGGTCGCCGCCCGCTCGACCACCCGGGCGCGGTCGTCGGGATGGACCGCGTGGGCCCAGCTGTGGGGCTCGGCGAGCAGCGACTCGGTGGTGCGCCCGAACAGCTTCTCGTAGCCGGGGCTGACGTAGAGCATCGAGCCCGTCGCGGCATCGCGCACCCACAGCGCGGCGTCGACGATGGTCGCGAGCTCGCGCAGCCGTTCGTCCGCTGCCCGCGCGTCGGCCTCGGCGCGCTTGCGAGCCGTCAGATCGACAAACGTCGACACCGCGAGCGCCTCGCCATCGATCTCGATGACGTGGCTCGACACCAGCACCCAGCGGATCTCGCCGGTCCGCGAGACGAGCTGGACCTCGACGTCGCGCAGATCGCCGCCGCTGCGGAGCTGGCCGAACATCTGCTCGCGCGATTCGGGGCCGACGGCGATGCCCGCGTCGACGGGCTCGTGACCGACGATCTCGTCGTACGCGACGCCGAACGTCGTCAGGTAGGCATCGTTGACGGCGACGACCTTTCGATCGGTCAGCCGGCTCAGCGACTTCGCGACCGGGCTCGCGAGAAACATCTTCGACAGCCGCTCCTCGCCCCTGCGCGCGACCGCGAAGCTCTTCTCGGCGGCCATGCGTGCGCGGCTCATCCCGTCGATCGTGACGCTCGCGATCACGCCAACGGCCAGCAGCGCACCGAGTCGTTCGAGATCGCGGACGTCGAGCACGCCAAAGTGGCCGACGGGCTCGCACAGCCGCGCGGAGACGACCATCGCGATCGCGGTGGTCACGAGCGCCGGGACGCGACCGCCGATGTACGACGCCGCCATGATCGACGGCACGTACAGGATGATCACGACGCCGCTGTCGAGCTGGAACAGCTGCACGGCGGTGGTCAGCAGCACCGCGACGATCCCGACGCAGAGACCAAGAATCACGCGAGGGGCGGCCATGGCTGGTAGGTCGGCCGGAACCGCCCCACGTGAAGCCGTCGAGACTCACCTCACGCTGAGCCGGCCCGACGGGAGCAGCTGCCCAGGTGCCACGCCTGGATGCGAACTTCGCGGCGCAGCTTGCGCGTCACGCGGTTGTTCGTCGCCGCGAACCGCGCGACCGCGGTCAACAGGATCAGGTGCCCTGCGACGAGCGCGTAGGGATCTGCCGGGCTGGTCCCGACGAGCAAGCGCGAGATCGAGAGGATCCCCTGGGTGCCGACGAAGTAGGTCGGGGCGAACACGCCAGTCGCCTCGAATACCACAGGTGCGAGCAGGCACACCCACACCCACCCGACGACGGCCACCGTCCGCTGTTCGAGCCAGGGATTCGCGGACACCGCGAACGCGCCGACGCGCAACAGCGGCTGCAGCGGGCCCTGCTGCGCGAGCGCCGGCGAGCCGCTTCATCGTGAAGAACGGGCGGCCGGAGTCGTCGACGCCGAGCTCGTGCACAGGGACGATCGCCGGATGATCGAGCCGCGCCTGGATCCGCGCCTCGCGAAGGAATCGCGTGATCGCGCTCGCCGACGGCTGCTTGCCCTTCATGCGCTTGATCGCGACCGTGCGGCCGATGCGCTTGTCCTCGGCGCCGATCACCTCGCCCATGCCGTCGCGCCCGATCAGCTCGCCGTAGATGTAG
>Ga0207683_10002482_pt1 | contig 16096 bp, 18 predicted proteins | sample KBSM73metaG_FD_184333 | JGI IMG/M metagenome (GOLD analysis project Ga0207683, IMG submission 184333) | Miscanthus rhizosphere microbial communities from Kellogg Biological Station, Michigan, USA - KBS M7-3 metaG (SPAdes) (version 2) | ecosystem: Host-associated > Plants > Roots > Rhizosphere >... | reverse complement strand
CCGCGCTCGAAAACCTGTCGCAGATCGTCGCCGATCAGATCGTCACGCGGATCGCCGTCTATCAGCGCCGCGCCGCCGCCTCGGCGAAGTGAAAGCGTCTGAAAATCAATTAGTTAACTCGCTGGATTCGGCCGCACCAGCGATCCGGCTATACCTGCTCCATGGCCCTGACGAAGCGGGTGCGGCAGACTATGCCGCGCGGCTCGGGCGTGCGCTCGGCGCCGATGCCGAAAAGGTCGCGATGGAAGGGCCAGCGCTGCGCGGCGATCCCGGAAAGCTGGTCGACGAGGCGCGGTCGCTCGCCTTGTTCGGTGGCCGTCGCTGGATCCTGGTCGCCAATGCCGGTGACGAATCGCTCGAAGCGGCGCAATTGCTGCTCGCCGAGCCCCAGGTCGAGCATCCGGTGGTGATGATCGGGCCAGGGCTGCGCACCACGTCGAAGCTCGTCCAGTTCGCGATCGCGCAACCGGCGGCGATGAGCTTCGCCTGCTACATTCCCGACGGCGCCAATGCCGATCGCATGGTGGTCGGAATCGCGCGCGAGTACGGCCTGCGCCCGACGCCGACCGCGATCCGGCGGTTGATGGCGGCGTCCGGCGGGGATCGCAGCGTGATCGCGCGCGAAGTGGAAAAGCTCGCGCTCTATCTCGACGCGGCGACCGACCGGCCGCGCGAGCTCGACGACGACGCGCTCGACGCGCTCGGCGCCGATCTCGGCGAATCGCAAATGTCCGACGTGGTCGACGCCGCGCTGGAGGGCCGCGTCCACGACATCGCGCGCGAACTCGCCCGATTCGCCGATTCGGGCGGCGCGGCGATTCCGTTGCTGCGCCAGATCGTCCGCAAGCTGATGACGCTGGCGGCAATGCGTGCCGAGGTCGATGCCGGCAAGCAGCCGTCGGTGGTGGTCAAGGCGCGCCGAGTTCATTTCCGCGAAGAGCCGGGGATGATCCGCCAGGTGCAGAAATGGAAATCACCCGATATCGCCGCCGCGATCGACCGCTTGCGGCGCGCCGAACGGCAACTGATGGCGCCAGGCGGGGCAGGGGAATTGCTGTCGGACGTCGCGATCACCGAAACGACGCGTGCTGCTGCACGGATGCGGTAGTTATTTGGACTCGCACAAAGACACCAAGGCACGAAGAAGGTTCGCGCAGAGGCGCAGAGAACGCGGAGATTTTTTAGAGAGCCTCGCTATGCGAGGCTCATGGTTGAATCGTCGCGTTGAATCTCGCCATCGCGCAGAGTGAAAACACCTCTGCGCCCTCCGCGCCTCTGCGCGAACCCAATCAAACCTTCTTCTTTGTGCCTTGGCGTCTTTGTGCGCGAAAATCTTAAAGCGGTTCGCCAGTCAGCCGCTGGCACACCATGTCGAGCTGGTCGAGGGTCGAATAGGTGACGGTCAGCGTCCCGCCCTTCGCGCTGTAGGTGATCTTCACGCCCAGCCCGATGACGTCGGTCAATTGGCGTTCGAGCGCGGCGATATCGGCGTTGCGCCCGTGACTGCCACCCCCGCCGCCGCCATGGCCGCCAGACATCCCGTCGCCCTTCGCCGCCTTGGCCAGCCGCTCGGTCTCGCGCACCGACAGACCGCGGGCGACCACATCGGCCGCCAGGCGCTCGACATCGGGCACACCAATCAGCGCGCGGGCATGCCCCATATCGATCTTGCCGTCGGTCAGCAGCGACAGGACAGATTCAGGAAGATCAAGTAACCTCAACAAGTTAGCTACATGGCTGCGCGACTTGTGGACCAGCTTCGCCAGCGCTTCCTGGGTATGGCCGAACTCGTTGATCAGGCGCTTATACGCATCCGCCTCTTCGACCGCGTTGAGATCGCGGCGCTGAATATTTTCGAGCAGCGCGATTTCGAACGTGTCGGCATCGTCGAGCTCACGGACGATCACCGGGACTTCGTGCAGCCGCGCGCGCTGGGCCGCGCGCCAGCGGCGCTCGCCGGCGACGATCTGGTAGTTGCGGCCGTGCGGGCGGACCAGGATCGGCTGGAGCACGCCGCGCGCCGCGATCGACTGTGCCAGTTCCTCGAGCGCGGCTTCGTCGAACACGCGGCGCGGCTGGCCCGGCTGCGGCGTCAGCGCACCCACTGGGAGCATGCGGATGCCCGCCGGCGTTTCGCCGCCGCCCACCGTCGGTACGGCCTCGGGCGCGATGTCGCCGAGCAAGGCATTGAGCCCGCGGCCGAGGCTGGGGCGGGGTTTGCGGGGTGCTTCGGTCGTCATGCCGCGATCGCCGGGGCCGCAGGGGGCAGGCGCCCGATCAACTCGCGTGCCAGCGCCATATAAGCTTCGGAGCCCGAACAGCGATAATCGTAGATCAAGGCGGGCAGCCCATGGCTGGGCGCCTCCGACAAGCGAACGTTGCGCGGGATCACCGTGTCGAACACTACCTTGCCCAGCACCGCGCGGACATCGGCCGAGACCTGGTCGGTCAGCCGGTTGCGGCGGTCGTACATGGTGAGGGCGACGCCCAGGATCGCCAGGCCGGGATTGAATCGCGAGCGGATGCGTTCGACCGTCGACAGCAACTGGCTCAGCCCTTCGAGCGCGAAGAATTCGCACTGCAACGGCACGAGCAGCGAATCCGCCGCGACCATCGCGTTGATCGTCAACAAGCCGAGCGAGGGGGGACAGTCGATCAGCACGACATCCCAGCGATCGCTGGCCACTTCGAGCGCATGGTCGAGCCGGTGCGTGCGCTCCTCATAGTCGACCAATTCGATTTCGGCGCCCGACAGGTCGACCGTCGCCGGCACGATGTCCAGATGCGGCACCACGGTCGCCATCACCGCCTCAACCACCGAGGCTTCGCCCACCAGGACGTCGTAGCTTGATTTCTTGCGGTCGGCGCGGTGGATGCCGAGCCCGGTCGAGGCATTGCCCTGGGGATCGAGGTCGATGATGAGGACGCGCTTGTCGGTTGCCGCCAGCGCGGTGCCCAGGTTGATCGCCGTCGTGGTCTTGCCCACGCCGCCCTTCTGGTTGGCCACGGCAATGACGGTCATCGCGCCCGTACTCCGCGCGCGATCACGATGCTCGATTCAGGATCGGTGATGCTCTGTTCCACGTGGAACATTCCATGCCATCTTTGCTTGGCGCGCGCCACCTCTTCGCGCGCCGCTCGTCCCTTGGGTAGCAGCCAAAGTGTCTCATTGCTGGCGCATTGCACCGCCGACGCGATCACTTGTGCCACCTGCGCGACCGCGCGCGCCGAGATCACCGCGACCGGTTGGCGTACATTCTCGACCTTTCCAGTGATCACCTCGACCTGGGGGAGGGCCAGTGCCGCAGCGGTCTCGCGCAGGAAGTCGGCACGCAACCGGCGCGGCTCGACCAGGATGAAGCGGCGCTCCGGTTGCACCGCGGCCAAGGCGAGCCCGGGAAAGCCGGCGCCGGTGCCAATATCAAGCCAATGCCCTTCGTCGGGCGCCAGCGGTGCGAGCTGCAGCGAATCGACGATATGCCGCGACCAGATCGTCGCCAGGGTCGAGCGCGCGATCAGATTCTGCTGATCACTTTCGACCGTGACGATCGCCGCCAGATGGTCGAGCCGCCCGATCGCCTCGGCATCGAACCGCGCCGTCGCCCAATCGCGCGCCTCCTCCTCGGTCATGCCGCCGCTCGCGCCGCGTGGAGCATGATGGCGGTGAGCGCCGCCGGCGTGATCCCCCTGATACGTCCTGCCGCAGCCAGGGTCGCGGGGCGGGCAGCGGTCAGCCGCTCGACCATTTCGTTGGACAGGCCGGGGATCGCCGCGAAATCCATATCCGACTGCAGTGCGATGCGTTCGCTCGCGCGCAGTTCGGACACTTCGGCCTCCTGACGCTCGACGTAAGGAGCGTAGCGCGCATCCTCGATTGCTTCCTCGATCACCGGAGTCGGCGCTCCGGAGAGGGCGGGGGAGACGTGCGCCAGCTCGACCCCGGGGAAGCGCAGCCATTCGCCGGCCGACCGTCGCGCGCCGTCCTGTGCGACTTGCGCCCCACGGCCTGCCAGCGCGCTAGCGGTGAGCGGTTCGGCGAGGTGCGCATCGACCGAGGCGCGCTCGGCCTCGCGTGCACGGACGTGGCGCAACCGCTCCTCGCCTAGCAGCCCTGCCGCCTCCGCGACTGCGCTCAATCGAGTCTCGGCATTGTCGGCGCGCAGCCGCAACCTGAACTCGGCACGCGCGGTGAGCATGCGATAGGGCTCGGTAACGCCTTGCAGGACCAAATCATCGATCATCACACCGAGATAGGATTGCGCGCGGTCGGGGACGAAATCGGCGATGCAGAGCGCCACGGCCGCGGCATTGGCGCCGGCGACCAGGCCCTGCGCCGCGGCTTCCTCATATCCCGTCGTGCCATTGATCTGTCCGGCACAGAACAGGCCGGGCAATGCAGCGACCGCCAGCCGGTGATCGAGCGCGCGCGGATCGATATGGTCGTATTCGACCGCATAGCCGAATGCGGTGATCCGGGTCCGCTCGAGCCCCGGAATCGAGGCGATCAAAGCCTGCTGCACGTCGGCAGGCAGCGACGTCGAGATGCCGTTGGGATAGACGGTAGCGTCGTCGAGCCCCTCGGGTTCGAGAAAGATCTGGTGCCCGTCGCGATCGCCGAAGCGGTGGACCTTGTCCTCGATCGACGGGCAGTAGCGTGGCCCCACGCCTTCGATATCGCCCGAAAAGAGCGGCGAGCGGTCGAGCCCGGCCCGGATGATGGCGTGGGTGGCGTCGGTCGTCCGCGTGATGGCGCACCACAATCGGGGGAGGGGGCGGCCCGGCGACAGCGCCGACATCGTCCAGCTATCCGCCTCGGACGGCTGCACTTCGGTCCGCGCCCAGTCGATCGTTCGCCCGTCGAGGCGGGGCGGGGTGCCGGTCTTGAGCCGCATCATCGGCAGGCCGAGGTCGCGTAATTGCTCGGCCATCACCGTCGCCGCACGCTCGCCCAGTCGACCGCCCGCGTCGCGCTCGTCGCCGCGAAACATGCGGGCGCCCAGGAACGTCCCGGTCGCCAGCACCACCGCCGGGGCGGCGAGGCGTTCGCCATCGGCCATCTCGACGCCGGCGATCCGCCCGCCGTCGACCACCAGCGCCGTCGCTTCGTTCGCGACTAGGTGCACGCCTTGGTGTCGCGCGAGCAGTTCGCGCACGGCGGCACCGAACCGGCGCCGATCCGCTTGCACGCGTGGACCGCGAACCGCGGCACCCTTGGAGCGATTGAGCAGGCGATAGTGGATCGCGCCGGCATCGGCGGCGCGTGCGATGATGCCATCGCAGGCGTCGACCTCGCGAACCAGATGGCCCTTGCCGAGCCCGCCGATGCTGGGGTTGCACGACATCGTACCGATATTGCGCGCGTCGAACGTCACCAACGCGACCGACGCGCCGCGTCGCGAGGCCGCCGCAGCGGCCTCGACACCGGCATGACCGCCGCCGATCACGATGACATCGAAGCTCTTCATGGCGGCGCGATTAGCAGGGATGTTCCACGTGGAACACTCACTTTCCGATGCAGAACCTCGAGAACAGGGCATCGAGCATCGCCTCGATCCCGACATCGCCGGTGATCCGAGCCAAGGCCATATTGGCTCGCCGCAACGCGTCGGCAACGACGAGCTCGTCGGGCGCCCCTAGGTCATCGAGCGCCTCAAGCGCTTCCTGACAGTGGGCCCGCTGGCGCTCGTTGAGCGCCACGTCGGTCACCCCCGGAATCAGGGTCGACGAACGGCTGACCAGCAACTCCCACAATTGTTCGATACCGAGCCCGGTTTCCGCCGACACCGCGAGCACCGCACCCACAGGCGTATCCTCGCGGCCAACCAGGTCGGCGCGGGCATGGAGCCATAGCATTCGGTCCTCGGAAGGGGGCTCGTCACCGAGCCACAGCACCAGGTCGGCGCCGGCGATGGCCTGTCCAGCGCGATCGATCCCGATCGCCTCGATCGCATCGCCCGTCGATTCGCGCAGCCCGGCGGTATCGGTCAGCACAAAAGGGAAGCCGGCGCGGGATACCGGCACCTCGATCCGGTCGCGTGTCGTGCCGGCGATCGGCGAGACGATCGCCGCTTCGCGCCGCGCCAAGGCGTTGAGCAAGGTCGACTTCCCGCTATTGGGCGGACCCGCCAGCACCACACGGATACCGTCGCGCAAGCGGTCGACCGCGGGAACATCGAGGGCCGCCGCGATTGCCGACGCCACCGCTCGCGCTTCGGTGCGGATTCCCTCGAGCAGTACCGAATCGACATCGGCCTCATCGGCAAAATCGAGCGATGCCTCGAGCCGTGCCGCCAGCCCGAGCAACGCCCGTCGCCAGCCCGCGATCTGCCGCGACAGTGTCCCGTCGGCCATCGCCAGCGCCGCGCGCCGCTGCAACTCGGTCTCGGCCGACAGCAGGTCGCCGAGTCCCTCGGCTTCGGCGAGATCGATACGGCCGTTGGTCAACGACCGCCGGGTAAATTCGCCGGGCTCGGCGCGGCGTAATCCCGGCTGCCGGGCCAGCACCGCCTCGACTGCAACAATGACGGCGCGCCCGCCATGGACGTGCAACTCGACCAGATCCTCGCCGGTCGCGGTGTTGGGGGCAGGGAAGACCAGCACCAGCGCGCTGTCGAGATGATCGCCGCTCGCCGGGTCGCGCAACGTGCGCAATCGTGCTTCACGTGGAACAGGCAGATCGCCGGCCAGCGCGCGCGCCGCCGCGAACGCCCGCGGTCCGCTGATGCGGATGACCGCGATCGCCGCCGGCGGCAGGCCGGACGAAGGGGCAAAGATCGTGCTCATGAAAAATACCGGTCGAGCGGCAATTACTCGCTCTTGCCGCCCTCGAACATCTTGCGCCAGAATTGCATCCCGGCATCGCCCATCGGCATCCAGCTCTTCATCATCGTCTCGAGCAGTTCGGGCTTGACCATATTGCCGTCCATCGCGCTCATCACCGCCTCGACATATTTGTCGTGGATCGGCGTCAGATCGGGCAAGCCGATCGCGCGGCGCGCCTCTTCGGGGGTGCAATCCACCTCGACATTGATCTTCATCGCCGAAACTCCCTTGAGCGCGCCGGCCGCGCTGCTACCTGTTTGAACCACCTGTATGCGCGCGACGGACCATCAACCGCAACCGCCCCATTCGGAGAGAGCCATGACCGCGACGATCAAGATCGAGACGCTCGAGAAGGACGCCAGCTTCGACGCCTATATCGCCGAACCGGCGGGCGGCAACGCAAGTGCGGCGATCATCGTCATCCAGGAGATTTTCGGGGTCAATGCCGGCATCCGCCGCAAGTGCGACCAGCTTGCCGAGGCCGGTTATCTGGCGATCGCGCCCGATCTGTTCTGGCGGCTCGAACCGGGCATCGAACTCGATCCCGATATCCCCGATCAGTTCAAGGCCGCGCTCGACTATATGGGCAAGTTCAACCAGGATCAGGGTATCCGCGATATCGAGGCGGCGATTCACGCCGCGCGCGACCGCGTTGGTGGCGGCAAGGTCGGCGCGGTCGGCTACTGCCTGGGCGGACGGCTGGCCTATATGACCGCGGCGCGCACCGATATCGACGCGACGGTCGGCTATTACGCGGTCGGAATCGACGGGCTGCTGCGCGAGAAGCATGCGATTGCGCGGCCGCTGCTGCTGCATATCGCGGGTGCCGACGGCTTCGTCGGGCCCGAGGTGCAGAAGGCTATGCACGACGGGTTGGACGACCATCCCAGAGTCACGCTGCACGACTATCCCGGAGTCGACCATGGGTTTGCGACCGAATTCGGCAACCGCCGAAGGGATGAGGCCGCGAACCAGGCGGACGAAAGGACGATGGCCTTCTTTGCCGAGAACCTAGCCTGATTTCCCTGTTATATCAGGTAATTGGCTGAATTTGACGTCCACCCCGAGCGCCGGCAGCACGCCGACGCGTCGGTCGGTCAACCCGTCGTAGATCATCGAACACGCCACCCACAATATCACCGCCAGCCCGACATAGGCGATCCAGCGATGCCGATCGATCACGCGCGCGATCAGATTGGCGGCGAGCCCCATGACCGCGACCGAAAAGACCAGACCGAACACCAGAATGGCTGGATGGTCGCGCGCGGCGCCGGCGACGCCGAGGACGTTGTCCAGACTCATGCTGACATCGGCGAGCGCGACGGCGAGGACCGCGCCGCCGAAGGTCTTGGCGCGCCCTCCCTGTGTGTCGTCGTGAGAGGCATGAAGACGCAGTTCGCGCCACATCTTCCACGCCACCCACAGCAGCAGCAACCCACCAGCGGTCAAAATACCAACGAAATTAAGTAGATAGGTTGCGATCAGTGCGAACAGGATACGCAGCACCAATGCTGCCAGCGTCCCGAACAGAATGACCTTGCGTTGCTTGTCGTGGGGCAGGCCAGCGGCAAGCGCACCCACCACCACGGCATTATCCCCCGCCAATGCCAGGTCGATCACCACGACCTCGCCCAGCACGGCAAGCGATTCAGCGGAGAAGAAATCGGCAATGGTCATCGGCGGATTCTACAAGCTCGCCAACGTGACGGATGTTCCCGGGCTGGTCAAAGCCAGCCGAAAAGCCGGCCGAGCCCGATCGACGGATCGACGATCCCTTCGTGAATCATCGATCCCGCGACATAGAGGATCACGACCAGCCCGATATAAGCGATCCAGTGATGGCGCTCGATCAGCCGCGCGATGTAATTGGCGGCGATCGCCATCAGCGTGACCGACAGCGCCAGCCCGAACAGCAGGACGGTCGGATGGTCGCGCGCCGCGCCGGCCACGGCGAGCACGTTGTCGAGGCTCATCGACAGATCGGCCAGCGCGACCTGGAACGCCGCCTTGGCGAAACTCTTGGGCGCGCGGGCTGGCGTCGCGGCATCGGCCGCGACCGCCTGGTTGTGACGCCGCGTGTGCTGCAGTTCGCGGAACAGCTTCCACGCCACCCATAACAGCAGCACGCCGCCGGCAAACAGCAGACCGACCACGTGGAGGAGTTGCGTCGCGACGAACGCGAAGACGACGAGGCAGGCGAGCGCGACCCCGACTCCGATCGACAGGACGCGCTTGCGGTCCTTTTCCGGCAGCCCGGCGGCAAGCGTACCCAGCACGACGACGTTATCGCCGGCCAGCATCAGGTCGATCATGATGACCTGGCCGAGCGCGGCGAGGCCCGCGGCGGTGAAGACGTCGGAGATGTCGATGACTGGCATGGGACGGGGTTAGCAGCGGGGGGAGGGGGTGCAAATGAAAACGGCGCGGGGTTAGCCGCGCCGTCTTCCTGGTTCGGGATTGCGGCGCGAAGTGAATTCGCGCCGTCGGTCGGACCTGCGGTCCGCCGGCCGACCAGGAGCGAGTCCGGGGATTAGCGAACGCTAATCCCGGCCGCTCACTGGTTCATACTGTCGAAGAAGTCCTCGTTGGTCTTCGAATCCTTCATCTTGTCGAGCAGGAATTCCATCGCGTCGGTGGTGCCCATCTGCATGAGGATGCGGCGCAGCACCCACATCTTCGACAGCTTGCTCTTCTCGACCAGCAATTCTTCCTTGCGGGTGCCGGACTTGCCGACGTCCATCGCCGGGAAGATGCGCTTGTCGGCGACCTTGCGATCGAGGACGATTTCCGAGTTGCCGGTGCCCTTGAACTCTTCGAAGATCACTTCGTCCATGCGGCTGCCGGTATCGATCAGCGCGGTGGCGATGATCGACAGCGACCCGCCTTCCTCGATGTTGCGGGCGGCACCGAAGAAGCGCTTCGGGCGCTGCAGCGCGTTGGCGTCGACACCGCCGGTCAGCACCTTGCCCGACGACGGTACGACGGTGTTGTAGGCGCGGCCGAGACGAGTGATCGAATCGAGCAGGATCACGACGTCCTTCTTGTGCTCGACCAGGCGCTTGGCCTTTTCGATCACCATTTCCGCAACCTGGACGTGGCGCTGCGCGGGCTCGTCGAAGGTCGACGACACGACCTCGCCCTTCACGCTGCGCTGCATGTCGGTGACTTCCTCGGGGCGCTCGTCGATGAGGAGCACGATCAGGAAGACTTCGGGATGGTTGTCGGTGATCGCCTTGGCGATGTTCTGCAGCATCACCGTCTTGCCGACGCGCGGCGGGGCGACGATCAGCGTACGCTGGCCCTTGCCCTGCGGGCTGACGATATCGATGACGCGCGCCGACTTGTCCTTGATCGTCGGATCGAGTTGGTCGAGCGTCAGCTTCTGTTCGGGATAGAGCGGCGTGAGGTTGTCGAAATTGACGCGATGGCGGACCGCATCGGGATCGTCGAAATTGACGCTGGTGAGCCGCGTCAGGGCGAAATAGCGCTCGCCGTCCTTGGGGGCGCGGATCTCGCCTTCGACCGTGTCGCCGGTGCGCAGGCCGAACTTACGAACCTGATTGGGCGAGATGTAGATGTCGTCGGGGCCGGCGAGATAATTCGCCTCGGGGCTGCGCAGGAAACCGAAACCGTCGGGCAGCACTTCGATCGTGCCCAGGCCCATGATCAGCTCGCCATTTTCGGCCTGTTCCTTGAGGATCGCGAACAGCAGATCCTGCTTGCGCAGGGTCGACGCGCTCTCGACCCCCAGCTCCTCGGCCATCGCGACCAGCTCGGCGGGGGGTTTCTTCTTGAGGTCTTTAAGATGCATTTCGGGTGTATTCCGGGTGACTTGGGGGAGATTTTTCGAGCTTCTGTCGGCGAGGACCGCGACGATGCTGGAGGAAGGAGGAGAGCGAGCGTCCCGAAGGGCACCGCTCGTCTCCACGATCTATGGGCGCGATTCCCTCAAGTCAAGGCGATCAGAAGGGTTTCACCACCACCAGGATGACGATGAGCGCGACAAACAGGGCAGGAAGTTCGTTGATCAGGCGGAGCTGCTTCGACGTCAGCGTCGCTTTGCCGCCGGCGAGCTTCTTCGCATAGGCCGTCATCCAGCCGTGATACCCGCTCATCACGATGACGAGCAACAACTTGGCGTGGAGCCAGCCCTCATTCCAATGCTGGCCGACCGTGGCGATGGTCAGGCCGAACACCCAGACCAGGATCATCGACGGGGTCATGATGATCTTGCGCAGCTTGGTCTCGCGCTCGACCCACTTCGCTGCCTCGGGCGTGCCGAGTGAATCCTGATGATGGACCAGATAGCGCGGCAGCATGAACAGCCCCGCCATCCAGAAGATCACGAAGATGACATGCGCAGCCTTGAGCCAAAGATAGATCGAGGCGAGGAAATCCATCAGCGGTTCCTTACGAAATCGAGCAGCTGCTCGACATGCGCGATCGGCGCGTCGGGCAGGATGCCATGGCCAAGATTGAAGATATGCGGGCGATCTTCGAACGCCGCCAGAATGCGCCGGGCGGCTGACGTCATGGCATCGCCACCGGTGATCAATGCCAGCGGATCGAGATTGCCCTGGACCGGCAACCCCTTCGGCAGCACGTCGTTCGCCCAGACGGGATCTATCGTCTCGTCGAGACCGACCGCGCCGACGCCGGTTTCGCGTGCATAAGCGGCCAGCTTCGCGCCCGCGCCCTTGGGGAAGCCAATCACCGGCGTTTCGGGATGGCGTTCGGCCAAAGCCGCGACGATGCGCGCGTTAGGGGCGATCACCCAGCGTTCGAATTCGCTCGGTGCCAGGCTGCCCGCCCAGCTGTCGAACAATTGCACCGCCTCGGCGCCCGCATGGATCTGCTTCGACAGATAGTCGATCGTCACCGCCTCGATCGCATCGATGATTGCCTGGAACGCCTGCGGGTCGCGATAGGCCAGCCGCCGCGTCTCGCTTTGGTCGCGGCTGCCTTGTCCGGCAACCATGTAGGTGGCGACGGTCCACGGGCTACCGGCAAATCCCAGCATCGTCGTTTGCGGGGATAATTGGGCGACCACGCGGCGTACCGTCTCGTACACCGGCTCGAGCCGCTCAGGCGCCGCCTGAAGCTCGCCAAGCGCATTGTCCACCAGTCTGGGGGCCAGGCGGGGTCCTTCGCCTTCCTCGAACCACAGACGCTGTCCCAGCGCCCAGGGCACCATCAGGATGTCGGAGAACAGGATCGCGCCGTCCATGCCGAAGCGGCGGACCGGCTGCAGGGTGATTTCGCACGCCGCCTCGCTGTCGGTGGCGAGATCGAGGAACCCGCCTCTCTGTGCCCGCAATTCGCGATATTCGGGAAGGTAGCGTCCGGCCTGACGCATCAGCCAGATCGGAGGCACGTCCCGGCGCTCGCCGAGCAATGTTGCGAGTAAGGGTTTTTCCGGAATCGGGGCGGTCCCAAGAGTCATATAGATATATTGATAGAAGCTTGTTGTAGTTGTTGGCGCGTGGATGCCGGGGCTTATGCGTTCGTCCCATAAATGCCAACAGCTTGACGGCAGCGGACTCACGCAACCGCGCCGATTCCATTCTTTCGTCCCCGCAATCCACAGCCTGTGTGGGGAAACGTCCCCTGTCGATGAGGTTGTGGATGACCGATGGCTTTATCCACCGCCGAGCATCGCTTGGCCGGGGGGATGACTTGCGCTAGCGGTTTTCCCGATGTTGCCCACAGGCTTTCCGGCACGCTGAAAAATGCGGCTCCATTTGCACCTCCTGTCCGATTCCACCGGCGAGACGCTGGAGAACATCGCCAAGGCGGCGCTGGCGCAATATGACGATGTCGAGACGATCCGCCATTTCTGGCCGATGGTCCGGAGCGAAGCGCATCTCGAGCGTATCCTGCAGGAGATCGCGCACAATCCCGGGCTGGTGCTGTTCACCCTGGTGTCGGGCGAGATGCGCCGCGCGCTGGAGACGCGCTGCCGCGCACTCGGCCTGCCCGCGGTGGCGCCGCTCGATCCGGTCAACGACGCTTTGTCCAATTTGCTCGGCCAGCAGGCCAAGGCGCGCCCCGGCCGCCAGCACGTGCTCGACGCCGCCTATTTCGCGCGGGTCGACGCGATCCAGTTCACCATCGCGCATGACGACGGCATCGGCTGGGAGAATTGGGAAGAGGCGGACATCGTCCTTGCCGGCGTGTCGCGCACGTCGAAGACCCCGACGTCGATCTATCTCGCCAATCGCGGCTACAAGACCGCCAATATCCCGATCGTGCCCGAAAGCCCGCCGCCGGCGAAATTGTTCGAGCTCCAGCATCCGATCGTCGTCGGGCTGACCACCAGCGCGGATCGTCTGATCCAGGTGCGGCGCAATCGCCTGCTGTCGCTCAACCAGTCCCCGGAAACCGCCTATGTCGACCAGGAAGCCGTGACTCGCGAAGTCGCCTTCGCCCGAAGGATGTTCGCCGACAATGGCTGGCCGGTGATCGACGTCACGCGGCGATCGATCGAGGAAACCGCGGCGGCGATCGTCGCCTTGATCAACGACCAGGCGGGCGACGAATGACCTTGATCCTTGCTTCGCAAAGCGCGTCCCGGCGAGCGATGCTCGATGCCGCCGGCGTGACCTATGTCGCCGAGCCCGCACGGGTCGACGAAGATGGCGTCAAGGCGGCAATGGCGGGCCAGCCGGCGCGCGACATTGCCGACGCACTGGCCGAGCTGAAGGCGCTGAAGGTGTCGCAGGCGCATCCCGGTGCGCTGGTGCTGGGCAGCGATTCGATCGTCGCGCTTGCCGACGGCAGACTGCTCGACAAGCCACTGACTCGCGACCAGGCTGGCGATCACTTGCGCGCCATGTCCAATGGCGAACATGCCTTGTGGAGCGCGGCGGTGATCGCCGAACAGGGCCGCCCGGTCTGGCGTCACGTCGATCGCGCACGGCTGCACGTGCGCCCGTTGTCGGAAGCCTTCATCCAGGCCTATCTCGATCTCGAATGGCCGGCGATCGCGGGCTGCGTCGGCTGTTTCCGCATCGAGGGACCCGGCGTGCAATTGTTCGGCCGGATCGAAGGCAGCCATTTCACCGTGCTCGGCATGCCGCTGCTCCCGGTGCTCGATTATCTGCGCACGCGGGGGGAAATGACGTCATGACGTACGCCGAAGTGATCGGCGACCCGATCAAGCACTCCAAGTCGCCGATTATCCACGGTTTTTGGCTCAAGGCGCTGGGGATCGACGGCGAGTATCGCGCGACCCATGTCACGCCAGAGGGGCTGGCCGATTATTTCGCCGCGCGCGTCGCCGATCCCGACTGGCTCGGCTGCAACATCACCATCCCGCACAAGGAAACCGCGCTCGCTTTTGTCGAGGATCGTGGCGGGGTGAAGGAGTCGATCGGCGCGATCAATCTGGCGTTCCGTTCGGAGGGCGCTTTGGTCGGGACCAATACCGACGCCGCGGGATTCTACGCGCCGATCTCCGGCCTCGATCTCGCCGGCCAGCCGGTGGTGGTGATCGGCGCGGGCGGCGCGGCGCGCGCGATCCTGTTCGCGCTGTCGCGAGTCGGGGTCGGGCCGGTCACGTTGCTCAATCGCAATCCGCTCAAGGGTGCCGCCTTGCTCGCCAGCTTCGGGCTCAAGGGCGACGCGCTCAAGCTCGATTCGCCGCTGCCGCCCGCCGCCTTGCTCGTCAACGCCACGTCGCTCGGCATGGCGGGGCAACCGCCGCTCGATCTCGATCTGTCGCCCCTGCCCGAAGATGCGGTGGTCTATGATATCGTCTACGCACCGCTCGAAACCGGATTGCTCAAGGCGGCGCGGGCACGCGACCTCGATACGGTCGACGGCCTTGATATGCTGATCGGCCAGGCCGCTTTGGCATTCGAATTGCTGTTCGGCGCCGAACCCCCGCGCGATCGCGACGACGAGCTCAGGGCGCTGCTGACGTCATGAAGACAATCGGCCTTACCGGATCGATCGGGATGGGCAAATCGGCGGTGGCGCAGATGTTCGCCGACGAAGGTATCGCGGTCTTCGATGCCGACGCCGCGGTGCGCCAGCTGCAGGGTCCGGGCGGCCGATTGCTGCCGGCGATCGAGGCGGCTTTCCCGGGCACCACGGGTCCCGAGGGCGTCGATCGCGCCGAACTCGGCGCCCGCGTGTTCGGCGACGACGCGGCGATCAAGCGGTTGGAAGCGATCGTCCATCCCGCGGTCGGCGAGGAACGCGCCGCGTTTCTGGCACGGCATGGCGAGGACGACATGGTCGTGTTCGACATTCCCTTGCTGTTCGAGACGGGTGGCGACCGCAATGTCGACATCGTCGTGGTGGTGTCCGCCGATGCCGCGACGCAAGAGGCGCGCGTCCTGGCGCGTCCCGGCATGACTCGCGAACGCCTCGCCGACATTCTCGCCCGCCAGACCCCCGACGCGGAAAAAAGAGCGCGTGCGGACCATGTTATCGCGACCGATTGCCCGATGGATCAAACCCGTGCCGCCGTGCGTAGGGTGATAGCTTGCGTCCGTGCCAAGCAAGACCGATAAAAGGACAAATGCGCGAAATCGTCTTCGACACCGAAACCACCGGCCTCTCCTTCAGCGGGGGCGACCGTCTGGTTGAGATCGGGTGTATCGAAATGATCAATCGCGTCGAGACCGGGCGCAGTTTCCACCTGTATTTCAATCCCGAACGCGCGATGCCGGTCGAGGCGTTCCGCATCCACGGCCTGTCCGACGTCTTTCTGTCGGACAAGCCGCGTTTCCACGAAAAGGTCGACGAGCTGCTCGAGTTTCTCGGCGATTCGCGGCTGGTCGCGCACAATGCCAGCTTCGACTTCGGGTTCTTGAACGGCGAGCTCGGCAAGATCGGCCGCGACATCATCTCGCTCGACCGCATGATCGACACCGTGGCGATGGCGCGGCAGCGGCATCCCGGCGCCAAACATTCGCTCGACGCTTTGTGCACGCGCTACGGCATCGATCGCAGCCACCGCGTGCTCCACGGCGCGCTGCTCGACGCGCAATTGCTGTCGCAAGTCTATATCGAGCTGACCGGCGGTCGCCAGATCGGCCTGACCCTGGTCAGCGAGGTCGAGGAAAAGATCGAAATCTCCGTGATCGACACCGATCCGCGTGCCGCCCAGCCGCGGCCGATGCGCGTGTTCGAGCCGAGCGCGGAGGAACAGGCGCGCCACGCCGGGTTCGTGGCGACGCTCAAAAACCCTTTATGGGGGGCCGAGGCGTCCGGTTGACGCGCGTTGCGAGGGACAAGGCGAATGCGCCACCGTCGCCAAGAATGG
>Ga0207683_10002480_pt1 | contig 16104 bp, 13 predicted proteins | sample KBSM73metaG_FD_184333 | JGI IMG/M metagenome (GOLD analysis project Ga0207683, IMG submission 184333) | Miscanthus rhizosphere microbial communities from Kellogg Biological Station, Michigan, USA - KBS M7-3 metaG (SPAdes) (version 2) | ecosystem: Host-associated > Plants > Roots > Rhizosphere >... | reverse complement strand
CTGTTGATTTTTTTCCTGATCCCGTTCGCGTTCGCCTTCAAGATCAGCTTCGCCGAGGCGGTGCCGCGGGTGCCACCGTTCAGCGACGTGATCTCCTTCACCGCGGACCATCACCTGCAGCTGGCGCTCCACCTCGGCAACTACCGCTATCTGCTCACGGACGAGGTGTACGGGGTCGCCTACCTGTATTCGCTGCGCACCGCGTTCTTCTCGACCCTCATCTGCCTTGCGATCGGCTACCCGATGGCCTACGCCATCGCGAGAACTCCCAAGTCGGCCCAGAACCTGCTGCTGCTCGTCATCATGCTGCCGTTCTGGACTTCCTTCCTGCTGCGCGTCTATGCGCTCGAAGGCATCATCCGCGACAACGGCTTCCTCAACACCGTGCTGCTGAACCTCGGGATTATCCGCCAGCCGCTGCACATCATGCGCACCGGCCTTGCGGTCTACATCGGTATCGTCTACTCCTACCTGCCGTTCATGGTGCTGCCGCTGTTCGCAACCCTGGAGAAGCTCGACCCGACGCTGCTCGAGGCCGCGGGGGATCTCGGCAGCACCCCGCGGCGCGCGTTCCTCGACGTCACGCTGCCGCTGTCGCTGCCTGGCGTAATCGCCGGTTCGATGCTGGTGTTCATCCCGGCGGTGGGTGAATTCGTGATTCCCTCGCTCCTGGGCGGCCCCAACAACCTCATGATCGGCCGCGTGCTGTGGGATGAGTTCTTCGGCAACCACGACTGGCCCGTGGCGGCGGCGGTGGCGATTGCATTCCTGCTGCTGCTCGCAGGACCGATCGCCGTCTACCAGTACTACAACGTGCGCCAGATCGAGAGCTGAACGCAGGCCATGGAACGACACTCCTCGGCGGCTCTGCAAACGGTGCTGTTCTGCGGCATCGCGGTGCTCTACCTGCCGATCCTGGTCCTGATCGGGTACTCGTTCAACGCGTCCCCGCTGGTGAACGTCTGGGGCGGATTCTCCACCGCGTGGTACGGCACCTTGCTGCACAACCGCCAGTTGCTGGAGGCCGCGCTGCTGTCACTCGAGGTCGCGGTGGCGGCCTCGACCGGCGCGGTGATCCTCGGCACGCTGGCCTCAATCGCGCTGGTGCGCTTCGCGCGTTTCCCGGGCAGGCTGCTCCTGACGGGCATGGTGAATGCGCCGCTCGTCATGCCCGAGATCATCACGGGTATCACGCAATTGCTGCTGTTCGTGTCGATGGTGCAGCTGTTCGCTTGGCCGCATCGGGGTTTCACCACCATCGTGATCTCGCACATCACCTTCTGTACGGCCTATGTGACCGTCACGGTGCAGTCGCGGCTCGCGGCCGCGGACCGCTCGCTCGAGGAAGCGGCGATGGACCTCGGCGCAAGCCCGGCGCGCGCTTTCTGGGAGGTGACACTGCCGATCATCGCGCCCGCCATCATCTCCAGCTGGCTGCTGTCCTTCACGCTCTCGCTGGATGACCTGGTGATCTCAAGCTTTGTCGCCGGACCGGGCGCCAGCACGCTGCCGATGGTCATCTATTCGAAGGTGAAACTGGGAGTGAGCCCGGACGTGAACGCGCTGGCGAGCCTGATCGTGTGTGCCGTGGGACTCTGCGTCCTTGCCGCCGGCTACCTGATGGTGCGCACCGACCGCCGCAAGGCGCTCGAGGCACGGCTGGCAGATCGCTAGCGGCCGGCGCGGCGCGATCTACAGGCCGGTCTTGATGCGCGTCCAGGTGCGGGTGCGCAGCCGCTCGAGTGTCGGCGACGCCTCCTCCGCAATGTACAGCCGTGACTCGACCGCAGGGGGTGGGTACACCGCCGGATCATTCAGGATCTCCGGAGCGACGAACGGATTGGCGGCCGCGTTGTCGTTGGCGTAGTGGATCTCGTTGGTGATTGCAGCGATCACCTGCGGCTCGAGGATGTAGTTCAGGAACAGATGCGCCGCGCGCGGGTGCGGCGCATCTGCCGGGATCAGCAGTGCGTCGAAGGCAAAGTTCGCGCCTTCCCTGGGGATGGTGAAGGCCAGCGGCACGTCGACGCCGGCTGCCTTCGCCCGCGCCCGCGAGGTGGCGTAGTCCGCCGACCATGACATCGAGATGCAGAAGTCTCCGGTGGCCAGGCCGTTCATGTACTCGGCCGAGTCGAACGCGCGGATGTACGGGCGTACCGCAAGAAGCAGCTTTTCCGCCGCGGCATAGTCCTCGGGACGCTGCGAGTTGGGATCCAGGTGCAGGTAGTTCAGCGCCAGCTGCAGCATATCCTCGGCGCCATCGAAGAACGTCACGCCGCAGTCGGCGAAGTGCCTGATGACCTCGGGCTTGAAGACCATGTCGAGGCTGTCGACCGGCGCATCCGGCATGCGCGCCCGGATCATGTCCACGTTGTACGCGAAGCCGTTGACGTGCCGCAGGTAGGGCATGGCGTAGCGGTTGCCCGGTTCCGCCCCCGATTCAAGCTGCAGGATATGGGGGTCGAGATTGTTCCAGTTCGTCAGCAGGGCCTTGTCAAGCGGACGGTAGATACCCGCCTTGATCTGGCGACTGAAGAAGTCAGTGGAGGTGCTGACCACGTCGTAGCCAGAATCGCCGGCCATCATCTTGGCCTCGAGCGTCTCATCGGAGTCATAGGTATCGTAGACGACCTTGATGCCCGTGCGCGCCTCGAAATCCTTGATGGTGCCCTTGGCGATGTAATCGGCCCAGTTGTAGATGTGCAGCACTTTGGCCTCGGTCCCGGCACTGTTGGGACCGTGCGGGCGCTGTTCGCACGCGGCGAGCAGTGCGAGCAGCGCGACACCGACGGGTGCGGCGGCCTGCACCCAAGGCCGGGCGCCCGCGCCCACCTCTACAGCTTCACCATGATGTGGCGCACCACCGTGTAGTCCTCGAGAGCGTAGACGGACATGTCCTTGCCGTAGCCGGATCGCTTGAAGCCGCCATGCGGCATCTCGTTCACCGTCGCGAAGTGCGTGTTGATCCACGTGACTCCATATTGCAGCTGCGCAGCCACCTCCATCGCGCGCGAAACGTCGCGCGTCCACACCGAGGACGCCAGTCCGTACTCCGAGTCATTCGCCCAGCGCACCGCCTCGGCCGTGTCGGCGAAGGGCGTGATGGAGACCACGGGCCCGAAAACTTCGCGCTGCACGATCTCATCCTCCTGGCGAGCACCGGCGATCACCGTAGGCTCGTAAAAGAAGCCGCTGCCCGTGCGCGCCGCGCCGCCCGTGGTGACCTCGATGTGCTTGCTGGCGCGCGCGCGCGCTACCATCGCCGTGACACGCTCGCGCTGCACCGCCGAGATGAGAGGTCCCATTTCCACGCCCGCCTGCTGCTGCGTGCCGACCTTGATCGTCTTCACGGCGCTCGTCAGATCGGCAACCACCCGCTCGTAGACCCCGCGGCCGACGTACAAGCGGCAGGCTGCGGTGCAGTCCTGACCGGCGTTGTAATAGCCAAAGGTGCGCACGCCCGCCACCAGCGCCTCGATGTCGGCATCATCAAATACGATCACGGGCGCCTTGCCGCCCAGTTCCAGATGCGTGCGCTTGAGATTGTCCGCCGCCGCGGCAAGTATCTTCTGGCCCGTGGCGATCGACCCGGTCAGGGAAACCATGCGCACGCGCGGGTGACTCGTCAGCAGCCGTCCCACCGGTTCGCCGCGTCCGCAAATGATATTCACCACCCCGGGGGGCAGCAGTTCCGCCAGCAGCGCGGCCAGCTTCAGCGCGGTCAGGGGAGTCTGTTCCGAGGGCTTCACCACCAGCGTGTTGCCCGCGGCGATTGCCGGGGCGATCTTCCATGCGAGCATCATCAGGGGATAGTTCCAGGGCGCGATCGAGGCCACGACCCCCACCGGATCGCGGCGGATCATGCTGGTGTGCCCCGGCAGGTATTCCCCGGCCGCCAGCCCCTGCGGGGCGCGGCACACGCCGGCGAAGTAGCGGAAGATGTCCGCGATCGGGGGCAGCTCGTCGCTGAGCACCGCCGTCAGCGGTTTGCCGGTATTGCGCGACTCGAGCGCCGCGAAGCCTTCCGCGTCGGCCTCGATCCGGTCGGCGACCTTCAGCAACAACGTGGCGCGCTCCTTGGGGGAGGTGCGCGCCCATCCCGCGAAGGCACTCTCGGCGGCCGCGACCGCCTCCTGCACCTGGCCGGCCGAGGCCTCCGGCACGGTCGCAATCTGCGCTCCGGTGGCCGAGTCGAGCACCGCCTCGGCGTTGCCCTCGCCCGTCACCAGCCGTCCCGCGATCAACAACTGCGTCTGCATGAGCGCCTCCTCGGCAAGCGGACGTCGCAGCTTGCCGCTGTATGCCGCCACGTTATATTATTGTCGCCATAATATTACCACGTCATCCGACCCCGCCGCGAGACCACCATGAACTCAGACGTTCTCATCACCTGCGCCATCACGGGGGATGACACCAAGGTCACCAAGAGCCCCCACTGTCCCGTGACGCCCGAGCAGATCGCGAACTCGGCGATCGAAGCGGCGCGGGCGGGCGCTGCGATCGTGCACATCCACGTGCGCGACCCGGAGACCGGGGAGTTCAGCATGGCGACGAAGCATTACCGCGAAGTCGTCAGGCGCATCCGCGAGAGCAAGGTTGACGTGCTGGTGAACCTCACCTGCGGCATGGGTGGCTATATCTGCATCGGCAAGAACGGCCTCGAGGATACCCCGGCCGCCGGTACGGATTTCGTGACCCAGCGGGAGCGCATGCGCCACGTCATCGAGCTGTGCGAGGAGGGCTTGTACCGGCCCGACATTGCCACGCTCGACTGCGGCACCCTCAACTTCGGCGACGGCAACCGCGCCTACATCTCGACCCCGGAGTACTGCCGCGAGGGTGCCGCGATCATGCGCGATCTGAAGGTCAAGGTGGAGATGGAGGTCTTCGATACCGGCAACCTGTGGTTCGTGAAGCAGCTGATCAAGGAAGGACTGGTCCCAGGACCCGCAATGATCCAGCTGTGTATGGGCATTCCCTACGGGGTTCCGGCGGACGTCGGCCATCTGCTGGCGATGGTGACCTCGCTGCCCGAGAACTGCGTGTGGAGCTCCTTCGCCATCAGCCGCATGCAGATGCCGTGGGTGGCGCAATCGATCCTGCTCGGCGGCAATGTGCGCGTCGGGCTTGAGGACAATCTGTACCTCAGCCGCGGGGTGTACGCGAGCAATGCCCAGCTGGTTGAGAAGGCACGCACGATCATTGAGGCGATGGGTGCGCGCATCTTGAGCCCGGCGCAGGCTCGCGAGCGTCTGCAGCTGCACTGACGTGGCGGGCGTACGCATTTTCGAGTCGCCGGTCCGCGCCGAGTGGATCGACTACAACGGCCACTTGCGCGACGCCTACTACGCGGTGATCTTCAGCGAGGCCATTGACGTACTCATGGACCGCGTCGGTCTGGATGCGGCGTATCGCCGAAGTACCGGTGGCACCTTGTACACGGTGGAGATGCATCTTCACTACCTGCAGGAGGTCAAGCAATCCGACACCGCGGTCGTGACCCTGAGGATCCTCGGCCTCGACGCCAAGCGCATCCACGCAGCCTTTGAGCTGCTGCGTGCGGGGCATACCGAGGTGGCGGCCGCGGCCGAAGTGATGCTGCTGCACGTGCGCCAGCACGAGGGCACCGTGCGCACGGCACCGTTTCCGCCAGCCGTACGCGCGGCACTTGGCGCGCTGCAGACCGCAGCCGCCGGCATGGAAGCCGGGGCACCCGGGTCACGGCGCATGGAGCTGCCAGCGGCCACTGCCCCATGAGCGGGCGTGACCTGCAACGCCTGCTCGCCCCGCGCAGCGTGGCGCTCATCGGCGGCGCCTGGGCCGACGCCGTGCACGCCGCGAGCCGCCTCATCGGCTACCGCGGGGAGATCTGGCGCGTCCATCCGGCACGGCCGTCGACGGACTCCCAGCGTTACTTTCGTAGCGTCGAGGAACTGCCCGCGAGCCCCGACGCCGCCTTCATCGCTGCCCCCAATCATGACGTGCCTGGGATCGCGACCGCCCTCGCGCGGCGCGGCGCCGGAGGCTTCGTGTGCTTTGCCGCCGGCTTTTCCGAGACCGCTACCGAGGAAGGCGCGCGCCTGACGCAGGAGCTGGTTCACGGCGCGGGCGAGCTGCCGTTCCTCGGGCCCAACTGCTACGGCTTCATCAATTTCTTCGATGGCGCGGCGCTGTGGCCCGACCAGCTCGTCGGCCGCCGGCGCGAGCGCGGGGTGGTCCTTATCTGCCAAAGCGGCACGATCGCCCTGAACCTGCTGTTCAATGACCGCTCGCTCCCGCTGGGCGCCGTACTCACGGTTGGCAACCAGACCCGGCTTGCGGCCGAGGATCTGATCGAGCTGTTCGCGGCTGATGAGCGCGTCACCGCGTTCGGGCTGTACCTCGAGGGCATTCAGGACGTCACGCGCTTTGCCGCCGCCGCCGCCCAAGCACGCGCCGCCGGCAAGCCGATCGCGCTGATCAAGACCGGACGCACCGCAGCCTCGACTGCGACCGTGCGCACCCACACCGGCGCGCTCGCCGGCGCGGATGGCGCATTCGATGCGTTCTGTGCGCAGGCCGGTATCGCACGCTGCGAGTCCCTCGCCACGCTGTGCGAGACACTCAAGATCTTCCACACCGGCGGTCCCCTGCGCGGCCGCAAGCTGCTCGCCATGGGAGCCTCCGGCGGTGACATGGCGATGACCGCGGATGCCGCGCGTCACCTTGGGCTACAGTTCGACCCGATCCCGCCGGACGCGCAACAGAGCCTGCGGGAAATACTCTCCGACCGCGTCCACATCTCCAATCCGTTTGATTTCCACACCCACATCTGGTTCGACCGGGCGGCACAGCGGGCGATGTTCAAGGTCGTACAGCACGCCGGCTACGACGCCGTGGGCTTCATGCTCGACTGTCCTCCGGCAGAGGCGGCCGACGACCGGGCCTACGTGAGTGTAGTGGAGGAATTTTCCGCAGCGCTATCCGGCAGCGCGAGCCGCGGCGCGGTGATCTGCTCACTGCCCGAGTCGCTCTCCCCCGCGACGCGGGAGCTGTGCTTCGCCGCGGGCATCGTGCCCCTGCAGGGCCAGCGCGAAGCGCTCGAGGCGCTCAACCTCGCCGGCGCGGTCGGGGAAAGCTGGGCCGCCGGGGCGCAGGTCGAATTGCGCCGACCGAGGCGAGCGGGCCTGCTGGCGCATGCGCTCGCCGAACACGAGGGCAAGGGCGCGCTCGCCGCCTTCGGCGTGCCGGTGCCGCGCTCTGCCGTGGTCGCGGTTCGTGATGTCCCCGACGCCGCCGCCGCGCTCGGCTTCCCGGTGGTCATCAAGGCGGCCGCGGCGGCCCTCGAGCACAAATCGGACGTGGGTGGGGTGATCCTGAACGTGCGCACCGCCCGGGACGCCGCTGCGGCGGCGCAGCGGCTCGCGCGCCTGTCCGATACGCTCCTGGTGGAGGAGATGGTGAGTGATGGCGTCGCCGAGGTGCTCGTCGGCATCTCCGTGGATCCGCAGTTCGGTCAGCTGCTGGTGCTGGGTGCAGGGGGCGTGCTCACCGAACTGCTGTGCGACAGCGTGACGCTGCTGCCGCCGTTCAGCGCAGCCGCCATCGGGGAGGCCCTCGCGCGGCTGCGCATCGCACCGCTGCTAGAGGGCTTTCGCGGCCGGCCGCCCGCGGATGTGCCGGCGCTGATCGAAGTGGCACTTGCCTGCACCCGCTACGCAGCCGCCAATGTTGAGCGGCTCGCGGAACTGGACCTGAATCCCGTCATCGTACGCCCGCAAGGCCAGGGCGCCGTGGCCGTCGACGCGCTCGTCCGCCTGCGCGAGGAGCATTGATATGTCTGATGGAATCAAGACCGTCACCAACGGCCCCATTCTCGAGGTGACCATCGACCGCCCCAAGGCGAACGCCATCAACCTCGCCGCCAGCCGGCGCCTGAACGAGGTGTTCTGCGCCTTTCGTGACGATCCGGCCCTGCGCGTGGCGATAATCACCGGCGCGGGCGACCGCTTCTTCAGCCCCGGCTGGGACCTGAAGGGCGCCGCCACCACGGAGGAGTCGGATTCTGACTGGGGGGTCGGCGGCTTCGGTGGCCTCAACCACCCGCGAAATCTGAACAAGCCGCTGATCGCCGCCGTGAACGGCATCGCCTGCGGCGGCGGCTTTGAGCTGGTGCTCGGCACCGACATCATCGTCATGGAGGAGCACGCGCGATTCGCCCTACCGGAAATCAACGTGGGCGTTCTCGCCGATGCCGGCACCATCAAGCTGCGCCGCCGCATCCCGTACCACGTGGCGGTCGAGTTCCTCATGACCGGGCGCTGGATGGATGCCACCGAGGCCAAGCACTGGGGACTGGCGAACCACGTCGTGCCCAAGGGTGAGGGCATGAGCAAGGCGCGCGAGATCGCCCGCCAGCTCTGCGAGGGGCCGCCCCTGCTGTTCCCGGCAATCAAACAGCTGCTGCGTCACACAGAGATGGTGGCCGAAGGCCCGGCGTTCGAGCTGCACGACAGCCTCGAGGCGGTGCAAAAGGTGATCCGCTCCGAGGACCTGAAGGAAGGCGCGCGCGCCTTCGCCGAGAAGCGCAAGCCGCAGTGGAAGGGTAAGTAGCTCCGCGCCGCCTGCCGTAGGTCTCAGCCGCCGAGCGGCCGCAGCAGGGCGCGCGAGATAATGTGGCGCTGTATCTCGCTGGTGCCATCCCAGATGCGCTCGATGCGCGCGTCGCGCCAGATGCGCTCCAGCGGCAACTCGCTCATGAGGCCCATGCCGCCGTGGATCTGCAGCGCCTCATCCGACACCATCGCCAGCATCTCACTCGCCTTGAGCTTCGCGATCGCCATGTCCATGTCGGTGGCGATCTTGTGCTCGAGTTTCCAGGCGGCCTCCAGGGTAAGCAGTTCGGCGGCGCGCAGCTCGACTGCCATGTCGGCGAGCTTGAAGCTGACCCCCTGGAACCGGCCGATCGGCTGACCGAACTGCACGCGCTGCACGGACCATTGTTTGGCCGCTTCCAGCGCCCGCTCGGCGCGCCCCAGACAGGTTGCCGCGACCTGCAGCCGCGTGGCGCCGAGCCAGGTGTTGGCGACCTCGAACCCCTGATGGACCGCTCCCAGCACCGCGGACTGCGGTATGCGGCAGTCATTGAACTCCAGAATGCTGTTGGTATAGCCGCGGTGTGAAACATTGCGGTACCCGGGCCGCACCTGAAAGCCCGGGGTGCCCATGTCGACGAGAAAAGCAGTGATGAGCTTGCGCTTGTGGCGCGCGGCGTCCTCCTCGCCGGTCGCAGCGAACACAATCACGAAGTCCGCGTGGTCGGCGTGGCTGATGAAATGCTTGGTGCCGTTGAGGATGAAGTCATCGCCCTTGCGCAGCGCGGTAGTCTTCATGCCGCGCAGATCCGAGCCCGCCCCCGGTTCGGTCATCGCCAGGCAATCAACGCGCTCGCCGCGCACCGCCGGCAACAGGTAGCGCTCACGCTGCTCCCCCGTGCAGGCCAGCAGGATGTTGGAGGGGCGTGCCACGCAGGAATATTGCAGGGCATAACCGGTGTAGCCGAGTTCCTTCTCGTAGAGGATCCAGCTCACCGCGTCGAGTCCTGCCCCGCCCACCTCGGTCGGCATGTTCGCGGCATACAGCCCGGCGGCGATGGCCTTGGCCTTGAGCTCGCGTAACAGCTCCTCGCGCAGCACTCCGGTGTCCTCGACCTCCTGTTCGTGAGGCACGAGTTCCGCGCGTACGAAGTCGCGCGTGGTCTTGATGATGAGTTGCTGTTCTTCGGTGAGCGCAAAGTCCATCGTGACTCCTCGTTAGGCGGAAGCCTTGCTGCCGCCCTTTCTCAGTGCCGCAGCGGCAACGCCGCCCGTCGCCCAGCCGTGCAGCAGTTCCAGCTGCAGTCGCAACTGCCCGACCTGCCGCTCGGCCGGCCAGTCGCCCCGGCTCGCCACCGTGCTGGCGGTGATGCCGTTGATGAAGGTAATGACCGAGCGCAGCACCTGCTCGCGAGTGGCCGTGGGCCAGTGTGCCCAGTCCTGCCAGCCTTGTGCGAGACAGCGCTCGAACAGGCGCAGGTACTCGCGGTGCAACCAGGCGTTGATGCGCTTCAGGCGCTTGTCGGCCGGCACCTGTCCCCAGAAGGCGATCCAGAAGGCGCACTCGATGTAGCGGGTCTCGTCCACCGGCAGCGCCTCGGTGAGCAGTGCCAGCAGGTCCGGCTGCCCCTCGCCCGGCGTGAGGCGCTCCTCGATGCGCCGCAGGATCAGCCGCAGCGCCGCGATCACGATGTCCTGCTTGGTATCGAAGTAGTGCGCCACCATGCCCGTGGTGTAGCCGGCCTCGCGCGCGATGCGCACGATGGTCGCCTGATCGAAGCCGTATTGCGCCACCACGCGGCAGGCCACCAGCGCGATCTCGTTGCGGCGCTCTTCGTGGTCGACGATTTTCGGCATGGGTGCTCCTTGAGGTTCGTTTCGGCGCCTCAGGGACTCGGGCGCATCCGGACGCGGCCGGACTTGCGCGGCACGGGCTGCTGCGCCTGGGCCACCTGCACGCGCGTCAGGCGTTCACGCACGCCCGCATCCATCGGCGTTACCTCCCCGGCGCTCACGTGCAGGTACAGCTGCTCGGCGGTGGCTACCAGTCGCTCATCGCGCCGCCGGTGCAGGCTGTGGAACAGCCGCACGCGCTTCTCATCCACCTCGAGCACGCGCGAGGTCACGTAGAGCGGCTCGAGCGCGGCTGCCTCGGCCTCGTGGCACACGTGGCTTTCCGCCGTAAACAGGGCGCGACCGCTCTTACGGTAGGCCTCGTCGACGCCCGCGTAGCGCAGCAGTGCGTCGGTCGCGTCACCGAAGACCTGCAGGTAACGCGAGTCGGTCATGTGTCCGTTGTAGTCAATCCACTCCGGTCGCACGTCCACTTCGAGGAGCCTGAGGGGAGCCTGCAGTGCGGCGCCGCGCTCCAGCGAGATGGCGATGTCGGCGCGCGCCCCCGCGCCGGCATCCGCGTAGAGACGCTCCTCCAGCGCCCGCAGCGTGGCGCCCGCGCCGATGTTGAACTGCTTCAGCACCTGCTGGATAGCGACCAGGTAGCCATCGCGCAGCCGTTCGAGCTCACGGATCGAGCGACCGGCGGCCTGCTCCTGCGTGCCCGCGACCATCTTGTCGATCAGCGCCTCGGTCAGCTCCGGGGCTTCGAGCTTGGTCCAGGGCCACTTGAGCGCAGGTCCGAACTGCCGCAGCATGTGACGCATGCCGCTCTCGCCGCCGGCATGGTGGTAGATCAGGTTGGTGCCCATCGCTGCCCAGCGCAGGCCTGGGCCATAGATGATCGAGTCATCCAGTTCGCCCGTGCTCGCCACATCCTCGTTCACCATGTGCAGGATCTCGCGCCAGATCGCCTCCTGCAGCCGGTCGGTGAGGTGTCCGGGGACCTCACGGCGTACCTTCAGCGCGTGCATGCCGATGTAGGTGAAGAAGCGGCCAGCGGCGGCGAGCGCGTCTGCCGAGGTCTGGCGGCCACCCACCAGTTCCACCAGCGGCAACAGGTACACGGGATTGAACGGATGCGCCACCAGGAAGCGCTCGGGAAACTGCATGTCCCGTTGCAGGTCGGTGGGCATGAGGCCTGAGGTGCTGGAGGCGATCAGCACATCCGCCGGTGCGTGCCGGCTGACGCCGGCCAGCACGCGCTGTTTGAGCTCGAGATTTTCCGGGATGTTTTCCTGGATGAAATCGACCTGCGCCGCCATGGCGTTGAGGTCGGTAGTGAAGGAGAGCCTGCCCTTGCGCGGCAGCGGCGCCAGCGTCAGGCGCGCCAGCGCGCCCTCGGCGTTACTGACCGCGCCGCGGATCCACTCCTCCATCTCCGGCTTCACGTCGGCGGCGATCACATCGACGCCGAAATGCAGGGCGCGCGCCGCCCAGCCCCCGCCGATGACCCCCGTGCCCAGAAGACCGAGTGTCTTAACCTGCCTCATGATCCCGCACCCTTCCTCACGCATCCCGGCACGCGTGCGCAAGCCGCAAGCGCGGCGCTCCGCGCTCAGTTCTTTTTAATGTCGTCGTAATAATATAATAGATTGAGGTTGTGCGCACACCGGCGTCCACCCCCGGCGGACCGTGGCACGGCTCCTTGAGTGGCGCGGCGGATTTGCAGCAGAATGCTCCGGCCAGAACTGCAACTACCGACCGGGGAAACAATCATGGGCTTACTAGATGGCTTGCTGGGTGGCGCGGTGGGCGCTGAAGTGGTCACCGTGGTGAATTCGCTGATTCAGCAACACGGCGGTGTGCAGGGCATCGTCACCCAGCTCGAGCAGCAGGGATTAGGCAACACGGTGCGCTCCTGGATAGCCACCGGCCCGAACCAGCCAATCTCGCCCGATCAGTTGAATCAGGCCTTCGGCGGCGTCATCGGACAGCTCGCCGCCAAGACCGGAATGTCGCCGCAGGAGCTAACCGCAAAGCTCGCGCACGCGTTGCCGGCGGCGATCGATCACCTGACCCCGAGCGGCACCCTTCCAGCCAAGCCGGTCTAGTCGCCGGGCGGCGCGCGGCGGCGCACTAGCGGCCGCGGGCCGAAAGGCGCGGCACGTCCTGCGCGCAGAAAGTCTGCAGACGCCGGCAGGCCGCATCGAGGGTCGCCTCATCGGTTGCGAAACACACCCGCACACAGGTGGCCGTGGCGGCGCCGAACGCCGCACCATCCATGACCGAGACACGCTGCGAGGCATAGAACTCGCGTACGAACTGCGTCCCCGAGAGGCCCGTGGCCGACACGTCCAGCAGCATGAACATGCCGGCCTGCGGCGCGAGCGGTCGCAGCTGCCGAATGGGCATGACACCCTGCAGCAGGCGCTCGCGGCGCGCCGCGCACAGCTGACGAATGCGCGCCTCGGCCTCGGGCGCGTGCGCCAGCGCGGTAATGGCCGCCTCCTGGATGAATCCCGGCAGCCCGAAGAGCATGCACATGGCGAGCTGCTCCGCATGCAGCGCCAGCTGCGTGGGCCCTACCAGCCAGCCGGCGCGCCAGCCGGTCATCGCGTGTGACTTTGACAGGCTGCCGAGCGTCACCACCTGTTCGGGCAGGCGCGCCGCGAGACTCGGCACGCGGCCCTCCGGCGCCAGCCCCGCATATACCTCGTCGGAGACCACCCACAGCTCGTGCCGTTGTACGAGTGTCGCGATGAGGTCGAGTTCCTGCTCGCTCAGGATGACGCCGCTCGGATTGTTCGGCGTGGCCCAGAAGATCGCGCGCGTGCGTGGGGTAATCAGGGCCGCGAGTGCGCGCAGGTCCGGACGGCACGCCGAGGTCGCCGGCGCGCGCACCAGGCGGGCGCCGGAGACCTCGATGGTCGCAGGATAGGTCGGATACAGCGGCTCAAAGGTGATGACCTCATCACCCGGTCCGGCAAGGCACATCGATGCCACGAACAGCGCATTCTGCGCGCCGGCGAAGCACACCACGTTCTCAGCACCAACCGCCTGACCGCTGCGGGCCGCGTGCGCCTGCGCGATCGCCGTGCGCAGCGCCGGGCGGCCGGCGGCGACCACGTAGTGCGTGTCGCCGGCGCGCAGGCGCTCGATGGCGCGCTCGACCACCACAGCGGGCGTGTCCAGATCCGGATCGCCCACGCTGAGAATGATGACGTCCTCGCCCCGCTCGCGCGCCGCCACGGCCTCGTAGTGCGTCAGCCACGCATCGGTGCCATCACCGCTGATGCGCTGAACGAGGGTGGAGAACTTCACGTTCTTACTGTGCGTGGGTGGTGTTAACATTTCAAGCACATGAGCGCGCCTCCCTGGACGGTCGGTCGCTACGTTGTCGAAACCCTGGCCGCCAACGGCATCGACACCGTCTTCGGCATTCCGGGCGTGCACAACATCGAGCTGTATCGCGGGCTGGAACTCGCGCGCCTGCGGCACGTGCTCGCGCGTCACGAACAGAATGCCGGCTTCGCCGCCGACGGCTATGCGCGCGCCACCGGCCGCCCGGCCGCCGCCTTCGTCATCTCCGGCCCCGGCCTGACCAACATCCTCACCGCGCTGGCGCAGGCGTATTCCGACTCGGTTCCGGTCCTGGTGATCGCCAGCAGCCCGGTTCGCGCCTCACTGGGGCGGCACTGGGGCGTGCTGCACGAGCTCGCTGATCAGCGTGCGCTGGCCGCGGGCGTCACTGCCTTCGCCGGCAGTGCCCGCACTGCCGAGGACCTGCGTGAGCAGCTGCGCCAGGCATTCGCCGCACTGCGCGCCCCGCGACCGCGCCCGGCGTACGTGGATATCCCGCTCGACCTGCTGACGGAGCATACCCTGCTGCGGGCGGAGCGCTTCGCCCTCCCCACACCGGCGGGCGTCAGCAGCGGCGCTGGAATCGCCGCGGCGCAGGAGCTTTTGTCGCAAGCCCAACGGCCGCTCATCATCGCCGGCGGCGGCGCCCGCAGCGCCGGCGCCGCGATCCGCCAGCTGGTGGAGGCGCTGGACGGCTATCTCATCACGACGGCCGCCGGCAAGGGGCTCGTCGCCGAAAGCCATCCCGCCAATCTGGGCGCCAGCCTGCCGTACGGCCCGGCACAGGCGCTCGCTGCGGCGGCCGACGTGATCGTCGCCGCCGGCACCGAGATCTCAGAAACCGACGTGTACACCACGACACGGCTGCCGCTGAGCGGCCGGTTAATCCGGATCGATGTGGATGAGCGCAAGCTGCACGACCAGTTTGCCGCAGGCGTGCTGCTGCACGGGGATGCCGCCGCAACCCTCGAAGCGCTCGCCAGCGGCGCGACTGCCCGAGTGGGGTGGCGCACCGCGGCCGGCTCGGCCGCCGTGCACCGGGCCCGCATCGAGCAGGAGTTTGACGCCGATAGCCGCGGACGCCTGCAGGGGCTGCAGGCGCTGCGCGCTGCCCTGCCCTCGGATGCGGCCGTGTTCAGCGACATGACGCAGCTCGCCTACCTCGGAAACTACGCCTTCCGCGCCGAGCGGCCCGGCCTGTGGTTTCACCCCTCCGGCTATGGCGCGCTCGGCTACGCGCTGCCGGCCGCGATCGGCGCCAAGATCGCGCAGCCGCACCGCGCCATCGTGGCGCTCGCCGGGGACTTCGGCGTGCAATTCACGCATCAGGAACTGATGAGCGCCGTGGAGCTGGATCTCAGCCTGCCGATCGTCGTGTGGAACAACGAGGCGCTGGGCCAGATCCGCGACGACATGCGCGCCGCGGGGATCGCGCCGATCGGGGTGGTGGGTCGCAATCCCGACTTCGTCGCGCTGGCGGCAGCTTGCGGCGCCGCCGGCGTGCAGGTGCGCAGCCCCGCAGCGCTCACCCAGGCGCTACGCACATCCCTCAGCCGTTCAGGTCCCACGCTCATAGAGGCGGTGGCGGCAGACTTTCGCGTGTCGTGAACGGCGTCCCGGAGGCGGATCGCACCAGCTCGCCGCTGGTCACGCACAGCCGCGCGAATATTCAGCTCGCCTTCGCCGTCATCTACATCGTCTGGGGCGTCACTCCCGCGGTGAACCGCATCATGGCGCTGGCGTTGCCGCCGCTGCTCGCCGCAGGTTCCCGCTTCCTGCTCGCCGGAACCTTCCTCATTGTGTTGGCGCGCAGCCGCCGTCTCGCGTTGCCGGCCACGCTGCGCGAATGGCGCTCCGTGGCCGCAGCGGCCATCCTCGGTATCGTGCTCGCCAACGGGCTCAGCGTTCTGGCACTGCGCCATATCGCCTCCAATCAGGCCGCGCTGGTCAACTCCAGTTCCGCGTTCTGGATCGCCTGGCTCGGCATGTATGGCCGGCGCGCCACGCCGGTCACCGCGCGGACCTGGCTGGGGCTCGCGCTGGGCTTCATCGGCGTCGCGGTGTTGGTGTCCGCGCGCGGTTTCGGCGCGGAAGCGCAGGTGGGCTGGCAGCTGCTGGTGCTCACCGCGGCACTCTGCTGGGCACTGGCCACGATGGTCATACGCGAATCGCACGGGCAATGCGATCCGCTCGCCTTCACGGCGAGCTACCTGTTGGTCGGGGGCGCGGTGCTCACACTCCTCGGGCTCGCACACGGGGACGCGCAACACTGGGTGTGGTCACCTTCAGGTATCAGCTGCGTGGTGTTCCTGGCGATTTTCAGCTCGACGTTCGG
>Ga0207683_10002479_pt1 | contig 16104 bp, 5 predicted proteins | sample KBSM73metaG_FD_184333 | JGI IMG/M metagenome (GOLD analysis project Ga0207683, IMG submission 184333) | Miscanthus rhizosphere microbial communities from Kellogg Biological Station, Michigan, USA - KBS M7-3 metaG (SPAdes) (version 2) | ecosystem: Host-associated > Plants > Roots > Rhizosphere >... | reverse complement strand
CGGTATTACAATTTTTGGCCTTTATTTCAGTAAGCATCTACCTGTACATGTCGTACAGGCTGATCGAACGCTTTTACCAGCGCATGAAATTTAACGGCGGTGACCGTTATCGGTTTGAGTTCCGGTGGCTGCATAACCTACTAACAGGTTTAAGCCTGTTGTGGCTATTGTGGATACCATTTACAGCGGTAGACTATTTCGGTTATCATTACCGGTTAGGTATCCATGCCTATTATCCTTTGTATCTCCTGCTGGCAATAATGATCATTCGGATGGCCGCCACGGCACATTTAAAAGCTGAAGCCGGCGTGCCGACAGAAACGCCTTCGTATCTTAAACCTTTGCTACCCGTTGAACTGAAGCAAAAAGGTATATGGCTGAAGAAAACCATGCAGGCGAGCCGGTACTACCAGGACCCGGAACTGAGTTTAAGTTCACTTGCTGAAAAGCTTGATTTAAGTCCACATGAATTATCGCGTATCATCAATACAGCGCTTAAAAAAAGTTTCACCGATTTCATCAATGAATATCGTGTTGCGGAGGTGATAAAGAAAATGCAGGAACCTGCTAATGACAACATAACCCTGCTGGGTATTGCTAATAATTCCGGTTTCAACTCGAAAAGCACTTTCAACCGTATTTTTAAAGAAATGACGGGCAAAAGCCCTGCAGAATATAAAAGCAATCTGAAAAAAGAGTTCCCAATTTATAATCCGGGACTTTATCCGGGACACCATCCCCGGTTGGCAGCGGTAATTTCGAATCATGGGTCCACACTGAAGTGGCCCGATGATAAATCAAACCGCAATTTTATGTTTAAAAATTATTTCAAAATCGCGTGGCGCAATCTTATCAAGGATCGCCAGTTCAGCTTGCTGAATTTAATCGGGTTGTCATCCGGGTTAGCCTGTGTGCTATTAATTTATTTATGGGTAACCGATGAGTTGAGTATTGATAAATTCAATAAGAATGATAGTCGCCTTTACCAGGTATTAAAAAAGAATACAGATGGTACGGGTGCGATTCGGATTGGCGAAAATACACAAGGACTATTGGCAGAATTCATCGCAAAGGAATTACCAGAGGTAGAATTTGCTGCATGCACCAAGAAGCAACGCGAACCAGGCGTTTTGTCTTTTGGTGATAAAAAAATAAAAGCCACAATCCGGTTCGTAAGCAACGATTTTTTTAAAGTATTTTCTTATGAGCTTATTCGTGGTAATAAGCGCAAGCCAATACCGGATGTGACGAGCGTTTTATTGTCTGATCAGACAGCGTTAAAATTTTTCAACTCAACCGACGTCGTAGGCAAATCAGTTGAGTGGCACTTCAACGACGATGTTGACTTCAGTGGCGTATACAAAATAGCCGGTGTGTTTAAGGCGTCACCGGTTAATGCTACAGATCATTTTGATGTACTGTTTCCTTTTGAGCTGTATGCAAAGAAGAATGCAGGCGGGTTCGGCGACGTCACTTTTTGGGGAAGCAATATGGTATCAACCTATGTATTGTTGAAACCAGGAACCAATGCTGCGGTATTCAACCGGAAAATAAAGGACTTTTCGAAAGCTAAGATTCAATCGCTGTATAAAGACGGTGATTTTGCAAAGTATGAAGGCGAGTTATTCATTCAGAAATATTCTGACAGGTACCTGTATAACAATTTTGTGAATGGCGTTCAGTCCGGCGGCAGAATAGAATATGTAAAATTGTTTTCCATCATTGCGTTTTTCATTTTAGTTATTGCCTGTATCAACTTTATGAATTTATCTACGGCTAAGGCATCACGACGCATGAAGGAAGTGGGAATAAAAAAAGTGGTTGGTGCGAGCCGTCGTTCACTTATTCTTCAATACCTGGGCGAATCTATGCTGATCTCGTTTGCCGCATTGATCATTGCATTACTGGTTGCTGCGTTGATGCTTCCTGCATTCAGGGAAATTACCGGTAAAGAAATAAATCTTCATTTCACTCCTGCCATTACTTTATCAGCCATCATCATCACGTTTATTACCGGACTGGCTGCAGGTAGTTACCCCGCATTGTATTTATCAGGTTTCAAACCCGTGTCTATATTAAAAGGAAAGTTGAATACGTCTGCCGGAGAATCATGGATACGAAAAGGTCTTGTTGTATTTCAGTTTTCAATTTCAGTTATTCTTATCGTTTCGGTTCTTGTAATTTATCAGCAAATGAAATTGATTCATACGACAAACCTGGGCTATAACAAAGACAATATTATTCGTTTAAACAATGACGGCAACCTGCAAAAAAACTTATCATCGTTTATTGCTGATCTAAAAAATTTACCGGGTGTAGTGAACGCATCTGATGTGGATGGTGATTTAATTGGGAATTATAGTCATGCAGGTGGAGGTATCAGTTGGGAAGGGAAAGATCCCAATTTGAATATTGAGTATTATGGTGACGCCGCAGACATTGATTATTTTGAAACGGTGGGCCTGCAAATGGCCGAAGGCAGAGCATTCTCCAAAAATTTTAACGATAGTTCCAGTGTGATATTCAATCAATCGGCCATTGCAGCCATGGGATTGAAAGATCCGGTGGGTAAAACAGTTTCACTATGGGGTATAAAGAAACAAATAATCGGTATCGTAAAAGATTTTCATTTCGAATCATTTTATAAAAAGATTGGTCCGGCGTTTTTTACTTTTTCAAATAAAAATCCGGTCACTGTAGCTAAAATAAAAGCAGGGACAGCGCAACAGACTATTGCCGGTATAAAAAACCTTTACCACAAGTATAATGCTGGCCTTGATTTCAATTACGCGTTTCTGGATGATGATTATAATAAACTTTACGCATCAGAACAAAGAGTATCCCTATTATCAAGATATTTTGCCGGCATTGCAATTCTGATTTCCTGTCTCGGCTTATTCGGACTTGCTGCTTTTACTGCACAAAAGAGACAAAAAGAAATCGGCATACGAAAAGTGATCGGTGCATCGGTAAGCAATATTGTTGCGATGCTTTCGAAAGACTTCCTGGTATTGGTATGCCTTGCATTATTAATTGCAATACCTCTATCCTGGTGGGCGGCGAATGAATGGCTGCAAAGCTTTGCATATCGCATCAATATTGGTCCATTGGTATTTATAATTACCGGGGCATCCGTTTTACTGATAACATTATTAACAATAAGTTTTCAATCAATAAAAGCGGCGATAGCGAACCCGGTGAAGAGTTTGAGAACGGAGTAAAAAATGCATGAATTTTTAGACGTGCAAATGAATAAGGAAGGAAAATATTATGCATTGGTAGTTGAATAAATTGCTTTCCTCCAGCGCCCCTAAGCGTGTCCTCAGGCCGCGAACTATCAATTGCTTTGCCGACGGTTGTCACCGACAGATTTATTGAATTTAAAGCAATCCAAAACCGAACGATTCAACGTCGGGGTTTGTTACCAATACATTTTTAAAATATTGTATAATTTTATGTATATCAATATGCTATCAATTTGGAACAACGATAGAGGCTTTAGTTTAAATGAATCCTTATAACTCCCTTATTGACCTGTATGCCATAGTCGCCATGGCAACCCTGTTCTCCGGGCTGACGCTTGCGCTGCTTTTAGGATTCGCAAAACGGGCTGAACAAACAGCAAACTTGTTTTTAAGTTCGGCATTAGTAGCGATAGTATTAAAGACTGCTGGCGTTGCACCGGTTTTTTTACCGGCGCTGGGTCCTCTCTTGTATTTTTATGTACGACGGCTGACATCACCAGGCCGTCGGTTCCATCGCAAAGATATTTTCCATTTTTGCCCTTTGTTTGTTGGGTTTTTGATGCCGGCGTGGTTGGTTGTGACTTCAGTCATCATCTATTTGTACCTATCGCACCGGCTGATCGAGGATTTCTATCGCCGGCTGCGACTGGTGTTGATGGACAGACCGCGTTATGCTTTCCGGCGTTTAGACAAGGCGTTGCTCCTGCTCGGCTTATTTTGTGCATCGGCGCTGTTTAGCGACACTTTTTATTTTGCTGTTGCTTTCGTACTGATGGGAATGACGGTGGACATAATACTGAAACCTGACAGCAATCTTCAACTGACCCTGCCCATAACTGACAGGGCAAATGCAAAGGAAAAAGGCCGGAGGTTAAAGGAAGCAGTGGCGACCAGCCGGCTTTACGAGGATGCCGAACTGACATTGGCCACACTCGCTGAAAAACTAAAGATGCATCCGCATGATTTGTCACGGATAATTAATATGGGACTGGAAAAAAACTTCAGCGATTTTATTAATGAATTCCGTGTTCGTGAAATTGCCCGAAAGATGCGGGATCCGGCTTTCGATCGGCTTACAATGCTCGGTATCGCCTACGAGTCCGGGTTTAATTCCAAAACGACCTTCAACCGGGTTTTCAAAGAAATGACGGGCAAAACTCCAACTGAATACAAAAACAGCTTGAAAAAAGATGTACCAATTCATATTATGGCACTCCGGTCACAGTTGCCGCCGGTAATATTGCGTTCGGAACCCCGGCAAAAGTGGGCTTATGAAAGATTAAACAGCCATTATATGTTTAAAAATCATTTTAAAACTGCATTCAGAAATCTTGCGAGAAACAAGGTTTACTCTTTTATCAACATTGCAGGTTTAAGCCTTGGGTTGGCCTGTGCCATGCTCATTATGCTGTATGTGAAAGATGAAGTGAGCTTTGACAGGTTTCATAAAAATGTAAACAACATTTATCGTATTGTATCGCAACGGAACAAATATAAAATCAGTAGTACAGGTGTTTTGCAAGGGCCCCGTTTCACGCAAAATATTCCCGGCATCGAGTCCTTTGTGCGTGTAGAAAGCCGTTATGAGGATATAAAGACAGCAGGGGGTGTTCAATCGCAAAGTCTGTTGTATGTCGATTCCAATTTCTTTTCTGTATTTACTTTTCGGTTGCTAAGCGGAAATGCAAAAACCTGCCTGCGGGAGCCGCATTCCATAGTATTGAGTGAAGAAGCTGCAAAAAAACAATTCGGCACAACTGACGCTGTAGGCAAAATCGTGATGCTGAAAGAAGACAGCACATTTGTTCCCTGTAAAGTAACGGCTGTTGCACAACGCTGCCCGCAAAATTCTTCTATTCAGTTTGATGTGCTTATGCCATTTAAAGTATCTGATGCGGATGCTAAGGATACTCATAACTGGTTCAACTCTTTTCTGAACACATTTGTCGTGCTGAATGGCAATGCGGGCCGGCAAACGGTAGAAAAACAAATGCAGGATTTTTACGTGGCAGATGCAAAGCAAACTTTTCAGGAAATGGTTAAAATGGATGGCGGCGGTGCTGATGTAACAATGGGCACCTATTTTTTACAACCTTATCTCGATATGCATTTAAGCCTTGATCTATCGGCACAAAACGGTCTCAGCAATGCAAGCAACCCGATGTATTCATATATCCTTTCTGGAATCGCATTGTTTGTATTATTAATTGCGTGTGTCAATTTTGTAAACCTAACTGTTGCACGTTCCATCAGAAGAGCCAAAGAAGTTGGGATTCGCAAGGTAGTGGGCGGCGGGAGGAAACAACTGATCATGCAGTTTCTGGGCGAATCATTTTTCTTATGCACTATTGCTTTTGTTCTCGCATTTGTTTCTGCACAGTTGTTGTTGCCGTTGTTTAATGATATTTCCAATAAAGCTTTATCAATTTCTTATTTGTTCGATGCAAAATTGATTGCAGGCTATATTGCTTTGTATAGCATCACGGGCTTGCTTGCGGGATTTTATCCTGCGTTGGTTTTATCGGGCTATAGTCCTGTGCAAACTTTATATAGTCGTTTTCAGATAGCAGGAAAAAATTACCTGCAAAGATCGTTGGTAGTCTTGCAATTTACACTGGCATCGTTTTTAATTATTGCCACATTTATTATTTATTCCCAGTTTAATTTTTTAACCAAAACTGACCTGGGATATGATGACAATAATCTTGTTATCGTAAATAAAAACGGGTTAACACATGCCGAGGCTGCTGTTTTTAAAAATGAATTGCGCAAGAATCCAAACATTGTTGGTGTTAGTGTAAAGAATACCGGTGAATGGGGTACCGGTACAAAAAATATGGTTGGGCCTACGGTAAATTTTGCTTATGAAACTGTTGATGAAAATTATTTGCCGTTATTAAAAATCCCGTTAATAGCAGGAAGAAATTTTTCAACAGCATTTCCTGCCGATTCTTTGCAATCTGTTATCGTGAATGAAAGTTTTGTAAAAAAAGCAAATTGGAAAAACCCGGTTGGTGAAACCTTCAACATTTTGGGCAGCAGTAATGAAACGTATCGTGTAATTGGTGTGGTAAAAGACTATCATTTTGAATCGTTAACCAAAAAAATAACGCCGCAGATATTTTCCATGAATGGTTCATACGGGACATATTATATCAGGATAAAGCCAAACACAGCAACCGCAAGTTTACAATGGATACAAAAAACATATCAGCAGTTTTATCCGATGAGTTCCTATTCTTATGTATTTAAAAATGATGAAAACAGGAAGCAGCTAGCTGCTATTGAAAAGTGGAGACAGATTATTTTGTTCGGCGCTATATTAACCATATTTATTTCCTGCATTGGTTTGTTTGGATTATCGGTTTTATCAGCGGAAAAAAGAACAAAAGAAATCGGCATACGCAAAGTGCTTGGTGCTTCGGTAAAAAGTATCGTAGCAAGCCTTACAACCGATTTTATAAAGCTGGTATTATTTGCTTTGATAATAGCAGCACCGGTTGCATACTTGGCCGCAAACAAATGGCTGCAAAATTTCCCTTATCGCATTCAGATAAGCTGGTGGCTGTTTGCTTTTGCGGGCGTATTAGTAATGTTGATTGCGTTGTTTACCATCAGCTTTCAATCCATCAAAGCAGCTGTAGCCAACCCGGTGAAAAGTTTAAGAACGGAGTAATTACAAGAAATGCCACCAGCAAGAGTGTAAGCAGCCCGGAATAGCTTCGTCGTATTGTTTACCGGTTTACCCGCTTCAGTAGCGGGTTTCAATTACCCTTAATAATTTTTTGTAGTTTTTGATTTATCCTGAAAGTAGCCTCGACAGGAATCGAACCTGTATCTGGAGCTTCGGAAACTCTTATACTATCCATTGTACTACGAGGCCGTGGCGCGTTGACTGATTAAAAAGTTGAAAAGTTGATTAGAAACACATCTTGTTATCTTAACACCTCCTCAACTACTTAATCAATCCATGTGCATTCGCTGTAAAAATCTTTACCGCAATCGCGAGCAATATTACGCCAAAAAATTTTCTTACCGCAATCAAACCTGCCGGGCCAAGAAGACGTGCAATGGCGCTCAATGATTTTAATACAATGAAGACAATTACCAGGTTAATCAATACGGCAATGACAATACTTGTGTTGCTGTAATTGGCTTTTAATGACATGATCGTGGTTAATGTTCCGGAGCCGGCAATTAATGGAAAAGCGATCGGAACTACAGTTGCCGCGGAGACATCTTTATCACTTTTAAAAAATTCGAGACCTAAAACCATTTCCAGTCCGAGTATGAAGATGACAATGGAACCGCCTACGGCAAACGATCTTACATCAAGACCGAGAATGCTTAAAAAACTTTCACCGAGATATAGAAATAAAATCATCAGGGCCCCTGAAATGAGCGTCGCCTTCCATTCATTAATACCGCCAATCTTTTCTTTCAATGTAATAAGGATCGGCACAGATCCTACTATGTCAATAACCGCAAATAATGTAAACGTTACAGTAAGAAGTTCTTTAAAATCGAAAGGCATAAGATGATTTTTGCAAAGATAAAACAGGCAGTCAGAGTAGCGGAAATAGAAAGCTTTCGAACCTTTAGCGGTATATAAATTTCTCCTTAAAAAGTTCAACCTGGTTTTGTAATTGCAGCAAACAATCGCGGCAAAGACAATCTTTATACCGCTCTTCCATAAACGCTCTTTGTTCTATTGATAATTGAATACCGAAACATTGGCATTGTGTAATGTTTCCAGGTTTGCATTCAAATGCATTTGAGCAGCGGGGACAATATTTTAGTTCATGAAGACACATATAATGAATCGTCGGGCCGACATGATTCAGGATGTTACTTTATTCAGCATTCGGCCCGACGGATTTTCAATCAACCACTGCAACTTTCACAAGCTTCACGGTTATCCAGTGAGCAAGCTATTTCAGCGTGTTGTTTTTCAACAGGGATTTCTTTTTGCAACGCAACCTGATCAACTGTAAACTTTATAGCGTCAGCTGCCGCCTTGGTACGCAAATAATACATTCCTGTTTTTAATCCGCTTTCCCAGGCATAAAAATGCATGCTCGTCAATTTTGCAAAATTGGGTTGATCAACAAACAGGTTCAACGACTGTGATTGGCAGATATACGCACCACGGTCTTTTGACATATCAATCAAAGTACGCTGTTTTATTTCCCAAACGGTTTTATATAATTCTTTTAATGAAGCAGGTATCTCATCTATTTTTTGTACGGATCCATTCGCAGCAATTAATTTATTCTTTATCGTGTCATTCCAAATGCCTGCGTCTACAAGATCGCGTAATAAATACTTGTTCACCACAACAAATTCACCGCTTAATACCCGGCGATTATAGATATTGCTTGTGAACGGTTCAAAACATTCATTATTGCCAAGTATCTGCGATGTGGAAGCTGTAGGCATCGGTGCTAATAATAATGAATTACGCACACCATATTGCATGATTTCTTTGCGAAGCCCGTCCCAATCCCATCTGTCCGTTGGCGTTACATTCCACATGTCAAATTGAAAAACACCTTTCGATAAAGGCGAACCGCCAAAAGATTGGTAAGCGCCATTTTGTTTTGCCAGTTCAAGCGATGCGGTCAATGCGCCGAAATAAATGGTTTCGAAAATATTGCGGTTTAAAATTTTTGCTTCTTCACTTTCAAAAGGTAAACGAAGGATGCAGAAAACATCAGCGAGGCCTTGCACTCCGATACCAATCGGGCGATGGCGGAGATTGCTGTTCCTTGTTTCTATTAAAGGATAATAATTACCATCAATTATTTTGTTCAGGTTTTTGGTAATCACTTTCGTTATCTCAAAGAGTTTTTGGAAGTCAAATGTTTTACCAGTTGCAAACCGTGGAATGGATATACTGGCAAGATTACAAACAGCTACTTCATCTGCGGAGCAATACTCTATAATTTCCGTACATAGATTACTGTTGCGGATGGTGCCGAGATGTTGCTGGTTACTTTTTTTATTGGCTGCATCTTTGTACAACATATAAGGTGTGCCCGTTTCTATCTGTGCTTCCAATATAGCGTTCCACAGTTCACGTGCCGGGAGTGTTTTTCTTGCAAGACCTTTGTCTTCGTATTCGGTAAACAATTTTTCGAAGGCTTCGCTATGTACATCGGCAAGGCCTTTTGCTTCATTGGGACAAAATAAGCTCCACGTTTCATCATTCTTTACCCGTTTCATAAACAGGTCAGGTATCCATAACGCGAGGAATAAATCTCTGGCCCGCATTTCTTCCTTACCATGATTTTTCCGCAGCTCTAAAAAATCAAAAATGTCGGCATGCCAGGGCTCAAGGTAAACACTGAAGGCGCCTTTCCGTTTGCCGCCACCCTGATCCACATATCGTGCCGTATCGTTAAATACACGTAACATAGGCACCAAACCATTGCTGGTACCATTTGTGCCCTTTATATAACTACCTGTTGCACGGATGTTATGGACACTCAATCCTATGCCGCCGGCATTTTGTGATATCAACGCAGTTTGTTTTAATGTATCGAAGATGCCATCAATACTATCTTCTTTCATTGTCAACAAAAAACAGGATGACATCTGCGGTTTCGGTGTGCCGGCATTGAAAAGGGTAGGAGTGGCATGGGTAAACCATTTTTCACTCATTAAATTATAGGTCTCGATCGCCGCATCAATATCTTCTTTGTGAATGCCGATAGCGACCCGCATAAATAAATGCTGCGGTCGTTCAACAATTCTATTATGCAGCTTCAGCAGGTAGCTTTTTTCAAGCGTTTTAAAACCGAAATAATCAAAATGGTAATCCCGCTCATATATAACAGCCGCGTCTATGCGATCCTGGTGCTGTTCAATTATTGTATATACGTCTTCAGCTATTAATGAAGCTTGCTCACCGGTCTTCGCGTCAACATACTCACGCATCAATTTTGCCGTTTCTGAAAAACTTTTCAATGTGTTTTTATGGAGGTTGCTTACTGCGATGCGGGCAGCCAAAACAGCAAAATCGGGATGTTTTGTAGTGAATGATGCCGCTGTTTCTGCTGCCAGATTATCAAGCTCGGTCGTTGCCACACCTTCATATATACCTTGTATTACTTTTTGCGAAATCTGTATCAGGTCGGCATATTGAAGACTGAGGCCATAACTCAGTTTGTGAATACGGCTGGTGATCTTATCAAAATGTACGGGCTCTTTTTTTCCGTTTCTTTTAATTACAAACATGGTCGAAGGTTTTTATTTGGGTTAGTAGTATTTGCAGGGGGAAAGTTTTATGGTCTACAGTTTCAGGTTCAGCTACCAGTGATCGATTGACTTTTTAGTGACCGTCTGCGATAAGAACTTTAGCCATTAAACCATGAAACCTTCAACTTCTAAAAGTCATCAGTAAACGAAAATGTTTCTTCCTTCGTTGTATTGTTCATTACGCCAGACTTCTGGTATTCACCTACTCTTTTTTCAAAGAAATTGGTTTTGCCCTGCAACGAAATCAATTCCATAAAATCGAAGGGATTTGTAGCATTATAAATTTTATTACAGCCCAATGCAAGCAGCAGGCGGTCAGCTACAAACTCAATGTATTGACACATCATGTCTGCATTCATTCCAATTAGGCGAACGGGCAGGGCATCGGAAACAAATTCTTTTTCAATCCGCACAGCATCGCGAATAATTTCCTGCACTGTTTCCTTCGGTAATTGGTTGCTGAGATGTTGCGTATATAACAGGCATGCAAAGTCGCAATGCAAACCTTCGTCGCGGCTTATCAGTTCGTTGGCAAAACTCAGTCCGGGCATTAGTCCTCTTTTTTTCAGCCAGAAAATGGAACAAAAGCTGCCGCTGAAAAAAATACCTTCCACGGCTGCAAAAGCAATTAATCTTTCTGCAAAACTGCCTTTGCCGATCCAGCGCAGGGCCCAATCAGCTTTATCTTTTACACAGGCAATGGTGTCTATGGCCCGCAACAAACGATCTTTTTCAACCGGGTCCTTGATATACGTGTCAATTAACAGCGAATATGTTTCACTATGAATGTTTTCCATCATTACCTGGAAACCATAAAAGCAACGGGCCTCGGGGTATTGAACTTCCTGTAAAAAATTGACAGCAAGATTTTCATTCACGATGCCATCACTGGCAGCAAAGAATGCCAGCACATGTTTTATGAAAAAACGTTCATCATCGGTAAGTTTTTTTTGCCAGTCGACAAGGTCAGGTTGTAAATCAATTTCCTCAGCTGTCCAGAAACTTGCTTCATGCTGTTTGTACATTTTCCAGATGTCATGATGCGTAATTGGAAATAGAACAAAACGATCTTTGTTATCCTGCAATAGAGGTTCCTGCTGCATAGACAATGTTTTTTGATTGAGTAATCAGGTTTCAAAAAACACTTTTGCCCTGCATGAAAACTAGGGCGACGAAAATCCTATGCAGTTGAAGCTGCTGATTAATGTCACCACGCTTTTCACCCGAAAGCAAACAGTGTGATAGGCTGCACCTGGCAGGTCTTCTGGCTTGGATCGATGTTGAATACCTTCCCGCCGAACAATTTTCGACAGTGGTTGAAGTTTCAACCGGTGAGCGGCTTATTCACCATTGACTTCCCGACAAAACATCAGGAAATAACTCACCTCCTTACAGCTACGGGGATAGCGCCGGATTTCCACCGGACTTCCCTTTTCATCCCGTGCCGATCTGTATCAGCATGCGGGAACCAAATGCTGGATAAAATTAATTCTATGTTAAGTCGTGGCCGGATTTAGTTAATAACAGTTTGTGGAGAAAATAAAATTGAAATGAATAAAACCGCACGGACAATACGTTTCACAGAAATATTATGTTGATAGTTATTTCTGTAAAAAAAATCTCGCAGAGACGAACAGATCCGGAGAAGAATTTCAATGATACAGCTCTCTGTGAACTCCGCGTCTCTGCGAGAAATTATTTGTGAAATGGCTCGCTATAACCGGAAATTAATTCCCGCCATAAAATTAAATCGCTTTGTATTATACCCCAGCCAGTCGAAATATTTTTTATCGGTTATATTTCTGAAGTCAGCAAATACTTTGAATTTTTTAGCAAACTTATATTCTGCATATACGTCAATAGTAGTATATCTGTCTAACGTTTCTGGGGCAGCTCCGTAAATGAATTCTTCCCGTTTACTTACAGCATGCAGCAGTGCACTTATATACAATGAATTTGTTGCCTGCACGCCAAGGGTAATATTAAATGCATTCTTCGGGATGCGGTACAAATTATAATAAGTTGTGTCTTTGCTTAACTGGGTGCCGGTACCATCAAATGCTGATGTTGTTTTGCCATTTGTATATGTATAGTTTGCATTAACAGAAAACTTACCAGCTGTATAATTTGCTTCCAGTTCAACGCCGTAATTTTTTTGTTTGCTCACGTTCCGGTACCGGCTTGTAAATGTTGCCGCATTGTAGGTATATAATATGGCATCTTTTGTATCACGATAGAACCCTGTTGCCCGGATATGAAAAGCTTTATTTGCAAAAACTTCCACACCGGCTTCGCCAATCATTCCTTTTTCCGGTTTCAAATCTTTATTGCCTGCTGTTTCATCATACAACTGGTATAAAGTTGGCACTTTATAAGCTGAATATAAATTGGCAAAGAGTTTTACAGACTGATTTATAAGAAATGAAGGATTGACTGTGTACGTAAAATTATTGCCATACACAGAATGATGATTCCATCTGCCTCCTGCTTCTATATTCAGGCCATTGGCCATTTTATAAATAACAGAAGCGTACGGACTGATCTGCGACATTTTTTGCTTCAATGGATCCGGTTCGTAAGGGCCAAAAGTACCGGTGGAAAAATAACGCTGAAATGTATTGTTATAACGGTAATCAACACCGGCAAGCAGTTCCCAGTTAGTCAACTTCCAGCTATTATAAACTTCTGCGAAATGAGTGCGTCCCACATAGAGGCTTTTCCAAAAATCAACATAGGAGCTGCTTTTATAAGTCGAATCATCAAGATAATTCCGGCTTACATAATTGAACAGGTAATTAAAATGCAATGAGCCATTGCTATGATTGTACACCAAACCGGTTCCGCCTTGTGCGTTTTCATTTTTTACAGTATAATCTTTTTCATCGGTAAATGCAGAAGCATCCAGGTCTGTTTTATAATGACTGTAAGTGCCAAATAGCCTAAGCTGCAATTTTGAATTCACACGAAAAGTCAAATTACCATTCAGCGAATGCTGTTTCGTTCCGTCTTTATCAAATTTTTGGTTGCCCAAAGAATCATAAGCAGCTGAAAAGCCACCCGATTGAAGATGAACATAATTCACGGCATAACTTATCCTATGACTATTACCACTCACACCTGCGTATTGGTTAAACGAACCGTAACTGCCTGCTGCAAGACCGGCATTCACTTCTGCTTTTTTACCGGTTCCTTTTCTTGTAATAATATTAATTACGCCATTCACGGCATCAGAACCATACAATGTAGATTGACCGCCTTTTAATATCTCGATGCGTTCAATTTGTTCCGGCGTAAAAAAATTAAGATCAAAGTAATTTGTGATAACCGAAGGATCGTTCACAGGTATGCCATCCACCAATATCAGCACATTACCGGCAGAACCGCCACGGATACTTGCTGTAAGATTTGTGCCCGGGCTATTGTTGGCGCCAATGATCGTCATTCCGGCAATCGTGTTTAAAATTTCACCGACCGATTTACCCGAACTTCTTTCCAATTGCTGCCGGTTAATTACAGTAACAACTTTTCCGGTTTCACTTTGTTTTTTGGGATACTTGTTTGAAGTAAGTATTACTTCGTCGAGAGACCTGCCTGTTGTGTCGCTTTGCGCAATCAGCCTGCCGCTGATGATGAGCGCAGCCACAACAAAAATTTTCTTTTTCATAAACAGAAATTTGTTGGTGACTGCTCCCGGGAAAATAAATGGAAAAATAAAAGCTGTAAGCATTTACCTTCCTGCCTTTCACCCGAAAGCAAAATATGGTTTATGATCTGGCAGGTCTTCTGGCTCGTTCTCCGTTGAACACCTTCCCATTGATGAAGTATACACTTTTTCAACAGTGGTATGAAGATTCAACGGTCGTGAATCGTAAGCCGTCAGTCGCGAGTTTCCTCACGATTATCGTCTCACGTCTCACGCATAGAACTTACAGCTACGGGGATAGCGCCGGACTTTCACCGGACTTCCCTTTTAATCGGTTTAATTTTTATGTACTTAGCTGAATTGCTATTATCATCTTCGGTTGCGCACTCCCCGATAACTATCAGGATACGTTCCGACTCGTTATGCAGCAATCAAGCAAGCTCACTCAATTAAATAAAGAACCAAATCGGCGGCAAATGTAAGGAGTAAAGATTGGAAAAAGATAACAGGAACATTTTTATCACAGGGCTGGTTTAAAATCATAGCCCGCAAAGACATGAAGAACACAAAGAACTTAACCAGGTAGCTAAAACTTTGTGGTCTTCGTGTCTTTGTGGGAAACCATCTGATGACGTTTCAAAGGACTCAGGCCGCTTCCCGACTCAAGGTCAATTGCTTTTTTTACAATTAAAATTCAAAGCAATACCTCCGTAAAAATTTCTTCCGGCTGCTACATTATAATATCGTCCCCCGGTGGCATTAATATCATTACCGAGGCTGTACGTTACATCAAATAAATTATCTGCGCCGGCAAAAAGATCAAGAACGTAAGAAGATGATATCGTTTTGCGCCAGCCAATTCTTCCACCAAGCAGGTTATACGAAGAAGCGAAATCTGTATTGGCATCATTTAAAGCAATAGGATCGCTGTAGAAATAGCTGAGATTAAGATAAAGTCCGGGCTTTGTCACTATATCAAATGTAGCAGCAACAGTATTCGGCGCCACACTGGGCATTTGCTTACCGGAAAGATCAGTTGCTGATTGTTTGAAATCATTATAATTAAACTTATTCCAGGTATAACTTATGCCAATTCGTGCATTGGTAACAAACGAATTTTTTCTTTCAAATATCTGGTAACCCGCCTGCGATTCAATACCTCTTTGTTTTGTCGAACCTGCATTTACATAATAATCAGCATTGCCGGCATCTTTACGCACAACAATTGCACTCTTTAATTGATAATAAAATGCATTCACTTCCACATATAACCGTTGTTGCAACCAACTGCTTTTAATGCCAGCTTCATAGTTAACGCCATGTTCGGCATTCAATCCCAAACTGATCACGCTTGTGGAAGGTAATATCTCTTGTGAAGTAGGGGGCGAAAATCCTTTTGATACACTTCCATACAACCATAGATTGGATACGATACGTTTTGACAATGCAACACGCGGTGCCCATTCGTTATTATATGTCCGGTTAACCGGTATAAACGACGGAGAAGAAAGCCGTGTAATAGTTATGGAAGATTTGTTAATGCTTACTCCGGCAGTTATGTTCCAGTCATGCTGCAGGTGTAAATCGGCCTGTCCAAAAACCGAATAGGTCCAGATATTAATATCATCATCAGTAAGCAGGCTATCCGGTACACCTCCATTGTTCTTAAACGTTTTGGTATTGAAAAAACCTTTTTGCGCTTCACTTCCAAAAACGAGTTGCAGTGTTGATGTATTGAATTGATGGTGCCATTTAAAAACGGTACGACCTCCGAAGTGAGGTTCCATTCTTCGTTCATAATTGCGGAATGTGGGATTTTTTATTTGTGAAAATGCACCATACAATGTCGTTGTATTTTCGAAATTTTCAGTGAAACTATAATCATTGGTTATGCCCCCGAGAAATGTTTTTTGAAATATCGCAGCCTTTGCGCCATCTGCGCTTGGAAATGCACCT